>Ga0335084_10003545_pt1 | contig 15236 bp, 11 predicted proteins | sample Lox_Sample_44_FD_206721 | JGI IMG/M metagenome (GOLD analysis project Ga0335084, IMG submission 206721) | Soil microbial communities from Loxahatchee National Wildlife Refuge, Florida, United States - Lox_Sample_4.4 | ecosystem: Environmental > Terrestrial > Soil > Wetlands | place: USA...
CAGTTGAGCCTCGAAATAAGAGGGAAGCAGCTTCATCGCCGCCAGTGCGCCTTCGATATTGCCCGTATCCAGGCTGATGTAAGTTGCGCGCCAGGATGAGAAGTCGGTCCCCAAGTCGAGCCGTGCGAAGTCCATGGCACGGTTGTACTGCCCGATCATCTCTAGAGTGATGGCGCACGAACGGAACTGGTAATTGGTTGGATCCAGTCCCAGCGCGGTGTCACACTCTTTCGCAGCTTCATCGAAGAGTCCTGCATAACGGAGGACATAGCTTGCGGCGAAATGCGCCAAGCCACTTTCGGGGCGGTGGCGAAGCGCTTTCTGGGCTTGGTCGTAGGCGAGGTCGAGATGCCCCGCTTCCGACTCCAGGACAACCAACTCGGTCGTGGCCGATATCAGGCTAGGATCCACTTGCACGGCGCGCTCGGCGGCGACCTGGGCCTGCCGCGCGGCTGGGACTCCACCACCGAAGTAGGTGGAGTCGTAGTGGTAGCGCTCGGCCAGGGCTGCCCACGCCGGCGCATAGTTGGGGTCTGATTGGACGGCCCGCTCCAGCATGCGGGCGGCCTCACGGTTTGCTGCACCTTCGTGGGGCACACTGATGCTATGCAGGTAGAGGTCGTAGGCCTCCGGGTTTGCCGGCCGGGTAGATACCTCGGCTGAGATCGCCGCTCCGCCAAGCACAGGTGCAAGCCCCTGCCATACGCGGGTGGCGATCCGGTCATGGAGCTCCAGTTGCCGCCTGGTCTCCACTTTCATCGTCTCTCTCCACAGGAGCTGGTTGGTCTCAGACTCAATGGCCTCGAGCGTGATACGGAGCGAGTCGCCCTGGCGGTCGTAATGACCGGTCACGATGTTGCCCACACGCAACTCACGTCCGGCGGTTTGCGGATCGACATTTGTGTTCAGGTATCTTCGCGTGACCGCTAGAGGCCGGACGGACAGCCTCGGGGCATGGCTGAGTGCGGTGGCCACCTCATCCGGCAATGCCAGCTGAAGATAACTGAGGTCCGGGTCCCCGCCGGCATTCTGGAACGGAAGCACGGCAACGCTCATCTGCCCCGCATGCGCGACGCCGGGAATGTCGCGATTGAGTTTGCCACCGAGCGCGAAGATCAGGATCAGTAGAAGTATGGCTCCCGCCCTAAGTCCTCGTCCTAGCCATGGGTGTCGTTTGGCTCTCCCGTCGATGGTCGTCGGGCCGCCGCCCAATGCGAGCAAGTCTGCTGCGATTTCTTTGGCGGACTGATACCGGTTGTCCGGCTCCTTCTCTAGGCACTTCAGAATGATCCCTTCCAAGCCCGGCGAAAGATGCGGCTGGAATCTGGCGGGCGGCGGCGGAGGTGTGCGGAGAATGTCATCCACCAGCGCCGGAACCAGACTGGGGGTGAATGGCCGCTTGCCGGTGGTCATCTCGTAGAGCATTACCCCCAGCGAATAGATGTCGCTGCGTGCGTCCACGGGACTGCCCCGCAACTGTTCGGGCGCCATGTAGGGCAGGGTCCCGGAAATCCGCGGCATGACCTCCGATTCAGTCGTCATGCTGGCTGAGCTGTAGGTCAGCATGGCCAGCCCAAAATCCAGGATTTTGAGCCGGCCTTCTGCGTCAATGATGACGTTGGCCGGCTTCAAATCACGATGCACGATCCCGTGCTCATGTGCGGCCCTCAGACCGTCTACCAATTGCAACGCAAGAGGGATGATCTCCTTCTCCGGCAACGGACCGTCCTGCAGTCGGTGGGCGAGCGTCGTCCCCGACAGGAACTCCATCACCAGGAAATCAAGGCCCTGGCTGGAATCGAAATCGTAGACCGATGCGATGTTGGGATGATTCAGCTTGGAGAGAAGGCGGGCTTCTTTTCGCAGTTGCCGGTGCGTGTCGTGATCGCCGGTCCGCGTTGCAGAAAAAACCTTGATTGCGACTTCCCGTCCGAGGTGTTCGTCACGACCGCGAAAGACCTCCCCCATGCCGCCTGCACCGACTCGTTCCAGCACGCGGTAGCGGCCGAGCAGCTCCAGTTCGGCGGGCGCGGCGATAGGGGACTGTGGCAGGGAGATGGCCTCCTTCCTGTGACCCACTTCTTAGAATCCTAAGCTGCACGGCACACGGGACGCTGTGAAGGAGATCACTGCCAGGGGTGATCGCGACGGTAGCGGCTCATGGGTTAGTCGATGAAGGGGCTACAACGAGGCTCCCGCACCTCAGTGCAGCCGGATGCCGCCGACAACATCTTCCATGTTGGGGGTCTGGCTGCTGTCCATCCAGGCGGCGACAAAGTAATTCGGGCCGGCCCAGGTGTTGCCGGTGTAGTCGCCAATCCAGCCGTTGCCTTCGCCGCCCCGGGTCGGGTCGGAGAAGCCTTCGCTCAGCAGAAGGCATCTCTCTGACCTAAGGCTGGCGTAGGAGTGCTCCAAGTAATGCCTCCATCACTCGCCCGGGATCTCCGGAGAAAAGAAGTAAACTGCGCCCGGGGTCTACTACGTAAAGCGGAGAGGAACTTATCCGAAAAAGATGCGAGGGTCAAGTGTGCAAACTATTGCAGTGTGCAAAGTGGGGCAGTATCCTTCAGTGACAAAGCTTGGTTACGAACCTTGCTTCAACTCCACCAACACTTGCCGGGCAATCTCTTTCAGGGTCTCAAACACGCCGTTGCCGTGGAAGGCGATGGCTTCGATGACCGGCTCATCTTTTCGGCGAAGTTCAGCAGCCAGCTTGTCCACCGGCAGAATGTTTGGCAGGTCGCGCTTGTTGAGTTGCAGGACGTAAGGAATCTTCTTGAAGTCGTAGCCGTGTTCCTTGAGGTTGTCCATGAGGTTGTCGAGCGCCTCATGGTTGGCGTCCATACGCTCCTGCTGGGAGTCGGCGACGAACACGATGCCGTCCACGCCGCGCAGGATCAGCTTACGGCTGGCATCGTAGAAAACCTGTCCGGGAACGGTGTAGAGGTGGATGCGGGTCTTGAAACCGCGCACCGAGCCCAGGTCGAGAGGCAAAAAGTCGAAGAATAGCGTACGGTCGGTTTCCGTCGCCAAAGAGATCATCTTTCCCTTCTGCTGTTCAGCAGTTTTCTGGTAGATGAACTGGAGATTCGTCGTTTTGCCGCCCAGCCCGGCGCCGTAGTAGACGATCTTGCAATTGATCTCCCGGGCTGCAAAGTTGATGAAACTCAAGGACCTTCCTCAAGACCCACGGCAGACGCTCCCCTGCCGAAAGCGTCCCCGCTTAAAATTTTCGCTTGGTACTTCCTTGGTTTTATACCACAGGCAAAGGATTACCCGCAGGTTACCAGGGTTACTGGGACTGAACCAGTTAACCGTCCCGGAGTTTCCACAGGATCTGGCGGAAGATACCCAACCAGGTTTGTGCATCATGGGCAGGCATGTTCAGACGACGGACCAGCTGCCGAACCTTGTCCCTGGTAGAGGCGCCAGAACCTGGCTTCAAATAACCGCTGGCAGCCAGGGCCTCCAGGAGCAACTGGCCGATTCGCTCGGCGTCGCCGGCAGATACTGGCTTCAATTTCTCCACCGCCTTGGCGGATCCTGAATCCTTGGCGAGTTCATAGAGACACACCGCCACCGCCTGCCCCAGATTCATTGAGCCATGCTTCTCGCGCGTGGGAATACGCATCAACCAGTGGCAGTGGCTGAGATCCTGGTTGGAGAGCCCGCGTTTTTCGGAACCGAACAATAGGGCCACGGAGCTTGACCTAAGCCGGGTGCGGATGAGCCGCGCGCCATCTTCTGCCAGCCGGAGCGGGTGCTGTAGTTCGCGATTGTGTGCCGCCGTCGTACCAACGACCAGAGTGCAGTCAGCCACGGCGTCTGCCAGGCTCTTGTATTCCTCCGCCCTCGCCAGCACAGCCGACGCGCCGACAGCGGACCGGGCCTCACGAAACGCCACATCGTACGGATTCACCACCCGCAGATGGGAGAAGCCAAAGTTGCTCATGGCACGGGCTGCGGCGCCAATGTTGAGCGGATTGCGAGTGGCGACCAGCACAACTCGCAGGCGGTCGAATTCAGTCAGACGGTGCAAGCACTCATTCTAGGCCACGTTGCGGTGTGCCTTTTGAAATGCACAGGATCAGCAGCCCGCTGATGATGGCGCAGATCATCATAGCCGCGAGGCCCGACCAGTAAGAACCGGTGCGCGTGTTCAAGTACCCGAATGCGAAAGGACCGGCAAAACCGGCGACACTGCCCACGGCGTTCACCAATCCCACCGCAGTGGCTGCGGCTGACTCGCTGAGAATCTCCGTCGGCATCGCCCAGAACACCGGCAGAAACGCCACGGCCATAACTACGAGCGTGAACAGCGTTAAGCTGATGGAGATGGTCGGGGGCAATGCCATGAGTCCGACCAGTGCTGCCGCCGCAACGAACAGCGGAACGGCGGCGTGCCAGCGCCGCTCGCACAGCTTGTCGGAATGCCACCCATTGACCTGCATGGCAATAAAGCCCACGAGATATGGAATTGCGCCGAGCCAGCCGACCCGCGCATCCGAAAGCCCGGAGATGCGCTTCAAAACCGTGGGGAACCAGAAGTAAACGCTGTAACTCACAAAGTAGGCAAAAAAAGCTGCGAACGAGAGCAGCAGCACGTTGCGCGAGCCCAGGGCTTGCCAAACCGTTGTCCGTTCCAGTTTGGCGGGTTTTTCCTCGGCCAGCTTTTGGACGATCCAACCACGTTGCGGCGGAGAGAGCCACGACGCCTCGGCCGGCCAATCCGTCAGGTAAAAGAACGCTGCCATCCCCAACAGGATCGCCGGCAAGCCTTCCAGCACGAACAGCCAGCGCCAACCGTCCACTCCCCACCAGGGATGGCCGAGGATCCATCCGGCCAGCGGCGATCCGATCACAAAGGACAACGGAATGGCAGCCATGAAGTTGCTGCCCGCTTTGGCGCGGTCCTCGCGAATGAACCAGTGGCTCAGGTAGACGATCACGCCGGGGAAGAATCCGGCTTCCGCCGCGCCCAGGATGAAGCGCGCAAGGTACAGCTGGCCGGCGGTGTGCACGAGTGCCGTCAGAACGGTCAGCGATCCCCAGGCAATCATGATCGTCGTGATGCAACGGCGCGCGCTCCACAGCTCGACCAGCAGCGCCCCGGGAATCTGCAATGCCACATAGCCGACGAAAAAGATGCCCGCACCCAGACCGAACACGCGATCGCTGAAACCCAGGTCGCGCGACATCCCCAGCGCGGCATAAGCCAGGTTGGTACGGTCAATGTAATTGGTGATGTACAGGATGAAGACGAAGGGCAGCAGACGCGCCGCTATTTGACGGCGGGTGTGAGCCGAAAGGTCGAGAGGAGATGCGGTCGCACTTTGCGTACGTCGGACTGCCGGCATTACGGCGTCTCCCACACCACGGGGTCGGCTGCAACGGACGGGCAAGTATACCGGAAGGTGTCAGCGCTGGGGCTAGAACGGCAGTTCTTGGAAACGGCACGGGTTGGGCGCAGGTTCCTTGGTTCTTCTTTGCGATCTCTGCGAATCCTTGCGATCTTTGCGTTCAAAGTCTTTAACGCAACGCAAGAAAGCCTGCCTACCTAGGTGCGAGAGCCTTCCTTCGGAAGCAATCCTTGGCGTGGTCGTTGACCATGCCCACCGCCTGCATGAAGGCGTAGCAGATGGTAGAGCCCACGAAAGTGAAGCCGCGCTTCTTCAGGTCCTTGCTCATGGCATCCGATTCACGCGTGCTGGCCGGAACCTGTTTGGAGCGCCACGGGTTCACGATCGGATGTCCGCCGACAAATTGCCAGACATAGCGGTCGAAAGAGCCGAACTCGTCTTGCACCTGAAGAAATGCTTTGGCGTTCTGCACCGCAGCGCTGATCTTCAGACGATTGCGGACGATGCCGGCATCTTTCAACAACGACCGGATCTTTTTCCCGTCATACGCCGCCACTCGTCGCGGATCGAAGTCATCGAACGCCGCGCGGTAGTTTTCCCGCTTTTTGAGAATCGTGTCCCAGCTCAGGCCGGCTTGCGCCCCTTCCAGGATCAGGAACTCGAACAGCCTGCGGTCATCGTGCTGCGGCAAGCCCCACTCTTCATCGTGGTAGCGAATGGAGAGTTCGTTGCTCGCCCAGGAACAGCGAATCACGGACTTTTGGTTCATGTTTGGTTTGGCCAGATTTGTATTCGGGTGGGTTTCCGGCCCGCCCGGCCGGGTCGAAGACCCGGCTCCACACTGTCAAGTATCGTTACTGTATCGACTTCGGATCGGAGCGGTTCCTGGGTGTCTTGCTGTTCAGGAGCGCCACTAACTCGGAGGCGCAGGCTGGCGTCTTCACTTTGCCCCGGCGGATGATGTCCCGCGCACTGGCTTGTTGTCCGTAGAGTTTTTCGTTTGCGCTTCCGTCAGAGCGCAGGGTTGAACCCTCCAGCGAGACTCCCGCGAACAAACCCTTATTGCGCGAATACGACAGAATCTCGGCGCTCATGACTACGTCAGTCGCTCCTTCCGCCGTGCGCCCCTTCGGGCCGGCGGCCGCCGAGGCATCCGCTCCCAACTTCACTTTGCTTTTCAGCAGCGAGCGCGCTCCTCCGGGGTTCATGACCAGGAGGACGAAGTCGGTGGCTTGCCCACCCAGTTGGAAGCCAATACTGATGCCTTCCAAAGCGTAAAGCGCCGGTGGCCCCCATGATCCGGTGTAATTCACCCCGCCGCGGCAAATCATGACGCCGCGCCCGTAGCTGCCCCCAATGCCGAATGCACCCTTCTTCACGGACGGCAACACGATGATGCACTCTGCCTTGTCGAGCAGATCCTGGGGAATGTCGTCCGGAATATTTAATATTTCTTTGAGAACGTGGCCGGATTGCTCCACCCGGTCTTGCTCCGTGCTGTTGTCCTCCGCCAAAGCGGAGCCGAACAGCGCGCACACCACGAACAACAGCAGCAGCTTCTTCATAGTTTCTCCCTGATTCGGTGTGATGCTATTTTAACCCGCCGTTACCTGGGACAGCAGGTTCTAAAATCGCAGATCTGCTTTTCCAATGGGGAATATGCAAACCCTGGTCCCATGACCAAACGGGTGCTCCTTTTGTAACTTGGCATCGCCCCACCAGGCACCTAAAGTCAAAGCAGCTCAAAGGCCTACGACTTTCGGCCCTGGACGTGCATCTACGAATTGAGGAGCAGACTGTCCCACGATTTGACTGAAAAAGCTCCGATGGAACCCGGAATGAAGTACACGAAGCTGTATTTTTTGCTCGCCGCTGTGTCTCTGGCAATGCCGTTGCCAGCGCAGGTTAATTACCCGCAGCAGAGCAGTGCGTTCGTGTCCGCAGATTCGGGTTCCGATCAGCGTGACGACTCTGTGCTCACCATCCGGAAGCGGGTGGATGAAGTCAACTTGTTGTTCATTGCCACCGACCGTCACGGCAAGTTCGTCCGCAACTTGAACGAGCGCGACTTTTCCATTCTCGATGACCATAAGCCGCCGCAATCCGTCGTGAGTTTCCGGCGGGAAACGGACCTTCCACTGCGCCTGGGGCTGTTGATCGACACTAGCGGCTCGGTGCGTACCCGTTTCAGTTTCGAGCAGGAAGCTGCCATCAGTTTCCTCCGGCAAACCGTGCGTCAAAGTTTTGACCGGGCTTTCGTGATGGGTTTCAACGGGCAAAGCACGGTGACCCAGGACTTCACCGATGACGCTGCGCTGCTGGAGACGGGTGTCCAGCGTTTGCAGAACGGCGGGGGTACGGCCCTCTACGACGCCATTTATCGCGCCTGCCAAACCAAACTGGCCAAGGAACAAGGCAGCCGCCCGGTGCGGCGCGCGCTGGTGGTGGTAAGCGACGGAGAAGACAACCAAAGCGATTTGAGCGAAGGGCGTGTCATTGAAATCGCGCAGCGTGCGGAAGTCATGATTTACGCCATTTCAACCGATGACAGCGGCCTGATTCTGCGTGGCGACCGAGTATTGGAACAACTCGCCGACGCCACCGGCGGGCGGGCTTTCTTCCCCTTCAAGATGAAGGACATCAAGAATTCGTTTGCCGCCATCGAGGATGAATTGCGTAGTCAATACATTATTTCCTACCACCCGGCAGACTTCGAGGCAGACGGGCGCTACCGTCCGATCGAAATCACCGCCCTCAGGAAGGATCTTCAAGTCCGGGCCCGCAAGGGCTATTACGCGCCCCGGCAGTAACCGCATCTGGGGCCTCCAGGCTGTTCGGAGTGGTTGTGTTTCCGCGTTTTGATGGTGCTACAATCCTTGTGGGTTAGAGCTGAGAATTGTCGCAAGGTCGACCGGCAAGGACGTTCCTTATGTCAGGTGGACGATTGAAACTGCGGTTTCTCTTGATCGGGTTGGTGCCCTGCCTCCTGGTAGGGCTGGGCCAAGCAGACCAGACGAAGTCCAGGGGTCGGCACCGGGCTGTGCACGAGCAACCCGTGCCCCAGCCGGTACTTCCAGTGGTTCCGCTGCGGCCGGAGCAAATGCCGGCGACGCCCCCCGAGATTGCCTTCAGTGGCGGCCTGCTGACCATTACCGCCCAGAATTCCACGCTGGGTGACATTCTCAGAGGGGTGCGTAACCAGACCGGGGCCTCCGTGGAGGTGCCCAGCAATGCCACCGAAAGGGTGGTCGGAAGATTCGGTCCCGGCCCGGCCCGCGATGTGCTGGCATCGCTGCTGAACGGGTCGCACTTCAATTACGTCCTCCTGGGATCGGCCACCAACCCTGATGTGCTAGACCGGGTTATCCTCACCGTGAAGCCGGCTGGCGGTGAACAGTCCACCGAACAAGCCAGCGCGTCTGAGCCAAATCCATCCCCGCCACCCACGCCCGTGGCCCAAACGGGAGACACTTTTGCTTCGTTTGGCGACGACCAGAGTGATCAAAGCCAAGACTCAGCCGACAACATCTTTGGCGGCGACGACCAGAGCGCACAGGGGGACGATCAGCAACCGAATTTTGCCCAACCCGCAGACGTTCGAACTCCGGAGCAGATGCTGCAAGACCTGCAAAGGCAACAGCAGGCCCAACAGGGACAGCCGCTGGGACAAACGCCGCAAGCACCGCCGATGCGGCCGGGACTTGCTCCCGGTCAACCTTTCCGAGGGTTTCCAAACCCGCGGGGCGGTGTGCCACCGCAGCCTGAGCCACAGTAAGAACAGCAGCCGCTCGCGAGATTTAGTCGGTCTTTTTGGCTAGCTCGTGCTGGCAGAGGAAGCTGTTTCGAGCGTCGTGTCATTGCGCTTGGTACGCGACCGTCGCCTCATAACCTGGAAAACCGACGTAGGACTTAGTCTCCGCCGGCATGCGCCGCGCGGGCTTGGCTGGCTACGAGGACAGGGCTTCCGCTGGCTGGCTGGGACTGAGAAGCAAAAGAACGAAGAATTCCGATAACCGCGCCGTAGGCCGATAGAATTCCCACGGCGACAGCCAGGATGACGGTTACCGTAAGAATGAATGCACCTAATAGACTACCCAAGCTCGCTCGCCTTCCTGTCCATGAATTGTCGCAGTCGCTCCCTCAATCTACCCGCGTTGACGCTGACTGCTGTTAGCAAATAAGATACGTGAGTAGAACTGCGCACTTTCACTCTCCAACATTTCTGACGACCCGTCCACGTTACGGAAGGACACTGAAGGGCATTACTGTCGAGCGTTATGGGCATCACCAAGATTTCGGTGCGCGGGGCGCGTCAACACAACCTCAAGAACATTGACGTCGACATCCCCCGTAATACGTTCACCGTGATTACCGGTCTGAGCGGGTCGGGCAAGTCCTCGCTGGCCTTCGACACCATCTACGCCGAGGGGCAGCGCCGCTATGTTGAGACCCTCTCGGCCTATGCCCGGCAGTTTCTGGACCAGATGGAACGGCCGGATGTGGATGCGATTGACGGGCTTAGTCCTTCGATCTCGATCGAGCAGAAGACCACCAGCCGCAGCCCGCGTTCGACGGTGGGTACCATTACCGAAATCTACGACTACCTTCGTCTTTTGTTTGCTTCCGTGGGGGCTCCGCATTGCCCCAAGTGCGGTCGGGCCATCGCCCGCCAGTCGGCCGAGCAGATCGTCCAGCGCGTCATGAACCTGACCCCGGAAGACCGGGTCATGGTCATGGCTCCCATCGTTCGTGGCCGGAAGGGCGAATTCAAGAAGGAGATGGAGAAGCTGGTCCAGCACGGCTTTACCCGTGCCCGCATCGATGGCGAATTGGTGAACCTGGACGACGACATTCCGCTGGACAAACGCAAAAACCATACCATCGAGGTCGTCATAGACCGCCTTTTGGTGAAACCCGGAATCGAGCATCGGCTCGAGATGTCCGTTGGCCTGGCCATGAAGCTGGCGGGCGGGCTGGTGCAAGTGGCGATTGTCGGCGGGGAGGAGCAGCTTTATTCGGAGCGGCTGGCGTGCCCCGATTGCGGTATCAACGTGCCGCAACTGGAGCCGAGATCGTTTTCGTTCAACAGCGCGTATGGCGCCTGTCCGGAGTGCCATGGGTTGGGCAGCCGCTATGACTTCGATCCCGGCAAGGTCATCGTGGACTGGTCAAAACCTCTCCTGGACGGGGGGCTCGGCCCGGGTTCGGCTTCCCAAAATCTGATCCACATGCTGCAGATCACGGCGGCAGCGCACGGCTTCGATCTAAATACTCCGTTCGAGAAGTTTCCCGAGAAGATCCAGAACCTCCTGCTAAACGGCGAAGCAGGCAAGGGCGGCAAGACTGGCTTCAACGGAATTCTGGCCTACCTGAAGCGGGCCCTGGAAGACTCCACTTCGGAAGGCTACCGGGATTTCCTGCTCGATTACATGTCCGCAACCGAGTGTCCGGCTTGCCACGGGCAACGGCTCCGGCCCGAAAGCCTCGCCGTCAAAGTGAACGGCATGTCTATCGCGGATTTTACTGGACTGCCGGTTACGCGGGCCCTGGAGGCGGCGAGAAAGGTCCAACTCGGGGGTCGCGAGGCGGTGATCGCGGGGCGGATCGTACATGAAATCATCGAGCGCCTGCAGTTCCTGGACGCCGTTGGCCTGGGTTACATTTCGCTCAACCGTTCCGCGGCCACACTCTCTGGAGGAGAGGGGCAGCGCATCCGGCTGGCCACCCAGATCGGCTCCAAACTGCGTGGCGTGTTGTATGTGCTCGACGAGCCTTCCATCGGGTTGCACCACAAGGACAACGATCGGTTGCTGAAGGCGCTGGGGGAGCTTCGCGACCTGGGCAACACGGTGCTGGTGGTGGAGCACGATGAGGAGACCATCCGCCGCGCCGACTACGTTGTGGATCTCGGACCAGGAGCTGGGCGTCATGGGGGAGAGCTGGTTGCCCGCGGCACGCCACAAGAGATTGCCAAAGTGCCGGAATCGCTCACCGGAGCTTACATTTCGGGACGTATGCAGATCGCGATGTTGCCCGAGCGACGGCATCTAAACGGAGCCGGCATCAGCATCCTGGGCGCACGTCAGAACAACCTCAAGAATCTCGATGTGACCTTCCCACTCGGAGTCATGACCGTGGTGACCGGCGTCTCCGGCTCCGGGAAGTCGACGCTGGTCAATGACATCCTCTATCGCGCGCTGGCCAAATCTTTGTATCGCTCGCGCGAGGAGCCTGGGTTGCACAAAGCCATTTCAGGGGCGGAGAACATCGACAAAGTCATCCGCATCGATCAGTCGCCGATCGGACGAACGCCACGGTCGAATCCCGCCACCTACACCGGAGTTTTCACCCAGATCCGCGATCTCTATGCCATGTTGCCGGAATCGCGGGAGCGCGGCTACAAGCCGGGAAGGTTTTCATTCAATGTTTCAGGGGGCCGTTGTGAAGCTTGCCAGGGCGAGGGCCAGCGCCGCATCGAGATGAACTTCCTGCCCGACGTTTATGTGCTCTGCGAGGTCTGCGGGGGCAAGCGCTACAACCACGAGACCCTGGCGGTAAGGTATAAGGGCTATTCCATTGCAGACGTCCTGGAAAGCCCGGTTTCGGATGCCCTGCCCATTCTCGAAAACATCCCTCAGGTGAAGCAGAAGCTCCAAACTCTGGTGGACGTCGGCTTGGGATACATTCACCTGGGACAGTCAGCGGTGACGTTGTCCGGCGGCGAGGCCCAGCGTATCAAGCTGGCCCGCGAGTTGAGCAAGCGGCAGACGGGGAAGACCCTTTACCTGCTGGATGAGCCAACTACCGGCCTGCACTTCGATGACGTGAAGAAGCTGCTCGACGTTCTCCATCGGCTGACTGACTTGGGAAACACGATCGTCATTATCGAGCACCATCTGGACGTGATCCGGAACGCCGACTGGATCATCGACCTGGGTCCGGAGGGCGGAGAAGATGGCGGCCGTATTGTTGCGCAAGGAACCCCGGAGCAGGTGGCGCGCAACAAGAAGTCCTACACCGGCCAGGCGCTGGCGGGATATTTTAGCGGGAGCACAACAGAAAGAAAGCTCTCCACGGCTTGACAGACGGTTGACTTGCTCTTGCTGTTCTCCGCGGGGGTTCTCAGCGATCTCTGCGTTTAGAGCTTTGAACGCAGAGGGCACGGAGAAACGCTCGCAGAGGTCGCTGAGAACATGAGTGCGATCTGCAGCGCTTTAGCTTTTCGTGTAGATTCGAGAGGTCTCTTCGCAGGTCTTAATCGATTGTCCTCGTTCCAAAATCCGTGGTCTGAGCCCAGTCCGCCGTCGCTGAACGAATCGCCCACTCCAGCCACTCCCGCGCCGGCAGAAGGGCTGGCCTGGAGCGGATGGGACGTCCTGCAGATCGCAGTTCTGACCATTGTCTCCATCCTGGTTCTCGCCATGCTGGTTGGGTTTGCGGCCCAACGGCTTCTGTATCCCCATGCCGCCTACATGGATGTCTTGAAGTATCCAGTCGTCGCGGTCGTGGCTCAGTTGTTGGCCTACGTCCTGGTGTTTGCGTTCATGGTGTTGGTGATAAAGCGCGCGCCTGAACGCCGGTTTTGGGAGTGTATCCAGTGGAATTGGCCGGGCTGGGCGACAGGGGGCACGTTCCTGGCCTGCGGCACGACCATGTACTTTGCCCTGCTCGGAGTCGGTCAGCTCCTCCCGATCCCGAAGCACTTGCCCATTGACCAGTTCTTCCGGACCGCCAGTGAAGCGACTCTCCTGTCGATCGTCTCCGTAACTGCAGCTCCGCTGATGGAAGAGCTTTTTTTTCGGGGTTTTCTTTACCCCGTCCTGGCGAGGAGGTTGGGAACAGGGGCGGGCATTCTTCTTACCGCCGCCCTGTTCGGCGTGCTTCACGGAGCCCAGCTGGGGTACTCCTGGGCAGTCCTGATCATCTTTCTGGTTGGATTGGCGTTGACCATCGTGCGCGCCGTCACCCAGTCCGTTGCTGCCAGTTTCCTCACCCACATCGGCTATAACGGAACCTTGTCGGTCCTGTTGTTTGTTGCAACCGACGGCTACCGGCACCTCGAAAAGCTGAACCAGTAGTAGCGAGTAGCTGGTAGCTAGTAGCGAGGAACAAGCGGATTGTCCTAGCTCCCAGCTACTAGCTCCCGGCTACGCGCTACTGTTATCTTAGAAATTCATGTCTTCCGCGCGTCAGGAACTGCTGCGTCTGCTGGCGGTGAAGTCGTTTCGCTTGGGGGAATTCAAGCTCTCCTCCGGCGGTACGAGCGATTACTACATCGATTGCCGGACTACGACTTTGGATGCGCGCGGGGCGCAGCTCACCGGCCAGGTGTTCTTGGAGGAGATCGAGGGGCGCGGCTGGAAACCACAGGCGATTGGTGGCCTGACCATGGGAGCCGACCCGATTGTGGTGGCGGTTTCTGTGACCAGCGGAAGCATTCACGGCTTTCTGGTGCGCAAGGCTGAGAAACAGCACGGCACCAGCCAGCGGATTGAGGGCTTTCGCGAGCAGGATGCGCGGGTGGTCATCGTGGATGATGTTTGCACCACCGGCGCTTCCACGGTACAGGCGATTGAAGCGGCCCGCGAATTTGGATTCGACGTAGTCGGCGTGATGTGCCTGGTGGAGCGCGAGGAAGCCAAGGGCCGGCCCAGCGTGGAGAAAGCTGCCGCGCCGGCGAAGTTTGTGGCGGTGTTCACCGCGAGCGACGTGAGAAGAGAGCAGTTAGCACTTAGCATTTAGTCACGGGGATTTGCCTCGATGCCGGCAAGAACCGAGAATGGCTAAGTGCCAATTGCTAAATGCCAAGAGCTGAGAACTGATAGCCGATAGCTTGCCTATGATCCAAACTCTGGAATGGACCGACTCCGGCGTACGCTTCATTGATCAGACGAAGCTGCCCACGGAAGAGACATACGTGAACTGCAGAACCTGCGACCAGGTTGCAGACGTGATCCGCAACATGGTGGTTCGGGGCGCGCCCGCAATCGGCGTGGCCGCGGCCATGGGCATCGCTCTGGGAGCGAAGAATGCCAAGGGCGAGACGGTCGGCGACCTCAAGCGCGAGTTTGATCGTTGCTGCGAACTCATCGGGAAGACCCGGCCTACCGCAGTCAATCTTTTCTGGGCCATCCGCCGAATGCAGGAGAAGTTCGAAGCGCTGCGCATCCGTCCGCTGGCACAGATCAAGCAGGCACTCATCGAAGAGGCGCAGCGAATGCATGCCGAGGACATCGCCGCAAACCAAGCCATGGGCCGCTTCGGCGCGACCCTGATGCCGGCCAGTGGGGGAGTGCTCACGCACTGCAACGCTGGCGCGCTTGCGACTTGCGGCTACGGCACAGCCCTCGGGGTGATCCGCGCCGCGGTCGAGCAGGGAAAGAAGATCCACGTCTACGCCGACGAAACCCGACCCTTCCTTCAGGGCTCGCGCTTGACGGCGTGGGAGCTGATGAAAGACGGTATTCCCACCACCGTCATCTCCGACAACATGGCGGGAGCGATGATGAAGCAAGGCAAGATCGGCGCGATTGTCGTCGGGGCGGACCGAATTGCTGCAAACGGGGACGTTGCTAACAAGATTGGAACGTACACCGTCGCAGTGCTGGCGAAAGAACACAAGATTCCGTTTTATGTCGCTGCGCCTTTCTCGACGGTTGATCTCGCCACGCCGGACGGCAGCAAGATTCCCATCGAACAGCGTAATGCCAAAGAGGTCACCCACATCGCCGGCAAGCAGATGGTGCCGGAGGGCGTGCAGGTGGAGAACCCTGCATTCGATGTGACCCCGGCCGAGTATGTGACGGCGATCGTCACAGAGCGGGGCATCGCAAGAGCCCCGTACGGTGAGGCTTTGGCCAAACTGGCGGGTCAGGC
>Ga0335084_10003547_pt1 | contig 15230 bp, 15 predicted proteins | sample Lox_Sample_44_FD_206721 | JGI IMG/M metagenome (GOLD analysis project Ga0335084, IMG submission 206721) | Soil microbial communities from Loxahatchee National Wildlife Refuge, Florida, United States - Lox_Sample_4.4 | ecosystem: Environmental > Terrestrial > Soil > Wetlands | place: USA...
GCCGAGCACCTTGCCCATCTCGCGCACGGCGCTCTTCGCGCGATAGGTGATCACGTTCGCGGTCATGCCCGCGCCGCTCGCGCCGTAGCGCTGGTAGACGTACTGCAGGATCTCCTCGCGCCGCTCGCCCGACGGCAGGTCGATGTCGATGTCGGGCCACTCGCCGCGCTCCTCGGACAGGAAGCGCTCGAACAGGAGCTCGTAGCGCACCGGGTCGATCGCGGTGATGCCGAGCGCGTAACACACGATCGAGTTGGCGGCCGAGCCGCGGCCCTGACACAGCACGCCGCGCGCGCGGCACTCGCGCACGACGTCCCAGACGATCAGGAAGTAGCCTTCGAGCGCGAGCCGCCCGATGATGGCGAGCTCGTGGTCGAGCTGCGCGCGCGCCTTCGCGGGGATCTTCCCGCCGTAGCGCTCGCGCGCGCCTTCGAAGGCGAGCCGGCGCAGTACACCGGGCAGTGTCTCGCCCGCGGCGAGCGGGAAGTCGGGGAACGCGTAGCCGAGATCCTCGAGCTGGAATGCGCAGCGCTCGGCGACGTCGAGCGTGTTGGCGAGCGCGCGCGGCAGGTCGGCGAAGCGCGCGGCGGTCTCGGCGGGCGAGTGCAGGTGGCGCTCGGCGTTGGGCAGGAGCAGCCGGCCGGCGCCGTCCAGCTTCGCGCCGTGCGCGATGCAGGTGAACGCGTCGAGCAGCCGCTTGCCCGACGCGTGCGCGTGGCGCACATCGCCTGTCGCGAGCGGGGCGATGCTCGTCGCGAGCAGGCGCCGGTTCGCGCGCTCCTCGTCGGGATCGCGGTGGCGCCAGAGCTCGCCGAATGCGTCGCGCGCCCCGAAAATCTCCGTCACGGGCCTGGCGAGCGCGGGCTCGCGCACGAGCGCCACGAGCCCCGCGGAGAAATCGCGCAGCTCTTCCCACGTCACGCGGCAGTGCGGCTTCTCCACCCGCGCGTGACCGAGCGTGAGCAGCCGACACAGATTCCGGTAGCCCGCACGGTCCTTCACGAGGAGCGTCACGCGTCCGCCCGCGGGCGGAGGGTCGTCCTTGCGTCGGCGCACGCCTTCGCCGGCGAGCGTCACCCGCGCGCCGCAGATCGCGCGCACGCCGGCCGCCTTCGCGGCGCGGTGGAAGCGGGGCAGGCCGTAGACCCCCTCGGCGTCGGCCAGGGCGAGTGCGCCGTGTCCCAGCTCCGCCGCCCTACCTATGAGGTCCTCGGGCGCAGAGCTCCCCTCGAGAAAACTGAAGGCGCTGCGCGCGCTTAGCTCGACGAAGGGGGGTGAGGACATAGCCGAACCAAGTTCGATCTTCGTTCTTTGTTCGCCATGAGGTCAAGCGCTCAGTCTGGGGACCGGCGACCCGCGAAAGCGGCGGCAGGTGAAACCGCTGGCAAGAAGAGTCCATCCACGAGTCGACATGAAGTGGGTCGGGATCGGCCACGTTCTCTCGCTCGGCCTGCTGCTCCTCTCGCCGACGCCCGCGCGCGCGGTTCCCTACTCGCTGTCCGCCTCCGGGACGATCTCGTTCAACACGAGCTCCGACGCGACGATCCCCGTCGGCACGCCGTGGAGCTTCGAGCTCGTGTACGACACCGCGGCCCCCGACCTGGATTTCCAGCTGACGGGCTCGGCCGATCCGACCTTCGGAAGGTTCGACAACAGCGGCGCCGTCCCCGCGCTGACGTTCTTCCACTATCGCGCCGGAAGCTACGAGGTCACCATCGACGATCCGGCGGAGTTCGGGGTCGGCAGCAACATCGACATCACGTTCACCGGCGTGCACGCGATCGACATCAACCTGAACGCGCCGGACCTCTTCCCGCCGCTCGCAGGAGGGCCGGTGTCCTTCCATGCGGACTTCAACGACTTCTCGTCGCGCCCGATCTTCACGAGCGACGCCCTGCCCACGGACCCCGCGCTCGGCCCGGACAGCTTCGACCAGCTCAGCGTCACGCTGCTCCCTCTCTCTGGAGTGATCACCGGGAGCAACCTCACGAGCTTCACGGTCAGCGCCATTCCCGAGCCATCGACCGCTGCGCTCGCGATCCTCGGGCTCCTCTCCCCGCTCGTCGCGGTCTCGCCCGCGCGCGCGCGACGGGCCCGCGGCGCAAGCGGCGGCTGAGTCCCGCTAGCGGTCGGGATTCGGGTCGGTTGCGTCCAGCGGGCTCCGGACCCCGTGTCCTCCGCGGTTCAGGACGTGCGCGTAGACCATGGTCGTCTTCACGTCGCGATGACCGAGCAGCTCCTGGATCGTGCGGATGTCGTAGCCGCCCGCGAGCAGATGCGTCGCAAAACTGTGTCGCAGCGTGTGGCAGCTCGCGGCCTTTGCGATCCCGGCCGCGCGCACGGCGCGCTTCACCGCGCGCTGGACGACCGTTTCGTGCAGGTGCCAGCGGCGCTCGGTTCGCGCCTCGCGATCGAGGTGTCGGCGAGTCGCCGGGAAGATCCACTGCCACGCCCACTCGCGAGCCGCAGCGGGATACTTGCGTGCGAGCGCATCGGGCAGCGGCGCGCCGCCGAAGCCGGCCGCAACGTCTGCCGCGAACACCGCGCGCGCACGCGCCAGCTGCGCTCGCAGCTCTCTCGCGAGCGCCCGCGGCAGCATCGTCACGCGGTCCTTCCGGCCCTTGCCGTCGCGCACCACGATCTCGCGGCGCGCGAGGTCCACGTCCTTCACGCGCAGGCGCAGACACTCGAGCAGGCGCAGGCCCGCTCCGTACAGCAAGCTCGCCACCAGCCGCGGCTCGCCGGCGAGCCGCGCGAGCAGCGCATCGACCTCCCCTCGCGTGAGCACCACGGGAACCCGCAGCGGCGCCCGCGCGCGGACCAGGTCGTCCAGCTCCAGCTCCTGCGGCGAGCGGCCCAGCACTACTCGGTAGAGGAAGACGAGCGCCGAGAGCGCCTGGTTCTGCGTCTACGCGGACACTCGACCGACGACCGCGAGGTGCGAGAGGAACGCGCTGATCTCGGCCGAGCCCATCGCCGCCGGATGCCGCTTGCCGTGGAACAGGACGAAGCGCCTGACCCACTGCGAGTACGCCGCCTCGGTCCGGCGGCTATACCGCCGCAGGCGGCACGCAGCCCGCACCTGCTCGAGCAACCTCGGCTGCCGCGGCGTTCTACAGTCACCCGATCCGTACAACTTGCTCTCGGCGGAAATGACTCCGCGGCATCGGGTGAGGTCGAGGTCCTCGAATCTAGCCGCTCCCTGACAGCGAGCCAGCGAGCTTCGCCGCGCCAAGTGTTATCGCGGCTTCACACTCAGAGAGACGCGAGGGTCTTCGCGCAGTTGCCTTGACTGGGACGGAGCAGCGCCACACGATATGGAGGCGGCCGATGAGGGGTTGGTCGCAAGCCAATACCTGTTAGGCCTCGCAGGCGAGCACCCACGGTCATGAAGCTGCTCCTTACATCAGGTGGTGTCACAAATCTCAGCATTCGCGTGGCGCTCGAAGATCTTCTCGGCAGACCCTTTGCCGAGTGCAGTGCGTTGTGCATTCCCACTGCGGAATACGGACACCCCATGTGTACGCCCGCGTCGGCGTGGCGCTTTGTCGCTGGAAAGTCGCCCGGGCCTATGACCGACTTAGGCTGGAAGTCTGTCGGCCTCTTGGAGCTCACCGCGCTCCCCAGCATCGGGAGCGAGCGATGGGAAAAGTGGGTAGGAGACGCAGACGTGCTTCTCGTAGACGGTGGTGACGCGTGTTACTTGTGTCACTGGATGATCCAGTCTGGACTAGTGGCACTCTTGCCATCGCTGCCAAATAAAGTCTGGGTTGGCGTGAGTGGCGGAAGCATGGTCATGACGCCGCGCATTGGTGAGGCGTTCGTGAACTGGAAGTCGCCTGGCGGGAACGACAGCGCCTTGGGTGTGGTCGGCTTCTCCATCTTTCCTCACTTGGGCAACGAGTTCATGCCGGAGAACACTCTGACGAACGCCGCGCGCTGGGCCGCAAGCATTGGCGGGCCGGCGTATGCGATCGATGACCAGACCGCCATAAAGGTAGTGGGTGGCGCCGTCGAGGTTGTATCCGAGGGAAGCTGGACTTTCTTTCCGTGAGGGCGAAGACAGTGAGATGTTGGGCTCCCCGATGGAGGTTCACGCAGACCGACTGCCGAACTCAAGCTCGATCAACGGAACGTTTGCTAAGCCGTGAGATAGCACTCGCTCAGCCAGGCCTTAAGTATTTCGCCATCCATGCACGGCTTAGGCTGGTCGACAATCATCGTGAGCTGCGAACATTCTTCGAATGAATGCGAGCAGGCCTAACAAACGCGTGCAGCCGACGCTCGCAAGGCCTCGCGCGGCTGACGCGTGGCGTTGGGCTGCAAGTGAACCGCGGTGGTGCTACGAGCGGCGCTTGGCTGCCTTCTTTGCGCCGCGAGAGGTCGGGATGACTTCGTTGAGTACGCGACGTAGCGTCTCCTCGAGCGGCTCGGTCTGCCCCTCGATGTGGTCGCGGAGTGCGCGGTTGATCATTGTCTGGTAGTTCCCCCCGCCAGCTTCGTGCACCCGCTTGCGAAACCACTCAAGCACGTCGTCGTCGATCCGGATCGTGATCCGGGTCTTCCCGGGCGGGGTTGGGAGGACCGCGCCGCGCTTCCCAAGCGAGAAGTCATATGCCTTTTTCATCGCCTTCCTTCGTACTGGCGGCGCTCCGATCGCGTCGCCTTGCGCGCGGAGATCAGCCGGGCGTCATCCCCGCGCCAGGTGTAGACAACGACGAGAACTCGCCCGAGGGCATCCATTGCAACGCTTGCGAAGCGCTGCTCATGGGGGTGGTCATCGGGAACGGTGATGGCGAGCTCATCCTCGAGCGCGGTTGCGGCATCAGCGAAGTCGATTCCGTGCCTCTTGAGGTTCTCAGCTGCTTTCGCTGCATCCCATTGAACCACGCACGGCCCATTATATGCACGCACGTACATACCCGCCAGCTTGCAGCCCAACAAGGCGCTGCAGCAGACGTGGCGCCTGTTCTCGCCGATTGCGGTGCGTGGTAGCTTCGGAGCAACACCATTCGGGCGTAGGCTGTCGTCGGCGGCGGGCGCCGCGCAGCTGAGCGCCTAGACGTTGGGCCGACGAGCGAGCAGCGGCTAAACTCCTCCGCATGGCGACAACCTCGACCCCCAAGGAGCGGATTCTCGAAGCGCTCCGCGGCCTGCCCGCGGACGCGACCGTCGACGATGCGATCGAGCGCCTGGTCTTCATGGCGCGGGTGGAAGAGGGGCTGCAGCAGCTCGACGCGGGCGAAGGCGTTTCCCACGAAGAAGTGAAGCGGCGCTTCGGAGCGTGAGGCGGCTGGTCTGGTCGCCCCGCGCGGTCGCGGATCTCGAGGCGGTCCGCGAGTACATCTCTCGGAACTCGGAGCTCTACGCTGCGCTGATGGTCTCGCGGCTAGTCGCAGCGCCTGGTCGGCTTCTGCAGTTCCCCGAGGCCGGCCGAGTTGTTTCGGAGTTCGCTCAGCCGTCGTTGCGCGAGCTCATCGTACGCCCGTATCGCCTCGTGTACCGGGTGCGCGGCGACGCGATCGAGATCGTCACTGTCTTCCACGCGGCGCGCACGGTTCCGGGCTTGCCGTAGCGCGCGGCCCAACAAGGCGCTGCAGCAGACGCGGCGCCTGTTCTCGTCGGGGGCTGTGCGTGGTAGGTTCGGAGCAACACCAATCGGGCGTGGGCTGGCGTCGGCGGCGGGCGCCGCGCAGCTGAGCGCCTGGACGTTGGGCGGGCAGGTCACGCAGAGCCGCCTCTGGGTACGGCGGAAGGCCGGTGGGGATTCCCCTGTGGCAGGCTCCAAAGTACAGCGAGGCTTTGGAGTGTCAGCGGCCATGGTGATCCGAACGATCGCATCAACAGCGATGAGCATGGCGATCTTCGCTGCCATGGTCCTCGGGCCGTCGCGGTTGATCACTGGCGGTTGGGATTGGCGGCGCGGCTGGCTGGCGGTCGCTGCCTTCTTCGTGGAGACCGCGGTCGGCTCTCTGTTCTTCTTGGTCACTGACCCGGCCCTCGTGCGCGAGCGAATGTCGGCGCGGGGTCAGTCCAGCGCCGACCGGCGGGCGACCCTACTGATCGTCCTCCTGATGGCCGGGTGGTTCCTGGCGGCCGCCTCCGACGTCCACCTGGGGCCGATGCTGCCTGCGCCACGCCCATCGGTTTCCCTCTCGTTGGGACTCGGACTCCACCTCGCCGGCCTCGGGCTCATCGTCTGGACGTTGCGCGTAAATTCGTTCGCCGCCGCGGTCGTGAAGATCCAGCGCGAACAGCGCGTCATCGACACCGGACCGTACGCGCTCGTGCGTCACCCGATGTACCTCGGGTCGATCTTCTGGCTCGCCGGCTTCGCGCTCGTGCTCGAATCCACAGCAACTGCGCTGGCCACACTCCCGGTCGTCGTTCTCGGCTTCCTACCCCGGATGAAGACCGAGGAGGCGACGCTCAGTCGCGATCTCCCGGGGTACGCCGAGTACCAGTCGCGCGTGCGCGCCCGCATCCTGCCGGGCGTGTTCTAAACTCCGCAATATCGAGTGCCGCCCAACAAGCCGCTGAAGCTGACGGCCGCGGGCTTCCACCACTCGCGGTCCCTGGTCCAATCGACGGACGTTGGAATCACGTGCGGCCGCAGCTTAGCGGCCATCCGTTAGGCGGCACTTGAAATGTCCCGGCAAAAAACAAGACGGCTGTGGGCAATCTTTCTTTGTGGCGTACCTGTCCTATATCTCAGCTCCTGCACATACATGCAGTGGAGTCTGAACCGGGGCTTTGACAAGACGAACATTGGCGATTCGCAGTCACAGGTAATCGCTTATCTCGGTATTCCCGCTTCGAAGACCGGGACGGGCGAACCGTTCCCGAGAGTGACCGGCGCAGGTTGTGAGCTGCCTTGTGTCGTACGGTTCTGGTACGAGAATCGACTGTTTCTCGACTTTGAAGCTTGGTCAGTGGACCTTGATTTGAATAGCCATGTAGTCGACAAATACCACTGGGTCTCGCCGTGAGCAGCGAATCTTGTCTTTGACCCGTGGCCGGCCGCCTAACCACTGCATGCAGCCGACGCCCCAGCCAGTCACCAAATTTGCACGCGCAAATTTACCGCCTGTCTGGTGCGCGGCTGATGCTGGCTGTTAGGCGGCAGCCGGCAGTGTCGCGCCGTTGGCGGTGTTGGTTACCTTGACGGAAGCGATTGACTGGGAGGAACGATGAGACACACCTTGTTGGATCTGGAATCGCAGGGAGTTGAGGCGCTGACCTCTGGTCGGGCAGCCGCCTTCTATCGCGATTGTATGACCGAGAATGCACTCATGGTCGTGCCGGGCTTTGTCGTAGATAAAGCGATGTTCCTGCAGAGCATTGGTAGCGAGCCGGCATGGACGAGCTTCAAGATCGAGGATCCGCGAGTGGTCGAGCTCACGCCCGATAACGCTGTGGTGCTATATCGAGCTAGAGGCATCCGTCCCGGTCAGAAGGAGTACGTTGCGCAAATAAGTAGCACCTACGTCAAACGGGGCGAGGTGTGGAAGCTGGCTTACCATCAACAAACTCCTGACCCCTCGTGAAGCCGCGGCGTTCTAACGGGTGTCGCGAACGGCAGCCGCCTAGCAAGTCGTTGGAGCGGACCCAACCGGCCAGCACGCAATTTGCGTGCGCAAATTGCGCGCTTGCCGCTTGGGCCGCTCAACTCATTCGTTAGCCCGACGACATGACCCTCCGAGATATCACGACGATAGGTTCGCGCGTACCTATCAATGGACGCGCCAAAGTCCGACGGCGGATGTTCTTGGGAGTGGTGGGACTTTGAGCTCCTTGGAATATGCGCTGCCTTTGACTCAGAGCATGACCGCCGTTTGGTGGCGTTCCGGACAGAACATGCCGACTCGGTTCTCGTGGGGAAGCGCTTCATTGGTCTACCAGAGCGATCGGCCCTCGATCTCGCGAAAGCACAGGGCCTCGGTAGCTACACGGCGTCGGACATCGTCTACGGCTGGCAGGCGGAGTTCGAAGACCACGACCTTGAGCTTTGCTTCTTCAATGGTGTGTGCGATGCGATCTCTTGGCGTGTGTTTACCGACACCTCGGACAAGACGTGGTTTCCGCCACGACTGAAGCTGATCAGGGAGCCTGCGGGCTAACAAGGCGCTGCAGCAGCCGCGGCGCAGTTCCGGGCGGCGGCGGTGCGTGGTACGTTCGGAGCAACACCATTGGGGCGTGGGCTGACGTCGGCGGCGGGCGCCGCGCAGCTGAGCGCCTGGACGTTAGGCCGCGGGTCTCGAATCGCAGGCTTCTCTCTATGCCCATTACTCTCGCACCCTACGATCCGAGGTGGCCCGCCAGATTCCATGAAGCCCGCACCGAGCTCGTTCGGGTACTGGACGCGGAGTGGCTCGTCGCGATCGAACATGTAGGCAGCACCGCAGTCCCGGGCCTATCGGCAAAGCCCATCATTGACATGCTTGCGGGCGTCCGGTCGCTTGAGTCAGTCGTAACTGCGGACGAGGCTATCCGAGGCATTGGCTACCTCCCGTGGGTTGGGGCTGATGGCCGCATATCGTACGAGCGCCGAGACCCCAAAGGAGAGCCGACACACCATGCCCATTTCGTTGCATACGGCGGTCTCCTGTGGCACAGCCAGCTCGCATTCCGGGACGCGCTTCGGGGCAACCCGAGCAACCGGGAAGCGTACGAAAGGCTGAAGCGGGACCTTGCGGCGAGATATACCGATACCCGCGACTACAGTGAGGCGAAGGGTCCCTTCGTTCGAGCGTTGCTCTCGCGAACCTGACCCTCCGGCGCCTCGGCTACGCCGCGAGCCGCGGCCTAACAAGGCGCTGCAGCTGACGGACAGCCAGACGACGCGCCATATCGAGCCTCAGTAATTCTCCTGTCCCTAACGCCGATCGGCTTCATTTTCTCATTTGTCTATTTCGCCGTACTCACCCTCTGCCTTCGCAAGCTCGGGCGGCTCTCCCTGCGCTGGCTACTTCTGGCCCAACTTCCTCTCTGCAGCCTCTTCGCAACCTATTTCGCGAGAGATGGCTATGAAACCTTCGGGTTGCGCGATGGCTTGATCTCATTCGCGGTGCTCGGTGGAACGGCTCTTCTTTGCCTCACTCTGGGGTCTATTTCCTGGTGGCGATCTAGCCGCCTATTGGGGCGCCCTGAAGGAGCACCTAGCCGTGCCGCCGTCTAACAAGCCGCTGAAGCTGTAGGCCGCGGGCTTCTGCTGCACGGTTGGCCGACGTCGACACGAGTCGTGGTAGCATCACGCGCGGCCGCAGCTTAGCGGCCATCCGTTGGACAGCGTGAAGTCTGTCCCGTGTTGCCCATCATCGCAGCGTCTTCGTGCTCGCCGCTCAAGCAAGCATCCACCCAAGCGCCAATGTAGGATGGGCGCATGAGGATCGAAGTCAACGGTGTTCGACTGTTCGTCGACGTCGAAGGTGCGAAGCTCGTGCCCGACGGCCCGCGCATGCGCGAGAAGCCCACGTTGATGTTGCTGCATGGCGGTCCTGGCGCCGACCACTCGAACTACAAGCCGGAATTCTCCCGGTTGAGTGACGCGTGTCAGGTCATCTACTACGATCACCGCGGCCAAGGGCGCAGCGACGCGAGCTCGCCGGGATTTTGGAATCTCGATCAGTGGGCCGATGATCTCGTTGGTCTGTGCGAGGCGCTCGAGATCGAACGCCCTGTTGTGATGGGCGGCTCGTTTGGCGGCTACGTGGCAGTCGCGTATGCCACGCGTTACCCCGAGCACCCGTCAAAGCTGATCCTCTGCAGCACCCGAGCTCAAGCGCCTGACTTCGAGCGCAGCCTAACTGTCTACGAGCGGCTCGGTGGCGCCGACGCACGCGCCACCGCCGCCAGATACTTCGCTGACCCATCGCGGGCCAACCAAGACGAGTTCTTCCGTGTGTGCAGCCCGCTGTACTTTCGTACGCGTCCCGACCCGGACAGCATGCGGCGCACTGTCCGAAGGCCAGAGGTCGCTGAACATTTCCGCCGAGGAGAACTTCTCAAGCTGAACTATCTCTCGGCGTTGTCCAACATCAAATGCCCTACGTTGGTGATCGGCGGAGAGGACGACCCACAGATTCCGATCCAAGATCAAGTTGACATCGCGAACGCAATTCCGCCGCATCTGGTGCAGTTCCGCCGCGTTCCGAACGCCGGCCACTTCGTGTTCCGTGATGATCCCTTGGTAGTCGATCACATCAGGGAGTTCATCCTGGCGTGAGGCCCTTCTTCTCGATGCTACGCAAACCAGCCTGGCCCTGTAACTCCGGTCGAGACATGGCAGGCGGTCTGGGTGAGGGTACGAGGGCGCTGCCCAACAAGGCGATGAAGCTGACGGTCGCCTTCGGCGCCCGCAGCTTATCGCCGAGCCGTTGGGCGGCTTGAACCGATGTCGTTCCGATTCTCGCATGTCGCGGTGACCGTTCCTGTCGAGCAGTTGGCGGGCATCGCGCGTGGCGAGTTGGTTGAGTTCTATCGCGAGGTCTTTGGCTGGCACGAGGATCCGGGCCTCGCGATTCCCGGCCAGCGCATCTTTCTCTGTGCTCCTACCGCGACTCAGTACATCACCATTCGCGCCTCCGAAGCACCGATGCAAACCTCCGGGTACGAGCATCTCGGCATCATCGCCGACTCGGAAGCTGAACTCAGGACGATCCACGAGCGCGCGACCGCGGCGGCTTCCCGGTTTCCCGACCTCGAGCTTCAACCTATCAAGTCTGAGTACGGCGGAACTCTTCTGACGTTTCGGATGCGGTTTCGTCTGCCCCTCACGCTCGAGTTACAACACATTCGCGTGTAAGCCGGCCCACTGGCGTAGGCAAGCCGCCCAACAAGGCGCTGCAGCTGACGGGCGCACGAGGCCGTCGCGGACGGCGGCGGCGAGCGGTGGCGACGCGGATTGGGTCTTCCAAGCGCGGAAGTCGGAGAACGCTGGATCAGTCCCTCGAAGGCTATTCGGAGCGCGTTCGAGAACGCTGGTCTGTATGAGAAGGGAAAGCTGACACACGCGATCCGACACACCGTCGCCACTCGCATGCTTCAGCAAGGCGTCGACTTGGAGACCGTTCGAGATGTCCTGGGGCATGCCGACATCGCTACGACCGCTCGCTACCTCCATGCAGTCGATGAACGGAAGCGAGCCGCTGCGGGGCTGATCGGACTGCCTCGGGCCAAGTGAGGAGGCTGCCGGGAATCGAAGCACGCCGACCGGACTCGCGCAGCCCGCGAGCAGCAGCGCGAGCGCGAAAACCTCCGCCGGTCCTCAGTGTAGACTTCCCGCTCGAAGATGACTCACGCCCATGGATAAGCGCAAACGGCCATCGAAGGCGCCGTTGCGATTCCACCCTTCGCAAGAGGAACTCCGCCAGCTGGGCAAGAGCCTGCGCGACAAGTGCCCTCGCGCCTCACATGCGTCATGGCGTCCCGCCCCCGATCGGCCGGATCCAATCGCCCTTCTGAAGGCTTCGGACCGAGGCCGCATTGCACACCTGATCCCGGTGCGGCACGGGCGGATGATGCAGACGCCGTTCACCTGGTACCGGGGCACCGCGCTCAACATGGCCGCGGACCTGGCCAGTACTCCGGCGAGCGGCATTCGCGTGCAGGCGTGCGGCGATGCTCATCTGATGAATTTCGGCGTCTACGCCACCCCGGAACGGCATGTGATCTTCGACGTCAACGACCTCGACGAGACGCTGCCGGCTCCTTGGGAGTGGGACCTGAAACGCCTTTCCGCCAGCTTCGTCCTGGCCTGCCGCAACAACGGCTTCAGCGAGTCCCTCGCTCGCGACACGACTTTGTCCTGCGTGCGTTCCTACCGCGAGCGCATGGCCGAATTCACTGAGATGCGAGCCCTCGACGTCTGGTACAGCATGATCGACATGGAGAAGCTGATGTCGAGAATGCAGGATGACGAGGCACGCAAGCGTTTCACGAAGCGCCTGGGCAAGGCTCGCGCTCGCTCAGTGGTGGAGCACGATTTCCCCGAGCTGGTACATACCACCGGCGTGGCACCTGCCATCAAGGAAAACCCGCCGCTGATTTTCCATCCGCGCGATCGAAGCTCAAAGGAGCACATGGACAACGTCCGGAGGACGTTCGCCCGTTACCGTGAAACTCTGCCGGAAGACCGCCGTGTGTTGCTGGACCGATTCAAGCTCGTGGACGTCGCGATCAAGGTGGTTGGCGTCGGCAGCGTCGGCACCGTTTGTGCCGTGATGCTCCTGATGGCGAGCGATACGGACCCGCTGTTCCTGCAAATGAAGGAAGCGCGGCGGTCGGTGTTCGAGCCCTATGCAGGCCGGAGCACTCACTCCAATCACGGTCAGCGCGTGGTGGTGGGTACCCGGCTCATGCAGTCGGCGAGCGACCTCTTTCTGGGCTGGACGGAGGGGGACGCCGGGCGACAGTTCTACATTCGCCAGCTCAGGGACATGAAGATCAAGATGCTCGTCGAGGTTTTCACCAAGAGCGTCATGATCAACTTCGCGGCGCTCTGTGGCTGGTGCCTGGCCCGCGCGCACGCCCGCTCCGGCGAACCGGCGAAGATCAGCGGCTACCTGGGCAAGAGCGACACGTTCGATGAAGCGGCCGCCGACTTCTCCATCGCCTATGCCGATCAGAGCGAGCGCGATCACGAGGTCCTGTTGAAGGCCGTGCGGGCGGGACGGTTGGACGTTTTCGTCGAACAGGATGTGTAGCCGGAGACGTGAGGGAGCGACGGTTGCCTTCCTCGACCCGGAACATCCTCATCGGACTCGTACTCGGTTTGCTCGCGGGGTTGTTCCTCGGCGAGAAGGCCGCGGTGTTCGGCTTCGTAGTGAAGGGCTACCTGGGCCTGCTCCAGATGACGGTGCTGCCGTACGTTCTCGTGTCGCTGCTCGTGGGGATCGGCAGCATGGACGGCGCGGGAGCGCGTCGCCTCTTCGTCCGGGTGGGGACGTTGAGTCTCGTGCTGTGGGCGCTCGTGCTGGGAGCCGTCTTGCTCGTGCCCCTCGCGTTTCCGAAGGTGGAGACCGCGTCCTTCTTCAGCAATACCTTGGTCGAGAGCCGGCCACCGTTCGACATGGTCGCGCTATTCGTGCCGTCGAACCCCTTCCATTCGCTCGCCAACAACGTCGTGCCCGCCGTGGTCGTCTTCAGCATCATCCTCGGCTTCGCGCTGATCGGGATCGAGCAGAAGCAGAGCCTCCTGGAGAACCTGGCCATCATCGTTGGCGGGCTGCGACGGGCAAACCACTTCATCGTCCGCGTGGCTCCCATCGGGCTCTTCGCGATCGCAGCGCACACGGTCGGGACCGTCGACGTGGCCGAGTTTTCCAAAGTGCGAGTGTACGTGCTCAGCTACGTCGTGCTGGCGCTGCTGCTCTCGTTCTGGGCCCTGCCGGGCGTCGTCGCGTGCCTAACCCCGATTTCGGCTAGGCAAGTCCTGACCAAGGCGAGGGACGCTCTGCTCACCGCGTTCACCGTCGGCGACGTCTTTGTCGTGCTGCCCATGCTCATCGACCGCTCGAAGGAGCTGCTCAGCGCTCACGACCTGCCCGAAGTCGAGGAGGGATCGCCGCCCGAGGTGATCATTCCGGCCTTCTTCAATTTCCCGCACGCGATCAAGCTGTTGTCACTTTGCTTCGTACTGTTCGCGGCATGGTACTCGGACACCGTGCTGGGCGTGGGCGACTATCTGCGGCTCACGGTGGCCGGGGTTCCAACCCTTTTCGGCAGCATCGTCGTCGCGGTGCCCTTCATGCTGGATCTCGCGAAGATCCCCGCGGACACCTTCCAGTTCCTTATCGTCACCGGCCCGATCACTGACCGCTTCGGCGCGCTGACGTCCGCGATGTACATGGTGACGCTGGCTCTGGTCGGGAGCTATGCACTGGCCGGCGCACTGCGTCTCTCGCCGGCGCGAATCCTCCGCTATCTGCTGGTGACGGGCGGGCTGACTCTGCTCTCCCTCGTCGCGACGGGTGGTCTCCTGCGAGCGCTGGGCGCCGGAAGCTACGAGGAGGACAAGCTGGTAGCGACGATGGACTTCGTGCACGCTCCGACCGCGCGCTCCGCGTTGCTGTCTCAGCTGCCGTCCCAGCCGCCGCCGCTCCCGCGCGAGGGTGCATCCGTGTTGGACGCGATTCGGGCGCGAGGGCGGATCGTCGTCGGCTACGTCGATGGCGCGCTGCCCTACTCATACTTGAACACCCGGGGTGAGCTGGTGGGTTTCGACGTGGAGATGGCCTACACGCTGGCCGACGAGCTGGGCGTGGCCATCGAATTCGCGCCGGTCACGCGGGATCGGCTGGCCGAGGTCGTCAACACCGGCCTGTGTGATGTCGTCATGGCGGGCATCACGGTTACGACGGCGCGCGCGAGTGAGATGGCGTTCTCGTCGCCGTACCTGGACGAGACCCTGGGCTTCGTGGTCCAGGACGACCGTCGGACCGAGTTTTCCAGCGCAGAGTGGATCCGTTCTACCCGGGGCCTCCGAGTCGCCGTTCCGGACCTGCCCAATCTCGAGCAGTTCGTTCGTCGCGAGTTCCCGGGCGTCGAGATCGTGCGCGTGTCGGCGGATCGCGTGGCTGACTTCTTCGCCGGACGCGGGGATCGGGTCGACGGGCTCGCCTATCCGGCCGAACGCGGCTCATACTTTACACTGCTCCACCCTGCCTATGCGGTCGCCGTGCCGCTTCCGGTGACGATTCGCTCGCCGCTCGCCTACCCGGTGGCGCGGCACGATGTCGAGCTGTCGCGGTTCCTTGGCATCTGGATCGATCTCCAGCGCGAGAACGGCACGATCCAGGCGCTCTACGATCATTGGATCCTCGGCCGCAATGCGCGGACCGGGCAGCCACGTTGGTCGGTGATACGAAACGTGCTGCACTGGGTCGACTAAGCCGCCCTCGAACTGGGCGGAGCAGAGGTCTTCGAGATCCATGACTCGGGTACGTGTTTTTGGGGCGCTCCGTCGTACCAGCACTGGCGCTGGCAACCATACACCTGACTAGTCCCGGCGCGGACGCTGCATCCGCCGCGCCGAAACGCGATCAGCCACTCCGGGTGGCCACCGCTCGGATGGCGCCGTCCGGACTTCTGGCCCTGACGATAGCGCTTGCCATGGCTGCATCGCCGCTGTACGCGCAACAAGACGCGTCGAGCAAGTCCGCAGCGGGCAAGACGACCGTGCCGGTCACGGTCGCGAACTTCGCGCGCGCCGAGTCCGACATGTACTTCGG
>Ga0335084_10003548_pt1 | contig 15228 bp, 11 predicted proteins | sample Lox_Sample_44_FD_206721 | JGI IMG/M metagenome (GOLD analysis project Ga0335084, IMG submission 206721) | Soil microbial communities from Loxahatchee National Wildlife Refuge, Florida, United States - Lox_Sample_4.4 | ecosystem: Environmental > Terrestrial > Soil > Wetlands | place: USA...
GGGGTGCGGAGGATGAAGAAGCTGATCAGGTCGACGTTGGGATCCTTCTTCAGGAGCTGGCGGAGGAAGCGGACGTCCCAGGAGGGCCGGCCGACCACCAACAGGACGCGAACCCGGTCGCGGATCACCTTGAGCACGAAGGAGCGGGAGTTGTTCTGCGCGATCGCCTCCCCTTCGTAGACCGGGACGCTGACGGTGAAGGCAAACTTCCCCGTCCGGTCGGGGACGAAGGCCAGCCGGGCCTCGTAGCGAGACTGGCTGCCGTCCAGGCGGACGGTCTTCTGCGCCACCACCTGGCCGTCGCGCCGCAGCACCACCGGGACGTCGGTGGACCCGAAGCCGCGGGCGGCGATGGTCACGTCCACCGTCACCTGGTTGCGCACGAAGGCGAAGTCGTCCACCGCCACCTTCTCCACCGCCAGGTCCCTGAGGGACTGCGCCCCCACCGGCAGGGCGAAGACCGGCGCGTTGAGCCGGTGCAATTCCGCGGTGGCGGCCTGCGAAACCCCCTGCGAGAGCTCGGCGTTGTCCGCCCCGTCGCTGGCGACCAGGAGCCCGGCGAGCGGCCTGCCGCCGGTGCCGCCCGAGGCGGCCGCCGAAAGGGCCCCGAGGATGTCGGTGGAGGCGCCCTGGGGATCGGCCGGGAGCCGCGCCGGATCGAGCGGCTGCAGCTCCTTGTCGAAGCCGTAGACGTCCACCTGGAAGCGCGAGGCGAGCAGGGCCATGTCCTGCTGGTGCTGCGCCGCCCAGCGCCTCAGCTCCTCGGCGCGGGTGGGCCCGGCGGGGGCGGCCGGGAACTTCATCGAGCGGCTGGTGTCGAAGAGCAACGCCACCCGGGCGCGCACCCGGCTCTCCGCCCGCAGCTCGATGCCCGGCTCGAGGATGAGGGCCAGGACCAGCAGCGCGGCGGCCAGGCGGAAGGCGAGCAGCGCGATGCGCCGGCCGCCCGCTGGCTCGGTGCGGAAGCCGCGGAAGGAGAGCCAGACGGCCGCCGCCAGCGCGGCCACCGCCAGCGCCAGCGCCCAGGAGGGGAGCGTGCAGAGGGAGGTGATCCGCCAGGCGTTGTAGGCGCTGGGAATGGTCAGATCCTCCGCCGCTTCATGATGAAGGGGATGTGGACCTGGTCCTCCTTGTAGTCGAGGCAGAGGGCGTACATGGCGATGTTCACCCCCAGGCGCACCGACTTCTCCCTCTGCAGCTCGCCTCCCGGCGTCACCTCGAACTCCCAGGTCCCCAAGGAATCGCGGGCCAGCGCGCCCACCAGGTCGTTGCCCGAGTAGAGGACGGCGACGCGGCCGCCCAGCTCCAGGCCGAGGAGATCGGGCGTCGCGGCCAGCCGGCCCGCCGGGCCGTCGAGCAGGTAGAACGACTTGTAGAGCACGTGATCGCGGGGGATGCGGACCAGCTGGGCCCCGGGGACGATGCGGGAGATGAGCCCGCGGGCGGACTGCTCGAAGGCGCCACCCCGGGTGGCGCTGGCGTCGTCGACGAGGAGGAAGCCGCCGTAGCTGAGGTAGCGGCGAAGCTCCGCCACCTCGTTCTCCGCCGGCGCGGGGAAGGACTGGTCGGAGGAGAGGACGGTGAAGGGGTAGCGGAAGAGGTCGGGATCGGCCAGGCCGATCGACTTCACCAGAGGCGAGGTCTCGATGCTGGTCCTCTTGGCGATCTCCCAGGCCAGCCGCGAGAGGCCGTCCGGGCGGGGATCCCAGCGGCCGGCGTGGCGCACCTGGGCGAAGGTGAGGCGGGCCGCGTCGCCGAAGGCAAAGGCCCGCCGGGCGGCGAGGGCAAGACCCAGTCCCAGCAGTGTGCGGCGGGTGGGCATGGTCCAGGGCAGAGTAACCGCATTCGCGCGGGATCACTCAAAGAACCGCCGCAGATCGTCGGCATTCCCGGCTTGCGGGCGCCTTCCCCCTCGGGTAGCTTCGATTCGACATGGCCCAGAACACCCAGTCCGCCACCGCGTCGCGCGCCACCGTTCCCGGAACCGCCAACGACGCGCCGGTGGCGCCGCCGCTCTTCACCGAGCCGTCCAAGCGCGACTACGTCCCGGACGCCAAGCGGGTGGGAGACGGGGCCCAGGCGCCGGAACTGGCCGCCGCGCGCGAGGCCTTCGAGGCCGGCGACTACCACGCCGCCCGGTCCGAGGCGAAGCGGGTGCTGAAGAGTGCGGATTCCTCCGCCAAGGCGCGGATGGAGGCGGGGGACCTGATCGACCGCACCGACGTGGACCAGGGCCCCATCGCCACCGCGGTGGCGTTCGTCATCCTCCTCGGCCTGATGTTGATGTTCTTCGCCACCAACGGGAAGTAGCCGGGCCGCTCCGGATCGATTCTCTTGCCCCGGGGTGTACGATCGACCCGGTGCTGCACGGGCTGCACGAGACGCTCCAGTACGCGCTCGACGACGCGCTCCGCGCACCCGTCTGGGTGGCGTGGTTGCTCCTGGCCATCGCCGCCGCCGCCACCGCGCTGGGGCCTCGCGGGCAGCGACCGGTGAACATGGTCATGCTCGCCGCCGGCTCGTTCGCCCTCGCCTTCTCCGGCCTGCGGGGCCGCGTCCATCCCTGGCTGGCTCCCGGCGCAGCGGTGATCGCGTTCGTGCTCGGCGGCCTGCTGGGCGCCTGGGCCACCACCTGGGGCACCGCCGCTCTTCTGGCGATGGTCTCCGGTTCGGCCTTTGGCGTCGCGGCCTGGGCCCTCAAGCTCAAGTGGCTCCCCCTCGCCGCCGTCGGCGCGAGTCTCGGGCTCTTCCTGGGAGTGACGCGCCTGCGCAAGCTGCACGTCGCCCTGCCTCCGCTGTTCGCGGCCGCCTTCGCGGCGCTGGGAGCGGCCATCGGCTGGGCGCCGAACCGGCGGGGGGCGGCGCTCTACTGGCTGAACGACGTCGACTGGGTGCTCGGCCTCTTCGCCGCCCTGGCCATTCCCCTGCTCGCCCTCTCCCTGTGGCGGGAGCGGCGGCGCAAGGCGAAGCTCGAGGCCCGCACCCCGCAGATGGACGACGAGGACTTGAAGAGGGCCATCGCCGCGCGGCAGCCGGAGTACGAGCGCGCGGCCGCCGAGTCTTCAGAGTGAGGTGATGCGCAGGTTGTCGAAGTACGTGTCGTTGGCCCAGCTGGAGAAGCCGAAGCGATCGTGACCCTTGCCGGAGAGCGGCGCCGGGTCCGTCATCTCCAGGAAGGGCTTGCCGTCCATCTCCCAGCGGATCTGGCCGCCCTGCTTGGTCACCACCACGTGGTAGAGGCGCCCCCGCTCCACCTTCGGCTCCATCCGCCGCACCACGAACGGGGTGTCCCGCTGCCAGTACCCGCCCGTCTCCAGCCGGGCCAGGTCGCGCCGCGCGCTCCAGCGCGAGAACGGCGCCTGCAGCTTCTCCCACAGGTCCAGCTGCCGGGGCAGGGGCCGGGCGGCCGAGGCGAGCTGGGCCCGCGTCTCTTCCTGGGTGAGGGCGTGCTCCTCCAGCTTGCAGATCCGCGACTCGCGGTTGTGCCAGGCCCCGAAGAGGAAGAGGTAGCCGGTGGAGTGGTTGCGGCCGTCGCCGAACATCTCCCATTTGACGTCGCCGTCCGGGCCTTCGCTGCGCACGTCGAACTCCACGCGCACGTCGGCCGGCAGGCGCGCCTTCAGCCAGAGCGGGTTGTTGCCCACTCCCGGGGAGTAGAGCTGCCCGTCGACGATGCGCCAGAGGCCGCCGTTCGACCACCAGGCCTCCCCCACGGTGGCGCGATCGAACTTGTCCTCGTAGGGCACCGCGGCAGCGATGGGGGCGGCGCCCCGGAGCGCGGCGTGGAGGAAGGGGATCTGCACGGCGATCACCGCCGCGGCCAGCGGCAGGGCGATGCGGGGGGCGAGCCAGGGGTGCCTCCGCAATCCGGCGGGCGCGGGCGGCGCTTCCGCGGCCTTCACGGCTCCTCCGGCGAGGTGACGGAGAGCTGGGCGAAGTCGGGCAGCTCGCGGCGGAGGTACTCGCGCAGGCGGTCGGTGAGCCGGGCCTCGAGTTGCCGGGCCCGCTCCCGGGTGACGCCCCAGAGATCGCCGATCTGCTGCAAGGTCAGCGGCTCCTGGTCTTCGGGCGGCGCGATGCGCTTCTCGAAGAGGAAGCGGTCCTTCTCCCCCGTCAGCGTGCGGCCGAACGCCGCCAGCTTCTCCTTGAAGATCCGCCGCAGCTCCTGGTCGGCGAGCTGCTCGTCGACGGGGGCGCCGGACTGCACCAGCCGGTCGCCCTGCGTCTGCCGCCCGTCCTCCTGCCCCGCGGCGATGGGGGCGTCGATGGAGAACTCGTCGTTGGAGAGGCGCTGGTCCATCTCCCGCACGTCCTGCTCGCTGACGTCGAGGCGCTGGGCGAGCAGCTTCGGCGCCGCCTCGAAGCCCTGGGAGAGCAGGCGCTCCTGCTCCTTGCGCAGGTTGAAGAAGAGCTTCCGTTGCGCCTGCGTGGTCCCCAGCTTCACCATCCGCCAGTTGTCCATCAGGTAGCGCAGGATGTAGGCGCGGATCCACCAGGCCGCGTAGGAGGAGAGCTTCACGCCGCGGAAGGGATCGTACTTCTGCACGGCCTGCATCAGCCCCACGTTCCCTTCCTGGATGAGGTCGAGCAGGTTGAACGCCGCCCGCCGGTACTCGTGGGCGATCTTCACCACCAGCCTGAGATTCGCGGTCACCAGCCGGTAGGCGATCTCCGGGTCCTGGGTCTCGCGGAACTTCACCGCCAGGTCGTGCTCCTCCTCGCGCGAGAGCAGGGAATGGCGCGAGACCTCCGCCATGTAGCGCTGCAGGGCGTCGGCCCGGGCGAGATCGCGCTCCACCGGCACCGGCAGGGTGGTCTCGGGCGGGAGGGCCTCCTCCTCGCCCTCCAGGGCTTCGGGCTGGAGGACCTCCGGCTCGAGCGGCTCCTCCTCCTGCCCGGCGGGCGGGCCGGCCTTGACGGCGGCAGGAGCCCGGGATCGGCGCGGGGCGCGGGGCCTGGCTGGCTTCTTCGGCTTCCGCGCTTTGCCCTTCGGCCTCATCTGTATTCCTGGAAGGTGCGGTGCTATACAGGCTAACTTTTTCGCGTTCAAGCGGACATGAGCGATTACGTCGCCAGCACCGGATTCGCAGATCTTCCCCTCTCCGAGGAGCTGCGCAAGGGAATCGCCGAGAGGGGCTACCAGACTCCGACGCCGGTCCAGGCGGCGGTCTTCGGGCCCATCCTCGCCGGCCGCGACCTCATCTGCCGGAGCAAGACCGGCACGGGGAAGACCGCGGCCTTCGGCATCCCCATCCTGGAGCGCATCCCCGCCGGCACCCGCAAGGCCTCGGCCCTGATCCTCTGCAACACCCGGGAGCTGGCGCTCCAGGTTGCCCAGGAGATCGAGGCCCTGGGCAAGCACAAGGACCTGCGGGTGGTGGCCATCTACGGCGGCGCGGGGATGGGGGCGCAGACCGGGGCGCTGCACGAAGGGGCGGAAGTGATCGTGGGGACGCCGGGACGGGTCTACGACCACATCCGCCGGGGCAACCTGAAACTGGAGAACACCCGCATCGCCGTGCTCGACGAGGCCGACGAGATGCTCTCCGCCGGCTTCTACGAGGAGGTGACGCGCATCCTCGACAAGCTGCCCAACGACCGGCAGACCCTGCTCTTTTCCGCCACCGTCCCGCCGGACATCGAGCAGCTCGCCCAGAAGTACCTGCGCGACCCGGAGACCATCCTCCTCTCCGGCGACGTGTTCACGGTGGAGCACATCCACAACGTGCTCTACCACCTGGTGGACCAGTACCCGAAGCCGCGCAACCTCCTCTACCTGATCGAGCGGGAGGACCCGGAGAGCGCCATCATCTTCTGCAACCTGCGCACCGACACCGAGCTGGTGGCCAACGTGCTCAACCGCAACGGCCTGGACGCGGAGATGCTCAACGGCGACTTGCCGCAGAAGGAGCGGGAGCGGGTGATGGCCAAGGTGAAGCGGGGCGAGGTCCGCTTCATGGTGGCCACCGACATCGCGGCCCGGGGGATCGACATCAGCGATCTCTCCCACGTGCTCAACTATTCGTTGCCCGAGGACCCGGCGGTCTACCTGCACCGGGTGGGCCGCACCGGGCGCATCGGGAAGAAGGGCACGGCCATCAGCCTGGTCTCCGGGGCGGAGCTGAACACGCTCTCGGCGCTGGAGAAGAAGTACGGGATCCAGTTCGAGATCCGCAAGCTGCCCACCCCGGAAGAGGCGCGCGTCCTCTGGACGGAGAAGCACATCCGCGAGCTGCGGGAGGCGATGCAGAGCGGGGTGGCCTTCGAGGCCTTCCTTCCCCTGGCGCAGGACCTGACGGCGCGCGACGACGGCCGGGTGCTGATCGCCTACGCCCTGCGCTACTTCTTCACCCACCACCGGATGGAGAAGGCGCGCATCCGCGCCGCCGGGGAGAAGCTCCTGGAGAGCCACCAGGTGGAGAAGGTGCAGAAGGAGCAGAAGGAGGGGCGGCGGAAGCGGGACCGCGATCACCGGCGGCCGCGGCTGGAGGCGGCGCCCGCGCAGGCGCACCCGCCGCGGGAGGAGCCGGCGGCCCAGGCGCCGGCCGACCGGGTGAAGCTGTACGTGGAGCAGGGATCGGAGCAGGGCTGGTCGCCGGAGACCCTGCTGGCCGCGCTCGCCTCGCTCGCCGGCCAGCCGCGGGAGACGGCGCTGGCCGCGGACGTGAAGCCCCGCTACGCCTACGTGCTGGTCAAGCCCGAGGCGAAGGACGCCTACGTGGCGGCCAACGGCAAGCCCTTGCAGGACAAGCCGGTGCGCATCGAAGTGGCCCGTCCCCGGCGCCGCTGAAGCATCCGCTTCCATGACCGCCGCGCTCCGCTGCCAGAAGCTGGTGAAGAAGTATGGGCCGCTGACCGCGGTGGATGGGCTGGACCTGGAGGTGCGCCAGGGGGAGTGCTTCGGGCTTCTGGGCCCGAACGGCGCCGGCAAGACCACCACGGTGGAGATCCTCGAGGGCCTGAACGAGCCGACCGGCGGCAGCGTCGAGGTGCTGGGGATGCGCTGGGCGGACGACGAGCGGGCGCTGCGGCAGCGGCTGGGGATCTCCCTTCAAGAAACGCACCTGCCCGACCGGCTGACGGTGGAGGAGAACCTGCGCATGTTCCGCTCCTTCTACGAGCGGGGGCGGCCGGTGGACGAGGTGCTGGAGATCGTCGCCCTCAAGGACAAGCGCAAGTCGTGGGTGGAGAAGCTCTCGGGCGGGCAGAAGCAGAGGCTGGCGGTGGCCTGCGCGCTGGTGAGCGATCCCGAGCTTCTCTTCCTCGACGAGCCCACCACGGGGCTCGACCCGCAGTCGCGCCGCCAGCTCTGGGAGGTGGTGCTCACCTTCAAGGCCCAGGGGCGCACGGTGCTGCTCACCACCCACTACATGGACGAGGCGGAGCGGCTCTGCGACCGGGTGGCGGTGGTGGACAAGGGCAAGGTGATCGCGCTGGGGACGCCGCGCGAGCTGATCGCCTCGCTGGGAGGCGAGCAGGTGGTGGAGCTGGCCACGGCGCAGCCCACCCGGGCGGAGGACTGGGCCGACCTGCCCTCGGTGCGCGGGGCCCGGCGCAGCGGGGAAGGGGTGGCGGTGACGGTGGACCAGCTCCACGTGGCGCTGCCGGCGATCCTCTCCCGCGCCGAGCCCTTGGGGCTGACCAGCCTCTCCACCCACCAGGCCACCCTCGAGGACGTCTTCGTCCAGCTCACCGGCAGGCACCTGCGCGAATGAACGCCCCGCCCCCCACTCCGGCCCGCACCGGCTCTCCGCTCTGGGAGCTGACGATGGCCCGCATGCGGCTCTTCTTCCGCGAGCCCGGCGCGGTCTTCTGGACGTTCGGCTTTCCCTTGCTGCTCTCGGTGGCGCTGGGGATCGCCTTCCGCAACCAGGCCGTGCCCCCTTCGCTGGTGGCGGTGGTCTCACCGGGGCTGCAGCGGAGCCTGGCGGCGGACGCGCGCCTGCGGGCCCGGCTGCTGGCGGAGCCGGAGGCGCGCGAGGCCCTGCGCACCGGCAAGGTGGACCTGGTGGTGCTGGAGGGGCCGCCCATCTCCTACCTCTTCGATCCCGCCCGCCCGGAGAGCCGGCTGGCCCGCGCCGTGGCGGACGCGGCCCTGCACCCGCCCGGGCCGCCGGCCACCATCGACCGGCCGGTCACCGAGCCGGGGTCGCGCTACATCGACTTCCTCGTCCCCGGGCTCCTGGGAATGCAGCTCATGTCCGCCGGGATGTGGGGCATCGGGTACGTGGTGGTGGAGATGCGGACCAAGAAGCTGCTCAAGCGGCTGGTGGCCACGCCCATGTCGCGCGGGCAGTTCCTCTGGTCGTTCGTGGTGATGCGGGCGGTGTTCCTTCTCTTGGAGCTGCCCGTGCTGCTGGGATTCGCCTGGCTGGTGTTCCGGGTGGGGATCAAGGGATCGGTGCCGCTGCTCACCGGCATCTCGCTTCTGGGTGCGCTGGCCTTCGCCGGCATCGGGCTGCTGGTCGCGTCGCGGGCGCGGAACACGCAGACGGTGAGCGGGCTGATCAACCTGGTGATGCTCCCCATGTTCGTCGGGTCGGGGGTGTTCTTCTCCACCGCCCGCTTCCCCGACGGGGTGCAGCCGCTCTTGCGCGTGCTCCCCTTGACGGCCCTGAACGACGCGCTGCGGGCGGTGATGATCGACGGCGCGGGGCTGGGCGCCATCGGCGGCCAGGTGGCGCTCCTGGCGGCGACCGCGGCGCTGACGTTCTTCGCGGCCCTGCGGCTCTTCCGCTGGAAGTGATTACAGCTCGACCTTGCGGTCGGTGTGGTCGCGGCCGTCGAAGCGCATGAGCACGCCCTTGCCGTCCACCCTCGTGACGATCCCCACCGGGCGCCGCCACATGGCCTGGAGGTTCACCAGGGTGTCCTTGGCGTAGTCGATGCGCAGGTCCACCCCGTCGTGGCGGTGGGCGAGGAGCAGCTCGCCCCGGTTCTCGAAGTTGCCGTCGATCACCTCGATGATCGGCTGGCCGAAGTTGGTGAGCTGCTGCAGGAGCTTCTTCTTCACCTTCTGGAACTCGCGGTCGAGGATCTCCCAGCGGTTCGCCTTCTCGTTGAAGCCGTAGACGAACAGCTTCTGCTCGGCGGCGAAGTCGGCGGTGAGGAACTCGTCGATGAAGGTGACGTCGTTGTAGTGCTTGCGCACCTCGAAGATCTTCTGCCGGCCCAGGCCCAGCTTCTTGTCCCAGGCCCGCCGGGCGCGGAGATCGTCGCACTCGTCGTATTCCTTCCCGAACCGCCCCCTGTTCCAGCGATCTTCGATGTAGCGCCAGAGCTCGATCCCCAGCTTGTAGGGATTGATGGCGCCAGGCCGCGTCCCCATGGTCCCCGAGTGGTGGTCGGCGTAGTCGATGATCTCGCTATCCTTGAGGGCGCGGGTGGTCATGATCGTCGAGTGCCAGTACGAGTTGTGGTTGATGAACCCGCAAGCGGCATAGCGGTGCGTCTCTTCCACCGAGATGTCGTAGACGTCGGCGCGGCCGTGGGAGATCTCGACGATCTCGTCCTCCCACTTCTCTTCCTTGAACCACTGGCGCTGGTAGACGTAGTCGGTCAGGGCTTGCTGCTTGCGGGAGAGACCGAAGCCGATCTCGTGCAGGAACTTCTCGGCTGACGCTCCCACGACCACGACATGCCAGCAGCCATCCTGTCGGGGCCTGCGCCGACTGAGAATGCCGAAGTTGAGAAGGAGCAACTGGACCTGCTCGCTCATCACTTCGCTGGACGTGCTGAGGATGACACCCTGCTTGCCGGCGTAACCGTCGCAGTCGAAGTAGGCGCGCAGGAATGGAGCGACAACCTCCTTCGGAGAGCGAAGAATGGCCTCAGGAACCTTCTTCTCACGCGCACTCGGCCCGTGGGTCAGGCCCACCGCTTCGATGAGGAAGTCGGAGAGCGTCTGCGAGTGCAAGAGAACGCGATAGCGACCGTCATCCCACCGAATCATGCTTGCAAGCCCGAACAGGTCGTTAGCCAGCGCGGCAAAATGCTCGACGCACTCGTCATCTCCTGTCGTGAGTCCGAGGTTTCGCTTTACGCGACTGATATGGCCATCGCCGATCAGATACCCCAGGAAAGCCCCCAGATCCGGATTCATCTCGTCAGGTATCGCGAGGGGCGCACGCTTGGTCGGAAGTGTCGACGTAGCGTTGTCATCGGACAGGAAGAACTTGGCTGCAGCGGCAATGGATCCAGCCTTTCTTGCGTTTCCTCCCTGGAGGAACCTGGCGAACGTCGCTGCATGCACCCCCGCCCGCCGCGCTGCTGCTGCCTGCGTCACGCGAGTCGGAGGAGCCCACCTGAGAGCGACTCGCTCCGTTGGCCACAATCCTGCGCCGCCTGAAACACGCACTCGAACGCCCACCGCGAGTTCGTCGAGCCGCCGCCATGATCCGCTTGCGTCGAGAACGCGATGGTTGTTTGAACCTGTCAGCTTCAACCCGCGCCGTGTGCGGATTGAAACCGTCGTGTGGTCGCGGATGATGTTCCGGTCATGGACTCGCCGTGCTGTCTCGCCGTCGGAAACACGCTGGCCACGCGCAACGACCTCGTGCATCGGCACGAGACCTGAATCAGAAAATACTAGCGATTCCGGGCTAATACAGGCCCATCCTTCGTTCGCGATCTTCGTCTGCGCCTGCGGCGCGAAGTAATAAGCCTCCTCCCGGATCACCGCGAGCACGTCAGATTCCCACCGCTCCAGCGGCGCGTGCTCGATCAGGAACGCCAGCACATCCCGCTCCGGCTTCTCCGGGAACTTCTTCTTCTGCGCCCGCTCGTCCTCCAGCTTCTTGCGCTGCTCGTCGAGGAACTCCTGCGGGTTGATGAAGTGCGACATGTACTCGCGGTCGGAGCGGAAGCCGCGTACCTCGATGGGCTGCTCGGGAAGCTCGTCCCTGCTCTTGGCAGGGAAGTGCGGAGCGTGCTGGTTGATCAGGTTCTCCAGCGAAAGGCAGCGGTCGATGAAGGTCTCCACCGGCTCGATGCCCACCTTGTCGATGATCCGGCGCAACCGGGTGGCGTGGTTCGCCATCTCGTCCATCATCTTCCGGTTGGTGTGCTGGAAGGAGTAGTTGTTCTTGAAGAAGTCGACGTGCCCGTAGACGTGGGCCATCACCAGCTTCTGGTCCACGTCCATGTTCGACTCGAGCAGGTAGGCGTACGAGGGGTTGTTGTTGATCACCATCTCGTAGATCTTGGAGAGCCCGTACTCGTACCCCTTGGAGAGCTGCTCGTACTCCATCCCGAAGCGCCAGTGCGGGTAGCGGTTGGGGAAGCCGCCGTAGGCGGCCACCATGTTGATCTCGTCGTACCCCAGCACCTCGAAGATGGTCTCGTAGAAGTCGAGGCCGAAGCCCTTCGCGTATCCCTCGATCTCGCGCTGGATGTCCCGCAGGTGCGGCGGGAGGCGGGTGTCCTTGTTCTCGTTCAAGTCAGGAGCCCTTCCCCAGGAAGTCCTTGATGGAGTTGTAGATCGCGTCCTTGTTGGCGATCTCGGAGAGGGCCACGTTCTCCACCCCGTCGAAGGCCTCGCGCAGGTCCTTGATGAACTGCCCGCTCCCGTAGGGGCTCTCCACCTGGCCGTAGGCGAACTGGTTCACCTTGGGGAGGATCTCCCCCTTGAGCAGGGAGACGCAGGTGCGGGTGTCGTCCGCGCTCCAGTTGTCGCCGTCGGAGAAGTGGAAGGGATAGATGTTCCAGGAGCCGGCGTCGTACTCGCCGTCCATGATGTCCCGGCAGAGCTTGTAGGCGGAGCTGATCATGGTCCCGCCCGACTCGCGGGTGTGGAAGAAGGTCTCCCGGTCCACCTCCCGGGCCACGGCGTCGTGGATGATGTAGCGGGTCTCCAGCCCCTTGTAGTTGGACCGCAGCCAGGTGTCGATCCAGAAGCTCTCGATGCGCACGATCTCCTTCTGTTCGTCGCCCATCGAGCCGGAGACGTCCATCATGTAGATCACCACCGCGTTGGACTGGGGCAGCTCGGTCAGCCGCCAGCTCCGGTAGCGCTTGTCCTCGCGGGTGGGGACGATGATGGGGATCGCCGGGTTGTAGGTGCCGGAGGCGATGCTCCGCTTCAGCGCCTGCTTGTAGGTGCGCTTGAAGTGCCGCAGCGACTCCGGCCCGGTGGTGTGCACCCCGGTGTACTTCACCTTGGGGGTGGTGAGGTTCTTCTTCCCCTTGTTCTGGATGCGGGGGAGCGCCAGCTCCTCGCCGAGGATCTCCGCCAGCTCGTCGAGGGAGAGGTCCACCTCCAGGGAGTGCTGCCCTTCTCCCTGCCCTGCCTTCCCCTTGTCGCCTTCCACCGCCCCGGGGGCGAGCACGGTGCCGGGCTGGCCGTCGCCCTGCCCCACCCCGCCCTGGTCCTTGTGGCCGTAGCGGAAGTGGGGGATGTCGATGGAAGGCACGGGGATGGTGATCAGATCCTTCCCCTTCTTCCCGATCATCTCCCCCTTCTGGATGTACTTGCGCAGGTTCTCCTTGATGCGCCCGCGGATGATCTCGCGGAACCGGGAATGGTCCTGCTTGATCTTCAGCGGCAAACAGACCTCCGGTTGTCCACTCTAGTCCTTCGCGTCCCCTCGCGCGAAGATCGAGGCCACGAAGTTGAGCACGTCGGTGGAGCAGATCTCGCAGTACCCGTAGGACTTGATCATCCGGTCCTTGACGATGTCGATCTTCTCCTGCGTGTCCTTGTCCACCACGCTACTGACCAGGTTCTTCAGCTTGATCGAGTCCTTCTGGTCCTCGAAGAGCTTCAGCTCCAGCGCCTTGTGCAGGCGCTCGTTGGTGCGGTAGTTGAAGGTCTTCCCCTCGATGGCCAGGGCGCCGATGTAGTTCATGATCTCCCGGCGGAAGTCGTCCTTGCGCGACTCGGGGATGTCGATCTTCTCCTCGATGGCCCGCATCAGCCGCTCGTCCGGCTCCTCGTACTGGCCGGTGTACTTGTTCCGCACCTTCTCCCGCTGGGTGTACGCCTTGATGTTGTCGATGTAGTTCCCGCACAGCTTGGCGATGGCGTCCTCGTCGGCGGAGATGGCCCGCTGGACCTCGTTCTTGACGATGTCTTCATACTCGCCCTTCACCACGCTCAAGAGCTCGCGGTCGCGCTTGCGCACTTCCTCGCTGGAGATGAGCGAGTGGTGCCGCAGCCCGCTCTCCAGCTCGTTGAGCACCATGAAGGGGTTGACGCAGCCCTCCCCCTTGTCGCTCACCAGCGCGTTGGAGATCTTGTCCTGCACGTAGCGGGGGCTGATCCCCTCCATGCCCTCGCGGTTCGCCTCCTTGCGCAGCTCCTTGATGTTGTCCTCGGTGAAGCCGGGCAGGGTCTTGCCGTTGTAGAGCTTGAGCTTCTGCAACAAGGTGAGGTTGTGCTTCTTCGGCTCCTCCAGCCGGGTGAGCACGGCCCACATCGCCGCCATCTCCAGGGTATGCGGGGCGATGTGCTTCCCCCGGATCTTGTGGGCGTTGTAGTCCTTCTCGTAGATCTTCACTTCCTCGTTGAGCTTGGTGATGTAGGGGATGTCGATCTTCACCGTCCGGTCCCGCAGCGCCTCCATGAACTCGTTGTTCTGCAGCTTCTTGTACTCGGGCTCGTTGGTGTGCCCGAGGATGACCTCGTCGATGTCGGTCTGCGGGAACTTCTTGGGCTTGATCTTGTGCTCCTGGGAGGCGCCCAAGAGGTCGTAGAGGAAGGCCACGTCCAGCTTGAGCACCTCGACGAACTCGATGATCCCGCGGTTGGCGATGTTGAACTCGCCGTCGAAGTTGAAGGCCCGCGGGTCGGAGTCCGACCCGTACTCGGCGATCTTGCGGTAGTTCACGTCGCCGGTCAGCTCGGTGGAGTCCTGGTTCTTCTCGTCCTTGGGCTGGAAGGTGCCCACGCCCACCCGGTCCTTCTCGCTGAGCAAGAGGCGGCGCACCCGCACGTGCGACATCACCTTGGCGAAGTCTCCCTTGTACTCGGTCATCAGGTCGCGGAAGATCAGGCGCGAAGCCGGGCAAAGATCGCCGCCCACCGGGATCTTGTACCCGCTGTCCGCCGGGCAGAGGTCGGCGAACACCTTCTCCCGCCACTCCTCGGGGATGAGGAGCAGGGGGTCCTCGTTCATCGGGGTGGGGAAGCGCTCGGTGTGCACCTGCCCGTCGGCGCCCTTCTTCTCCAGCACCCAGGTGAAGGTGTAGAGCGCGCCCTCCGGCGTGCGGGAGTACTCCTCCAGGCCCTTCTTCAAGAGGCGCACGATGGTGCTCTTGGACGATCCCACGGGGCCGTGCAGGAGGATCACCCGCTTCTCCGTCCCGTAGCCCTGGGCCGCGCTCTTGAAGACGTTGACCAGCTTCATCAAGGGCACGTCCAGCCCGTAGACCGCGTCCCGGCCGCCGTTGGGCTCGTCGTGGAAGAAGTGGTAGCGGATCAGCCGCTTCTTGTTGTCGATGTACTCGGTCTTCCCGTGGCTGAGGATCATGTCGTAGATGCGCTGGAAGGCCGTGCGCGTCACCCGCGCGTTCTCGCGGACGATCCTCAGGTAGTCCTCGAACGCGCCTTCCCAGTGCAGCTCCTTGAAGCTGCTCTTGTCCTGGAGCGCGGCGATGCGGGAAACGAGACTGAGATCGCCGGAGTCGCGCAACGTCACCATGTCGACTATCCCCTCTGGCGCCAGGGGCGCCCAATCCTGGCAACCTAGCCCGCAGCATAGGCCCTGCAAAGCGTGCATCCAAAAAACCGCTCGTCCGCTGACAGAAATTCCCGGGCGGGCTGCGGCGCAGGCTACAGTTGCATAAAGCTGGACGGAGCGGTGCACAACTCCATTCAACGGGGACGCGCGCTCCCCGCCCTTCTCGCGCTGGCGGCCGCGGCGCGCATCGTCCCGGTCTTCTTCGGCTACGAGCACTACGGCGACGCGCCCGTGCGCATCGAACTGGCGGAGCGCTGGGCGCGGCACCCGCACCTCTGGCACGGCTATCTGGAGACCTGGCAGTTCGGGCCCTTGCACCTTACCCTGATCGGCGCGCTCGCGCGCCTGCTGGGCGACCGCCTCTTCGCGGCCCGGCTCCTCTCCTTCGCCTGCGGGCTCCTTTCTGTCTGGCTGCTCTACCGGGTGGCCGAGGCCGAGCGGGGGGCGAAGGCGGCGGCCTGGGCCGCCCTGGCGCTGGCCCTCTCTCCCTTGCACATCCAGTCCAGCGCCACCGGCGCCAGCGAAGCCGTGTTCCTCGCCTTTTTCCTAG
>Ga0335084_10003549_pt1 | contig 15226 bp, 16 predicted proteins | sample Lox_Sample_44_FD_206721 | JGI IMG/M metagenome (GOLD analysis project Ga0335084, IMG submission 206721) | Soil microbial communities from Loxahatchee National Wildlife Refuge, Florida, United States - Lox_Sample_4.4 | ecosystem: Environmental > Terrestrial > Soil > Wetlands | place: USA...
TGAAGCAACGGAAGGGGATCATCCTCGTGGGTGGCGCGGGGCGCGACTCAGCTCGCGATGGTCACACCTCACGCGAATCCTGCGCACGCTGGCGATCAACGAGGAGGCCCAGGTGGGGGCCGATTTGCGGTGTCACGACCCATGGTAAAATCACTATCCTCTCATTCGTCGCTCGTGGGAGGGTTGGTAATGAAGTTGCGCGCCTCCGCCTCACGTGGCGCCGTCGCCTTGCTCGCCGGGGTCCTGGTTGAGAGCGGCTGTCAACAAAGCGCATCGACCCACGCGGCATTCGAGATCCGTGGGACCGTTACCGGGCTCGCCGGAACGGGGCTCACGCTGGCCTCGCCGAACCAGCCTGACCTCGTCATCCCCCCGGGCGCTGCGGAGTTCGCCTTCGCCACGCCGCTGCCTGACGGGGGCTACTACGCAGTGACGGTCGCGATGCAGCCGACGTCACCATGGCAAACCTGCACCGTCCGGGACGGGACCGGGACGGTGACCGACGCTACCCCCGCGCAAGTCAAAGTAACGTGCCGCACGAACGAATACACACTTGGTGGAACGATCTCGGGGCTGAGCGGAAACGGGCTTACGCTCGCCACGCCGGGTGAGCCCAACCTGGTCGTGCCCGCCAACAGCACTGATTTCGCCTTCGCCGACCCTCTCCCGAGCGGCACGTCCTTCTCCGTCTCGGTGGCTGCGCAGCCGGCCTCTCCCGAGCAGACCTGTACCGTGACGGGTGGCAGCGGAAGCGTGACCAACACCCCAGTCTCGAGTGTGGCCGTGGTGTGCACGACGAGAACATTCGCGCTAGGCGGCACCATCTCCGGCCTTTCGGGGAGCGGCCTGACCTTGGCGACGCCCGGGATCCCCCCCCTCGTCGTGCCGCCGGGCGCAACGTCTTTCACGTTTCCCGAGGCGCTGCCGAGCGGCGGGGAGTACTCGGTCACCATCACGAGCGCGCCGGCCAGCCCGCAGCAGGGCTGTACTGTGGCGGGTGGGGAGGGGACCATCGGAGCGGCCGCTGTCTCTAGCGTGGCCGTGTACTGCCCGTTCACCGCCTGGGGCCAGATGACGACGGCGCGATTCGACCACACGGCGACGCCACTGCCTGACGGTCGCCTCCTCATAGCAGGCGGCTCGGGCACGGAGCTGCCATGCCTCGATAGCGCGGAGATCTATGACCCCGGGCCACAGACCTTCACCCCGACGTCGCAACACATGACGACCCCGCGCTGCGGGCATACGGCGACGTTGCTATCGAACGGGCTGGTGTTGATCGCAGGTGGGGACTGGTCGGCGAGCGGCCTGCCAACCACGGGGACAGCGGAGCTCTACGACCCAGTCCACGATACCTTCACGCCAGCGGGCAATCTGACCGGACCTCGACGCAGCCACACTGCCACCCTGCTCGGGAACGGCAAGGTCCTCCTGGTCGGCTCCATCTCCTACACCCCGGAGGACAGCACGGCCGAGCTCTACGATCCGTTGACGGGAACATTCTCCGCGACAGGCAGCCTTGTTTACCCCTACGGGGAAACAGGCTACGGCCACGCGGCGACGCTGCTTCCTAACGGGACCGTGCTCGTGACGGGGGGCTACGGGGGCAGCTCTGCGGCCACATCCGCCGCAGCCTGGCTCTATTCGCCAGACCCCGGTGACTTCAAGGCTACGGGGCTGATGCACGATGGTCATTACCGGCACACCTCAACCCTGCTCCAGGACGGTCGAGTTCTCGTTCAGGGAGGCTACAAAGACACGGGCGCGCACTATAGCAGCGCCGATGCCGAGCTCTACGAACCGGCCACGGGGGACTTCGCGGTCGTGAGCGAACCGGCGCCCTCCGGGCCCCGAGCAACCCTGCTAAACGACGGGCGGGTCTTGGTCGCGGGGCGCTTCGCGGTCCTGTTCGCTCCCGCCTCGGAGCGGACGACGAAGATTGGGTCGCTCATAGCCGATCGTTCCGAGGGCTCCGTGAGTAGTCTCCTCCAGAACGGGCGCGTGCTCTTCGTCGGGGGTCGCTGCCGGTGCGCGTGATAGCGTCCGCGCCGAAGGCGCGGCACGAGGCGATGGACTCCGCGGTCCTCGAGCTCGTGCTGCCGTCGGGCGCTCGACTGCGCTTCCCGGCCGGCACCGACCTCGGCTACCTCCGCGAGCTGGCCTCGTCGCTGTAGGCCGCCGTGCTCACGCTGCCGGCGTCGGTCCGCATCTTCCTCGGCTCGACGCCCATCGACATGCGGAAGTCGATCGACGGGCTCATGGCCGTCGTCCAGGGCGAGCTCGAGGAGGACGCCTACTCCGGCCACCTCTTCGTCTTCGTCTCGAGACGCGGCGACCGGGTGAAGATCCTCTGCTGGGACAAGGGCGGCTTCGTCCTCTTCTACAAGCGACTCGAGCGCGGCCAGTTCAAGCTGCCGCACCTCGACCCCAACGCGATGGCCGTCGAGATCGACGCGACCCAGCTCGCGATGCTGCTCGACGGAATCGACTACGGCCGGGTGCGGCGGCCGAAGAAGTGGCAGCCGTCCCAGACGGATCGTCCTACCGGTCGCCAGGTGGACAAGCCCCCGGGAGCATGATCTACGACCGTTGATGGGCGGCGACGATCATCGCTGCGCGTGGCGGGAGCGGGCGGAGGCGCTCGGTTCCGAGCTCGTCGCAACGAAGGCCGCGCTCGCCGAGACCCAAGCCGAGCTGGTGAACACGCGGGAGACGCTCGGCGAGGAGCTCGCAGCCGTCAGGGCCACCGTCGAGAAGCTGCAGCGGCACGTCTTCGGCAAGCGGTCGGAGAAGATGCCGCCGGTCTCGAAGGAGATCCGCGACCCCGCGAGGGCAGAGGCCGAGCGCATCGCCGCTCTGCAGACTCGCCGTGAGAACGCGGAGAAGAAGCGGCAGCTCGTCACCCGCCGCATCGAGCACAGGGTGCCGGACGAGAAGAAGGTCTGTCCGAAGTGCGGCGGCCGCGAGCTCACCAGGCTCGGCGACGGCAAGATGAGCGAGCTGTACGAGCTCGTCCCGGCCATCGTCGAGAGGCAGCTGCACGTGCAGGAGAGGCTCCGCTGCCGGTGCGGCGAGGGCATCGTCATCGCCGACGGCCCGGAGAAAGTCTTCGACAAGACGCGTTTCGGTCCGACCTTCATGGCCCAGGTGGCCGTCTCCAAATGCGCCGACTCGCTCCCGCTCTACCGGCAGGCCAAGGCGTACCGCCGCGCCGGCGTACAGGTGGACGACTCGACGCTGGGCGATCTCTTCCATCGCACCGCCGAGATCGTGAACCCGCTCTACGAGCGGCTCGTGAAGCTCGTCGGCGAGAAGGAGGTCGTCCAGGCGGACGAGACGACGGAGCGTGTGCAGGAGAAGGGCAAGACGAGGACCGCCTGGCTCTGGAGCTTCATCGCCCGCGACGAGGTCGACCGCGAGCTCATCGCCTACGTCTTCTCGCGCAGCCGCTCCGGCGAGACGCCGCTGCATGTGTTGGGGGACACCCTGGGCAAGCTCGTGGTCGATGCGTACTCGGGCTACAACCAGGTCACCGTACCCGGCCGCCGCGAACGCGCCGGCTGTCTCGCCCACCTTCGTCGGCGCTTCTTCAACGCCCAGTCGGCTGCGCCCGAGGCCGCGAAGAAGGCCATGGACTTCATCCTCGACGTCTACCGCATCGAGCGCGCTGCGCTCGACACCGACGTGCTCGGCACGGCCGAGCACCTCGAGATGCGGCAGACGAAGAGCAGGGCCGTGATGGACGCCTTCCACGCCTGGCTCCTCGAGGAGCAGGGCCGTCACCCCGCCTCGCGGTGCGATGGGCGAGGCCATTGGCTACGCGCTCGGCCAGTGGCATGCCCTCACGCTCTTCCTCACCGACCAGCACCTGCCGATCGACAACAACGCCTCCGAGCGAGCGCTCCGCGTCGCTGCGCTCGGTCGCAAGAACTTCCTCTTCGTCGGATCGGACGAAGCCGGCGAGAACCTCGCCGGGCTCTACTCGCTCATCGCAACCTGCGAGGCGAACCAGGTGAACCCCGTCGACTACCTCGCGGACGTCCTCCTCCGCGTCCAGACGCACCCGGCCTCGAAGATCGACGAGCTCCTGCCGCACAACTGGAAGCCACCAACAGCCCAGCCGTCGGCCTGAGCAGGCCGGCGGCGAACTCGACCACGGACCGAGGAGAGCAAGAGCCCGACACGGAGCGGGCGATGGAAACCACTAGTCAAGACGTCCGCGCCCGGGCGGTTACGGGGGTCGAGAGCAAGTACAGTCTTCTCCGTATGGCCCGTACACGTGGGTGGTCATCAGCGGTGCGGAGGTCTTCGATCCGGCACACGCCCCGCCACCGTGAGCGAGGCACCGCGCTGGGCTGGTTCGCAACGGTTCTCCGGTTCTCCACTCGGAATTACCTGAAATGTCTGCGAGCTGCCAGCGCGGCCGCCACCTTCTGGCCGTTGAACGTCGTGTCTACCGCGTTGAGTGGGAACTGACGGGTGAACGTGTCGACCACGGTCAACGCCCAGAAGCAGCCATGGTTGGGAGTTTGGAAGTGGCCAATTAACGGTTGACGGTCGCGGAAATCCTGTCCACGAACTCTGTGAGCCTTGCCGAGTCGACCTCCCAATTGAACTCTCGGCTGATCGCGGCACGCCCGGCCGCACTCATTGCTGAATAGTCTGCATCCAGAATTGCAAGAATTGCCGCTGCTGCGGACTCGGCGGAGCCGGCCTCGAAAGAGACGCCGCAACCCATCTCGCTCATCACCCGGCAAAGCGGAGGAAGATTGGGGTAGATGAAGGGTTTTCCGAGCGCGGGATAGTCGAAGAACTTGTTCCCGAGTGTATGCTCGGTGAACACATTTCTCCGAAGCGAGACGATACCAAAATCGATCCCAGCGTAAAGCGTAGCCTGATCCTCAAGTCGGTATCGGCCGGTAAACCGGATGCGGTCCCTGGAGTTCAGACCGGCGGCGATTGCCCGCAGATTGTGTTCCGACTCTCCTCCTCCCGCGATCAGTAATGTGATGGACGGGTTGCGTGATGCTGCGAGATCGAATCCGACGAGGATAGTCTCGAGTTGCCGGTCCTCGGCCAAGTGACCGAGATAGCCGAAACGGGTCGGATTCTGCCGCTGTTCTAGGGGCGTGGCGGCGACCGCCGAGCGGAAGGCCGCCTCGGGGGTGTTTCGGACCACCACCAGCCTGGCGTGGTCCACGCCGCTGTCCCGCAGCCGTTCGGCGTTCTCGTCACATACCACCACGATGCCGTCCACCAGGCGGACGACGCGGGCTTCGAGATAATCAGGGATCCGGAGATCGTGAACGAGAAATCGTGCCAACGGGCTGGCGGCGTACTTGCCCCAGGAACGCATGGCCTCGGGATAATGCTCGGCCATGTCCATAATCACTGGGATGCCCGATCTCCGCGCTCGGAGGGCCGCCGGAAGCGCCAGGGGTAGGTCACGAACCATCACCAGGTCGGGCCTGAACTCCCGGATGGCGTGTGTGATCGCGAACGCCCAGCGTGGATTTCCCGGCACCGGGGTCGAACACAACCCCGGCGGGCCCACACGACGGATCAACACGTCCGCATCGGTGGCATCGGCGGCCTCGCCGAAGCCCTGCCTCGCCAAGACCACAGTCTGCCAGCCTACTTCCGCGAGCGCACGGCTGATCTTCCCGATGCGTACCTCCCAAGGGTAACGCGACTGCCAGATGTGGAGGACTCTTCTCATGTCATTCGTGATGACGGGTGCGTTCTCCGCGAATGCTACGCCGGTGAACTCGAATCGGCGACATGTGCCCGCCTCTCGGGGGCGACGCCGAGCGGCAGCATCTTGCCTTAGGACGCACTCAAATCCCCAGGCGCCTGGCGACGATCGGGCAGGTTGCGAATGAGCCCGCGAATGAACGGAATCAAGACCGGGACCAAACACACGTATGCTGCCGCATACGCTCCGACGGCACCCGCAGCGCCATGGTCGGGCGTGAGGAGCCTCGCGATACCGAAGAAGCCAGCGCAGAAGCCGAGCTCCGCGAAGAGTGTTAGGCCAGGCCGCATTAGGGCGGTGAACGAAAGGGTCACGATGACGACAGCGATCTTGAGCAGATCGCCCACAACCTGTAATGGCAGCATCCGGGCGATGTCCGTGAACGAGCGAGCGAGAAGGAGGCTCAGGGCTTGCTGGGGCAGCACGAGCAACATCAACGCGACGGGCAGGTATAGGCCATAGGCCGTTAGGCATGCTTGCCGCAGGTGCTTGCTCAGCTCGTGGCGATTTGCGGACTTGGCGAAACGGGGAATGAACAGGGCACTGACCACGCCCGCGAGCACGCCCATGTAGGACTCAGCAAGCCGCCACAGGCCCTGCCACTGGCCGAGCTCGACGGGCGACGTGTTCTCGGCCACGTTCTGACGGACGGCCAGCGTCGTGAGGGATCCGATGGTCGGAATGAGCAGGCTGGGAAGCAAGTAGATGAGCGAAAAGCGGGCCACCGAAACCAGGGATCGCCGCGTGACCAGCCTGACCGAGGAGCCGCGCCACGCGTAGACGAGACCAGGCACCAAGAAGCCGACCATATAGCTGTATATCGCACGCTCGGGGTTCAACTTCTCCACCCATGCCATGGCCGCGAGCACCGCCACCGACGTCGTCGGCATCGAGACCGACAAGACCTGGTAGGCGCGATGTCGCTCCGCGGCAAGCAGGGAGGCAAGAAAGCCGCCGCTCATGCCGGAGCCGACGCAGAAGAGCAGCCACCAGGGCATGCGATCCAAAGGGATGGGTGGGAGCAAGGCTCCCGCGGCGCCGAGCGCCACAACGGCCGCCAGGATCACGCCCGCCAGGCCACCCATGACGCCCCCGGCTAGGACAGCCGAGGATGTGTCACGTCGAATGTCCTCGGACGAGACCGCACCGTCTCGAAGTCGCCGACCCAGATACACGGTGAGCGCATTGCTCATCCCGCTGCTCGAGATTGTGAGCAAATATTGCGCAAGCATGAGGTAATGGCCGTAGCGTCCGAACTCGGCTGGCCCGAGCAACGTGGCGCAGGCCTTCGTGAATGCGAAGGCCGCGGCCGAGCGGAGCAGGACCCCTGAGGCGACCGTGATATTGGCACCGGGGTGGGGAAGGGGCATCGGGCTCGAGCCTTTTGTCTTGCCAAGAGACCTCTCGAGGCTCAGGCGAGCCCCATCTCCGTGAACAGGTCCCCGAGGACCTTTGGAACGGAGGACCCGCCGAAATGCTCCGCAGTCCAGCAGGCGATGGTCTCACGACGCAGCCCCTTGAACCGGCTTGCGGCATCTAGGACGGCAGCCAGGGGCGTGGGAGCAGACTCGAGATCGTAGACGGCTGGGCATCCCTGCAGGTGGAGCGTGGGTCGTGTTCCGGTCGCGTTCAATAAGACCGGTGTTCCACATGCCAGCGCCTCGAGGCTCGACAGCTCGAAGGCCTCATACCGCGACGGAAGAAAGAAGAGATCGGCGCCGCCATACTGTTCCGCCATGCCAGCCGGCTCCAGACCCCACTTCGCCTGGAAAAGCGGAAACCGAGCGAGTACATCCGGGGGAGGGCGGGTCGGAAAGCAGAGGCACACCGACACGGGTGGGCGGACCTCGGCGACTTGCGAATGAAGTTGCTCGAGCTTGTCGAGCCCCTTGAGAGGGTCCGCGCGCCCCACGAACAACACGCGCAGCGGCACACCAGCGCACACAACCTCGTCCGGCCGAGCCGGTGCAAACACCGACGTATCAACGGAGTTATGGATGACGCGGGACTTCTGAGCGATCAATCCATTGTGCACGGCCCACTCGGTGGCGACCCTCTCCGAAACGCAAATCACCCGCTTCGCAAGGCGAGCGACCAGCCATTGGATGGCTCGCGACAGTAGGTAATAGGCGCCCAGCTTGTACCCCGAGGCTCTGGCGAGCGCCGCATAACACGAGTGAGCGAAGACGGCATCGCATGTGAGGCCGATAGACGCCTGGCCGTGGCTCAGAAGCAACCCACGCCTGCCGGACCAGAGGCGAGCGGGGAGCCAGGAGACAAACGGGAATAGGGCGATCATAGCGTAGTCCACCCACCTCCACCGGTAGCGAAGCCAGCCGACCAGGCCACGCTCGGGTAACGAGAATACGCGGACCGCGTGGCCCCGCTTCAGGTAGGCTACGTGCTGGGCCACTACCCGCTCCAGGCCGCCAGCATTGGCCGCGCCGTGAAGCGTGATGATGGCGACGCGCTTCACCTGGCCTGACCCGTCACTCCGTTGAATTGATACCTCAGGCTCGCTCCTCTCAGTGATGAAGATTATCAGGCCGCCTTTCCGCGACCTCCAGGCCCGAGACTGGATCGCCACCCCTCGTACATCGAGGAGATCTTCAGTGCGAGGACGGCCTTGAGCCCGGGGACCACGAAGAAGAACAGGGTCTCCCGAGGCACGAATAGCACGTACGGAAGGACGCAGGCTAGAAGAAATCGCGCCGAGTCCGACGTGAGCGCTGCCCGGGCGCCGCGACCCAACAGCCAGACGATCGCGCCAGTGGCCGCCACCACGCCGGCGATGCCGAAGGCCACGTAGGTCTCGGCGAGGTAGGTGGAGCCGACGCCGTGGCCTGCCATATAGAGATCCGGGTTCAGGCGGTAGGCGAGCTCGTGCGAAAGGAGGCCGGATGCTTGGCCGTGGGCGTCGGATTGCGTTCCGAAGCCCGACTCGACAATCTGCCTGAGCGGCGCAAGCAGAGGATAAAGGAGAAACCGGACGTTGCCCACGTCCACTCCGAAGGCCTCATGGGCGGGCGCCACGAGCTCCCCGCTAATGCCCTGTGAGTAGACGAACCAGGACAGTCCGTTCAGAAGTCCTTCCCCGCCGTCGCCGATGCTAAGACCCGCACGGATCTGGTTCACGGCCTCGGCTATCAGGGCGAGGCTCGCCAAGAGCGATCCCCACAGGACCGGGCTCGGGCTGCGGCGCGCGACGAGATGGTAGAGCCAGACGGACACAAGCACCTGGCAAAAGACCTCCCCGCGGCTACCGCGAAGAAGCCCAACCATCGACACCACAACAAACAGCACCGTCCAGACCGCCCGTTCACGACGCGTCATCTGCAGCTGTGTCAGGAGGCCCACATATCCCAGGAACATGAGGCTGGCCACCAGGGAAAGGCCCGGGAGCGTGACGGCGTCCTTGCCCAGGAGAAACAGTTCGAAATAGGTACCGCCTCGGAGGAAGTGAACCGCGTACATGGCTGCCTGGAGCGTGTACGCAGCGGCGCCCAGTACGAAGCACCCGATCCAAAATTCCCTCGCGTGGGAGCCGGGCGGTACGGGTCGGGGGACCGGCAACGGCCCAAGATGCCCGGCGGTCGCCACAAAGTGCGTGGTCGTGGCGAATGCAAGGAGGCTAGCTGCCACGGTGCGGAGGTAGATCTCGAGGCCGGTTCTGGACACTCCGATCCCGCCTAGGCCCTCGATGACGCGTAGGTCGAATTCGGGCGAACTCATTGCGACGATCGGCCTGGCCCATACGAACAGCAGTGAAGTCAACGCGAACAGGTAGATTGGCCCGCCTGATCTGGGCCTCGACGCTCGTGCCAATTCCATGAGCGTGAGGCCGACCAAGGCAAGTCCCACCAGGACCCCGTCCATCGGAGGGAGAAACCCAACCAACAGGATCAGCGCACTCGTCCAGGCGCACCACGGCACAAGGCGAGGTACTCGGCCTACCTCCAGGATGTCAATCACCGGCGCGCTCAATTGCGTCCCTGTCCCAGGCGAACGAGGAGGTCCCTGGGCCTTCGCTCAAGTTTGGCCTTCATCGGTGCGCTCACGATGTGACAGGTCCGGACCACGGTGGCCGTGTTTCGCGGTAACAGTCTCCGTGCCAGAATGCCGGCGGGTGTCGCGCCAAAACTCGGTGGACACCGCTGCCAGCAAACCGAACGCCATAGATGCCAGAAGAATGCGGAAGCGGCGAGGTCTCGAACGTCGAGTGGGGACGGTGGGAGGATCGAGAACCTGATAAGTCGAGGTGTCCCGGGCCTCGTTGGCCCTCGCGCCCTCGAGTCGGTCCAGGGCGAAGATCAGCGACGCCTCGGCTACACGACGGTCTCGGAAGAGCCTCTCATAGTCAGCGCGCAACCCAGGCACCGCAAGGGCATGTGGGAGCAGGCCAGGGCTCAATCCGGGTGAGGTCGGCGTCCGCGCGGGCGATGTCGAGGGGGTAACGGAGGCCCGAGGAGCAGTAGCCGCGCTGGGCTCCGGGCCCTGGAGTTCCATTAGGCTCGAGTCGATAGCGGCGAGCTGGGAGGCCAGTTGCCGCACGGTACTCTCAGCCGGGTTAGAGTAACTTCGCGCGACATCCAACTCGAGCTGTTTGGTGATCCGCTGGCTCTGAAGCGCAGAGAAGGCAGCGACGAGAGATCGGCCCTGGGAGTCGATGTCCACTATTCGATGTTCCTCCTGGAAGGAGCGGAGCTTCTCGGCACGGTCATCGGCTTCATGCCTCAACTCCTCGACCCGTCGCTCAAGGTACCGCACCTCTTCCCTTGCGGCGCCGACGCTGACGGCCCTGAAGACCTCGTTGCCGCGTTCGGCGAAGTACTCCACCATCTCCCGCACGAGTTGCGGTTCCTTGTCCTCGCAGGCGAGCTGCACGAGCGCCGGCTTGGTGGCGGGCTTCACGCTGCAGTGACTCCACAACTCCTCGCGCGTCGCCTCCACCGTGGTCTCATCGTATCGCTCCATCAGCCTGAACTTCTGGACGACATCGTCGGCCACTGCGTTGCTCTCGAGGACAGCCGCGATGCGTTGCACGTCGGTTCCGCCGCCCAGCGCGTCGAAGCTCGCCGCGATTCCAGCCACATCGCCTCCCAGGAGGCCGGACAACGCTCCCAAGCCGCTGCGCTGTGCCCTGGCAGGCATGATTGCAACTGTCGCGGTGTACCACTTGGGCGCCAAGAATCCGTACGCCAGCCCGGCCACGGAGAAAGCGGCGGTCACAACGGCCGTCCTCACGAGCACGGCTCGATCTAGCCGCCAAGGTCGAAGCAACGACGCCAACAAGAGTGAGTTCATATCGTCCCGCTCCTGATTTCCTGGGTCCATTGGATTCTGGGACATCAAGTGTCAAACACTCGTGGTGGTACGAAAGCGACGGGGTTGGTAGCCCTCAACCACGCCAGCCTCCACGATCGCCGCCGCGAAGAGCGTGCCGCGGTTTGCGCCGGCAGGACCGGAACGGGGCTGGCTGGCACGGAGGCGGGTGTTCCGCGCACCGAGGCAGCCTGAACGAGCGCGCGAGGGCGGCAAAGCGCGGTTCGCCGTGAACTCCAGCACAAACAGGAGTCGTCCTGCTTGGTCTCCCGCTGCCAGACGAGGCGCGCTCAGAATTCGAACGCATCGTGTGAATCCTATGTGTTCATGATAGGATGTGCACATGGGAGACCGGCTCGAGAGGGAGCGTTCGTTTCCAAACGAGGCCTTCGTTGGCGGAATCCGTGTGTCGTTGAGTGGTTATTACTCCATCACAACGCATAGTGTTCGCCAGTTTGAGGCTTTGATTGAGGCTCGGGCAAACGGCTCGATGGTACTCGAGTACGGATGCGGGATCGGGAGTCACGCCATTGCTCTCTCGCGGCTGGGCGCGCAGGTCCTCGGGATCGATATCTCGGACCAGGCGATCCGGATGGCTCGCGAGGCGGCTCTGGCAGGGAATGTGCGAGGTCGGTCCGTTTCGAGGTCATGAACGCAGAATCGCTTGACCTTCTGGATTCGACATTCGACGTGGTCTGCGGAACAGCCATCTCGTACCATCTGGACCTATCTCGCGCATTGCCGGGAATCGCCCGGGTCCTTCGTCCGGGGGGAACGGCTGTATTTTGGGAGCCGCTCGGGCACAACCCAATCATTCGTCTGTATCGGGCTCTGACGCCGACGATGCGCACGCCTGACGAACACCCCTTGCGGGTTGCCGACTTGCGGTTCGCGCAGCGATATTTCGGGGAGGTTAGGACAACATCCTTTCATCTGCTTTCCCTGGCCGCTGTCCCTCTCCGGAGGTGGCGTATTTTCGGAAGGGTTTTCGATGCGTTGGAGGGGCTCGACGCCGCAGTCTTCAGAACCTTCCCCTATTGAGGCGTCACGCCTGGTGCGTTCTTGTTCAACTCTCCAGACCGCTCGCAGCCCGTGGAGGGCATGGTGCGCAGGGACTCACCAGCAGCGCGTAGGGCGGGTTGTGCCCTTCACGGAGCGGCGGTCAGAGCCTCTCGGTCGGCGTCCACCGCGACCATCTCGTGCAACACCTAGACCCGCCCGTTCCCGGCGCGACGGATACGCGGGTCCCGGATGCTCGGCACGTACCCTTAGATTCGATGCATGTCACATCGAGCTTCACACCGCAACTCTTGGCGAGTAGATGCGTCTCTCAGTATCCGCTGGGACATGGGACGTACCCCAACGGGTCGTTGAGGATGGGATTCGTGGTACGAGGAGCACCCATGTCGCCGCGCAACCAGAGTTCCTCCATCGAGCAAGAAGCGGTTCCCTCCCGGTGTATCCCGGTACCTCCGGCGCGCGTCCACGTGCTCCCGCTGAAGCTCCGGATCGCACAGGTGGACGGCATCGCGATCGCTGCGTGCCTCCTGCGCGCAAGGCCGGTGCGCGGATGACGGGTTCCTCGAGCTCGCGGCGGTCCTTCACCCCCGCGTCCGCGCCCGGCGTCAGGCCGTTGGTCAGCGTCATCGTTCCGGTGAGGAACGAGGAGCGCTTCGTCCAGGGCTGCTTGACTGCCATTCTCGAGCAAGACTACCCACCGGAGCGTCTCGAGATTCTCGTCGCAGACGGGATGAGCGAGGATCGTACGCGGGAGTTCATCGCCACGCTGCCGGCGGGCGGGCGCATCCGCGTGATCGACAACCCCGCCCGGCTCCAGGCGGCGGGGCTCAACCTCTGCATCGCCGCCGCTCGCGGCGACGTCTTGATCCGCGTAGACGGGCATACCGTGATAGCCCGCGACTACGTCGCGACCTGTGTCGATACGCTCGCCGAGACCGGCGCCTGGAGCGTGGGGGGCGCGATCACCGGGGGATGGACGACGCCCATGGGACGCGCCATCGCCGTCGCAAGCTCGTCGCCGTTCGCCGTACCCGGCGCATTCCACTCCAGCGTGCGGGCCTGCTTCACCGATACCGTGTACCTCGGCGCTTGGCCCGCCGACGTCATCCGCAGCGTGAACGGCTTCCGCGCCGAGCTCGCCATCAACGAGGACTACGAACTCAATCACCGCATTCGCTCCGCCGGGGGTCGGATCTTCTACTCTCCGAAGATACGATGTACCTATTTCGGACGTCAGACGATTCCCGAACTCGGGCGTCAGTACTTCCGTTACGGGAGGGGCAAGGTGGAGGTCCTCGCGCGGCATCCGCGGTCACTGAAGTGGCGTCACCTCGTGGCACCGGCGTTCGTCGCCGCGCTCGTGGCCACGCCCGCGCTGTCGATCTGGACGTCCCTCGCCGCGCTCATTTGGCTGGCGACGGTGCTCGCGTACGTCGGCGCGAACCTGCTCGCGTCGATTAAGATCGCCCTGAGGGAAGGCGTCGCCGTCCTGCCCGCCGTCGCACTGGCATTCGCGACGATGCACGTCTGCTGGGGTGCAGGGTTCTGGCGCGAGGTGTTCTCCCGCTCGGCTGGGCTCGCTCGACCCGGGAACGAAGGTGATGGTCGCACTCCCGGAACGGAGCCGTTCATGGGTGCGCCGAGTTCCCGCGTTCGTCGCCTCCCATGACCTGGCCCCGATGCTGGCGGCCCGGCGTCAAAGGAGCCCGTCCCGGCGGTGGATGTTCTGACGAACCCACCGTTGCGAGCCTCTGGTGAAGGCTGCGCGCCACGCGCCACGCGCCACGCCATCCCGAATACCCAGGCCCGGCGCTCCTCCGCCTGACTGCCAGGTCTTCCGCGCGGTACAGCCTGAAGACGACTTGTGGTTGAGCCGGTGCCCCTCGCGGCCGAGGAGGACGTGTAGGCGCCGGTAGGCCCAGCGAGGCCGCTGGCCGGCGAGAACCCGAAGGCGGGCGCGCACCTCGGCTCGCTCAGGTCGGCAGCTCCGGTAGTAGAAGGTCGACGGCGCGATTCCGACGACGCGGCAGGCCCGTCGCCTCTTCATCGCGTACTTCGCCTCAAGCTCGATGACGCCCAGGCGAAGCGCGACGGGCCCAACCATTTTCTCTAGAGCAGGTGCTTTAGGCCCTGAATGTCGAGGGCCTGGTCCGCGACCATGGTCTTGAGGCGTCGGTTCTCGTCCTCGAGGGCGCGCAGCCTCTTCGCGTCCGAGACCTCGAGCCCGCCGAACTTCGACCTCCAGCGGTAGAAGGTGGTCTCGGTGATGCCGAGTCGGCGCACGACGTCCTGGACCTTGGCGCCCGCCTCGACCTCCTTCAGCACCTTGTTGATCTGCTCGTGACGTCCTCCCAGGAACTGGCCGGAAGGCAGGTTGAGGATTCTGCCCACCAAGCCGCTCAGGCTCCACTGAACCGGATCAACTCCAAGCCTTACGTCAACGGCCGTCCTGTGATGGAGTCACACGAGTTCATGGTAAGTATCCCGTATGGGCGACCGACTCCAAGGTGAGAGCTCGCTTCACGACGTCCACCGGCAGAGCCCATGGGTCGTTGAGCGGTTGTTGCTCGGTCAGGACACGTGGCGCTGGCATATGGAGGTCGCCGTGCGGTGGCCGACTCGTGTTGTGCGTTGCGCGTCGGGCGAGCTGCGCCACCACGTAGGCGACTGCGCACCGGTTCCAGAGAGTTCATTCGTTGTCTAGTGGCCCCGGGAGGAGCGCGTGCGGGCAGGCATTCGTTTGTATTCGTTCGGGTCGGCAACTCGTCTCGAGATCGAGCGGCGGATGACCATGGGTTCGACTGAATTGCCGTGCCAGGGCCGGTCGGCCACCTTCCGCGCGCTCGCTCTCATCGTCGCGGTCTCGCCGCTGCTCTGGCTGCCAGCACCGGTGCTTTGCCAGTCGCTCGGTCAAGTGGAAGCCAAGAAGGCCGAAACGGCACAGGAATCGGCGCTGAAGGATACGTCGAACGACAACGTCGAGACACCTGGCGCAGCCTCATCGCAACAGCCCGGTGCACGCGACACTGCTGCCGGAATCTCACTGCCCAGCGCGCGCCCCCCCCCCCCCGGTGCCAAGCGCCCCCCCCGCGGCGCGCCCCCCGGTCCCCGGCACAACGGGGGCGGGGC
>Ga0335084_10003551_pt1 | contig 15221 bp, 19 predicted proteins | sample Lox_Sample_44_FD_206721 | JGI IMG/M metagenome (GOLD analysis project Ga0335084, IMG submission 206721) | Soil microbial communities from Loxahatchee National Wildlife Refuge, Florida, United States - Lox_Sample_4.4 | ecosystem: Environmental > Terrestrial > Soil > Wetlands | place: USA...
CGACGGGTTCGGAACAAAGTAGTGCTGGTGCTGAGCGTGGTCGCTCATCTTCCTCTCCTTTGATTACACAGCCCGGCCGATGATGAACTTCACCAGCAGAACCAGACTCAATACGAAGATCGCCGCACCCACAATGCCGGCGATCACGACCTGCACCGGCTTGATCTGCGCCAAGTCCTTCTCGTGCTCGGCGCGCCTGCGAACGCCGAAGAACGACCAGAACACGGCTTTCGCGACCTGCAGCGGGGATGCGCTCTTGAACTCCGGTCCGGCCTGCATGGCCCTCATCCCCGGCGACCCTGCGTTCCGTTCACCTCGAAAAAGGTGTACGAGAGCGTCACGGTGTTGATCTCTTGGGGCAGCTTTGGGTCGATGAGGAAGACCACCGGCATCTTGCGGACTTCCCCCGGACCGAGGGTCTGCTGCTGGAAGCAGAAGCACTCGACCTTCTTGAAGTAGAGCGCGGCCTGCTGCGGGCCGTAGCTGGGAACGGCCTGTCCCGTTACGGGGCGGTCGAGCGCGTTCCTGACCTCGTAGAGAACCTGCGTTACCTCGCCCGGATGCACCGACACGCTCGCCTGGAGCGGCTTGAACACCCACGGCAGCCGCTGGGTATTGGCGTCGAATTCGACCGAGACGTTGCGCGTCGTGTCCACCTGCGTGTTCTGCGCAGCCAGTGCATCCGGCTGAAACACATTGCGAATGCCTGTCAACTCGCAGATTTTCTCGTAGAAGGGTACCAGCGCAAAAGCGAAGCCGAACATCACCGCCGCACCGACCAGCAGCTTCCTCAGTAGGTTCCGGTTTGCAGTGGTGCGCTCGTCGGCGGTCATCTGAGGATGACTCATTTGAGCAAGAAATACTTGAGCATGATGCCCAGGAAGAAAACGAGCGCGATCGAGCCGAGCACCAGGGCCGTTCTGAGATTGCCGCGGTGCTGATCTCGGGTCACTTCACCACCGGCTGCTCATGGAAGCTGTGATAGGGCGCGGGGCTCGCGAGGTGGGTCCACTCCAGCGTGTCGGCACCCTCCCAGGGCTTCGCGCCCGCCTTCTCGCCGCGTCCCAGCACCGTGACCTTCAGTATGATCCACAGGAACAGGAGCTGCGAAAGCCCGAACCCGAACGCGCCGATCGATGCAATCTCGTTGAAGCCGGCGAACTGCAGCGCGTAGTCGGGTATACGGCGCGGCATCCCGGCAAGTCCCAGGAAGTGCATCGGGAAGAACGTGATGTTGAAGAAGATCATCGACAGCCAGAAGTGCCATTTCCCCAGGGTTTCGTCGTACATCCTTCCGGTCCACTTGGGCACCCAGAAATAGAATCCCGCAAAAAGCGAGAACAGGGACCCCGCGACGAGCACGTAGTGGAAGTGCGCCACGACGTAGTAGGTATCCTGCAGCTGTATGTCGATCGGCATGATCGCGAGGATCAGCCCGGTGAATCCGCCCATGGTGAAGACGAAGATGAAGCCGACGGCGAACAGCATCGGCGTCTCGAAGGTCATCGAGCCGCGCCACATCGTTGCGAGCCAGTTGAAGACCTTCACGCCGGTCGGAACGGCGATCAGCACCGTCGCGTACATGAAGAACAGCACGCCGGCGGTGGGCATGCCGACGGTGAACATGTGATGCGCCCAGACGATGAACGACAGGATCGCGATGGACGCGGTCGCGTATACCATCGAGGAATAGCCGAACAGAGGCTTGCGCGCGAATGCCGGGATCACCTGGCTGATGATGCCGAAACCGGGCAGGATCATGATGTAGACCTCGGGATGCCCGAAGAACCAGAAGATGTGTTGGAACATCACCGGATCGCCACCGCCTGCGGCGTTGAAGAAGGAGGTGCCGAAATGACGGTCGGTGAGCACCATCGTCACCGCCCCCGCGAGCACCGGCATGACCGCGATCAGCAAGTAGGCCGTGATCAGCCAGGTCCAGACGAAGAGCGGCATCTTCATCAGCGTCATCCCGGGCGCGCGCATGTTGAGGATGGTGGTGATGATGTTGATCGAGCCCATGATCGAGGACGCGCCCATGATGTGCAGGGCGAAGATCCCCAGGTCCATCCCCGGCCCCATCTGCGTCGACAGGGGCGCATAGATCGTCCACCCGGCCGCGACCGCGCCCCCAGGAACGAAGAACGAGACGACGAGCAGGGTCGCCGCCACCGGCAGCAGCCAGAAGCTCCAGTTGTTCATCCGCGCGAACGCCATGTCGGGCGCGCCGATCATCATCGGCACCTGCCAGTTCGCGAAGCCGACGAACGCCGGCATGATCGCCCCGAATACCATGATGAGACCATGCATCGAGGTCAGCTGGTTGAAGAATTCCGGGTGCCAGAACTGCAGGCCCGGCTGAAACAGCTCTGCCCGGATGCCGAGCGCGAGAATCCCGCCAACCAGGAACATGGTAAAGCTGAACCACAGATACAGAGTGCCGATATCCTTGTGGTTGGTGGTCGTGATCCAGCGCATGATCCCCGAGGGATGGTGCTCGTGATCGTGCGCGTGGCCGTGATCGATGACTGCGCTCATGAGTTGCTCCTAGTGCTCATTGTCGGTTCGCCGGTTTGCGGATACTTCATTTCCGCGCGGCTTTGATTTCGCTCGGCTGGATCACTTCGCCCGTTTTGTTGCTCCAGCTGTTGCGCTCGAACGTGATCACCGCGGCGATGTCCGTGTCGGAGAGTTGCTTGCCGAACGCGGCCATCGCCGTCTTCGGCCTGCCGTTCAGCACGATCTCGATGTGGCGGCCTTTCGGCTCCTTGATGAGCGGCGAGCCGTCGAGCGCGGGGAACGCTCCCTTCACGCCCTGGCCGCTGGCCTGGTGGCAGGCAACGCAGTTCGCAGCGTAGACCTTCTCGCCGCGCGCCTTCAGTTCCGCGAGGTTCCATTTCTTGGTCGGATCGTCCGCCGCCGCCGCCGACTTCTTTTTCTGATCCGCCACCCAGGCCGCGTACTTTTCCGCCGACACCACCTCGACCACGATCGGCATGAAGCCGTGGTCCTTGCCGCAGAGTTCGGCGCACTGTCCCCGGTACGTGCCCTCTTTTTCCGCCCTGAACCACGTGTCGCGGACAAACCCCGGAATCGCGTCCTGTTTCACGCCGAAAGCAGGCACCATCCAGGAGTGAATCACGTCGTTCGCCGTCGTGAGGATGCGGATCTTCTTGGCGACAGGCACCACCAGCGGATTGTCCACTTCCAGAAGGTAGTGCTCGCCCTTCTTCTCTTTACCCGTGATCTGATCCTGCGGCGTCGACAGCGCGGAAAGGAAGCTGATCCCCTCGCCCTCGCCCCTGAGGTAGTCGTAACCCCATTTCCATTGGTAGCCGGTGGCCTTGATGGTGATGTCCGGGCTAGTGGTGTCCCTGATGTGGAGGACCGTCTTGGTAGCCGGCCACGCCATGAAGATCAGCACGAGCAAGGGAATGACCGTCCAGAAGATCTCGACCGTCGTGTTCTCGTGAAAGTGCTCGGCCTTGTGGCCGATGGACTTCCGGTGGGCGTAGATCGAGTAGAACATCACCCCGAAGACGCCCACGAAGATAACCAGAATGATCCACATCATCTTGACGTGGAGGTCGTCGATCTCCGCGGCGACGCGCGTTATCGGCGTCGGCAGGTCCCACTGATAGGCGGCGCGCGCCGCTCCCGAAAGCGCAAGGAGCCCGGCTGCCGCGATCGATTTTTTCATCATGTCCCTCGTGATTATTCTTTAGCGACTGGATAGGCTGCGCCGCATGCGTGCCGCAAGGGATGCTCGCTGCTCCGTGTCGAGATGACGCCCGATCTCGAACTCGTTCCCCCGCGAGCGCAGCATCAGGTGCAGCTCGCGACCGAAACGCCGCTCTTCCAAGCGTAGCCACTGCGGATTGAATTCGTGGCGCTCAATGCGCCCCGCGTCGCTCGCTTCGACCAGAAGTCTCCCCTCGACAAGGGCGATACGCTCATAGTCCGCCGCATGCCGGCCGTTCAGGTAAAACGCCGTCGCCAGCGCGAGAACTTCGACCCCGGCGAAGGGCAGGATAGGCCAGGCCCCAAAAAACGCGAAGCCTATTGCAATGCCCAGCGAGACCAACGATGCCAAGGCGAGCACGGACAGCAGATCCCGCGGCGAAATCGAGCAGTTGCGCTTGCTGGTGAGATCGAGACCGGATGCCGATGCCGCCGTGTACACGCGAGAGTCCACTCAAAACGCGCTTCGCACTCGCCGTCGGCGAAACGCCTGCCTGGAAGGATGCGGGAGATTCCCAAAAAACCGCGCTAAATTAGCACACTATCCAATGTCGGGCAAGCCGAACATCCGCGAGAAGTCGCTCTCTAGCCCGGGATTTTGGTGGCCCATTTCACGATCTGCCTGCCATCCCCCGCCGTGCGCTGTTCGCCCTTCCAGGCGTGGCCGTAGACGATTTCGAACGTCGCCGCCAGGCGTCCATCCCTGCGTTCGTTCTCGTATGCAGCGAGCATCCTGCGCCAGACGCCTCGCCCGGTCAGCCCGCGGACGCGATCACGGGCGGCGCAAGTCTGACCCGAGGCCTTCAGATCGCGAGCGATATCTTCGACGCGGGCGTAGGTGAGCGTAATCCTTTCGACATCCATGACCGGCGCGGCGAAGCCGCAGGCGACGAGCATGTCGCCCATATCGTGCATGTCGGCAAAGAAGTGCACGCGGCGGGCGGGCGAGGCAGCAGAAAGAGCGGCCTTCAGCTCTTTGAGGGTGTCGGGACCGTAGCTCGAGAACATCAGCAGGCCGCCCGGTGCGAGAACGCGCTGCAACTCGCGCAGCGCGGCGAGGGGATCCTCGCACCATGCCAGAGTCAGATTCGACCACACCATGTCGACTGCCCCTGAGCGCAGCGGCAGATGCGCGATGTCTGCGCACAGGTATGCGCTCCCCGCTCCACGGAGAAAGCGGCGCACCCGCCCCGCAAAGGATTCCGCGCGCAACGCGGCGCGAATCGCGCCGCGGGCGAAATCGACGCCGAGCAGGTCCGCTTTCGGGTAGCGGCTGCGCAGCAGGCCGAGGCCCCGCCCGGTGCCGCATCCCGCATCGAGCACGCGCCGGGGGACAAGGCGCATGTATTCGAGCCGCTCGAGCATCCGCCGCTCGACCTCGCGCTGCAGCACCGCCTTATCCGCGCCTTGCCGCGCCGCGCGTTCGAAGGCGCGGCGCGCCTGGAGCGCGTCCACGCGAAAAGCATCCATGCTCAGAGAGGACGGATCCCGAGCTTGTCGAGCAGCGCGCGGTCGCGCGCCGCCTCGGGATTGCCGGTGGTGAGAAGCTTGTCGCCGTAGAAAATCGAATTTGCGCCGGCGAGGAAGCACAGCGCCTGTACCGCCTCGGGCATGTCGGCGCGCCCCGCGGAGAGGCGCACGAAGCTCGCGGGCATGGCGATGCGCGCGCAGGCGATGGTGCGGACGAACTCGCTCCAGTCGAGCTTCGGCAGCCCGTGGAGCGGCGTGCCTTCCACCTGCACCAGATCGTTGATCGGCACCGATTCGGGCTGCGGGTCCAGGCTGGCGAGCTGCGCGATCAGGCCGGCGCGCTGCGCGCGGGATTCACCCATGCCCACGATGCCGCCGCAGCAGACCTTGATGCCGGCTCGGCGCACGCGCTCCAGGGTGTCGAGGCGATCGCCGTACTCCCGCGTGGTGATGATATCGCCGTAGAACTCGGGCGCAGTATCGAGATTGTGGTTGTAGTAGTCGAGCCCGGCCGCCTTGAGCAGCTCCGCCTGCCCTTCGCGCAGGAGACCCAGCGTCGCGCAGGTTTCGAGGCCCATGGCTTTGACCGCGCTCACCCTCTCGGCAACCTGTTCCAGATCCTTCTGCTTGGGTCCTCGCCACGCCGCGCCCATGCAGAATCGCGTCGCGCCGTTCGCCTTGGCGGCCTTCGCGGCCGCGAGGACGTCCTGAAGCGGAACCAGGGGTTCGTTTTCTACCCCGGTACGATAGCGCGCAGACTGCGGGCAATAAGCGCAGTCCTCGGGGCATCCCCCGGTCTTGATCGAGAGCAGAGTCGACAGCTGCACCGCGTTGGCGTCGTGGTGCTGGCGATGGACGCTGTGGGCGCGATGGAGAAGGTCGTTGAAAGGCAGGTCGAACAGCGCCTCGACCCGCGCGCGGCTCCAGGCCTCGCGCGCGACGGACGGGGCGGGGTCGCGGTGAACCGCAGCGCCCGCTGGTTCGTTAAGGAGTTCGTTGTGGGTGAAGGGTGTCCTGATCTGCATTGCGCCGGCGCCCCGGAGGTTCTGGACGAGGTCCGCGAATCATCGCGACAAGATCCAATCATGTCAAATCATGACGGCTTTCCAGTCTGCGGCGCGCTGGCTGAATTGAGCTGGATCGCACAGGACTGCACCCTGTGCGGTGCGAGCGGCGGCCATGAGCCGCTGTGCGCGCCCTGCACCGCGAGCCTGCCCGCGTTGCCCGAGCACTGTCCCCGCTGCGCACTTCCCTCCCCGCGTGGTTCGGTGTGTGGACGCTGCCTCGCCAGTCCGCCGCATTTCGACGGAACGCTGGCCTTGTGGCTCTACGAATTTCCCTGTGATCGCCTGGTGCAGGCGCTCAAGTATCGCGCCCGGCTCGCTCTGGCACCATTCTTTGCCCGCAGCTTCGCCTCCCGGCCGCTACCCGCGGTCGACCTGCTCGTGCCCATGCCGCTGCACCCGGACCGTCTCGCGCAGCGGGGATTCAACCAGGCCGTCGAGGTCGCCCGGGTTCTCGCGAAGCACTCGCGCTGCCGATTTGCGCCGCGCGGCGCCCGGCGCATGAAGGACACGACTGCACAGACCGAGCTGCCCTACGAGGAACGGGCGAGCAACGTCCGCGGCGTCTTCGCCTGCGATCTGAATCTCTCCGGAAAGAACGTTGCCGTCGTGGACGACGTCATGACCACCGGCGCGAGCCTGAACGAGCTCGCCAGGGTGCTCAAGCGGGCGGGCGCCGCGAGGGTCGAGAATCTGGTGATCGCCCGTTCGGTGCTGCGCTAGTTCTCTTCCCGCGGATCGCGCGCGAGCAATGCATTGGCGGCTTCGCGAGGCGAGGCACCGCGGAACAGGACGCCGCACACGGCGCGGGTAATCGGCATATCGACCCTCTTTTCAGCTGCGAGCGATTCGACGGCACGCGCCGAGAACACCCCCTCGGCGACGTGGCCGAGCTGCTCGAGAGTCGCCGCCAGCGGCTCGCCTTTGGCGAGGAGCAGGCCGACCCTCCGGTTGCGCGACAGGTCTCCAGTGCAGGTCAGGATGAGGTCCCCGGCCCCCGCGAGGCCCATGAACGTCTCGGCCCGTCCGCCGAGCGCCGCGCCGAGACGGGCCAGCTCGGCCAGGCCCCGGGTGATGAGCGCGGCACGGGCGTTCAAGCCCAGGCCCAGGCCGTCGCTGATCCCGGCGGCAATCGCCATGACATTCTTCACCGCGCCGCTGATCTCGACGCCGACGACGTCGGTGCTGTAGTACACCCTGAGGGTCGGCTGATGCAGCTCACGCGCTACGCTCTTCGCGAACTCGGCGTCGCGCGCCGCCAGGGTGAGGGCGGTGGGAAGCCCCCGGGCGACCTCGAGCGCAAAGCTCGGCCCGGACAGCGCGCCGCAGCGTGCTCCCGCCCCGAGCACTTCGGCCGCGACCTGATGAGGGAGCTTCCCGCTCGCCTGCTCGAAGCCCTTGCATGCCCACACGATCGGTCCGGCAAACTTGGCCGTGCGTATTTTCTCCAGCACATCCCGCAACCCCGCGGTCGGAGTCGCGACGAGAAGCATGTCCTGCCCGGAAAACGCCGCCCCGAGATCGGCGGTGACGACCACCCGGGCGGGAACCGCGACTCCCGGAAGATATCGCGCGTTGCACCGCTCCGCGGCAATCGCGGAGGCCAGAGCCCGGTCTCTCGCGCAAAGCGTGACGTGATGCTTCTCGGAGAGCGCGATCGCGAGCCCGCTGCCCCAAGCCCCGGCGCCGAGAATGGCGATCTTCAGATCAGAGACCCCAGACCTGACCGATCTTGAGGTAGCCGACCTGCCCGTCGGCGTGGCGCACCTTCAGCCAGCCGCCGGTCTGGATCTCCACCACGTCCAGCGCGACGCCCTGTTGCGCCTGGAGAACCAGCGCCGCCTGATCGCTCGGTGACTGCCTGACATCGGCGAAAGCCGCGGTGACCACGACCGTGCGCTTCTCGGAGAGCGCCTTTTTCTCGACCCAGGTGAGATCTCCCGCCTGATCGCGCACCTTAACCCAGGCGTCGATGTTGATCACGACTTCGACCGGGTAGTTGCGGCTCGCGACGAACAACTTCTTCGCGCGTACGGACGGTGCGTCGTACATCAGCGTGCCATTCTCGGCGACTGAGCGGAATTCCCCCGCCGTCGCGGACGATGCGAGGCCCGCCAGGACCAGGGCCGCTAGGCCGCGCATCAGTGCGCCACCTCGATCTTCGGCCCCCCGTCCGGCCCCGCCGAAGCGCCAACACGCTGCTGGTAGATCGCTTCGAAATTCACCGGCGCGAGCAGCACTGGCGGAAAGCCCGCGCGGGTGATCAGATCCGAAACGGTCTCGCGCGCGTAGGGGAACAGAACGTTCGGGCACACGATGCCGAGGACCGGCGCAAGCTCCGGCTCGGAGACGTTGCGGATCTGGAAGACACCCGCCTGCGAAGCCTCCACCAGAAACAGGACCTTGTCGCCGGACTTCGCGGTTACGGTGACAACCAGGCTCACCTCGTGCAGGACTTCGTTTACGCGCTGCGACTGCTGCGTGATCTGCACCTCGAGCTGCGGCTGCTCCTGCTGCATGAACGCCTGCGGACCTCCAGGAACCTCCAGGGACACGTCCTTGACGTAGATCTTCTCGATACCGAAACTCGGCTGCTGCGCGTCGCTCATCGTGGACCCTTCGGAATGGAGGAAGAGAGCAGTGGCTAGGTCCGGAGCAGAGGCTCGAGCCGCCCGGCGTGATCGAGCGCGGCGAGTTCCTCGAATCCGCCGACGTGATTCCCGCCGATGTAGATCTGCGGCACGGTACGCCGTCCGGTCCGGCGCACCATCTCCTCGCGCAGGCGCGGATCGAGGTCCACGCGGATCTTCTCGATCTCGGCGATCCCTTTGGAATTGAGGAGCTCCTCCGCTCGCACACAGAATGGGCACACCGCGGTCGAATACATTTGAACCGCCGCTACTTGGTTCTGCAGGCTCATTTCCCGAAGCTCATTTCTCCAGGGGAAGCCCCGCCTGCTTCCAGGCTCCGATCCCCCCGCTCAGCGAGAACACCTGGCCGAAGCCCTGCTTGCGCAGCGTCGCAACGGCCTTGTCCGAGCGGTTGCCGGTTTCGCAAACCACGATCACCGGCTTGGCTTTGTATTTCTCGAGCTCGGAGGAACGCGCCTCGAGCTCTCCGAGGGCGAGGTGCCGCGAGTTGAGCACGTGCCCCCCTGCGTATTCGGCCGCATCACGCACGTCCAATACCAGCGCATTCTGGTTGATCAAAAGGGTCGCCTGAAGCGTGGAGATCGAAGGTCCTCCCGTACTGCGCCGTATGGCGGGCCAGAGAAGCATCGTGCCGCTCACGGCGGCGAGCGCGACCAGAAAAACGTGCTCGGTGAGGAATTTCAGCAGGTTGACTTCACCCATATCACGAACTCGGGACGCCGCAGAGAACTTCGCGCATGGTGGACAGGAGCTGCAGCGTGCGTTGATCTCTTACGGCATAGTACACGCGGTTCGCTTTTCTTCTGGCGCCGAGAATCCCCTTCTCGCGGAGGATCGCCAGATGCTGCGACACGTTGCTCTGGGAAGTTCCCACCGCCTCGACGATGTCGTGCACGCTCGATTCCTGCTCCCCGAGGACGCACAGGATCTTCAAACGCAGGGGATGGGCGATCGCCCGCATCGCATGCGCCATCTGCTCTATTTGCTCGCGTCGGCCGATCAGGGCAAAAATGTCCCGGGAATGGCGCGACGCTCGCTGCTCTCGAATTTCCATAGTCGCTCATTATAAAATGCTTTCTTGCGGCGTGATGTGATAATAGGCCGCATCGAGAGTGCCAATGTACAAGATCGTACTGCTACGCCACGGCGAGTCGGTGTGGAACATGGAGAACCGCTTCACCGGCTGGACCGATGTCGACCTCACGCAACGCGGCGTCGGCGAGGCACAGCGCGCGGGTGAAGCCTTGAAACAAGCCGGCCTCGTCTTCGATTCCGCGTACACCTCGGTCCTGAAACGCGCCATCAAGACGCTGTGGCTCGCGCTGGAATCGATGGATCTCATGTGGATACCGGTGCATCACTCCTGGCGGCTGAACGAGCGCCATTACGGCGCACTACAGGGTCTGAACAAGGCCGAAACGGCGGCGAAATTCGGCGAGAAGCAGGTGCTTCTCTGGAGGCGGAGCTACGACATGCCTCCTCCGGCCCTCGACCGCGGTGACCCCCGCGATTCGCGCGGCGATCCGCGCTACGCCGGTATCGCCGAATCCGACTTGCCGCTCACCGAGTGCCTGAAGGACACCGTGGCCCGATTCCTGCCGTACTGGAACGGGACCATCGCTCCTGCCGTGCGCGCAGGCCGCAAGATCCTCATCGTCGCCCACGGCAACAGCCTGCGAGCCCTGGTGAAATACCTTGACGGCGTGAGCGACGGCGCGATCGTCGAGCTGAATATCCCCACCGGGCTTCCCCTCGTCTACGAGCTGGACTCCGACCTTCGGCCTATCCGGCACTACTACCTCGGGGACGCAGCCGAGGCCGAAGCCCGCGCCCGAGCTGTGGCCGACCAGGGCAAGGCCAGGAAGTGAGGCCGGTGCGCCGGATCGGGTTGGGGCTGCTCCTCGTCCCGGTGCTGGCGCTGGCGCAGGGCGAGACGGAGAAGCTCGAAGCGCTGCGATCGCGAATCGAGGGCTTGCGCTCGAAGATCGCCGAGTCCGAGGAGAGCCGAACGGAGGTCCGCGATCAGTTGCGCGACTCCGAGCGCGCGATCTCCGAGGCCAGCCGCGTCCTGCGCGTCCTCGCAACCCGGCGCGCAGCGGCGGACGCGGAGCTCAAGTCCCTTTCCGGGCGAAGCCAGGCGCTCGAATCCGAAATCGCCTCGCGCCGCGACACTCTGGGAAGGCTGCTTGCGCTGCGGTATGTCAATGGGGAGCAAAGTGGCGTGAAGCTGTTGTTCTCGGGCGAGGAGCCCGGCCGCATCGCGCGCGAGCTGCACTACTACAGCTACGTTTCCCGAGCGCAGGCCGAATTCATCCGGGAGCTACGCTCCAAGCTCGCTCGCCTGAAGGAGCTCGAGTCGGAAACGCGGGCGAGAAACGCCGAGATCGCCGCGATCGAATCGGCGCGCCGAGGCGAGCGCGCCGCGCTCCTGCGCCAACAGGCGGAGCACCGCAAGGTGCTGGCGCGGGTGTCCAACCAGCTGCGCGAGCAGCGCCGCCAGGTAAAGCACCTGGAGCGCGACGAGTCACGCTTGTCCCGCTTGGTCGAAGAGCTCCGCAAGCTGCTCGCATCGGCCTCGCCGGGACTCCGGAACGACAAGGTTCCCGAACCCGGCGGGGCCGACAAGTCCCTTGCGGGACTCAAGCGCGGGCTGCGGCTTCCCATCAAGGGTGAACTCGCGAATCGCTTCGGTGCCCAACGCTCTGGCGGGGGGCCTTCATGGAAGGGCCTGTTCATCCGATCGCCCGCGGGACAGGAGGTGCGGGCAGTGGCGCCGGGACGCGTGGTTTTCGCCGACTGGCTTCGCGGCTTCGGAAACCTGCTGATCATCGATCACGGCCAGAGCTACCTCACCATATACGGCAACAACGAATCGGTGCTCAAGCAAGTGGGCGATAGGGTGAGCACCGGGGATACTGTCGCAACCGTTGGTGCGAGCGGCGGCAACATGGAATCGGGTTTATACTTTGAGATTCGGCACGAAGGAAAAGCGTTCGACCCCTTGCGCTGGGTGTCCTTGAAATGACCCGGTGCATAGCCTAAGGCCACTATCATGATGACAAAATTCAGGCAGGCCAGCCTAGTGCTGGTCGGAGTGCTGGCGGGAGTACTGCTCAGCCTCAACTTCTCTGCGGTGGCACAGCGTGAAGCCGCGCGCTTCCCGCTGCCGGTCGACGAGCTGCGCGCGTTCGCCGAGGTGTTTGGCGCGATCAAGGCCAACTACGTCGAGCCGGTCGAGGACAAGAAGCTCATCACCGAGGCGATCAGCGGAATGCTGACCGGCCTCGATCCCCATTCGGCCTACCTGGATCAGGACGCCTTCAAGGAGCTCCAGGTCGGTACTCAGGGCGAGTTCGGCGGCCTCGGCATAGAAGTCGGGATGGAAGAAGGCTTCGTTAAGGTGGTCTCGCCCATCGAGGACACGCCGGCATTTCGCGCGGGCCTGAAGCCCGGTGATTTCATCATCAAGATCGACGACGCCTCGGTAAAGGGAATGAGCCTGAACGATGCGGTCAAGCGTATGCGCGGCAAGCCGAGAACGACGATCCGGTTGACCATCATGCGCAAGGGCGAGCCGAAACCCTTCGAGGTCACGCTGACGCGCGATGTCATTCGCGTGCAAAGCGTCAAGTCCAAGCTGATCGAGCCCGGCTACGGGTGGGTTCGCGTCTCGCAGTTCCAGGAGCACACGGGCGAGAATCTCGTAAAGCACCTCGAGGGGCTCTACAGGAGCGGCCCCCTGAAAGGTCTGATCCTGGATCTGCGCAACGATCCCGGCGGTCTCTTGAACGGGGCGGTGGGAATTTCCTCCGCGTTCCTGCTGCCGCGCGCGGCGGTGGTCTCGACCGACGGCCGCACCGAGGACGCCAAGCGCAAGTTCATCGCGGCTCCCGAAGACTATTTGCGCGGCAGCCGCGACGACTACCTCAAGAACCTGCCCGCGGCAATCAAGACCGTGCCCATGGTGGTGCTGGTCAACGGCGGCTCGGCGTCCGCCTCCGAGATCGTGGCGGGAGCGTTGCAGGACCACAAGCGGGCGACGCTGATCGGCACGCCGACTTTCGGCAAGGGTTCGGTGCAGACCATACTTCCGCTCGGCAACAACACGGCCATCAAGCTCACCACGGCGCGTTACTACACCCCCAACGGCCGCTCGATCCAGGCAAAGGGAATCACGCCGGACATCGTCATCGAGGATCCCTCGTCGCCGACAACCGGAAGGTTGCGCGAGGCGGATCTGGAAAAACACCTTCTCAATGAGCAGGACCCGGGCGTCCAGTCGGAAAAGACGCAGCGGACCAGCGCGAAGCCGGCAACGGAGACCGATGAGAAGCCGCCAGCGCCCCTCGAGTTCGCCTCGGACAAGGACTTCCAGTTCCAGCAGGCGCTCAAGTTCCTGAAAGGCATGCCCCTCGCCACGGCGCAAAGCGTGCCGCCCGCGCCTGCACCCGCCAAGAACTGATAAAGGCGGACGCGAAAGCGCGCCGCTTTATCTCCGCGGGATGGAACCGATGCAAAGCGCGGTTCATCCCGCGGCACACTAACTCACATCGAATGACCGACGAACAACTGCTTCGCTATTCGCGGCACATCCTGCTGCCCGAGATCGGGGTCGAGGGGCAGGAAAGGATCCTGTCGGCGTCCGCCTTGGTGATCGGAGCAGGAGGACTGGGTTCCCCCGCGGCGCTCTATCTCGCCGCAGCGGGCGTGGGAACCATCACGCTGGCCGATGGCGACGACGTCGATCTCACCAACTTGCAGCGCCAGGTGCTGCACTCCACCGACTCCGTGGGCAAGCCAAAGACCGAGTCGGGGCGAGCCGCGCTGGCGAGGATCAACCCCGAGGTAAAGGTCGTTCCGATTCGGCGGCGTCTGCAGGACGACGCTCTCGACTCTCTGGTCGCGTCGAGCAGCGTGGTCCTCGATTGCTCGGACAACTTCGCCACCCGCCATTCGGTGAACCGCGCCTGCGTGCGACACCGCAAGCCCCTCGTGTCGGGCGCCGCCCTACGCTTCGACGGCCAGGTGAGCGTCTTCGACTTGCGGGACGGGCTCAGCCCCTGCTATCACTGCCTGTTCCCGGAGAATGCCGAGCTCGAGGAAATGCGCTGCGCAGTGATGGGGGTGTTTGCTCCGTTAACCGGCATCATCGGCACCGTGCAAGCCGCAGAAGCGCTGAAGCTCCTCGCGGGCGTCGGCGAAACGCTCGCAGGACGTCTGATGATTCTCGATACGCTCGCCATGCAATGGCGGACGGTCAAGCTTTCAAAGGACACGGCCTGCCCGGTGTGCGCGCGCGTTACTGCCTGAGATCTGCGTCCAGCCTCAGGCGAGCAACGGCCACTGCTTCTCCCATAGCTCCGACGGCAGGCGCTTGAAGCCGCTCTTGGCGTATTGCTGCCAGCGCCCGATCACGTAGCAGAGCAGCAGGTTCGCGCGCGGGCCGGGGTCGGCTGCGGCATCGGCGCCGTCCGCCCCAGGGGCTGCCACGCCTTGCGTGGCGGCGACGCGCAGGCACTGCTTGAGCGTCGCCTCCAGCCGGTCGTGGAGCTGGTTGATCCGGACCTGAAGCCGCTCATCCTCGTTGACGAGCGCATCGCCGACGAGCACGCGAGTCATGCCCGGATTCTTCTCCGCGAAGCCGAGCAGCGAGGAGAGTATCGCCTCGATCTGCTTCAAGCCGTCGTCCTCCTCCGCGGTGATCTTGTTGACGAGGCCGAACAGCGTTTGCTCGATGAACTCGATCAGGCCTTCGAACATCTGGGCCTTGCTCGCGAAGTGGCGGTAGAGCGCGGCTTCGGACACGTCCAATTCCTTCGCCAGGGCCGCCGTCGTGACCTTCTCGCCCTTGGGGTTTTCCAGCATCCGCGCCAGCACCTGCAGGATCTGCAGGCGGCGGGCGCCGGGTTTGGCGGCGGGCATGGGCATCTCCCAGACGTGAGCGGGGCGTTTATTGTATGACTCCGGGTGAGCGCTTGCTGCCGGCTCCCGGCCCCGGTCAGTGATGTTTGTCGCGTTCGACCCCGTCCCCTTCTACAATGTGTCTCGATGCAGCTTTCGCCGAATTTTTCCCTGAGCGAGCTGGTTTTCTCGGAAACCGCCGAACAGAGGGGCATCGACAACACGCCACCCCCGGAGATCGTCGAGAATCTCAAGCGCCTTGCGGCCGGGCTCGAGTCCGTTCGTATCCTGCTCGGGGCGCCGCTCGAGATCTCGAGCGGCTATCGCTGTGCGGCCCTCAACGAGGCTGTGGGCGGGTCGGCCGCCTCGCAGCACGTGCAGGGGCTCGCCGCCG
>Ga0335084_10003554_pt1 | contig 15213 bp, 12 predicted proteins | sample Lox_Sample_44_FD_206721 | JGI IMG/M metagenome (GOLD analysis project Ga0335084, IMG submission 206721) | Soil microbial communities from Loxahatchee National Wildlife Refuge, Florida, United States - Lox_Sample_4.4 | ecosystem: Environmental > Terrestrial > Soil > Wetlands | place: USA...
AGCTTCGCGTCGCTGCGCCTCGCGCCGCACGACTCCGACCTCACGCGCCAGCGCGCGGGCGCGCCGCTCGGCGAGCGGATCGTGGTCACCGGGCAGGTGCGCGACGAGGACGGCCGCCCACTCGCCGGCGAGCTCGTCGAGCTCTGGCAGGCGAACGCCGCCGGCCGCTACGCGCACCCGAGCGACCAGCACGACGCGCCGCTCGACCCGAACTTCGCGGGCGCGGGGCGCGCGCTCACCGATGCGGACGGCCGCTACCGCTTCGTGACCATCAAGCCCGGCGCGTACCCGTGGCAGAACCACGCGAACGCCTGGCGGCCCGCGCACCTCCACTTCTCGGTGTACGGACCCGCCTTCGCGACGCGGCTCGTGACGCAGATGTACTTCCCGGGCGATCCGCTCCTGACGCTCGATCCCATCTACCGGTCGGTGCCGGAGCGCGCGCGCGAGCGCCTGATCGCGGCGTTCGACCTCGCCGAGACGCGCCCCGAGTGGGCGCTCGGCTATCGGTTCGACGTGGTGCTGCGCGGGCGCGACGCGACGCCGCGGACGCCGCCGTGACCTCGCGCGTGACTCCTGCGCAGACGGTCGGCCCGTTCTTCCACGGCGCGCTGTGCCGGCCGGGCGACGGCGAGCTCGCGCCGCGCGGCGCGGTGGGCACGCTCGAGCTCGCCGGCCGCGTGGTGGACGGCGCGGGCGCGCCGGTCGCGGACGCGCTGGTCGAGCTGTGGGCTCCGGACGGGCAGGGCGGAGCCTTCGGCCGAGCGCCGACCGACGCCGCCGGCGAGTTCCGCTTCACGGTGAGGAAGCCCGGCGCGCTGCCCGGCCCCGGCGAGAGCCTGCAGGCGCCACACTTCTGTGTCTCGCTGTTCGCCCGCGGGCTGCTGCACCGGCTGGTGACGCGGGTCTACTTCCCCGACGAGGCCGAGGCGAACGCGCGCGACGCGCTCCTGCAGTCGCTCCCCGCCGCGCGCCGCGCGCTGCTGGTGGCGCGCGCGGAGGGACCCGCCGCCCTGCGCTTCGAGATCGCGCTGCAAGGCCCCGCCGAGACGCCCTTCCTCGATGTCTGAGCTCTTCGCGCCGCTGTTCGCGACGCCGGCGCTCGCGGAATGCTTCGGCGACCGCGCCTGGCTGCAGGCGCTGCTCGACTTCGAGGCTGCGCTCGCGCGGGTGCAGTCCGCTGCCGGCAAGATCCCGAAGCCGGCCGCCGACGCGATCGCCGCCGCCTGCCGCGCCGAGCGCTTCGACCCGCGCGCGCTCGGCGAAGCGGCGCGCGCGGCCGGCAATCCCGTCATCCCGTTGGTCCGGGCGCTCGGCGAGGCGCTGCCGCGCGAGGCCGCGGGCTTCGTGCACCTGGGCGCGACGAGCCAGGACGCGCTCGACACCGCGCTGATGCTGCTCGCGCGGCGCGGGCTCGAGCTGGTGCGCGCCGAGCTCGCAGGCGCCGCCGAAGGCTGCGCCGCGCTCGCCGCCGCGCACCGCGCCACGCCGCTGGCTGCGCGCACGCTGCTGCAGCAGGCGCTGCCGACGAGCTTCGGGGCCAAGGCCTCGGGCTGGCTCGTGGCCCTGCTCGACGCCGACGACCGTCTCGCCGAGCTACGGGCGCGCGGGCTCGCGGTGCAACTCGGGGGCGCGGCCGGGACGCTCGCCGCGCTCGAGCCCGGCGGACTCGCGCTCGCGGCGGCGCTCGCGCGCGAGCTCGGCCTGGCCGAGCCGCTGGTTCCGTGGCACGCGGCGCGCGGGCGGATCGCCGAGCTCGCCAGCGCGCTCGGCGTCGCGGCCGGCGCGCTCGGCAAAGTCGCCCTCGACGTCGCGCTCCTCGCGCAGAGCGAGGTCGCCGAGGTGCGCGAAGCCGGCGGTCCCGGCCGCGGCGGCTCGTCGACCCTGCCGCAGAAGCGCAACCCGGTCGGCGCCGCCAACGCCCTCGCCTGCGCGAAGCGCACGCCGGGTCTGGTCGCGACGATTCTCTCGGCGCTCCCGCAGGAGCACGAGCGCGGCCTGGGCGGCTGGCCGCTCGAGTGGGAGGTGCTGCCCGAGCTGTTCCGCCTGACCGGCGCCGCGGCGGCGCACGTGGCGGGCGCGCTGCACGGGCTCGAGGTCGACCCCGCGCGCATGCGCGCGAACCTCGACGCCGCGGGCGGCGCGCTGGTCGCCGAACGGGTCGCGCTGGCGCTCGCGCCCGCGCTCGGCCGCGCCGCTGCGCAGGAGAAGGTCGAGTCCGTCTGCCGGCGCGCGCGCGAGCGCGGCGAGGCGCTCCTAGACGTGCTCGCCGCGGACCCAAAGATCGCGGCGCAGCTCCCGCGCCCGGCGCTCGCTGCGTTGCTCGACCCGTCGGACTATCTGGGCGCGTCGGCGGAGCTCGTCGAGCGCGCGCTCGCGCGCCACCGCGAGCGCCGAGGCACTAGTCGCGGTTCTCCCGGGCTTCCCAAGTAGGCCCGTGCGGGCGCTCGAAGCGGAACACCGCGCGGTGGACCGAGCCGTCGACCAGCTCGAGCGAGAGCTCCTGGCAGGCACCCGCCCAGCTCTTCTCGGTCTTCCACAGATAGGTGTACGCGCGGGTCCTCGGGGAGTGCAGCAGTCGGTTCGAGCCCGCCCAGAACCCTCCCGCGACGTCGTTGACGGGCGCGCTGGCGTCGCAGTCCACGGGTCGCACCCGGGGCGAGCCCGCGGCGAGGACGTCGCGTCCCGCGTCGCCGCCGAGCCGGAAGCGGATCGGTACCGTGCGGCCGGCCTTCACGCGGTTGACGGTGGGAGGGTCGGTCACCGGCGGCAGGAAGCCGCTGAAGTCGAAGCGCACGTCGAAGGACTGTGAGACCTCGTCGGCCGGGCCGAAGCGTCCGTCGCCGGGCTGCGAGGCTGTGATCGTGCAGACGCCCCTGCCGGCAAGAGTCAATTGCTGGTCCTTGACGGTGCAGCTCCCGCTGGCCGAGAACGAGACTGGGAGTGTCGACGACGAGCTCGCACCGAGCTCGAACGGTGGCTCGCCGAGCGTGCGATCGGGCAGCGCGGCGAAGTCGATCCGCTGGCACAGCTGCCCGGCTTCGAACGCACGATAAACAAAGTACTCGGGCGGGTTCGGTGCCCAATCCTCGCCCACGCCGTAGAGTGCGCAATCGCCACCTTGTACCAACGCACTTACTGGAGACAAATTGGGGTCCGACAGGAGTGGAAACGAGTCGACCGTCGACGGAGGAGTGACTCGGACGAGCGCTCCTCCTATACCGCCAATCGTCGCGCCATAGAGCGCGCCGCTCCTTGCAGCGATCAGGGGAAAGTCGGCATCCCCGTTCGTGGAGTCGAAAGCGCGCAGCGTGGAGAATGTGCCATCGCTACCGAGACGAAAGACGGTCCCCCAGCCTCCGATGCCACCCCATTTGGTCATACCGTAGAAGGCGCCATCTGCACCCAGGGTCAAAGCGGTCGGAAAGGACCCGTCAGGGCTGTAGTCGAAACGGTGCACCATCGAAACACTTCCGGTGGTGTCAAAGGTGTAGATGAAGCCGTCGTGCCCGCCGGAGGAAAAGGGGTTGACGGCATAGAGAAGACCATTTGGCGCCAAGGTGAAACTGGTTGGATAGTACTCTTCGAAGCTGCTGAACGTATGGATCTCGCTGACTTGCCCTGAAGTATCCCAGCGAAGGATGTGACCGAGGGTCCCATCGCCCGCTCTTGGCCCATACAGTGCCCCGTCCGCACCAATCGTCATCGGCTGCGCCAGATTCCCGCCGCCGACGGGGATGAAGACCCCGTCGCTGGCAATGCGCACGACGCCTCCGGCGAAGGACTGAGCCTCACCAACGAACGCGATCTGAAGGCTGGCGTAGAAAACTCCATCGCTGCTCCTGGCCATTGGAAATGCGAGACGCCTCGACGGCAAGGAGAGAACTGTCTTGGTCATGTTGCCTTGCGCGTCCAAGCGAAAGAAGGTTGACTCTTCAGTGAGTCCATACAGCGCGCCATCATTGCCAACGACTAATGAACGGAGCTGGACTGGTCCCTCTGCGGAGCTCAACGAGTGCACGATGTTGAATGCGCCTGCAGCATCCACCTTGAAGATGTCCCACCCAGTCGTCCCGTAGACATCGTTGTCCGCGGCTACTACCAAGGACGGAGCCAGAGGGTAGTACGGGTCATGAACTACGAGCGTGTGCACCCGCTCAACCACCATTGGATTCGCCGGAGGCGGCTCCGCAATTCCGATGGCTGGGAATATCAGCACGCACTGAGTCACAGTCACGAAGACTGCAACGCGAAACGCCGCCACTGAGACGTGTCGAAGGTGACCGTAAACCATCGGGACCCTCCTGGAGGCGACCGGCTAATGCTTTGCTTCGACCTTCAGCGCAGGCCCGTGCGGACGCTCGAAGCGGAACACCGCGCGGTGGACCGAGCCGTCGACCAGCTCGAGCGAGAGCTCCTGGCAGGTACCCGCCCAGCTCTTCTCGGTCTTCCACAGATAGGTGTACGTGCGGGTCCCCGGGAAGTGCATCAGCCCGTTCGAGCCCGCCCAGAACCCTCCCGCGACGTCGTTGACGGGCGCGCTGGCGTTGCAGTCCACGGGTCGCACCCGGCGCGACCCCGCGGCGAGGACGTCGCGTCCCGCGTCGCCGCCGAGCCGGAACCGGATCGGCACCGTGCGGCCGGCCTTCACGCGGTTGACGGCGGGAGGATCGGTCACCGGCGGCAAGAAGCCGCTGAAGTCGAAGCGCACGTCGAAGGACTGTGAGACCTCGTCGGCCGGGCCGAAGCGTCCGTCGCCGGGCTGCGAGGCCGTGATCGTGCAGACGCCGCCGCCGGCAAGAGTCACTTGCTCGTCCTTGACGGTGCAGCTCCCGCTCGCCGAGAACGAGACTGGGAGTGTCGACGACGAGCTCGCACCGAGCTCGAACGGTGGCTCGCCGAGCGTGCGGTCGGGCAGCGCCGCGAAGTCAATCCGCTGGCACAGCTGCCCGGAGTCGAAAGTTCGATAGAGAAAGTATTGGATCTTGTAGGGGTTGACGCTCTGCTCCCCGGCGACACCATAGAGGGCGCAGTCGCTGCCCTGCAAGAGTGGGCCGACGGGCCAGGTGCCCTGGGGGAGAATCGGGAACGTCTCCACCGTCGAGGGGACTGTCAGACGAACGACCGAAGCCGCCGGCGTTCCGTAGGTTCCGGTCCCGTACAGAACGCCACTTCTGGCAGCGACAAACGGGTACAAAGCGCCGCCGCCGACGTTGGAATTGAAGGAGAACAGCGTGGAGAGTGCGCCGTTGGTCGAAAGACGAAAAACAGTTCCTCCCCCGTTGCTGCCTTGGCCGTAGGTCATTCCATAGAGGGCACCGTCTGAGCCGACGGTCAACGTCGTGGGGCTCGCACCTTCTGTGGTGTAGTTGTCAAAGGAATGTAGGAGCGTGAGGTTCCCATTGGTATCAAGAGCGTGGATCGTACCGGCTCCCTGTGTCCCACCCCCTGGGCTTGTGCTGTACAAGAGGCCATCTGGGGCCAGCGTGAAGCCTTCGGGGAAGGCTTCATCTCGGTTCGCGAACGGGTGGATCTCCGTTGCCTGCCCGGAGACATCCCAGCGGATGATGCCTCCCAGCTCGTTGAAGAAGTAGTTGGTGTCGTCTCTAGACCCATACAGGGCCCCATCGGAGCCAATCGCCATCGGCTCGGGAATGGCCTCTCCCCGATTTCCACCCACGAGAGTGAAGGCGCCGCTGCTTGTGATTCTGGCAACGTCCCCGTCGAACACCTTGATCTCTCCCGCAAGCCGGACCCGAAGACTCGCGTAAAATGCCCCGTCACTGCTCTTGACCATTTTGAACCCAAGACGGTACGAGGGTAGGTGCGGGACTGTCTTGGTGACGTTTCCTTGCAGGTCCAAACGAAAGAAAGCCGGATCAATGGGCAGGCTGTAGCCGCCCACGAGCTGAAATCCGCCCGTGAGTCCGTACACCGCGCCGTCGTTGCCGATAACCAGCGCATCGAGCTGCACCGATCCCTCCGCAGCCGCGAAGCTGTGCACAGTGTGGAATCTCCCTGCGGGGTCTACCTTGAAGAGTTGCCGCCCCATCGATCCGTAGACATTGCCATCTCCTGCGACGACGAGTGTCGGGGAAAAATCGCCGAGCTCCTGCACCCGCTCAGCCACCATTGGAGTCTCCGGAGGTGGCTCCGCGATTCCGATGGCTGGGAGTAGCAACGCGCTCTGAGTCACAGTCATGAAGACCGCAACACGTAGGGCCTCCAGTGGGACGTGTCGAAGGTGACTGGAACGCATCGGGGTCCTCCTGACAGCGACCGCCTACTTCTTCTCTCCGGCTTTCCTCGCAGGCCTGCGCGGGCGCTCGAAGCGGAACACCGCGCGGTGGACCGAGCCATCGACCAGCTCGAGGGAGAGCTCCTGGCAGGTACCCGCCCAGCTCTTCTCGGTCTTCCACAGATAGGTGTACGCGCGGGTCCTCGGGAAGTGCAGCAGTCGGTTCGGGCCCGCCCAGAACCCGCCCGCGACGTCGTTGACGGGCGCGCTGGCGTCGCAGTCCACGGGTCGCACCCGGGGCGAGCCCGCGGCGAGGACGTCGCGTCCCGCGTCGCCGCCGAGCCGGAAGCGGATCGGCACCGTGCGGCCGGCCTTCACGCGGTTGACGGCGGGAGGATCGGTCACCGGCGGCAGGAAGCCGGTGAAGTCGAACCGCACGTCGAAGGACTGTGAGACCTCGTCGGCCGGGCGGAAGCGTGCGTCACCGGGCTGCGAGGCCGTGATCGTGCAGACGCCGCCGCCGGCAAGGGTCACTTGCTCGTCCTTGACGGTGCAGCTCCCGCTGGCCGAGAAGGAGACTGGGAGTGTCGACGACGAGCTCGCACCCAGCCCGAACGGTGGCTCGCCGAGCGTGCGATCGGGCAGCGCGGCGAAGTCGATCCGCTGGCACAGCTGCCCGGCCTCGAACGCGCGGTAAACGAAAAACTCGGCACTGTTGTTCACATACTCGAAGCCAACACCATAGAGTCCGCAATCACTGCCTTGTACGAGCGGCCCGTCTGCCCATCCCTGGGTGAGCGCGGCGAACGAGTCGATCGTCGAGGGGGGCGTGATACGAATGAGCTGGTTCGCTGACATGGTATAGAGCGCACCATTTTGGGCTGCCACGAAGTCGAAGTCGGTACCGGAACCGTTGGAAAAATCGTACAGGAGCAGGGTGCTGAAGTTACCGTCGGTCGCAAGGCGAAAGACAGTCCCATCGTTCAAAGGACCACCCTCGCGTGTCCCGCCATAGAGCGCACCATCAGAGCCGATGGTCAAAGTCGTGGGGGAGACACCGTCGGTGTAGTAGTCAAAGTGATGCATCACGGCGATGTTTCCGCTGCTGTCGAATCGAAAAATCGTGCCGGGATATCCCGAGACGGCGTACAGCAGGCCATCGGGTGCCAAAGTCATCGCCGTTGGATAATATTCGTCATATTCGTCCGTGCTGGTAAACTCGTGGATCATGGTGGCTTGTCCCGCTGTGTCCCAGCGGATGAGGCCGCCGAGCTTACCCGGGAAGTTGTACCGGTCACTTCTCGCCCCGTACAACGCACCGTCGCCGCCGATGGCCATCGGCTCAGCGTGTGCCGTGTATAGAGAGCCACCCACCATCGTGAAGGAACCATTGCTGGTGATGCGGGCGACGGCGCCGTATGAGACTCTGATTTCGCCCACGAATCTATCTCCGAGGCTGGAGTAGAAGGCACCGTCGCTGCTCTTGACGAGCTTGAAGGCGCTGCCGCTGGACGGCAGGGCGATCGAGGTCTGCGTGACCATTCCCTGCATGTCCAAGCGAAGAAGGAGGGGATTCGGCGTGAGGGTCGGATTGCCACCGACGAGGCCGTACAACGCGCCGTCGTTTCCTTTGACCAGCGTATTCTGCCAAATCGCAGCCCCAGATGGCGTCACCGTGTAGACAACCGTGTATGTGCCGGCGGCGTCGATCTTGAAGATTTGGGTCCCGGCGGTTCCGTAGACATTGCCGTCGCCTCCAACCACGAGCGTTGGGAGGTCGGTGCCGAGCGATTGCACGCGTTCAGCCACGACGGGACTTGCCGGAGGGGGGCCCGCCGTCCCGATGGCTGGGATTACCAGCACGCTTGCGGTGACAGTCACGCGGATCGCAAGGTATAGAGCGCTTCGGGAAATCGCTCCAAAGTGACTCGAACGCATCGGACTTCTCCTGACGGCGACCGCCTAGTGCATCTCTCCGACTTTCCGCGCAGGCCCGTGGGGGCGCTCGAAGCGGAACACCGCGCGGTGGACCGAGCCGTCGACCAGCTCGAGCGAGAGCTCCTGGCAGGTACCGGCCCAGCTCTTCTCGGTCTTCCACAGGTACGTGTACGCGCAGCTCTGGAAGTGGCCCGCGGCGATCGCTGTGGCAACGCCCGCAGTACCGTTCACCCACGCAGGCGGCGTCGCCCGCCCGTTCTCGTCTCCCCAGCAGATCACGGCACCGCTTCCGGATTGGATCGCGCAGCTGTGAAGGTCGCTCGCGGCGATCGCCGAGGCGGTGCCGGCTGTCCCGTCCACGGAGGGGGGCGGTGTCGCCTGTCCGTTACCGTTCTCTCCCAGCAGACCACGGCACCAGTACCTGCCTGAATCGCGCAGCTGGTGCGGCCGACGGCAATCGCCGAGGCGGCTCCGGTCACCCCGTTCACGGAGTCAGGCGGTGTCGCCTCTCCGGAGGAATTGCCGCCCCAGCAGACGACTGCGCCTGTGCCCGCCCTTATCGCGCAGCTGTGGGCGCTGCCCGCGGCGATCGCCGTGGCAGTGCCCGCGGTGCCGTTCACCGACGGAGGCGGCGTCGCCTGCCCGACGTTGTTCGCCCCCCAGCAGACCACGGCACCGGTTCCGGATTGGATCGCGCAACTGAACATATCGCCTACCGCGATCGCCGAGGCTGTGATCTGTGGCGGGGGAGCCCCCGCTCCCCATCCCACCACCGGCCCCGCAGTCGAAGCCGCGCTCGCCGCCACGGCAAGGAGTGAGAGGCTCACGGTGACCGCAAACCTCACGAGCCAGACGGTTGCGCGTATCCGCATGGTGCGGGAGTCCGATCCGGCGGACCCGCCAAATGGATTGGGCGCGCGCCAGGAGGGCAGAAATGACCTTCGACCATGAGCTTGCCTCTGCTCTCTATGGTGTGAAGGCTCGGGGTACAGCTGTTCCCCGCGGAGGGGCCGGTGGCGCAAGGACGCTTGCAGCCGGCGAAGTCAGATCTCCCAGCTCACCGCCGCGCGCGGATCGGGCTCGTAGGCGCACGTGTAGCCGCGGCGGACCGCGGCGGCGAGGTGAGCGCCGAGCTCCGGATGGGACTCGCTGATCTTCTCGAGCGCGAGCTTGATCGCCTTGGTCACGGCAACGCGCGCGCGTTCGGCATCGGAGCCGGCTCGCGCTCCTCCAACCGCGGACTCGAGTTCGGCCAGGAGCGCCTCTCGCTCTGCGGACGCACGATCGAGACGGCCGAGGTCCGCAGAGCGCTCTGCGTCTGCGAGCTCCGCTTCCAGCGCCCGCAGCCGCGTGTGGTACTCGGCGCGCGCCTTCGCGTCGAGGGTTGGACCCGCGTCGCCGAGCTGCCCAACGATGTGCAGCCCCGGCTCCGCGCCGTCGCCGGTGAGCGGCGGCGGATTCGCAGCGCGGACCAGCTCGAGCGCGCTGAACTCCCGCCTGGGCTCACGCAGCAGCGTCGCCAGATAGTGTAGGCCGCGGATGTCGCGGAGCTGGACGCGCTTGCCCCGGCTCTCGATCGTCCACAGCTCGCCATCGCGCTGGAACCGCTGGGGGAAAGGCGCGGCCGGCTCCGCAGGGCGAACGAAGTCCGCCCAGCGCGAGGCGATTGCACCGAGGTGGGCTCTCTCCTCGCGCGTGTAGATGTCCCCCGATCGCTTGCGCCCGAGGCACACGAACGCGTGCAGGACGTCGCGCGTGCCGATCGGCACGATCAGCGCGACGCCGAGGGTTTCGAGCGCGGCGCGGTCGAATGGATCGAGCGCGCTCGAGTCGCCGGCAAGCGGCCGGCTGCGCCGAGCGAGAGCGCGCACGAGGAGGGAGTCTCCGGCGAACGGCGGAACCGAGGTGGGCTCTGGCAATGAGCGCGGCGCGAATGCGCCGCTCTCCGAGCGGGCGTAGATGACGAGTGACTGAGGGTCGAGAAGGGCTCCGAGACGCTCAGCCACGAGCTCCTCGATCTCCTCGGTTCCGAAGCAGCCCGCGATTTCGTCGGCCAGGGCTCGCAGCCCGGACTCGCGGCGCAACCGCTCGGCGAACAGCCGGCGCTCGATCCTCGGGCGCAGCGCGAGATGCGCCGGGATCGCTGCAGCCACGAGCGACAGTGTGAGCAGCCACCGCGCGAAGACTGGATCGAGGCCGAGCAGCGGCCCCGCCGCGCTCGCGATCCCCGGTGCGAGCGCCAGCGCGGCGCCAAGGACCAAGAGCCCCAGGACCGTGTACGACGCCGTGGCGCCGATCAGCCGGTCGACGTCGAGCCAGCGCGAGCCGAGCAGAGCGGCCAGAAAGCCCACGGGGATCATGAGCGATCCGAGCGAGATCAGCACTCGAACGACGGCGTCGCGCGCGATCCCGAGGGGGACCAGAAACGCGAGCCACGTCCCCACGAGCACCCCCACGATGCAGAGCAGGAAGCCGATATACGCGCTGAGAACGATCCAGCGGATCTGGCGCCGCTCGACCGCAGAACCGCCCCTGTAGCGGGTCGAGAGCGAGAGGACCGAGGCCGCCGCCAGCCATCCGACCGCAGCGACCAGTAGGAGGTCGCCAGCTGCGGGGCTGTACGGCACGAAGTAGTGGACCACGTAGACGGCTACGAACAGTCCTCCGGCCACGACGCCGAGCAGCCGGTACGGCAGCGCCATTCGCGGCGCCGTGGCCACGAGGTCCTGGAAGTTCCAGACCCCGAACATGGCGCCGAGCGCAAAGCCCGCGTACCCGACGGTCCCTTCGAACGCGGTCGCGCCGCGACCTGCGGATTGCTCGAGCGTCGCGAACCCGATGGCGAGCCCCCCGTAGGCGAGCAAATTCGACCGTCGCGAGCGCCAGTGCGGCGCACAGAAGACGAGAACGACTGCGACCACGAGCTCGCCCGCGGAAAGCACGAGGGCGATCCACCAGTACGGAGAGGGCATGAGGGCGAGGCGGACTTCCCCGTCGCGGCCGTCCCGCCGCGTCGTCGCGCGCACGTACCCGGCCTCGCGCGCGACGCGTGTCGCTCGGTCGTAGAAGCGCAAGGCCGAGCCGCCGAGGAGGGTCTCTCCGTCGACCGAGGTGAGCTCGTCGCCCCGGAGCAGGTCGTCCGGCGAGCCCTGCCAGATCGAGCCCTGGTCCCGCCAGATCACGGTCGGGTACTCGTCCGGCCCCGGGGCCGACGAGACCCCGACCCGGATCTGGCCGCGCTCCGTTCGCAGGCCTTCTTGGATCCCGCGCGCGAACAGCACCGCCCACACGCCCGTCAAGGCGACGACCAGCACCCAATCGGCGGCTCTCGCCCGGGTCACGGCCGGGTCAGGCTAACTCCTCTGGGGTCGCGAATGAAGCTGGCCGTGTCGCTCGACTCCGCCCGGCGCGCGCAGGGCGGAGATCTGCGCTGCGGCAGCCTGCTAGCGCCAGCTCACCACGTACACGCAGCGGTCCGCGCCGGCGCTCTTGCAGGTCGGGTGCGTGTAGCTCGGCGCGGCGGCGCCGGTCAGCCGGTGCAGCTCGGTGAAGTAGCCGCCCACGACGCGGCAGTACTTCGACGAGGCGTGGTCCCAGCCGGTGAGCTCGTAGGTCACGGAGTTCGGCGTCTGGCTCGTCAGCGCGAAGTCGCCGGTGTCGTGCTGGGCGCGCCAGAGCACGCGCGCGCGCATCTGCGGGTCGCGCCTGAGGTGGTCGGCGTACAGGCCGTCGGTGTGCTCGCGACAGGTCGTCGCGCCCATCATCTCGAACACCTGGCTCTGGTTGGGCAGCAGCGCCGCGCCCGCGCAGATCAGCTCGTACAGGTGCTCCTCGGGGTACCACGAGGCCACCACGATCCGCTCGGTGAGGTAGTGGTGCAGGCCGACGGGCAGGAGCCGCCGCGCGGCGTCGGCCTGGCTGCGCAGCAGCTTCACGGCGCTCAACACGACGGTGCCCTTGGTCTTCCCCACGCGAGACCGATCGGCCGGCGAGCGGCGCCGCTTGACCGGGTCGGCGCGATGTCATCGCAGTGGTAGCGGAGCGCGAGGCCGCCCTCGCGCGCAGCGTGCAAGCGAAGCGCGCAGCGAGCCGCAGGCGAGCGTAGACTCCGCGGATGGCGCGCACGTGCGTCGGGATCGTCGGCGCCGGGCCGGCGGGTCTGGTGCTGGCGCACCTGCTCGCGGACCATGGCGTGGAGTGCGTGGTGCTCGAGCAGAAGAGCCGCGCCTACGTCGAGAAGCGCGTGCGCGCGGGGCTGCTCGAGCACCGCACGGTGGCGCTGCTCGACGAGCGCGGCCTCGCCGAGCGGCTGCGCGCGGAGGGCCAGGTCCACCGCGGCGTCGAGCTGCGCTTCGCCGGCGAGCGCCATCGCATCCCCTACACCGAGCTTTACGGCGGCCGCGAGATGGTGGTCTACGCGCAGCAGGAGCTGGTCGCGGACCTGATCGGGCTCTGGCTGGCGCGCGGTGGGGAGCTCGCGTTCGAGGCGGAGGACGTGTCGCTTCACGGGATCGACGGCGAGCGCCCCGAGCTGCGCTGGCGCGCCGCCGGCCGCGACGAGCGGCTCGCGTGCGAGTTCGTCGCGGGCTGCGACGGCTACCACGGCGTGTCGCGCGGCGCGGTCCCCGACGGCGTGCTGCGCGTGCACGAGCTCGCGCTGCCGTTCGCGTGGGTCGGCGTGCTGGCGGCGGTCGCGCCGTCGACCGAGGAGATCATCTACGCGCACCACGCCGACGGCTTCGCCGGCCACATGCTGCGCTCGGCGGCGGTCAGCCGCTTCTACCTGCAGACGACGCCGGACGATCCGATCGAGCGCTGGCCCGATGGGCGCATCTGGGAGGAGCTCGCGCGGCGGCTCGCCACGCGCGACGGCTGGAAGCTGCGCGAGGGGCCGGTGCTGGAGAAGAACGTCACCGACATGCGCAGCTTCGTCGTCGAGCCGATGCAGTTCGGCCGCCTGTTTCTCGCGGGCGACGCCGCGCACATCGTGCCCCCGACCGGCGCCAAGGGCTTGAACCTGGCGGTGGCCGACGCGCGGGTGCTGGCCGATGCGCTCGCCGCGCGCGTGCGGCGCAACGACCCGGCGCCGCTCGAGGCGTACTCCGCGACGTGCCTGCGCCGCGTGTGGCGGGTGCAGGAGTTCTCGAGCTGGATGACCTGGCTGATCCACCGGCTGCCGGCGGAGCTCCCGGACCGTGAGCTGCGCGAGCGGCTGCAGCGCGCGCAGCTCGAGTACCTGTTCGCGTCGCGCGCCGCGATGGCGAGCTTCGCGGAGAACTACGTGGGGATCGAAGGCTTCTAGGCGGCCCTGCGATCGAGCAGCCGCTGCCCGCACTCGAGCGCCGACTGCCAGCCCGGCAGCCGCTGCGCGCTCGCCATCGAGAGCGGCTCTTCGGGCCGCGCGCCCAGCGGCAGGAGCGCGAGCTCCCACCAGCCCACGTCGTGCCACGCGCCGAGCTTGTAGCCGACGCCGTCGTACACGCCGACGGCCCTGAAGCCGAGCGACTCGTGGAGGCCGACGCTCGCTTCGTTCGGCAGGGTGATGCCGGCGCAGGCGCGGCGATGGCCCTGCAAGCGGAGCAGCGCGAACAGCGACGTGTACAGCGCGCGGCCGACACCGCAGCGGCGCATGCGCTTGTCGATGTACGCGGTCACGTCCACCGACCAGCGGTAGGCGCCGCGCTCGCGGTGGCGGCTCGCGTACACGTAGCCCGCGACCTCGCCGCCGTGGTCGTACACCAGCCACGGCAGGCGCTCCAAAGTGAAGTCGATCCGCCGAGCCATCTCCCAGACGCTCGGCGGATCGACTTCGAAGGATATTGCCGTGTCGCGGACGATGGGGGCGTAGATCGCGTGGACGCCGGCGGCGTCCCCTGGGACCGCGAGCCGCACCCCCGAGAGCACTACAAGGCCTCCTCGCCGCGCTCGCCCGTGCGGATCCGGATCGCATCGAGGACCGGCGAGACGAAGATCTTGCCGTCGCCGATGCGCCCGGTGTTGGCCGCCTTGCGTATCGCCTCGACCACCGTCTCGGCGCGCGCGTCGGTGACCACCACTTCGATCTCGATCTTGGGCAGCATGTCGACCACGTACTCCGCGCCGCGGTACAGCTCGGTGTGGCCCTTCTGTCGCCCGAACCCTCTCACCTCGGCCACCGTCATCCCTTCCACGCCCACCGCGGTCAGCGCGTCGCGCACCTCGTCGAGCTTGAAGGGCTTGATCACTGCTTTGATCATCTTCATGGCTGTCTCTCCCTGGCCAGCGGCCGGTTAGTGCTGTGCCGCGGCGAGCGACGTCGCGCCTTCGCCGCCGTGGCCGCCCATCGAGCCGCCCATGCTGGCGCCGCTGCCGAACGAGTACGCGCTCTCGCTGTGCGCCGCGACGTCGAGGCCCTCGAACTCCTCTTCGTCGCTCACGCGGAGCGAGCCGAACACGAGCTTCAGGGCGAACAGGATCGCGAACGACATCGCCGGAGCGAACACCGCCGTGAAGCCGATGCCCTTCAGCTGCACCAGGACCTGCTGCGCGTTGCTGGTGATCGCACCTTCGGCCGGAGCGCCGTACACCACCGCGAAGAGGCCGGAGGCCAGCGCGCCCCAGGCGCCGCCGATGCCGTGCACGCCGAACGCGTCGAGCGAGTCGTCGTAGCCGAAGATCGGCTTCAGGAACGTCACCGCGCTGTAGCAGATCACGGAGACGCCGAAGCCCACCGCCATCGAGCCCATCGGCGACACGTTGCCGCAGGCGGGCGTGATCGCGACCAGGCCGGCCACCGCCGCGGTCGCCGCGCCGAGAGCCGTCGGCTTGCCGTTGCGGATCCACTCGATCGCCACCCAGGTCATCGTCGCGGTCGAGGTCGCGGTGCTCGTGTTCAGGAAGGCCAGCGCCGCGAGCGGGCTCGCCGAGAGGGCGCTGCCCGCGTTGAACCCGAACCAGCCGACCCAGAGCAGGCCCGCGCCGATCAGGCACAGCGGCAGGCTGTGCGGCGGCATCGGGTCCTTACCGAAGCCGCGTCGCTTGCCGACCATGAGCGCCGC
>Ga0335084_10003555_pt1 | contig 15210 bp, 17 predicted proteins | sample Lox_Sample_44_FD_206721 | JGI IMG/M metagenome (GOLD analysis project Ga0335084, IMG submission 206721) | Soil microbial communities from Loxahatchee National Wildlife Refuge, Florida, United States - Lox_Sample_4.4 | ecosystem: Environmental > Terrestrial > Soil > Wetlands | place: USA...
TCGCGCACGACCTCCTCGACCGGGCGGTAGCGCATGGTACCCATCCCGTACAGGAGCGGGATCGTGCAGTAGTCGCACCGATGCGGGCAGCCCCGGGTGGCGATCGTGACCGACTTCCCGTAGTGGCGCCCCTTGATCAGGTCCCAGCGTGGCGCTGGCTGTCCATCCAGGCTGGCGCGGTGGGTCGAGCGGTAGAAGCGCTCGAGACGTCCGGCGGCCGCGTCCTCGAGCAGGCGCGGCCAGGTGTCCTCGGCCTCGCCCACGACCACGGCGTCGGCGTGCTCGGCGGCCTCCTCGGGGAGGGCGGTCGCGTGCGGCCCGCCGATCACGACCGGGACGCGCCGGTGCCGGAACGCGTCGGCCACCTCGTAGGCATGCAGCGCCGAGGGCGTGGGCGCGGTGATCCCGACCAGGTCGGCCGGGCGCTCGAAGTCGAGGCGCTCGACGATCTCGTCGGTGTGGTGGACGTCGTGCTCGCGCGGGGTCAGGGCCGCGATCAGCGGCATCGTGAGCTGCGGGAACTGGATGAGGCGTGACCCGCGCAGCCGGCGCGACTCCGGTGACTCGGCGGTGATCAGGTGGATCCGCATCAGAAGGCGAGAAGCGATTGAGCTTCGATGTCGCCTGTGCCGGTCATCTCTGGATCGGGCGGTTCGTTGCTGCGGCCTCGCTCCACTGAGTCGGCTGGCCGGGCGGTTTCAGCCGATCTCCCCCATCTGGCAGATGATCCGCCACTCGACCTCCGAAACTGGCTGGACCGACAGGCGCGGGAGCCTGACCAGCGTCATGCCGGCGAGGCGTCGGTCCGCCTTGATCCGGTCGAGGCTGACCGGTGTCGGGAGCTTCTGCACCGCGGCGACATCGATGGCGCGCCAGGCGGAGTCAGTCGAGTCCGGATGCGCCTCCGCGATCACCCTGACGATGCCGACGATCGCGCGCTCCTTGCCGGTGTGGTAGAAGAACGCGTGCTCGCCTTTCTTCATGGCGCGCAGGTGCTTCTGGGCCGAGAAGTTGCGGATGCCGGTCCACTCCGCCCCGTCACGCCCTTTCGCGACCTGCTCGGCCCACGACCACTCGTCGGGCTCGGACTTCAAGAGCCAATGTGCCATGGCACTCCATCCTCTTGCCCCCGGCTCCGACCGGCGCGCGCGGCGCCGGCCACGTGGGCTCCTCGGCGCGCCGTTACCAGAGCTCCCTCGAGGCGAGCCGCGCGCCTTCGGCCAGGCTGGCCAGCTTCGCCCAGACGATGTCGGGATCCACCGCGGCCTGGCCGACCCAGGTGCCAAAGCCGCAATCGGTGCCGCCGATGACGTTCTCGCGACCGACCAGTCGCGCGTAGCGGCCGATTCGCTCGGCGACCAGCTCGGGGTGCTCGATGAAGTTGGTCGTCGAATCGATCACCCCTGGAATGATGAGCTTGTCCGGGGGCAGCTTCACGCGCTCGAAGACCCGCCACTCGTGCGCGTGCCGGGGGTTGGCGGCCTCGAAGGAGATGCCCTGGGGGCGGGCCGCGAAGACGAGATCGAGGATGTCGGCGAGCGGGACGTCGTAGTGATGCGGCCCCTCGTAGTTGCCCCAGCAGAGATGAATGCGGAGCTGCTCGGGCGGGATGTTGGCCACCGCGTGGTCGAGCGCCGCGAGGTGAAGGCGGGCCATCCTCCGGAATTCCTCCAGGCCGAGTCCCGCGAACTGGATGTGCCGGCCCATGGCGAGGTCCGGACAGTCCAGCTGCAGGATGAAGCCGGCCCGCGCCACCGTCTCGTACTCGTGCCGCATGGCGTCCGCGATGGCGAAGAGGTAGGCCTCGTGGTTGCCGTAGTGGTCGTCCCGGAAGAAGAGGGAGATGACGCCGGGGGAAGCCGCGCTCATGAACACGTCCGTGGCTTCGACCGACCGGAGCGCCGCGTTCAGATTGTCCACGTCGACCTGGGCCGCCGCCCGGTCGCGCAGGCCGATCGGGCCGGTACAGGCCGGCGTCTTCCGGCGCGAGCGGCCCGGATCGCCAAACACCCGCTTGGCCATCTCCGGGAAATCCACCAGGTCGCGGTACTGGAGCGGCTGGCTCGTGCCGCCGAACCCGCTCAGCCGGTCCTTGACGTAGGTGGCGTAGCTCGGCTTACTCAGCTCCCCGTCGTTGACGACGGCGATGCCGGCCTCGGTCTGCTTGCGGACGACGTCGGCCACCGCGGAGCGAATGTGCGCGGCCAGCGCGGGCCCGTCGACCGGTACCCCTTCCTCCCGCGCGAACATCATGCGGACCAGGTCGGGCGGGCGGGGAAGGCTGCCGGTGTGGGTGGTCAGCATGCGGTCGATGCTGCGCTTCATGGTCAGGCCCTCCGGTGCGCCCTCATCGGCACCCGGCCAGCTCGGCCATCAGCTCGATGGCCTCATCCTGCTGGGTGGCCACGGTGAGGCCCGTGGCACCGCTGTCCGCCCACGCCCGGAAGCGCTCGCGGATCCGGTCCGGTGGCCCCACCAGCGCGCCCTCGTCGATGAAGTCGTCGGGCACCGCGGCCACCGCCTCCGCCTTGCGGCCGGCCAGGTAGAGCTCCTGGATGCGCTCGGCCGCCTCGCCGTAGCCGTTTGCCGTCATCGCCTGGGTGTGGAAGTTCTTCTCGCGGTGGCCCATGCCGCCGACGTAGAGCGCCACGCGCGGCTTGAGGGTCTGCAGCCCGGCCCGCACGTCGTCGGTCAGCACCACGAAGGCTCGCGGCTGGATCTCGAGGTCGCGCAAGGTCTTGCCCCCGCCGGCGCGGCGGAGCCCCTCGTCCAGCCAGGGCCGGAAGGCTTTCATGCGCGCGGGAGTGAAGCCCAGCGGCAGCCAGCCGTCCGCGATCTCGGCGGTGAGCTTCACGGTGGACTCGCCGCCCGTCCCCAGCCAGATCGGGATGTCCGGGCGCATGTGCAGGATCGACGTCAGGGGCTTGGCCAGCCCGGCCGAGCCCGGGCCCGTGTAGGGCAGCGAGATCTCCCGGCCCTCGTGCTGCACGGGGGACTTGCGGGCAAAGATTTTCCGCATGATGGCCACGTAGTCGCGGAGCCGCCAGTAGGGCTTGCCCCAGGGCTGCCCGTACCATCCCTCCACGATCTGCGGGCCCGACACGCCGAGGCCCGCGATGACGCGCCCGCCACCCGCCAGGGCATCGATGGTACCGACCGCCATCGCGGCGGCCGCGGGCGTGCGGGCGGCGAGCTGCATGATCCCCGTGCCGAGCCGGATGCGCTTCGTCACCGCCGCCAGGTAGGCCAGCGGCGTCAAGGCATCCGAGCCGTACGCCTCCGCCGTCCACACGGAGTCGTAGCCCAGCCGCTCCGCGAGCTGCACGCGCGCCACTGGCAGGTCGAGATGGGCGCCGGAGTACCCGATCGAGAGCCCGAGCTTCATCGCCCGCGGGAGCTGCGCGACGGCAGCGCCGCGACGAAGGTGCCGCTGATGAGGGTCTCGCCCTTCTGGTTGATCGCCTCGAGCTCACCCTCCACCAGCTTCTCCCCGCCCTGCTCGAGCTTGCGCGTCACCTTGCCCCGGCACACCACGTCGTCGCCCGGCCAGGCCCGTGTCGAGAAGCGCACCTTGTAGCGCCGCACGTTGGGTCGGCCCGCGAACCCGGTGACCACCCGGCTCAGAATGCCCGCGTTGAGCATGCCCATGGCGAACACGGTGGGGTTCCCCGAAGCCTCCGCGAAGGTCTGGTCGTGGTGGATCGGGTTGAAATCGCCGGAGGCCCCGGCGTACTTCACGAAGTCGGTCCGCGTGAGCTTGTCGACGCGGACCTCGGGCAGGGTGTCGCCCTCCTTGACGTCCTCCCAGAAGCGCTTGGTCGCGGGCATGGCGATCTCCCTCTCAGTCCTTGACGACCTGGCCGGTCTCGATGCCGACGGCGCGCGCGCGGGCCACCAGCGCGCCCTCGGCGTTGCGGTATTCCGTCTCCGTCACCGCGAAGGTCATGGAGCCGCCGCGCTTGCCCGGCTTCTCGTACACGTCGACGATCTTGCTCACCGCGGTCAGCACGTCGCCGGCGTGGATGGGGGCGAGGAACTCGAATTCCTGCTCGCCGTGCAGCACGCGCTTGAGATCGAAGGGCAGGCGAGGCCGGCCCCGCCCGTCGTCCCAGTGCGAGACGGTCTGCAAGAACGTCACCGGCGGCATGATGCCCCCGGCCTCGCGCGCGGCGTATGCCTCATCGTAGTACAGCGGATCATCGTCCTTGATGGCGCGGGCGAACTCCTGGATCTTGCCGCGCTCCACGTGCATGGTCACGGGCTCGCCCGTCCTGCCGATTGCGCTCTTGTCGACCGGCATCGCATCCTCCTTGGCGGTCGTGCCGAACCGCGCCCGCGAGTGTAGCAGGACGCGCCGGCGGCGGGAAGGCTAGGATCAGCGGGTCGTCAATGCGCCGTTCGCCTTCCGCGGCCAAGCAATGCAAGCGGGTGAGACTCGACCTTGACAAGTTCGGCCGCGGTGAGGTCCGATCGCCGTGTACGAAAGCGGCGCCAACGAGAGACGCCGGGTGAGGCCCCTCACGGAGCGAGGAGATTCCAAGGCCATGCCATCGATGTTCAACGCGCGCGATGCCGACAGCTACGAGCAGATGATGGGGCGGTGGAGCCGCCGCCTGGCGCCACTCTTCATCGAGCATGCGGGCGCCGTCGCTGGCGAGCGGCTGCTGGAAGTGGGCTGCGGCACGGGCAGCCTGACCTTCACGCTGGCCCGGACGGTCGCCTTCTCCGAGCTGACGGCCATCGACTACGCCGACGTCTACGTTGCGGCGGCCCGGTCCCAGAACCGAGATCCGCGCATCCGCATCGAGCAGGGCGACGCGGCCGCGCTCCGCTTCCCCGACGCGCACTTCGATCGCGCCCTGTCGCTCCTGGTTCTGCACTTCGTCCCCGAGCCGGCGGGAGCCGTGGCGGAGATGCGGCGGGTCACCCGGCCCGGGGGCGTGGTCGCCGCGGCAGTCTGGGATTCGGGCGGCGGAGTGACCGCTCAGCGGATGTTCTGGGACACGGCGGCGGTGCTGGACGCCGTCGCGGTCGACCTGCGCGGCCGCTCCATGTCGAAGGCGGTGATCGCTCCCGGTGGGCTCGCGCGGCTGTTCAGCGCGGCGGGCCTCGTGGACGTCGACGAGCGGCCCCTGCTCATCCGCATGGAGCACGCCGACTTCGCCGACTACTGGGAGCCGCTCCTGCGCGGCGAAGGGCCGATGGGCGGCTATGTCGCCGGGCTCGGCGAGGCGGAGCGCGCGCGACTCGAACGGCACCTGCGAGCGGCATACCTGGCCGGCGCGCCCGACGGGCCGCGATCCTTCGCGGCCGTTGCCTGGTCCTGCCGGGGTGTCGTGCCGCGCTCGTGAGCGAAGTGGGACGTGGTAGCATGCGTTGCCGCAAGAGAGTACGAGCACCGGAGGACACCATGAAAGGCGTCGTGTTTCTCGGAGATCGGAAGCTGGAGCTCAGGGAGTTTCCCGATCCGACACCCGGTGCCAGAGACGTCGTCCTCGAGATCAAGGCGTCGGGCATGTGTGGCAGTGACCTGCACAACTATCGCGCGCCGGCCCAGCCGGGCGGGGCCGTGACCGGTGGCATCAAGCGCCAGGCCGGGGTGATCGCCGGCCACGAGCCCTGCGGCATCGTGGCGGCGCTGGGCGCCGGCGTCACCGAGAAGGAGGCCCGGGTCGGCCAGCGCGTGATGGACCATCACTACGACGGCTGCGGCACCTGCAAGCACTGCCGGGCAGGCTGGACCCAGATGTGCCTCGAAGGGACGGTGGTGTATGGCTCGGGCGGGCACGGCGGGCACGCCCGGTACATGAAGGTGCCGGTGTCGACGCTGGTGCCGCTGCCGGACTCGCTCTCCTTCGTGACGGGTGCGGCGATCTCCTGCGGCACCGGCACGGCCTGGGGCGCCCTGAAGCGGCTCAACCTGCAGGGCGGGGAAACGATCGCCATCTTCGGTCAGGGTCCGGTGGGCCTCTCCGCGACGCAGCTCGCGGTGGTGATGGGCGCACACGTCATCGCCATCGACATTGGGCCCGAGCGCCGCCGGCTCGCCCGGGAGTTCGGCGCTCACGAGGTGATCGATCCCGGGTCAGGCGACGTGGTGGCGGCGATCCGCGACCTGACCCACGGGGAAGGCGCCCACAAGACGCTGGACGCCTCCTCGGCGCCGGAGGCCCGGGCGGCGGCGGTGCGCTCGGTGCGGTCGTGGGGGACCGCCTGCTTCGTCGGCGAGCGCGGACAGGTGACGCTCGACGTGAGCCCGGACCTCCTGCGTCGGCAGGTGACGCTCATCGGCTCGTGGACGTTCTCGAAGCAAGGCCAGGCCGAATGCGCCGAGTTCGTCGCCGACCGGCACGTGGACGTCGAGAGGCTCTTCACGCATCGCTGGAAGCTCGAGCAGGCGGAGGAAGCCTACCGGCTCTTCGACACGCAGACGACGGGCAAGGCGATCATCCTGCCGGCCTGAGCCACGATCACGGGCGCGCGGCCCGGCGAGCTGCCGGCGCGCGACGCTTCCGCTTCTTCAGCTCCGGGATGACGTGCCGGCCGAACATCTCGATCGACGACATCACCTTGTCGTGGGGCACCGTCTCGGTCGCCATGAGGAACTGCAGCTCGTCCACGCCGGCCGCCTCGTGAATGGCGATGCTCCGGAGACAGGTCTCGGGATTGCCGGCCACGAGGACGCCGCGGTCGACCAGGGTGTCGGCGTCGATCTGGTTCCACAGCGCGGTCGCGATCTGCCCGGAGCCCCCGGACAGATCCACCTCGGGCGCACCGCCGGGGCCTTCTGTCTTGAGATAGCGCGCGAAGTTCGCCTTGAGATGCTCGGGCACGCCGCCCCACGAATCGACGAGCTGCTCGTACAGGTGGGTCTGATCCTTGAGATACGGGCGATCCGGCCCGAAGAAGGTCCGGAGCGACTTCGCGGCCAGCTCGCGCGCCGCCTTGTCGTCGGCGTCGCAGAGACCCATCGTCGCGGACAGCCACTGGTCGTTGACGACCTTGCCCACCGGGTTCGCGTGGCGCACCCGCTCCTTGTACGCCTTGATGTGTGGCTCGAGGTAGGACGGCGCGGCCACGCTCAGTGCCATCACCCCGATGCCCTTCTCGGCGGCGAGCTGATACGTCGCGGGCTGGAGCGCCGCCACCCACATCCGCGGGTGCGGCTTCTGAAAGGGCTTCGGGCGCACGTCGCGCGGCGGCACGCTCCAGAACTGGCCCTCCCACGAGAAGACGCCGTCCTCCCAGATCTTCGGGATCATCGCCAGTGACTCTTCCCACATCGCACGTGTCTGGCGCGGGTCGATGCCCATGCCGATCTGCTCGTACGCCGCCGACCGCCCGGTGCCGAACTCGACCCGTCCGCCCGAGAGGTGATCGACCATCGCCACGCGCTCGGCCACGCGCACGGGATGGTGGTAGGGGAGAATCACCACGCCGAATCCGAGGCGGATGCGCTTGGTCAGCCGGCTCAGCGCGCCGAAGATCACCTCCGGGCACGGAGACATGGAGAAGCTCGTGAGAAAGTGGTGCTCGACGAACCAGACGGTGTCGAAGCCCATCTTGTCCGCGAGCACGCATTGCTCGATCGTCTCCTCGACGACCGCGTGGTCGTCGACCACGGGGCGCTGCATCTCGTACGACAGGCTCAATCTCATGCGCCGGCCTCCCCCCGGGAATGCCTCGTGATCTCCTTGCCGAACCGCGTCGTGGCCGGGCCCATTGTGGCACGGGCGTCCGCCTGCGCACCACGGCGGTGCCGCGCGGGCCCGCCGCCGCGCTATACTCCGGCCGACCCCAGACGACGCAAGGAGGCGTTCTCATGGAGATCAAGGCTGCCGTCTGCCGCGCGACGCATGTGCCGGTGGGCATCGAATCCATCGACATCGACCGGCCGCTCGGTCGCGAGGTCCTTGTCCGGACCGTCGCGACGGGCGTCTGTCACAGCGACCTGCACGTGGTCGACGGGGACGGCCGGTTTCCCCTCGACCGCGGTATCGTGCTCGGGCACGAGGGTGCGGGTGTCGTCGAGGCCGTCGGCGATCAGGTGACCGCGCTCCGTCCCGGCGATCACGTGGTGGCGTGTCTCTCCGGCTTCTGCGGAAGCTGCGCCCAGTGCCTCAGCGGTCACCCCAACGTCTGCGTCGGGGGAGCGGTGGCGCGCAGCGAGTCGGCGCCCCCGCGGCTGTCGAAGAAGGGGCAGGGCATCCCGTCGTTCGCCGGCATCGGCAGCTACGCCGAGCGCATGCTGCTGCACGAGAACTCCGTGGTGAAGATCGACGACGACCTGCCGTTGGATCGCGCCGCCCTCGTGGGCTGTGGCGTCCTGACCGGGGTCGGGGCCGCGCTCCGGAGCGCGGGACTCGAGGCCGGGCAGACCGTCGCGGTGTTCGGCTGTGGCGGGGTGGGGCTCTCGATCGTGCAGGGGGCGCGCATCGGCGGCGCCCGACGGATCATCGCGCTCGACCGGTTCGACAGCAAGCTCGAGATGGCCCGGCGCGTCGGCGCGACCCACGTCGTCAACTCGTCGAACGACGACCCCGTCAAGGCGGTGCGCGCGCTCACCGGCGGCGCCGGTGTCGACCACGCGTTCGAGGCCGTCGGCAACACGACCCTCGTGCGTCAGGCCATCGAGAGCCTGGCCATCCGGGGTACCGCCACCATCGTCGGCGTCCTGCCCCCCGACGCGAAGATCGAGTTCCCCTGGATGGCCATCCGCCCCGAGTGCCGCGTGCAGACCTCCCGCATGGGCGGCAACCGCTTCCGTATCGACATTCCGCGGTACCTCGACTTCTATCGCCAGGGCCGCCTTCTGCTCGACGAGATGGTCACCCGCCGCGGCCGCCTCGACGAGATCAACGAGGCGTTCCGCGCGATGAAGGCGGGCGAGGTCGCGCGCACCGTGTTGACCTTCGACTGAGCGCCCCATGGGCTTCTGGCCAATGCTGATTGGGTCGGTACGACCCCCGGGACCTGGTGCTACTGCGGATCGACTAGGCACTTCTACCGGCCACGAGGGTTGGCGGTCCGATCCCGCTTCTCGGCCGCCGGCACGATAGCGCCGCATCGCCTCGATTCCGCCCGTCCGGGAGTATGCTGTGACGAGGAGGGACGGGCCGCGGAGCGCTGGTTTCCGTGCCCGGCTTGACGTCGAAGCACGCGGGGAGGAGCCCGAGGTCGAGAATGAGATCGACGGACAATTGCGGACAGACGGCGATCGTGTTCCTCGCCCGGGCGAGGCGACGCGGTCTCTTCATCGCGTGGCCGCGGCCGCCGCGGTCCCGGCCGCGGTGGATGCAGGCGTTGCTCATGGCGATCGCGCTGATCCCGGGCGCATCGGCGCTCGCCGCCGAGGAATGCAGCCAGTCGATCGCCGATCTCTACGAGAGCAAGTCGCCCGCGGTGGTGCTCATCACCGCGCTCACGATCAATCCCTACCGTATGGAGGATCGCGTCCGGCAGACGACCGGGTCGGGGTTCATCATCGACGCGCAGGGTCTGGTGATGACGAACTCGCACGTCGTGTTCGGGGCCCAGGCGGTCAGCGTGACGCTCGATGACGGCACGACGCTTCCGGCCAAGCTGCTCGGGGCCGATCCGATCTTCGATCTCGCGATTCTCCAGATCCCCGAGCCCGAGCATGGACAGCTGCCGGTACTGGTCTTCGGGGACTCGGACGCCGTGCGGCCGGGCGAGGGAGTGGTCGCCATTGGCAATCCGATGGGCCTGGATCAGACCATCACCAGCGGAATCGTCAGCGCCATCAATCGCGTCCTTCCCGAGCGGCCGGCGCTGCTCGCGCGGCCGATGATCCAGACGGACGCGCCGATCAACCCCGGCAATTCTGGCGGACCGATCCTCAATCGCTGCGGCGACGTGATCGGCATCGCGACGGAAATTCTCGATAACGCGCAAAATATCGGTTTCGCGATCCCGTCCAATCTCGCGCGCTCCGCCGTGAGCTCACTCGTCGAGAAGGGCCGGCTGATCCGACCGTGGTTCGGCGTCGACGGCAGCCTGATCGACGCTAGGCTGAGAGAGATCTTCGCCCTGCCCCTTACCGAGGGCCTTCTCGTCGAGGCGGTCGAGCCGAACAGCCCGGCCAGTATCGCCGGGATCCTCGGGGGCCGTCTGCCAGTGAAGATCGGGACCCGGTCGCTGATCCTGGGGGGCGACGTCGTCGTCGCGATCAACGACATCGCGCTGAAGGACGTCGAGAGTCTGCAGCGCGCGCTCGAGACGATCCGAATCGGCACGCGAGCCCGGCTGACGGTGTTTCGGCAGGGCAAGACCTTCGCGAGCGAGCTCGAGATCATCGAGCGCCCGTTGCAGCCGGGCGACGTGCCGGAATCTTCGCAGAGCTTCTCCACGCGGCAGGATCGGGGGAAGGACATCGACAAGGTACGGTAGTGTGTCCAGACCCGGGCGGCGCCCGCAGGCCCGGGGCGACGAGCGCGAATAGGTCGGTTCAAGATCCGTCTACCCTCCATCATGAAGCCCGGCCGAGTCCTGCTCGTCGGGATGTTGCTAATCCTCTCGTCTGCCCTGCCGACGCTCGCGCACGCGAGCCCGCCCGATCCGTCATGGATTCCAGGCGTTTATGATGGCGCCGACTTTGACGACGTCGTGACGGTGATCGTCATGGGAGCCGGGAGCACTCTTCCCGATGCGGCGATCGAGCTGCGGTCTGTCCCGCGCTGGGTCGAGGCCCCTACGGTGCCCGAGGCGGCGCTCGACATCGCGAGCGCGGCCCCGGACCACTCGCGCGCTCCCCCCGCCTCGTAGCACTGCCCTCGCGTCGCGTCGCCGACCGGCCGGGCCACACACGAGACAAGCACCGGACCGCCCGGGACGCCGTGCGACGAGCACTGCGACTCGCGGCGAAGGATGTACCCCCGAGGAGGTGCGGTCACATGCTCCGTATCTACGTGCTGATATTCGCAAGCTTCGTGGTAGCGGCCGCAGGGGTGGTCGCGCTCGACCGGATCGTGGCGAGGGAAGACGGGGACGAGACCATGCTAATGACCAAGACCTTGAGCCACGACGACGTGTCCCTCGGCGGGCAGGTCTTCCACGTCGTGTGGAGGGTGGTGGCGGGACAGGGGGATCAGGCGGAGATCACCGGTTACGTCTACAACGACGCCGAGACCGCCGCGGTGAGCGTCGAGCTGCGGATCACCGGGCTGGATTCGCGCGGACAGGAGGTCGCGGACGTCATTCGGCCGGTCGGAGGCTCGGTGCCGGGATCTGGACGCGCCTATTTCGACATCCAGGTGCCGCGCAGCCCCTCCTACCGGGTGACGGTGACGTCGTTCGACTTCGTCGTGTCGCGGGGAGCCTAGTGAGATCTGTGCGCAATCGTGGCGTCATGGTCCCCTCGGCGTGGGGACTGCTCAGCGGCTGTACAGGTCCCGCCTATAGCTACAGCAAGCCCGGCGCGGACGCGGCCGAGTTCAGGCAGGACAGCTACGCCTGTGTGCAGGAGCGACAAGCCAGCAAGCTGTACCGTCTGTGCATGGAAGCGAATGGCTGGAGAGCCGAAGCGCCACGATGACAGCCCGCCCGCAGCCCCTGACGCGGTCCGGAGCGCGTCAGGCCACGTGGACGCGGTTGCGCCCGTGCCCCTTGGCGGTATAGAGCGCTCGGTCCGCCTGGCGGAACAACGCTTCACCGGCCTGGCCGTTGCGCTCCGTAGCGTTGGCCTCGAACGTGCGGCCGGCCACGCCGATGCTGATCGATAGCGACCCGGCGGGGAATTGGATTCCCGCGAGCATCGGCGCGGCGGCCTGCACCGCGTGGCGCAGGCCTTCCGCAATCTCGCGGGCTCGGCCTCTCGTGGTTCGCGGCAGGGCGACGACGAACTCGTCGCCGCCGTAGCGGCAGGCGACGGCCTCCGCTGGCACGCCGGCTGCGATCAACTGGCCGACCGTGCGCACGGCCTCGGCGCCGGCGAGGTGACCGTGCGCGTCGTTCAGCGACTTCAGCCGGTCGAGGTCGAGGACAAGCAGGACGATTTCGTACCTCATCCCCCGCGCTTCGCGGATCATCGCGGTCAAGCGGCGCTCGAAGGACCGCAGGTTGTGCAGGCCCGTCAGGTCGTCGGTCATCGCGAGCTGGTGCAGGCGCCGGGCATCATGGGTCAGCCTCGCGACCACTGGGCCGACGGCGGCGAAGAGCACGATCTGGAGCAGGTCGGCTTCTTGATGGCGAAGGCTCAGCAGCTGGGGATTGGCGAGGTGGTACAGCACGATGGCGGCGATCGACCCGGCGATGCCTCCGCGCAGACCGAAACGCACGGCGGCGAGAATGATGGGCAGATAGTACAGGTGCTGGACCGGGGCGGTGCCCGTCGACCAATCGAGCACGAAGATCGCCAGGAGACCGACGGCTATCGCGCTGAGCGCCCACTCCCGCGACAGAAAGGGCGCGACGGCCTTCGTCGCGGTGACGTCGGCGTGGCGAGTCGATGTCAGGCGCATGAGAGAGGCGAAGTCGGGGTGTCTGCGCGAGCCGGCTCATCGACGCCCATAGCTGGCACGCCCAGGGCTTTGGCGAGCCGCCGGAGCACGCTCGAGCGCTCGGCTAGAATACGCGGAGGGAGCTGAGGTAAGCGGCGAGGGCCTGCACCTCGGGTTCCGTCAGCGCGATCTTCGGCATGTGCTCGACCGAGCCGCGCGGTGGCGTCTCCCGGAGCCAGTACGTCAAGTAGGCGAGCGAGTAGCGGCGGCCCAGGTCCGTGAGATCGGGAGCGGCTGTCGCACCCTTCCCTGCGATCGCATGGCAACCGTAGCAGCCACGTTCCTCGAACAGACGCTTTCCCTGGGCCACGAGCGCATCCCCGTCCTGGGCCGAGGCGACCGAAGTCGCCACGAGCAGCATCGATACGCCGGCTATCGCCAGCCCTCCTTGGAGCGGTCCCATCAGCCACTCTCCGTGGGTGCCACCGGGGCCGCGCGCCCGCCGCATCACGCGCCGGTCCCGAGCGAGGCGAGCCAGGCCGGAGGCGGTACGCCGAGCGCGCAGAGGCTCCGGGCGACCCGCTCCGGGGTGCCGATGTCGGACCACGTCACCGGCGGGATCCGCGAGACGGCGAGGGATATCGCTGACGACTCCAGGATGGCGCGCGAGAAATTCGCCGCGGGCGCGAAGAGATAGGCGTGGCGGAGCGCCCGCGACTCGTATGGCGTCCCCACGAATTCGGACAGGTGCACGAGGCGCTCGTGGAGCAGGGGAATACACTTCTGCCCCGCGTCGACCAGGGTAGCCACACTGGCGGCGAAGACGAAGGTGTTCCAGAGGCAGCCGAGCGCGAACAGCCGGCGGGCGGATTCCTCGGTCGGCTTCTCCCGGAAGCCGCGGATCCAGTGGACCGGCGCCTGACCCGCCCAGCCCACCCGGGCCCCGACCTCGATCCACCCATAGTCGGGATCTGGCTCGGTCGGGGGGGCTCCCAGCAGGACGAGCCAGTCCGGATGCGCTCGCACGAACCGGGCGACCGTGTCCACGTGCCCCATGAACACGGCCTCCTCGAGGATGAAATGGTCGGCGGGAAAGACTGCGACGATGGCGCGCGGGGCCCGCGCCTGGATCCAGTGGGCCGGCATGAGCACGCCGGCTGCGGTGCCGCGATCCGAGGGCTGCGCGAGCACCTGAACTTCGGGAAGGCCGGCCAGCTCGGGACCGAGATAACCGGCGTGGCTGGCCTGGGTCACAATCACGATGCGCTGCGGCGGGATCAGCAGGGCCACGCGGTCCAGGGTCTGGCGCAGGAGCGACTTCTCGCCGGTCAAGACCGCGTACTGCTTCGGCCGCTCCTCGCCGTACAGCTCCCGGATCAGGCCCCTCAGTCGGACGCCCTCCCCTCCGGCCAGCACGATGGCCCAGAGCTCTCCGTCTTCTCGCACTGGTGTCGGGATCATGGTGTGTCCTCCTCGTGAGCTCGCGAAGCGAGCGGGCGAAGGGGGTTTCGTGTCGCCGAGGCCGCGGCGACGACCTCTCGCCGCGGCCTCGGATGGGCTACCCTCGACCTCCCGAGCGAAGACTCACTTGGCCTTTGCCGGCTCGACCACGTCGAACGACGTCACCGCTACCCGATAGGAGGCGCTGGGGGGGACTGGTACGTCGAAATAGGCGCGCGAGAAGCCCGGGACGGAGCCCGGGACCCGCCGGATGATGTTCGAAACGTTCTGTCCGCTCGAATCCAGTTCGGTGATCGTGAGTTGGACGTTCGTCGCGTACACGCCGGAGTCGTTGTAGACGTAGCCGGCGATGTGCTCCTGGTGCTGCCGTCCTGCCGCCGCGCTCCACTCGACGTGGAAGACCTCATCGAGGCGGGTCGCCGTTGCGTTGCCGTCTTGGCCGAGCGTCTTGGTGACCGGCGCGGTCTCATCCCAGTCGGCCCTCGCGGTCAGGTGATCGAGGGCGACTGCTCCGACTACGACCACTGCGAAACTTGCGATCGCCAACGTATAGATGCGAATCATGTGATGTCCCTCCTCGGGCGTACCGGTCGTCGTGAGTTCGAAACTGGTCGCGCGGTGGCCCGGCGGTCTGTTGAGTGTGGCCCGGCCAGTCGGCGACGGGACGCGAGAGCGGTGCTACGAGGCGGGGGGAGCGCGCGCGTGGTCCGGGGCTGCCCCCGGGATGTCGGGCGCGGCCTCGGGGGGCGTCGGGGTCTCGACCCATCGGGGGACGAACCGCAGCTCGACCGGGACGTCGGGCAGCAGGTTCCCGGTCCCCATGACCACGAGCGTCACGACGTCGTCAAAGTCGCCGTCGTCATAAAGACCGGGAATCCATGAAGGATCGGGCGGGCTCGCGTGGGCAAGCGCCGGCAACGCCGACGTAAGCGTCAGGACCAGCCCGATCAAGAGGACGCGCAACTCTTTCATGCTTTCTCGTAGACGTCCGTCCCCAATTGCTTATTCAGTGATGCTGGATGATGGCGGCGTGAATCGCCGCCACCGGCGTTCTCGCCGTGGCACCGGGGCGCAGGAGGGGACTGCTTCGCCTCGGTGCCGGCCCTGAAGTTACGGAATCTGTAGAGCCCGGCCGCGTCAAAAAAGATGGACTTGCTAAAGCAGTAGGAGAGGAAGGGCCATCATGTCGGGCGTCGTCGCGCTGGCCTACAAGCTTCTGGTGAACGATCGGGCGAAGTTCGCCGGCCTCCTGACGGGCGTCACCTTCGCGGTGTTCCTCATGATCGAGATG
>Ga0335084_10003556_pt1 | contig 15208 bp, 14 predicted proteins | sample Lox_Sample_44_FD_206721 | JGI IMG/M metagenome (GOLD analysis project Ga0335084, IMG submission 206721) | Soil microbial communities from Loxahatchee National Wildlife Refuge, Florida, United States - Lox_Sample_4.4 | ecosystem: Environmental > Terrestrial > Soil > Wetlands | place: USA...
ACTGAGCCACGTCGGACGCCTGGAAGGGCAGGGACGTGACGAAGACCGGCTGGCCTTCCTTCGGGCCGAGCCGGAGTATCGCAACCTGACTATCGCCGAACTGCCGAACGGCGACTTCGGCCGCACCATCCTGCGCAACTTTCTCGTCGCAGCCTGGCAGCGCGAGCTCTGGCAGGCGCTCGCGGGCTCGAGCGACGAGGAACTCGCTGCAATCGCGGCGAAGAGCCTGAAGGAGACGCGCTACCACGTTCAGCATGCGGCCGACTGGACGGTGCGGCTGGGCGACGGCACCGATGAATCGCAGGCGCGCATGCAGCGCGCGCTCGATCTGCTGTGGCCATACACCGCTGAATTCTTCGCTGCGGACGCGGACGCAACAGGAGCCGGCCCGGCGTGGTCGTCGCTGGAGTCGGCCTGGATGGCGTCGGTGCAACCCGTGCTGGATGTCGCGACGCTTACGGTGCCGCCGCGGACGCCGTTCCTGTCGCGCGGCACGAAAGGCATCCACACCGAGCATCTCGGCCACCTGCTGGCGGAGATGCAGTACTTGCAGCGGACCTATCCGGGCGGGACCTGGTAGCGGCATGGTGACCACGGCGCAGGCCTGGGACATTCTGAAGCGTGTCCCCGATCCGGAGATCCCGGTGATTTCAGTAACCGAGCTTGGCATCGTGCGCGACATCGTGGCCGACGCCGCAGGTGTCGATGTCGTCGTCACGCCGACGTACTCGGGGTGTCCCGCAACCGAGGCGATCGAACGCTCGATTCGGGAAGCGCTGACTGCGGCCGGTGCTGCGCAGGTGCGCGTGAGGACGCAACTTGCGCCCGCATGGACCACCGACTGGATCGAGCCCGAAGCGCAGGAGCGGTTGCGGGCCTACGGCATCGCGCCACCCGGCGTCCGTTCGCCCGAGAGCGAGCAGCCGATTGCATTCATGCCTCGCATCAACTGCCCGCACTGCGGCAGCGCTGACACCGAGCGACTGTCGCAATTCGGCGCCACTGCCTGCAAGGCGCTCTATCGCTGCCGCAGCTGCCGCGAGCCGTTCGAATACTTCAAGCCGCTTTGAGATTCCACGCCATGTCGCCCCGCTTTCACACGCTGCGCATCGCCGAAGTCCGGCGCGAAACGCCGGATTGCGTCAGCCTGAAATTCGACCTCCCGGCCGACATCGCGCCGGACTACCGGTTCATCCAGGGCCAGCACCTTGCGCTGCGCACGCAACTCGACGGTGAGGAGATGCGCCGGTCCTACTCGATCTGCTCGGGCTGCGACGATGGCGAACTGCGCGTGGCCGTGAAGAAGGTTCCGGGGGGCAAGTTCTCGCTCTGGGTGAACGAGGCGCTGAAACCCGGCGACACGATCGACGTGATGACGCCCGAGGGCCGCTTCTTCACGCCCCTCGCAGCCGGGCATGGGCGTCACTACCTGGCCTTCGCCGCGGGGAGCGGCATCACGCCGGTACTGTCGTTGATCCGCACGACGCTGGGACGTGAACCGGATTCGCGCTTCACGCTGGTCTACGGCAACCGCCGGCAGGCGAGCGTGATGTTTCACGAGGCGCTCGAAGACCTGAAGGATCGTTACCTGACGCGCTTCCGCCTCTACAACGTATTCTCGCGTGAGGAACAGGACGTCGAGCTGTTCAACGGCCGCATCGACGCAGAAAAGGTGCGGCAGTTTCTCGCTGCGCTGATCCCGCCGGCGACGATCGACGAGGCCTTCGTCTGCGGGCCGGCGTCGATGATTGACGAGGTCGAGCAGACGCTGATCGATGCCGGAGTGGCGCGCGAGCACGTGCACGTCGAGCGCTTCGGCGTTCCGGGTGCCGCATCGGCAGCGCCGATCGACGATGCGGAAGCGGCCGAGGCGAAGCTGACACTGGTTATCGATGGGGTGCGCCGCGAGGTCGATTTCCACCGCGGCCAGCACTCGGTCCTCGAGGCCGGTCGCGCCGCGGGCCTCGACCTGCCCTACTCGTGCAAGGGCGGCATGTGCAGCACCTGTCGCGGCAAGCTGATTGAGGGCGAGGTCAGGATGGCAAAGAACTTCGCGCTCGAGCCGCACGAGGTCGCTGCGGGCTTCGTGCTGACGTGCCAGTCGTACCCGCTGACCGAGCGGGTGCTTATCTCATACGACGAGCGCTGAGGCGAAATGGCACGCCCGAAAGCAGCGACGTTCGACACGCAGCGCGCGACGATCCGCGATGCGGCCGCGCGGCTCTTCGCGGAGAAGGGCTACGCGTCGACCTCGATCGCCGACATCGCGGCCGCGTGCGATGTCTCGAAGGCACTCCTGTACCACTACTACCGCGACAAGGAACACCTGCTGCACGACATCGCCGCAAGCTATGTCGAGCGGCTGCAGGCGATCGTCGCCGAAGTGCAGGCCGAGCGGCTGCCGGCGGCCGCGATGCTGCGGCTGCTGATCGTGCGTTTCATGGCTGAGTACGAGCACTCGGTGGCGCGGCATCGAGTGCTGGTGCAGGACGTGAAGTATCTCTCGCGCTTGCATCGCACCCGTGTGGTCGCTGGTCAGCGCGAGGTCGTTGCGGAGTTTGCGGAGGCGATCGCGCGCGTCTCGCCGCTGATGGGCGAGGACTGGCAGCGGCCGCTGGCGATGATCCTGTTCGGCATGATGAACTGGACCTTCACCTGGCTGCGTGACGACGGCACCCTGCGGCACGAGGACCTCGCGCCGGTGATTGCGGATCTTTTCATCGGGGGACTGGGGCGCGTGCGCCCGCCGCAGCGGACCCAGGCTGTGCGACGGCCGCGCTCGCGGGCGGCATCGACCTTGAAGGCAAGCGCATGACCAACGTGTTCCTGTGTGACGGCGTGCGCACGCCGATTGGCCGCTACGGCGGTGCACTGGCGAGCGTGCGCACCGACGATCTTGCGGCCGTGCCGCTGCGGGCGCTGAGGGCGCGCCACTCCGCACTCGACTGGGCTGCGGTCGACGACGTCTACTACGGTTGCGCGAATCAGGCGGGCGAGGACAACCGCAATGTCGCGCGCATGGCCGTGCTGCTCGCCGGGCTTCCGGAATCCGTACCAGCCGCGACGGTCAACCGCCTGTGCGGATCGAGCATGGACGCGGTGGTGCTGTGCGCGCGCGCAATCCGCGCCGGCGAGGCCGATCTGATGATCGCCGGCGGCGTCGAGGGCATGACGCGCGCGCCGTTCGTGATGCCGAAGGCGGATTCAGCGTTTTCACGCAACAACACGGTCTACGACACCACGCTCGGCTGGCGCTTCGTCAATTCTCTGCTGAAGCAGCAGTACGGCATCGACTCGATGCCCGAGACCGCCGAGAACGTCGCGGCCGAGTTCGGTGTTGCGCGCGCGGACCAGGACGCCTTCGCTCTGCGTTCACAGCAGCGCTATGCCGCGGCGAACGCGCGCAGTTATTTTGCCGGCGAGATCGTGCCGGTGACGATCCCTGGCCGCAAGGGTGACATCGTGTTCAGCGAGGATGAGCATCCGCGCGAAACGACGCTCGATGCACTGGCGAAACTCAAGGGCGTGGTCAGGCCCGACGGCACCGTGACGGCGGGCAACGCCTCGGGCATCAACGACGGAGCGGTCGCGCTGCTGATCGCCAGCGAGCGCGCCGCTGCGCGCCACGGACTCAAGCCGCTCGCGCGCATCGTCGGCGCTGCGACGGCCGGTGTGCCGCCGCGGATCATGGGCATCGGGCCCGCGCCGGCGACGAGCAGGCTGCTGGAGCGGCACGGCCTGAAAGTCCGCGATGTCAGCGTGATCGAACTGAACGAGGCCTTCGCGGCACAGGCGGTGGCCGTGACGCGCCAGCTCGGCCTGCCGGACGACGCGGCGCACGTCAATCCGAACGGCGGCGCAATCGCGATCGGCCACCCGCTTGGCGCGTCGGGTGCGCGCATCGTCCTCACTGCGGCGCGGCAGCTCGCCACAACCGGAGGCCGCTACGGCGTCGCGACGATGTGCATCGGTGTGGGGCAGGGGATCGCCCTGCTTGTTGAAAGGGTTTGAATTTGCTCTTATTCGCTTCCGCCATCGCCTAGCGGGCCGCATTCGACGGACCGCGACTATCCGAGGAGACCCATGAAGTTCACCCATTCACTGCCGGCGCTGCTGCTGGCCGCTGTCACCGGCACCGCGCAGGCGCAGGACATCAAGGTCGGGGTCACGCTCTCGGCCACCGGTCCGGCAGCCTCGCTCGGCATCCCGGAGCGCAACACCTTCGCGCTGATGCCGCAGACCATCGGCGGGCGCAAGGTGCAGTACATCGTGCTCGACGACGCCTCGGACACGACAACCGCTGTCAAGAATGCGCGCAAGCTGATCACCGAGGACAAGGTCGACGTCATCGTCGGCTCGACGACATCGCCGAACTCGCTGGCGATGATCGATGCCGCAGCCGAGACCGAAACGCCGATGATCTCGATGGCGGCGTCGAGCCGCATCGTCGACCCGGTCGATGCCAAGCGGCGCTGGGTCTACAAGACGCCGCAGAACGACCAGCAGATGGCGCTGGTCATCGTCGGCGATATGATCAGCCGCGGCGTCAAGACCGTGGGCTTCATCGGCTTTGCCGACGCGTACGGCGAAGGCTGGTGGAATGAGTTCAGCAAGATCGCCGAAACGCGGGGGCTGAAGGTCGTCGCCAACGAGCGCTACCAGCGCACCGACACCTCGGTCACCGGACAGGTGCTGAAGCTGATTTCCGCGAAACCCGATGCGATCCTCATCGCGGCTTCCGGAACGCCGGCGGCGTTGCCGCAGAAGACGCTGAAGGAGCGCGGCTACGCCGGCAAGATCTACCAGACCCACGGTGTCGCCAACAACGACTTCCTGCGTGTCTGCGGCAAGGACTGCGAAGGCACGCTGTTGCCGGCCGGGCCGGTGCTGGTTGCGGCGCAACTGCCGGCCGACCATCCGGTGAAGAAATCGGCGGTCGCCTACGTCGACGTGTACGAGAAGGCCAACGGCAAGGGCAGCGTGTCGACCTTCGGCGCGCATGCCTGGGATGCCGGCATCCTGCTGCAGGCAGCGATTCCGATCGCACTGAAGACCGCGCAGCCCGGCACGAAGGAGTTCAAGGTCGCGCTGCGCAACGCGCTGGAGAGCGTGAAGAACGCGGCGGGGGCACACGGCATCTTCAACATGAGCACGAGCGATCATCTGGGACTGGACCAGCGCGCCGCCGTGATGGTGATGATTCAGAACGGGAGTTGGGTGCTGCAAAAGTAGGCTTCGCGGGGGTGTACGCGATGGCTCTGCCGTCGCAAGTGCACCCGCTCCAATCTGGTTAGCGTGTGGGGCCTGGGGCTGCCCTGCGCCCCACACGAAGGAAGCGCGATCGGTGTCCCGATCGCGCTTTTTTGATCGTACGAGGAAAGCATCGCGACTTCATGAACTTTGATATTGCGCTGCTGCTCGCCCAGGATGGCATCACGAACGGGGCCATCTATGCGCTGCTGGCGCTCGCGCTGGTGCTCGCGTTTGCGGTCACGCGCGTGATCTTCATTCCGCAGGGCGAGTTCGTCGCGTACGGCGCGCTGACGCTGGTCGCCGTGCAGGCGGGGCGCCTCCCCGGCACGGTCTGGCTCCTGCTGGTCGCGGGCGGGCTGGTGTCGCTGATAGAGGTCGTCAGAGCGATCCGGACGCGCTCGGTCCGCGCGCTGCGCAGCGTGCTGCCTTGGAACCTCGCGTATCCGCTCGCGGCGTGGGCCGTGCTCGCCAACGTACCGCTGCAATCGCTGCCGATGGCGCTGCAGATCGGGCTGGCCCTCGCTGTCGTCGTGCCGCTCGGGCCGATGATCTACCGGCTGGCGTTTCAGCCGCTGGCGGAGGCGTCGGTGCTGATCCTGCTGATCGTCTCGGTGGCCGTCCATGTCGTCATGGTTGGGCTGGGCCTGCTGGTCTTCGGTGCCGAAGGTGCGCGCACGCCGGCTTTTTCCGAAGGCACGATCGAGCTCGGCACGCTGAGCGCCAGCGCCCAGTCGCTCTGGGTCATTGCATGCTCGCTGGCGCTGATCGTGCTGCTCTACCTCGCTTTCGAGCGCACGGTTTACGGCAAGGCGCTGCGCGCGACAGCGGTCAATCGCCTGGGTGCCAGGCTGATGGGCATTCCGACCGAATTTGCCGGCCGGCTGTCGTTCTTCCTGTGCGCGCTGATCGGCGCGCTCTCGGGCATCCTGATCGCGCCGATCACGACGATCTACTACGACACTGGCTTCAGCATCGGCCTGAAGGGCTTCGTCGGCGCGATCATTGGCGGCCTTTCGAGCTATCCGATCGCCGCGCTCGGTGCGCTCCTGGTAGGGCTGCTGGAGTCGTATTCATCATTCTGGGCCAGCGCCTACAAGGAAGTCATCGTCTTCACGCTGATCATCCCGGTGCTGCTGGTGCGATCGCTCCGTGCGCACCGCGTCGAGGAAGAGGAATGAGGCCGTCGCGCATCCTTCTCGTCTTCCTGCTGCTGCTCGGCGTGGCGCCATTTGTGCTGCCGGAATTCTGGATCACCCTCGCCAACTACATCGGGCTGTATGCCCTCGTCGCGTTGGGTCTGGTCCTTCTGACCGGAGTCGGTGGGCTGACCTCGTTCGGCCAGGCGGCATTCGTCGGACTCGGTGCCTACACCACGGCAGTGCTGACGACGAGCACGCTGAGCGGAGTTCCGGCGCTCGCCGGCTCGCCGTGGCTGGCGTTGATCGCGGGGTTGCTGCTGACGCTGCTGGTGGCTGCCCTGCTGGGTTCGCTGACACTGAGGCTGTCCGGTCACTACCTCCCGCTCGGCACGATCGCCTGGGGCATGAGTCTTGCGCTGATGTTCGGGACTTCTGAGACGCTCGGCGGCTACACCGGATTGACCGGCATACCGCCGATCAGCGTCTTCGGCCACACACTGGAGAGCGGGCGGCAGATCTACGTGCTGATCTGGGTGTTCCTGATGGCCGGCGTCGTGACCACGCTCAACCTGCTCGACTCGCGCGAGGGCCGCGCGATCCGCGCGCTGAAGGGCGGCATGGTGATGGCCGAATCGATGGGCGTGAACACCTCGGCTTCGCGCATGGTCGCATTCGTGCTCGCGGCGCTGATGGCCGCCGCCTCCGGCTGGCTCTATGCGCACATGCAGCGCTTCGTCAATCCGACGCCGTTTTCGCTGCCCATGGGCATCGAGTACCTGTTCATGGCGGTGATCGGTGGCGCCGGCCATGTCTGGGGGGCGCTGCTTGGTGCGTTCGTGATCACCGTCAGCAAGACCTGGCTGCAGGACATCCTGCCGCAGATCGTTGGTCAGGCCGGCAACTTCGAGGTCATCGTGTTCGGCGTTCTGATGATCGTGATCCTGCAGCGCGCGCCCGACGGGCTCTGGCCGGCGCTGACGCGGCGGTTGCCTGTGCGCGTGCCGCGGCGCGTGGTCCGGCCGGAAGTGCCGCCGCTGGCAAAGCGCCCGGTGCCGCCCACCGGCGAAATGCTGCTCGAGGTCGACAAGGTCACACGCCGCTTCGGCGGTCTCGTCGCGGTCAGCGAGATGTCGCTGGCAGTGCGTGCCGGCGAGATCGTTGCCCTGATCGGACCGAACGGCGCTGGCAAGAGCACGATGTTCAACCTCGTCTCCGGCGTGCTGGATCCGACCTCCGGCGCGGTCCGCTTTCGCGGCAGGCCGGTCGGCGGCCGCCCATCGCGCGAGATCGCGCTGATGGGCCTGAGCCGCACGTTCCAGCACGTGCGACTGCTGGCGCAGATGAGCGTGCTCGACAACGTCGCGATCGGCGCACACCGGCGCGAGTATCCGGGGCTGCTCGCCGGCGTCCTCACCGGCGCATGGCGACTCGACCGCAGCGAAGAGGCGCGTCTGCTGGCCGAGGCCGCGCGACAGATCGAGCGCGTCGGACTCGCTGACCACATGTTCGAAACGGCGGGTTCGCTGCCGCTCGGCAAGCAGCGCATCCTCGAGATCGCGCGAGCGCTGTGCTCGGATCCGTGCCTGCTGCTACTCGACGAGCCGGCCGCGGGACTGCGCTACCTGGAGAAGCGCGCACTCGCGGAACTGCTGCGCAAGCTGAAGGGTGAGGGCCTGTCGATCCTGCTGGTCGAGCATGACATGGACTTCGTGATGGGGCTGGTGGACCGGATCACCGTGATGGACTTCGGCCAGAAGATCGCCGAGGGCCTGCCGGACCAGATCCAGCGCGATCCGCGTGTGCTCGAGGCCTATCTCGGTGGCGTCGCCGAGACGGATGCCGCATGAACCCCGATCGCGTGCTCGAAGTCCGCGATCTCTCGGTCGCCTACGGCAAGGTCGAGGCGGTCTCGAATGCGAACCTCGATGTCGGCGTGGGCCAGATCGTCACGGTCATTGGGCCGAACGGCGCTGGCAAGACAACGTTGCTGGCGGCGATCATGGGAGCACTGCCTGCCAACGGGGCGGCGCGCGGCACCGTGCGCTTTGCCGGTGTCGACGAGACCGAGCCGACGATCGAAACGATGGTCGCGCGGGGCATGACGCTGGTGCCCGAGAAGCGCGAGCTCTTCGGCGAGATGACGGTCGAGGACAACCTGCTCCTCGGTGCGTTCCAGCGCTACCGCCTGGGCCAGCGCGATCACGCGCAGACGATGACCGAGGTCTACGCGTTGTTTCCGCGGCTGCAGGAGCGGCGCATGCAATTCTCCGGGACGCTCTCAGGCGGCGAGCGCCAGATGCTCGCGGTCGGGCGTGCGCTGATGGCGAAGCCGAAGCTGCTGATGCTCGACGAGCCCTCGCTCGGACTCGCGCCGCGTATCGTGCGCGAGATCTTCCACATCGTTGTCGAGCTGAAGCGGCGCGGTGTGTCGATCCTGCTGGTCGAGCAGAACGCACGCGCCGCGCTGCAGATCGCCGACCATGCCTACGTGCTGGAAACCGGCGAATGCGTGCTCGACGGGCCGGCGCATCAGCTGGTGCACGACCCGCGGGTCGTGCAGAGCTACCTGGGGCTGGGCCAGACGGGCTGAACGTTCCGGATCAGCACAGGCGCAGGCGGCGCTAGGTTCGTAGAGTCGCTGTCTGCGCCATCTTCTCGATCTGCGCCTCATAGCGCGGGTAGAAGCCGAGCCGCGGGGCCTGGTACTGAATCGCGAAGAGCTCCCCGTTGACCACCCGGGCATAGACCATGCCCGACAGCCGCACGTCGTCAATACGTCGCAACAACGTGTAGTTGAAGCGGAGGCCCGGTCCACCGAGGAAGGTGACGGGCTCCAGCCGATCGAGCGTGAAACTTGAACCGTCGGCGGTCAGCATCGCCTGAAACAGCGCCGCGATCTCGTGCGGCTCCATTGACGACTTGAAAGTCAGCGGCCGCCTGGCCGCCGCTTCCCCGGTCTGGCGCACCAGCGGTGTTCCATCCTTGATGCCGACGAAGAACTGCAACCGGTCGACGGTCACGCCTTCGACGGTCCACGTCGGTACGGGAAAGCCGGCGAAGTTCTCGAACCGGTTCCATGGCCCGTCGAGCTTCACGACGAGCCGGTTGGAGACGGCCTGCTCGCCGGTCTCGACCTTGGACACAGTGGCGCAACCGGCGATGAACAGGGCCAGCACGATCAACAGGATTCTTTTCATGTCTGCAGCTCGCTGACATACGACTTGATGAGGCTGGCGTCCGGGGCGTTTGGCGCCAGTTCGAGATAGCGTGCGAACGAGGTTGCCGCGGCGGCCTTGTCGCCTCGTGTGCGTTGCAGGAGGCCCAGCGAGCGCCAGGCTTGCGGTGGCGGCTGCCCGGCTTGCGTCGCCGCCGTGAGGTCGGTCAGCGCCTCGTCGAGATCCTTCGGCTGGTTGCGCAGCCGGCGCGCCTCCCCGCGCGCGTAGCGGTAGTCCGCCCGCTCCGGCTCCGTGCCGATCTTGCGGTCGAGCAGCGCGAAGGTCTCTTCGTACTGACCGCGCTTCAGCTCGTCCTCGAGCAGTTGCAGTTGCAGCGCCGCAAGCGTCTGCCGGTAGCGCTCGGCACCGGTCTCGCCGCCAGGTTTGCCAAGCCTCGTCAGCGTGTCGCGTCGCTCCTCGGAGGGCGGGTGCGTGGCGAAGAGCACGCTGTCCTTCACCGCGTCCGCGTTGGGGCGGGCGTTGATTTCGGCGAGCAGGTTGCTCCAGACGAGGGTCGCCTGCGAGGTGTCATAACCAGCGGCGCCCATCAATTGCACGCTAATCGCATCGGCCTCGCGTTCCTGGTCGCGCGAGTACTGCATCATGGTCGCGGCAAGAACCAGCTGTCCGACGAGCCCGGCGGCGCCGAACGGCGCCAGCAACACGCCGAGCGCCGAGCGATTCTTCGCGTCGCGCAGGCGTTCGAGCGAGTGGCGCTTCAGGTAGTGGCCAGCCTCATGACTCATCACGGCCGCGAGCTGCGCCTCGTTGTCCACGCGCAGCAGCAGGCCGGACCACACCTGCATCATGCCGTTCGGCGCCATGCTGGCGTTGAAGTAGGCGTTGCGCACGGCGTACACGCGCACGTCCGGGCAGTGCGGTCCGGAGACCCGGCAGGCGATGCCCTGCAGGTAGTCGCGTAGCTCCGGATCGGGCACCAGGAACGGACTGCGTCGCAGCCGCTGCTCTTCGCGCGCCATCATCGCCCAGAGTCCTCCCTCATCGGAGGCCGGATCGGGCGCCGTGAAGCGGGATGGCCCGCTCCACCCGGGCGGCGGAGTTCCTGGGGGCTGCGGCGCGGGTTCTGTCGACGGCTGGGCACGTGCGCCGACGGCGGCGAGCAGCGCGCAGTGGGCGCAGCTCCAGCGCAGGAACTCGCGGCGCCTCATTGCGGCGACGGAAAGCCGCGCAAGAGGGCGTCGACGGTCTCGACCGCCTTGGCGGGCTCGCGCAAGTCGCCCGTGGCGCGGGCCAGATTGTTGAACCAGAGCACGCGCCCGGTCTCGAGGTCGACCAGCGAGGCGTAACCCTGCTGCGTGCCGCCCGCGAGTCCGACGCCGAGGGCAGCCATCAGCACCATCGCAGCGACGCGCTCGGCGCTGGCGTAACTGTCGCGCACCCAGATGAAGAGCGCATACCGTGCCCCGGTTGAAGCCTGCAGCGGCTTCATCGCGTCGCCGAAGGTCCAGTCGAGCTTGCCCTCCTTGGTCGGCAGCGCGAAGCCACCGCCGATGCTGTGGTGCAGTTGGATGGAGCGCGCCACCGCCGCATGCAGCGCCAGCAGTTCGGCCATCTGGTCGGCCGTCTGCTCGTCGAGGTCGACGGTGTCGCCGCGGTACTTCTCGCGCAGCCGACCGAGTTCTTTCTTCATGTTGGTCTGCGCCGCAGCGGTCCAGTCCGCGCGCGGTTCGGGTACGCCACCGGCGCTGAGCGAGTAGAGCTCCACGTCGATCGGTGTGATCAGGATGCTGGCGCCGGCTGGCAGATTTGTGAAACCCGGTGCCAGGTTCCTGGAGTCCTGGGCGTTCACGGCGCCCGCCAATACAAGCAGCGCAGCGAGTGCGGCGCCGCGCGCAGTGCGGCAAGCGGACCGTTGCCGGGCCGGGGCGATCGGCATACTGCGGTTCATCCTCTTCTTCCGCGAGTCCGGAACGGTTCCAGCCTAGGTGGCGTCAAGCTGCCCACCTTGATCTGCGTCGACCCTGTGCGCGCTGGGGGTGTCCGTCCGATTCGGTTACATGGCTCAAGGCGAGGCGGGTGCCGCGTCCGCGCTGCCGGGCGCGCTTGGTGTATCGTGTTCCGAGCGTTGGGGGTATCGCGGCGGACTGCGATTGAGAGACACCCCGGAACCTGATCCGGTTGACACCGGCGGAGGGAAACGCGGCGGCGCCGCCCCTCTGTCCAAGGAGCGAGGCATGAGCGCCAATCCCAAGTTCATCGCAGCCACGGCCCATGTCGACGAGGCCGCGGTGCAGCCGTTGCCGAAGTCGCGCAAGGTCTATGTGCAGGGTTCGCGCGCCGACATTCGCGTGCCGATGCGCGAGATCACGCAGAACGACACGCCGACGGCGTCCGGTGCCGAGAAAAATCCCGCGCTGATGGTCTACGACACGTCCGGGCCCTACACGGACCCGTCGGTGAGGATCGATATCCGTTCCGGTCTGGAGTCGCTGCGCGCAGGCTGGATCGACGAACGTGGCGATAGCGAAGATCTCGGCGGGCCGAGTTCGCGCTACGGGGTCGAGCGGCTCGCGGATCCGAAACTTGCCGAACTGCGCTTCGGCCTGCATCGCAGCCCGCGGCGGGCAAAGGCTGGCGCCAACGTAACGCAAATGCACTACGCGCGCCGCGGCATCGTCACCCCCGAGATGGAGTTCATCGCGATCCGAGAGAACCAGCGTGCCGAGCAGTTCTCGCAGCTGCTGCGCCGCCAGCACCCGGGCCAGGGTCTCGGCGCCGCATTGCCGCCGGCGACCACGCCGGAGTTCGTGCGCGACGAGGTCGCGCGCGGCCGCGCGATCATCCCGGCGAACATCAACCACCCGGAAACCGAGCCGATGATCATCGGCCGCAACTTCCTGGTGAAGATCAACGCCAACATCGGCAACTCGGCCGTGACGAGCTCGATCGGCGAGGAAGTCGAGAAGATGACCTGGGCGATCCGCTGGGGCGCGGATACGGTGATGGACCTGTCGACGGGCAAGCACATCCACGAGACGCGCGAGTGGATCCTGCGCAACTCGCCGGTGCCGATCGGCACGGTGCCGATCTATCAGGCGCTGGAAAAGGTCGACGGCAAGGCCGAGGAACTCACCTGGGAGATCTTCCGCGACACGCTGATCGAGCAGGCCGAGCAGGGCGTGGATTACTTCACGATCCACGCCGGTGTACGGCTGCCATACATCCCGCTGACGGCGAAGCGTATGACGGGCATCGTGTCGCGCGGCGGTTCGATCATGGCCAAGTGGTGCCTCTCACACCATCGCGAATCGTTTCTCTACACTCACTTCGAGGAGATGTGCGAGCTGATGAAGGCCTACGACGTCGCGTTTTCCCTCGGCGACGGGCTGCGGCCGGGATCGATCCACGACGCCAACGACGAAGCGCAGATGGCCGAGCTCGCCACGCTGGGCGAGCTGACGCAGGTCGCTTGGAAGCATGACGTGCAGGTGATGATCGAGGGGCCGGGCCATGTGCCGATGCACCTGATCAAGCACAACATGGACGAGCAGCTGCGGCTCTGCCATGAAGCGCCGTTCTACACGCTGGGTCCCTTGACCACCGACATCGCGCCGGGATACGACCACATCACCAGTGCGATCGGCGCGGCGATGATCGGCTGGTACGGCACGGCGATGCTCTGCTACGTGACGCCGAAGGAGCATCTCGGGCTGCCGAACAAGAAGGACGTGAAGGACGGCATCATCGCGTACAAGATCGCCGCGCATGCGGCCGACCTGGCCAAGGGGCATCCCGGTGCGCAACTGCGCGACAACGCACTGTCAAAGGCGCGCTTCGAATTCCGCTGGGAAGACCAGTTCAACCTCGGCCTCGATCCTGACACCGCGAAGGACTTCCACGACGAGACGCTGCCGAAGGATGCAATGAAGACCGCGCACTTCTGCTCGATGTGCGGCCCGCATTTCTGCAGCATGAAGATCACGCAGGACGTGCGCGACTACGCGGAGAAGATCGGCGTCAGCGCGGAAACTGCGCTCGCGAGAGGCATGGAGGAGAAGTCAGTCGAGTTCGTGAAGATGGGCGCCGAGGTGTACCGGCGCGCTTGAGGCTCAACCCCAGGAGGAATCCATGCAACTGGTCTCATGGTTCGCTGCTGCGCTGATCGCCATGTACGCGCAGGCCGCGGCTGCCGCGGACAAGTTCACGCTGAAGAGCGCGGACATCGCGCCCAATGCAAAGATCGCCGTGAAGCACGTGTACAAAGGCTTCGGCTGTGAGGGGGGCAACGTATCGCCCGCGCTTGCCTGGAGCGGTGCCCCGGCCGGGACGAAGAGCTTCGCGGTCACGATGTACGACCCGGACGCGCCCACCGGCAGTGGCTGGTGGCACTGGATCGTGTTCAACCTGCCCGCATCGACGGCCGGGCTCGAGCAGGGCGCCGGCGATGCGAGCGGTACCCGGCTGCCCGCCGGCGCCGTGCAGAGCCGCACCGACTTCGGCGGACCGGGTTATGGTGGCCCGTGCCCGCCGAGCGGGCCGAGCCTGAAGAATCCGCATCGTTACATCTTCACGGTGTTTGCGCTGAGAGTGGACAAGCTCGATCTGACCCCGGATTCCTCCGGCGCGCTCGTCGGCTACATGCTCAACGCCAACGCGCTGGACAAAGCGAGCTTCACCGGGCGTTACGGGCGCTGAGCTTTCCCACCGGGCCAGTCTTCGTCGACGGCAGCTTGATTCAGGAGGCGAGGCCCGTGTCCGCGACCAAGCTGACGACGCTCGAAGCCCGCGTGCTGGGCGTGCTGGTCGAGAAAGAACTGACCGTTCCTGACATCTATCCACTGTCGCTGAATGCGCTGACATCGGGCTGCAACCAGAAGAACAACCGGGATCCGGTGCTGCACGCGACGGAGGCCGAGGTGCAGGCCGCGGTCGATCGCCTGAAGCCGCTGATGCTGGTGATCGAGTCGAGCGGATCGCGCGTAATGCGTTACTCCGAAAATGTCGCCCGCGTGCTGCGTGTGTCGTCGGAAGCTGTCGCGCTACTCGCGGCACTGTGGCTGCGCGGCCCGCAGACTGCAGCGGAGCTGCGCGCTGCGACCGAGCGGCTGCACCGCTTTGCCGATGCGAGTTCGGTCGAGGGCTTCCTGAACCAGCTCGCGGCCCGCGCCGAAGAGGTTGGTGGCCCGCTGGTTGAGCTGCAGCCGCGGGCGCCGGGTGCGCGCGAACAGCGCTGGGCCGATCTCCTGACGCCGCGTGTCGACCGCGCTCCGGCGCGGAGTCCCGATGCTGCGGACGCGGAAAACGCCACGAACTGGCGCGCCGAGATTGAAGAGTTGCGCGCCGTCGTGCAGGAGTTGCGCGAGCGCATAGAGCGGCTGGAAGACCGAGGTAACGTCTGATAAGCGGCGGTTTCCCGGGGCCGTGCCGAAACGATCGCTCGCGTGGACGTGCGAGCGGCTGCACGTCGCTGCGTAGAATCCGCGCCCCGGTCCTTGGATGGACTACGTGTTGAAGAACTGGAAGTGGCCGGTCCTGTTGGCCGCAGCAGTGCTGCTGGCGGTCAGCGCGTGGTGGCTGTCGCGCAGCGGCGACGAGGCACCCAAGTATCGGCTGGCAAGGGTCGAGCGCGGCCCGCTCACT
>Ga0335084_10003557_pt1 | contig 15207 bp, 11 predicted proteins | sample Lox_Sample_44_FD_206721 | JGI IMG/M metagenome (GOLD analysis project Ga0335084, IMG submission 206721) | Soil microbial communities from Loxahatchee National Wildlife Refuge, Florida, United States - Lox_Sample_4.4 | ecosystem: Environmental > Terrestrial > Soil > Wetlands | place: USA...
ATCGGATCGGCCGGCGTAGGGCTTGAGCAGGTGCGCCAGCTCGCGTCCAGCGTGGAGGCGGTTCTTGAAGCGCATACGATTCCTCCAAAAGCGAGGCGAGAACGCCCCTGGTCCTATTGCAAGCTCCGAGCCTGCCAGTGGCAGGCGCCCGCCTTACTCCGCCAGGCAGTCGGGCTGCCGAGGCGCGAACTTACACACAGGGCCGCGGAAAATCCGGCACGCCCCGCGTGCCGCGCCCTCACTTCGCAAGCAGCTTGCGGAACGCCGCCAGGCTCGCGGTGTTGGCGATGTCCCGCGCCGTGCACCACCCCCGTCGCGCCTGGTCGACGCCATAGCGCATGAAGCTCAGCTCCTCGACCCTGTGCGCGTCCGTGCTGATCACGAGCCGGACCCCCGCCTCGCGGGCCATCGAGGCGTGCAGGTCCGACAGGTCAAGGCGATCGGGCTGGGCGTTGATTTCCAGCATCACGCCGTGATCCCGCGCGGCCTTGACGACGGCTTCCATGTCGAGCGCGTACGGATCGCGTTTGCCGATCAGACGCCCCGTGGGGTGCCCCAGAATGTGCGCGCGCGGGTGCTGCAGCGCCCGCACGACGCGGGTCGTCATGGCGGACTTCGTCAGGTTGAATCGCGAGTGCACGGACACGACGACCACGTCCAGTTCAGCGAGCGTTGCCTCGTCGAGATCGAGCGACCCGTCATCGAGGATGTCGACTTCGGCACTCTTGAGAATCGTGAGCCCGCGCACCTTCTTCTGCACGGCCTCGAGCTCGCGGAACTGCTTGCGGAATTCGGCGCGGCCCAGGCCGCCGGCGACGCGCACCGCCTTGGTGTGGTCGGTGATCGCGATGTACTCGTAGCCGCGATCGGCGCACGCCTGGGCCATCTCCGCGAGCGAGTTCTTCCCGTCCGTGTAGGTCGTGTGCATCTGCAGGTCGCCGCGGATATCGTCGAGCGCAACGAGGTCGGGGAGCGTGCCGGCGCGAGCGGCGTCCAGCTCGCCGCGGTTCTCGCGCAGCTCCGGCGGAATCCACGGCAGCCCCACGGCCTTGAAGACGTCCTCTTCCTTGGCTCCGGCGATGCGCTTCGCACCGCGAAAGACACCGTACTCGTTGATCTTCAGATGCCGTCGCACCCCGAGCGTCCGCACGGCGATGTTGTGCGCCTTGGAGCCGGTGAAGTAGTGGAGAGCGGATCCGTACGAGATCGGCGGGACGATCCGCAGATCGACCTGGAGCCCCGACGCGAGGACGACCGAGCAGCGCGTGTCGCCCTGCGCGAGCACGCGTGTGACGTCGGGATGCCGGACGAAACGCTCGGCGATCGGCCCGCTCTTCGTGGCGGCGATGAGAATGTCGACGTCGCCGACCGTTTCCGCGCGGCGGCGATAACTGCCGGCGACGTCGAGGCGCTGGACGCCCGGCGCGTCCTTGAGGGCTTCGAGAATCGGCCGGATGTACGCCTCCGCCTCGGCGATGGGCGTGCGCGTGACGTGGGCCTTGTCCTGGGCGATGCCGCGGAGGACGGCCTGTTCGGTCGCCGGGCCGAAGCCCTTGAGTTTCGCCAGCCGGCCGCTCCGGGCGGCGCGCTCGAGATCGGCGAGCGTCTCGACGCCGAGCGCCTTGTGGACGCGCTTGGCGCGCTTCGGGCCAAACCCGGGGATCCTCAGGAGCGCCACGAGGCTCTCGGGGGTCTTGCGGGTCAGCTCGGCGAGCAGGGGCAGCTTGCCGGTGCGACAGATGGTCGCGATCTTCTCCGCGAGGTCGGCGCCGATGCCCGGGAGCTGCTCGAGGGCGTGGCCGTCCGCTTCGACGAGGGAGGCCGCGGGTTTGCCGAGGGTGCCGATCGTCCGCGCGGCCGTGCGGTACGCGCGCACGCGAAACGGATTGGCGCCCTGGATGTCGAGCAGGTCGGCGACTTCGTCGAAGATCTTGGCGATGGCGATATTCTCCATACGCACCTCACGCGTCATGCGCCGCGGGCGAGTCGAAGGAACGCCGCTTCGTCGATGACGCGGACGCCCCGCGATCGCGCGCGATCGAGTTTCGATCCCGGATCCCTGCCCGCGACGACGAGGCTCGTGTGGCTGGTCACGCTCGACGCCGTCTGCGCGCCGAGATCTCGGGCCCGCTCCTCGGCGTCCTCGCGCGTCATCGACGTCAATCCGCCGGTGAACACGATCGTCTGACCGGCCAGGGGACCCCGACGCGGCCGGGACGGCGCTTCGACGCGAAGGCCGCGCGCCAGACACGCGTCGATGATCCGCCGATTGGCTCGCCGGCGGAGGAACGCCGCGATCTCGCGCGCGGCGGCCGGGCCGATTCCAGGCGCCGATCGCAGGTCGGCCTCGTTTGCCCGCCGCAGCCGCGCGAGCGTACCGAAGTGCGCGGCGAGGCCGCGCGCGATCTGCGCCCCCACGCCGGGAATCCCGAGCGCATGGAGGAAGCGCCAGAGCGACGTGTGACGGGCGCGGTCGATCGCTTGCAGCAGGTTGCCCGCGGAGATCGGGCCAAAGCGCTCGAGCGTCCGAACGTCGGCCGCCCTGAGCGCGAACAGGTCGGCCACCGAATGCACCCGGCCGGTGGACACGAGCGCCTCCACCGTCTCCGGCCCAAGGCCTCGGATGTCGAGCGCGTGGCGCGATCCGAAGTGACTGATGGCCCGCTTGAGCTGCGCGGGGCAGGCCAGGCCATTCGGGCACCGGTCGATGGGGCCATCGTGCACGACCGCGGTGCGGCAGACCGGGCAGCGCGCCGGCATCCTGAACGGCGGCCGGCGGCGTTGGCGGGCGGTCGTGACGCGCTCGACGACGTCGGGAATCACGTCGCCGGCGCGCACGACGCGGACCGTGTCGCCGATCCGCAGGTCCTTGCGCCGAATCTCCTCGGGATTGTGCAGCGTCGCGCGGGCGACTGTGACGCCGCCAATTTCCACCGGGTTGAGAAGCGCCACGGGGGTCAAGGCGCCCGTCCGCCCGACCTGCACGACGATGTCGACGATGCGCGTGGTCGCCGCGCGCGGCGCGAACTTGAAGGCCAGCGCCCAGCGCGGGTGCCGCGCGGTCGTCTGCAATCGCGCGCGCGCCGCGAGGTCGTTCAACTTGAGGACGACCCCGTCGATCTCGTAGTCGAGCTCGTCGCGCCGCGTGGCCATGGCCGCGTGGTACGCGAGCGCCGCGTCGAGCGTTCCGCATCGCTTCGCGAGCGGACTCGCGTGCAAGCCCCAGTTCGCCAGGGCCCGCAACGTCGCCCAGCCATCGGCAATCGCCGGGCCGCCGTCCATGCGCAGGATGTCATAGAAGAACACATCGAGCCGGCGGCCGGCGGTCACGCGAGCATCGAGCTGGCGAATCGATCCTGCCGCGGCGTTCCGGGGGTTCGCAAAGAGCGGCTCGCCCTGACGCGCCAGGCTGCGGTTGAGCTGCGCGAAGTCTCCGAGCCGCATGATCACTTCGCCCCGGACCGACAGCAGCCTTGGCGGACGGCTCGTTCGGAGCCGCGCCGGTACGGCGCGAATCGTCCGGATGTTTTCCGTGACGCTCTCGCCAAGGTCGCCGTCGCCGCGCGTCGCCGCGCGCACGAGACGCCCGTCGCGGTAGACGACTTCAATCGACACGCCGTCGAACTTCGGCTCGGCGACGTAGCCGGACCATCGCCGGCCCGAATCCTCGCGCACGCGCGCGTCGAATCGCCGCACGTCGGCGAGGGCAGTGACCGAGTCGAGGCTCAGCATCGGCGCGAGGTGCTTGATCGGCCGAAACCCGGCGACCGGCGCGCCGCCGACGCGCTGCGTCGGCGAGTCGGGCGTCACGAGCGCCGGGAATTGCGCCTCGAGGCGCTTGAGCTCGTTCATCAAGCGGTCGTAGGCGGCGTCGGAGATCTCCGGACGGTCGAGCTCGTAGTAGAGGCGATCGTGCCGCCGGATTTCCCTTCGCAGATGCTCGAGGCGACGGCGCGCGCGGGCGAGGCCCTGGGGCTCAGGCGGCATACTGCGGCCAGCGTGTACTATGCATATCCTGCGCCGCCCGGACCGGGTGAGCGAAGGGAGGCGGGGTGCGAATCGCGCTCGCGCAGTTGAACTTCACGGTCGGCGCCTTCGACGGCAATTTCGCGCGCATCCGCGCGGCCGTCCTCCGTGCCGAGGCGGCGCGCGCGGACCTGGTGGTCTTCTCCGAGATGGCCACCACCGGCTATCCGCCGCGCGACCTGCTGCACCATCCCCGGTTCATCGATCGGAACCTGGAGCTGCTGGACCGCGTCGCCGCGCTCTCGACCGGCACGCTGGCCATTCTCATCGGCTTCGTCGATCGTAACCCCGCGAGGGAGGGCAAGCCGCTCTTCAACGCCGCGGCGCTCTGCGAGAGCGGACGGGTGACCGCGCGCCGCTGCAAGTGCCTGCTGCCGACCTACGATGTCTTCGACGAAGACCGGTACTTCGAGCCCGGCCGGGACGTCGCACCGATGGTCTGCCGCGGCGTGCGCCTGGGCGTGACGATCTGCGAGGACGTCTGGAACGACACGGACTTCTGGCCCAAGCGCCTGTACCATCGGGACCCGGTCTGCGAGCTGGCCGACCAGGGCGTCGACCTGCTGGTCAACATCTCCGCCAGTCCCTTCACCATCCGGAAGCCTGAGCTTCGGCGGCAGATGATCGCGCAGGAAGCGCGGAAGCACGGTCGGTTCTTCTTCTATCTCAACCAGGTCGGCGGCAACGACGAGCTGGTCTTCGACGGGCACTCGATCGGCATCGATCCCGGTGGGGCGCAGGTCGTGCGCGCGCGGGATTTCGACGAGGACTTCATCGTCTACGACGTCGGCCAGGGCGCCGGCGCCGTGGCTGACGTTCCGCCCGTCCTCCGCGAGGTCAGCGCGTCGGACGATGAGGCCGCGTACGGAGCGCTCGTGCTCGGCCTGCGTGACTACGTGCAGAAATGCGGATTCTCGAGCGTCGTGATCGGACTGTCGGGCGGCATCGACTCGTCGCTCACCGCCTGCCTCGCCGTTGCGGCGCTCGGCCGCGAGCACGTGCTGGGCATCGCGATGCCGACGCGCTATTCGTCGGCGGGGAGCACGCGCGATGCCGCCGCTATCGCGCGGAACCTCGGCATCGAGCTGCGCACGATTCCCATCGATGATCTCTTTCAAGCGTACCTCGACCGCCTCCAGCCGGTCTTCGAAGGGCGCGCCGAGGACGTGACCGAGGAGAACATCCAGGCCCGAATCCGCGGGACCATCCTGATGGCGTTGTCCAACAAGCTGGGGTCGCTGCTGCTCTCGACGGGGAACAAGTCGGAGCTCGCCGTGGGCTACTGCACGCTCTACGGCGACATGGCCGGCGGGCTGGCCGCGATCAGCGACGTGCCGAAGCTGATGGTGTATCGGCTGGCCCGATTCGCCAATCGCGAGCGCGAGCTCATTCCGGACGCGGTGTTCACCAAGGCGCCAAGCGCCGAGCTGAAAGCGGATCAGAGAGACACCGACACGCTGCCGCCGTTCGAGGTCCTCGATCCCATCATGGAGGCGTACGTCGAACGCGACCTCGACGTCGACGCGATTGTCGCGCTGGGTTTCGATCGCGCGACGGTCGTGGACGTGATCGGCCGGATCGACAACAGCGAGTACAAGCGCTGGCAGGCCGCGCCCGCGATCAAGATCTCGTCCAAGGCGTTCGGGATCGGCCGCCGGTATCCCCTGGCCGCCGACTACCGGGCGGGTGCGTAATACCTCGCACGCCTGCGGAGAATTTTGCTGCATACCGAACGGCTGGTCCGCCGGCGGCGGCGACTCCGGCGCCATCCGTGAGCACGGCCCTTGCAGGGTCATGTCATGGACGACGCGCCATGACACCCACGCTCTCGACCCCGGATCTGGAAACGCGCTGGCCGGTCATCGTCAAGCGTCCGGCCGCCGGCCGGGTGACGCCCAATCTCACGGACTACGCCCGAGAGCGCCGCGAGTTCTCGTGGGCTGCGGCGCGCGCGGCCCTCGACGGGCTGCCCGATGGACGCGGACTGAACATCGCGCACGAGGCCGTGGACCGGCATGCGAACGGTCCGAGGCGGCGTCAGATCGCGCTCCGCTGGCTGGGGAAGGACGGCGCGGGGCGCGACCTGACCTATGGCGACCTCGCCGTCGAGACCAGTCGGTTTGCCAATGCGCTCGTGCGCCTGGGTGTGGGCCAGGGCGACGTCGTGGCCGCGCTGCTCGGCCGGGTCCCCGAGCTCTACATCTCGGCGCTCGGTGCGCTCAAACGGGGCAGCGTGTTCACGCCGCTGTTCTCGGCCTTCGGGCCGGAACCGATTCGGACGCGGCTCGAGCTTGCGCGGGCCCGCGTGCTCGTCACGACCGAGGGCCTCTACACGCGAAAGGTCGAAGCGCTTCGGGCCTCGCTGCCGAGCCTCGAGCACGTCGTGGTCGTGGCTGAGCCCGGAGCGACGCACTTACCGGCCGGGACGAGCGATCTGCATCGCCTGCTGGCCGACGCCGACGACGAGTTCGTGATTCCCCCGACGCACGCGGAGGACACCGCGCTGCTGCATTTCACGAGCGGCACGACCGGGAAGCCGAAAGGCGCCGTGCACGTGCACGAGGCCGTCGTCGCGCATCACGCGACGGCCCGGCTCGCCCTCGATTTTCATCCCGGCGACATCTTCTGGTGCACGGCCGATCCCGGGTGGGTGACCGGCACGTCCTACGGCATCATCGCGCCGCTCGTGCACGGCCTCACGAGCATCGTCGACGAAGCCGATTTCGATGCCGAGCGGTGGTATCGCATCCTGCTGACAGAGCGCGTGAACGTCTGGTACACCGCGCCCACCGCCATCCGGATGATGATGAAACTCGGACTCGCGGCCGCGCGCGCGCAGAGGCTGCCGGCGCTGCGCTTCCTCGCCAGCGTCGGCGAGCCGCTCAACCCGGAAGCCGTGGTGTGGGGACGCGAAGCGTTCGGTCTTCCATTCCACGACAACTGGTGGCAGACGGAAACGGGCGGCATCATGATCGCCAACTTCGCGGCCACCGACGTCCGGCCGGGGTCGATGGGCCGCCCGCTGCCGGGAATCGACGCGGCGATCGTTCGTCGGGTGTCGGACGACGCGATCGAAGTGATCGACACGCCGCAGACCGACGGCGAGCTCGCTCTGCGTGCGGGCTGGCCGTCGATGTTCCGCGGCTACCTGGGCGACGAGGCGCGCTACCGCCAGTCTTTTGCCGGCGGCTACTACCTGACCGGCGACGTCGTGCGTCGCGACGAGGACGGGTACTACTGGTTCGTCGGCCGCGCCGACGACCTGATCAAGTCATCCGGCCATTTGATCGGACCGTTCGAGGTCGAAAGCGTCCTGCTCGAGCATCCGGCCGTCGCGGAGGCCGCCGTCATCGGCAAGCCCGATCCGCTCGCCCTGGAGATCGTCAAGGCGTTTGTTGCGCTCAAGCCGGGCTACGAAGACCGTGAGGCGCTGCGGCGCGATCTCCTGGGGTTTGCGCGCGTGCGACTCGGCGCGGCGGTCGCGCCCAAGGAGCTGGCGGTGCTCTCCAGCATCCCCAAGAACCGCGCGGGAAAGATCATGCGACGTGTGCTCAAGGCGCGCGAGCTGGGCCTGCCCGAAGGCGACGTCTCGACGATGGAGCCGTCATGACGGATGCTGTGCTGCCTCCTGCGCATTTTGACGCCGCCGTCGGTCTCGCGCGTTATCGCGAGATGCTGCGCATCCGTCGCTTCGAGGAGGCCTGCGCCGAGCTCTACAGCGCGGGCAAGATTCGCGGCTTCCTGCACCTGTACATCGGCGAGGAGGCCGTCGCCGCCGGCACGATGCCCGCGCTTGGGCCCGACGACGCGGTCGTGGCGACGTATCGCGAGCACGGGCAGGCCCTGGCGCGCGGCGTGCCGAGCCGGGCGCTGATGGCCGAGATGTTCGGGAAGCGAGAGGGCTGCAGCCGTGGTCGCGGCGGGTCGATGCACGTGTTCGACGCGGCGCGCCGTTTCTACGGCGGAAACGCGATCGTCGGGGGCGGTCTGCCGATCGCCGTAGGGCTGGCGCTCGCCGACGTCCTGGCCCACCGGCCGCGCGTGACCGCGTGCTTCTTCGGCGACGGCGCCGTCGCCGAGGGCGAGTTCCACGAATCGCTCAATCTTGCCTCGCTCTGGAAACTGCCGGTGCTGTTCCTCTGCGAGAACAACCTCTATGCGATGGGCACGCGCCTGGACCGCGCGCAGTCGCAGATCGATCTGGTGACGAAGGCGCGGAGCTATCGCCTGCCCTCGGAAGCGGCCGACGGCATGGACCTGCTGGCCGTGGAGGCCGCCACGCGGCGTGGCGTCGAGCTCGTGCGTCGTGGCGAAGGGCCGGCGTTCATCGAATTCCGCACGTACCGCTTTCGCGCGCATTCGATGTTCGACGCCGAGCTCTATCGAGACAAGGCGGAAGTCGAATTGTGGAAGACGCGCGATCCGCTCGCCATCTTCGCGGCGCGTCTGCATCGATGGGGCCACGTGACCGACGCCGCGCTGGCCGACGTCGACCGCGAGGTCGCCGCCGAGATGGCCGATGCCGTCAGATTCGCCGAGGCGGGGACGTGGGAGCCGGTCGAGGATCTGCTGACCGAGGTCGTGGCGCCCGCGGCCGCTCCGGCCGTCGCGAGTCTGGCGTCATGACGACCACCTATCGCGAGGCCATCCGCATGGCGCTGCGGGAAGCGCTGCAGCGCGATCCCCGGGTGTTTCTCATGGGTGAGGACGTCGGCGCGTACGGCGGTTCGTACGCGGTGAGCAAGGGCCTGCTCAGGGAGTTCGGTCCGGACCGGATCCGCGACACGCCGCTCTCCGAGTCGGCGTTCGTCGGCGCGGGCATCGGCGCCGCCCTCGCCGGCGCGCGGCCCATCGTCGAGGTCATGACGGTGAACTTCAGCCTCCTCGCCCTCGATCAGATCGTCAACAACGCGGCCACGCTGCGCCACATGTCGGGCGGGCAGCTCAACGTACCGATCGTCATTCGCATGGCGACGGGCGCGGGCCGCCAGCTCGCCGCGCAGCACGCGCATAGTCTCGAGGGCTGGTACGCCCACATTCCCGGGCTGCGCATCGTCACCCCGGCGACGCTCGCCGACGCGCGCGGGATGTTGTGGACGGCGCTGCAGTCGCCCGATCCGGTGTTGATCTTCGAGCATCAGACCCTTTACAACATGGAGGGCATACTGGCAGACGATGCGGGCGCCGTGGACATCGACCACGCGGTCGTCCGCCGTCCTGGGCGGGACATCAGCCTGCTGACGTACGGCGGGACGCTCGGCAAGACCCTCGCCGCGGCGGAGACGCTGACCGCGCGCGGCATCGACGCCGAAGTCATCGATCTGCGGAGCCTCCGGCCGCTCGACATGTCCGTGCTCGAATCGTCGGTCCGCCGGACGCGGCGCGCCGTGATCGTGGACGAGGGCTGGCGCAGCGGAAGCCTGTCAGCCGAGATCAGCGCGCGCCTCCACGAGTCGCTGTTCTACGAGCTGGACGCGCCCATCGCGCGCGTCTGCACGGCCGAAGTGCCGATTCCCTATCCCCGCCACCTCGAAGAGGCGGCGTTGCCGCAGCCGCCAGCGATCGTCGCGGCCGTGCAGCAGCTCGTCAGTGCGCACCATGGGTGAGTTCCGGATGCCGTTGCTCGGCGCGGACATGGAAGCCGGAACGCTCGTGGAGTGGCTCAAGCACCCGGGCGACGAGGTCCATCGCGGCGACATCATCGCCGTGGTCGACACGCAGAAGGGCGCGATCGAGATCGAGGTGTTCGAGAACGGCGTGCTCGACTCGATTGCCGTGCCGGTCGGCCAGAAAGTGCCCGTGGGCACGGTGCTGGCCGTCATTCGAGGCGTCGGCGAGCCCGGCGCTCCGCCGGTGCCCGTCCGCCCGCCTGCGCCGGCGCCGCCGGCCGAGCCTGCCGTTCGTCCCCGCGCGTCCCCGGCCGCCCGTCAGGCGGCGTCGACCCTTGGCGTCGACCTGGCGCGCGTGGCGGGCACGGGCCCGGGCGGCGCGATCACGCTCGCCGACGTTGAAGCGGCGGCCAAGCCCGCCGGCGCCCCGAAGCCGGCGGCGATGCGATCGGCGATCGCAGCCGCCATGGCCCGCTCGAAGCGCGAGATTCCGCATTACTACCTGTCGACCGCGATCGATCTCGGGGCCGCGATGGCCTGGCTGCGCGCGGCCAATGAAGCGCGGCCGCTCGACGATCGGCTCCTGCCCGTTGCGCTCCTTATCAAGGCGGTGGCGCTCGGCCTTCGCGAGGTACCGGAGCTCAACGGGTTCTGGGTCAACGGCGGGTTTCAGCCCGCGCCCGCCATTCACGTGGGCTGCGCGATCTCCCTGCGCGGCGGGGGCCTCGTGGCGCCGGCCCTCCACGATGCCGACAAGAAAGCCCCCGCGACCCTCACGCGCGAGCTGCGCGATCTCGTCGCGCGGGCTCGAAGCGGGTCGCTCCGGAGCTCGGAGCTCGCCGATGCCACGATCACCGTGACCAATCTCGGTGAGCAGGGCGTGGATGCCGCCTACGGCATCATCTATCCGCCGCAGGTGGCGCTCGTCGGGTTCGGCCGCATTGCCGATCGTCCCGCCGTCGCTGACGGCCGCGTCGCGATCCGGCCGATCGTCACAGCCACGCTGGCCGGCGACCATCGCGCGAGCGACGGCCACCGCGGCGGGCGTCTGCTCGCCGCCGTCGATCGCCTCCTGCAGGAGCCGACTGCGCTGTGACCCGCGACGAAATTCGTGACGTCGTGCTGCAGGCCCTGACGAAGATTGCGCCGGAGGTCGACCCGGCGTCCATCGCGCCGGCCGTCAGTCTTCGCGATCAGCTGGATTTGGATTCGATCGACTTTCTCAACGTCGTGCTCGCGATCCACGAGCGCCTCGGCGTGGAGATCCCCGAGGCCGACTACGCCAAGCTCCTGACCCTCAACGGTGCGGTGACATATCTGACGGCGAGGCAGGCTGCGCCGCGGCAGTAACCGGCAGGTATTTTTCGAACCACTCGCCGGCGCGTTGCGCCACCGTCTCGAGCGTGCCGGGTTCCTCGAAGAGGTGCGAGGCCCCGGGAACGATCTCGAGCTGCACGAGATGACGCATGTGCCGCTGGGCATCGCGGTTCATGTCGATCACCGTCGTGTCCAATCCGCCGACGAGGAGCAGCGTGGGGGCAAGGACCCGGGGCAGCGCCACATCGGCGAGGTCCGGCCGACCGCCGCGCGACACCACGGCCGAGACGTCGTGGGGTCGTTCGGCTGCGGCGACCAGCGCCGCCGCCGCACCGGTGCTCGCGCCGAACAGACCGATCGGCAACGCGGAAATCTCCGGCCGGCGCTTCAGCCAGTCCACGAGCGCGACCACGCGACGACCCAGCAGGCCGATGTCGAAGCGCAGCCGGGCCGTGCGCCGATCCACGACCTCTTCGGGGCCCGTCAGGAGATCCGCGAGCAGCGTGCCGAATCCACGCGCCCGCAACTGGCCCGCGACGAACTGGTTGCGCGGGCTGTAACGGCTGCTGCCGCTGCCGTGCGCGAAGACGACGATGCCGCGCGGCGACTTGGGCAGACCCAGGTCGGCGTCGAGGACAGCGCCGTCGATCGGCAGCCGGACTGGCGTCAATTGAAATGAGTCGATGTGCATGAGCAACTCCCGCCCACACTCATTTCTTAAGCAACGTTCGGGCCGTCGGGCGCGGTCCGGTTTCAGGATGGCGGGCGCGCGCCGGTGGGAAATGCTTCCCTCGGGCACGCAAAAACCGGCTCTCTCGCGGCTGGCCAAGACCCCAGGACGGGTTCGCAGCCACGGCGATGGGCAGGCCCATTGCTTGCAGGCGTTCACAACATGCAGATCCCACTTCGAATGACGTTTCGCGGACTGGCTGGTGCGGACTGGCTGGAAGCGGAGATTGCCAGGCGCGTGGCCCAACTCGAGCGGTACTACCCAGCGATTACCGGCGGGCGCGTGCTCGTCCAGCTCGACCACCGGCGCCATCAGACCGGCAATAGGTTTCATATTCGTGTCGACCTGGCCGTGCCGGGCGGCGTCGTCGTGGCCTCGCACGAGTCGTCGCTCCATGCGAGCTTGCGTGACCTCGGCACCGAATCGTCGTCCAAGCAGTCCGACATCAACCGCGAGCGGACGCGGGCGGTCGTGGCAGTGCGGCGCACGTTCGACGTCGTGCGGCGCCGCCTGCAGGACTTCGCGCGGCGGCAGCGCGGCGCCGTCAAGACGCACGCGCCACGACGCCGATCCGCGGCGACGCCCGGCGCCTGAGGACGGGTTGCGCGGGCCCGCGTTCGCCGGGCGGGCGCCATCGTCGGTATAGTGGCCAGATTCTGCTGGTCGCTTTCCGCGAGGTGCCTCATGCGTTCATCGATTCGGATTCCATCGGTTGCTCTGGGTGCGATTTGGGCCGTCGTCCTCGGCGGCTCCTGCGCGCGGGGGCCGTCCCCGGCGGCGACCACGTCGCCGGCCTCCGCGGCGGCCAGCGAGCCGTTCGTGCCGGGGCTGGGCGAGATCATGAGCCTGCAGCAGATGCGCCACACGAAGCTCTGGCTCGCCGGCCAGGCCAAGAACTGGGATCTGGCGGCCTACGAGGTTGATGAGCTGGGCGAAGGGTTCGACGACGTCGTGCGGCTGCACCCGACGCACAAGGACTCGCCGGTCGCGCCCAAGGACGCGATCCCGCGGATGGTGACGCAGCCGATCGCCGATGTGCGTGCGGCCGTCGAGAAGCAGGACCCGGCCGCGTTCGCGACGGCGTATGACGCGCTGACGGCGGCGTGCAACAACTGCCACGCGGCGACGAACTTCGGCTTCAATCGCGTGCAGCGGCCCGCGACGAACCCGTATCCGAATCAAGTATTCGAGCCGGTGAAGAAGTAGGCGGGCGGCGTCAGTTCGGGTCGCCCAGCAGGATGAAGGCCGCCCAGAACGCGGGATCCTCGGGCACGACGACGTCGCCGAGCGGCGTCGACACCTTCACGCGGCCGGCGCGCAGGTCGGCGATGAGCTGCAGCTGCGCGGCCCGCAGCGCGCGCGCCTTGTCCGCGCCCTTCAACCACTCGCGGTAGAACGCGGGCAGCAGGCGATTCGTCGGCTCGTCGGCGATGTCCCACAGACTGACAATGAGCGACGACGAGCCGGCGTAGAAGAACGCGCGCGCCAGCGCGGCGATGCCGTCGCCCGTCGCGACGCCCTCGCCGGATCGACACGCGCTCAGGACGACGAGATTCGCGTCCAGCGTGAGTTTGTAGATCTTGTCGGCGGAGAGTTTGCCCGAGGCCGAGCCGTCGGCAGGGCGGCCCAGGGCGAGAAACGACCCCAGCGGATCGGCATCGCGAACGATGGCGTGCGTCGCGAAGTGCACGACGGCCTGATGTCCCGTCGCGGCCAGCACGCGCGGTTCGGTCGCCGCCGTGTCGGCGAGCACCGTCGTGCGATCCGCCGGGAGGAGCCTGGCGATGGCCTTCACTTCGGCGTCGGCGCCGGGGAGGCGCGGCAGCGGCGGGTCGCCGGGAATCTTCGGCGTCGGCGCCGGGTCGGCCACGAGCAACATCGAACCGGACCGGGGGTTGGCTGTTCCGGCGTGCACGTGCTCGAGCATCGCGCCCGCGGTGACCGAGTGCACGGCATAGCGCTCGAGCAGGTAGCGACCCTGGGCGTCGCGCAGCGCGGCGAACGGCACGTTCATCAAGGGGCCATGCGGCACGATGGTCAGTCGCGCGCCCGGGCTCGTCGGCAGGTAGTGCGCGACAGGCAGGATCAGGAGGTCGTACAGATCGCGCCAGACGGCCCGCGGCTTCATGACGAGCGGCACGTCTTGCTCGCCGCGGGTGCGCGTCGTCGGACCACGCGAGGCCGCATCGTCGCCGAAGGCCGACGTCGCGTGCACCAGGTCATCGAGCTTCGATCGCCTCACGGCGACGCTTGCGCTGCCCAGGGCGCCGTCAGGCGACACGACCCACTCGTAGATCTTGTCGTCGGCCACCCAATAGAGCAGGAGCGACGAATGGAGCTGCGCCGCCGTGGCGGCCAGATCGGCCATCGTCGCGCTCTCGACCGACGCGTCACTGCGCAGCGACGCCGGATTCGCGCCGCGGGTCGTGAGCACGGGGGAAGCGTGGCTCGCGCGCGTCTCGCGTGAGGCCAGCAGATCGAGCAGCGCGCGCGACCGTGCGCGCTCGGCCGTCTCGAGCGCCTCGCGAACGTCGCCGCGCCGGAAGTGCAGCTCAATGGCCAGCGAGTAGCTCGGCGCCCACAGATCTTCGAAGCCCTGCTTCAGGAAATCGTCCGCGGCGAGGTGCGCGTGCAGATCCTCGAGCTCCCGGAGGGCGGCGTCGTGGTCGGCCACGGCCGCCGCGTCGTTGCCCAAATCCAGGTTGACCATCGCGCGCGTCTGGCGGGCCCGAATGCAGTCGAAGCGCGTCAAGGCGGTCGCGCACGACCCCACCGCCTGTCCGGCGGCCTCGAGGGCCTCGTCTTCGCGGCGCAGGAACCGGTCGATGAGCGCCAGCTCGGTGTAGCGCCAGGTCTTCAGCGCGGGCGAGACCGTGGCCAGCGTGTCCATCAGCAGGGTGCGACCGCGCTCGGGTTCGCCGTTGAAGCCGAGGAACGATGCGTAGTTCGCCCGAAGCAGGTTCCGCGCGTCGGGAGATACCGTGTCCGCGAGCGCGAGCGCCCGCTCGTAGTAGATCTTGGCGCGCTTCGCGTCGGGCACGTTCGCATAGCTCACGGCGACGGCGTTCAGGCTTTGGACGAGCGACACCGGCGGTCCGAGCTTCTCGTGAATCGCCAGCGCCTTGAGCTGATACTGCACCGCCGCCGCGTTCTGTCCGTGCAGGCGGAAAACCCGGCCCAGGCTCGTGTACGTCGTACCCAGTTCGTCCGTGGGCGGAATCGACTCGAGTACCCCGATCGCTTCGTTGAGCTTGTCGATCGCGCCGTCGAAGTCGCCGGTGGCAAAGAGCTTGTCGCCCCACAAGTGCAGCACCGCACCCTCGAACGACCGGTTGCCCAGGCTCTTCGCGTCCTCCAGCAGCGACGCGAGGCTTCGCCACATCTCGGGCGTGATCCCGCGCTCGTCGACCCGCAGCGCATTGAATTCGGCGGACGCCCGCGCGCGCCGGTTGCCCGCCTTGTCGTACGCGGCAATCGCGCGCCTGTAGTGACCGAGCGCGGCCGGCTTGCCGTCCGTCGTGGCCT
>Ga0335084_10003559_pt1 | contig 15204 bp, 13 predicted proteins | sample Lox_Sample_44_FD_206721 | JGI IMG/M metagenome (GOLD analysis project Ga0335084, IMG submission 206721) | Soil microbial communities from Loxahatchee National Wildlife Refuge, Florida, United States - Lox_Sample_4.4 | ecosystem: Environmental > Terrestrial > Soil > Wetlands | place: USA...
GCGCACGAAGGAATATCACCGCCGCATACAGCTGTGCGATCCGGTCGGCGGCTTCGTCAACGATCAAGTCCACACGATGAATTTCCTGTACTGCCACGAGGACTATCGCGAGGCGCGCCGCGTCGGCGTGCCGATGGTGACCGCGTTCAACATCGCCAACGCGCATCTGTATTGGACGCGCGAAGCGTTCCCGACGCGCGCGTATCAGACGCTCGGCAACGTCGGCGCCGCGATGAAGGCGAAGAAACCGCCGCCAGACGATCCGAGCGCGGCGAAGGGGTTGCCGGAAGGCGTCGGCGTCGGTGATCCCGACCACCTGGTGCGTACGATCAAACGCTGGGAGTCGATCGGCGTCACCGGCATCAACTTCCTGTTGAACGCGATGGAGATGGTTCCGCAGCAAGCTGTGCTCGAGAGCATGAGGCTCTTCGCGCGAGAGGTGCTGCCGCAGTTTCGCAACGGCGATGCGCGCGCCCCTGTCTATACACCGGCGACGCTGCCCCACGTGCGCGCCAACGACTCCGTCAAGGCGGGCGTGCGCTGATGCTGGTCGGTACGGCGAGCGTCGAGCAGCTGCTGCAATCGCAAGCGACCGCCACGATCGAAGCATTCGGAGACGAGCCGATTCTCTTCGAGGACGTCGCGTGCTTCCAAATGACCGCGGAGATGCGCAATCGCGCGCGCGAAGCGATCTTGCCGGCGAGCCTGCATCCGACGGTGCCGGCGGCGCTGTCGTTGCAGGTCTGGTCGATCGGCGCGAGTCCGTGGGGCGCGTTTCGGATGGCGCTCGCCCGCGCCGCTTGTCGCAGCGGGGTGCGCGCACGCGGTTTCACGCTCGCCGCGTTCGCCTCCAGCGCGACGGCGAGCGTGGCGTTGCGCGATCGGTTCGGCTTTCCAGCGCGCGAGGCCGCGATCAACCTCCGCCACGGTTACGACGGGGCCGATGCGACGGTGGCGCTCGACGGACGCGACGTGCTGCGCGTGCGTGCGATCGATCCGGAACCGATGAGCCTCGACGACGTGCAATACACCGGCACGCTCAATCTCGCGCACACGCCGAACGGGTTGCGTCTGGTGCAACTCGAAGCCGATCACGCGGCGACTCGCATCGAGCGACTGACCGCCGATCTCGCCGCGTTCGATGCATGCGCATGGGGCAGTGCGTTGCTCGATCCGTATCTCGTCGTGTCGGCGTCGCTCGCGTTCGAGCGCGTGACGTTTCCGCCGATTCGCTTCGTCTGCAAAGTCGACGAGCTCGCGTTCACCGGCACAGAGGCGGTCGCGCCGCGTCCGCACGCGGCGGACGGTTGAGCTGGTGCGCGAGGTCTACGACGTGTTGGTCGTCGGCGCCGGCAGTGCCGGCTCGGTGATCGCCGCGCGTGCGTCCGAAGATCCGAATCGCACGGTGCTGCTCGTCGAGGCGGGACCGGACTATCCCGATCCGTCGCGGACGCCGTTCGATCTGATCAACAGCCACAACAATTCGTATCGCGATCACGATTGGGGTCTCGACTACGAGCCGACGCGCGGCCGAGCGAATCCGTTTCCGCGCGGCCGCGTCGTCGGCGGTTCGAGCGCGGTCAACACGACGATCGCGCTGCGCGGCGTGCCGGAGGACTACGACGAGTGGGCGAGCCTCGGCAATCCGTTGTGGGCGTGGGACCGGGTGTTGCCGGCGTTCAAACGGCTCGAACGCGATCTCGACTTCGGTCACGCCTCGTATCACGGCGACGCGGGGCCGATCTCGATCCGTCGCTATCCGTCGAGCGAACTGTTGCCGCAGCATCAGGCGTTCCTCGAATCGGCGCGCGCGCTCGGCTATCCGGATTGCCCGGACGGCAACGATCCGTGGGCCGCCGGCGCCGGTCCGCAGCCGATGAACAAGCTCGGCCGGTTGCGCGTGTCGTGCGCGCTCGGCTATCTCGCGCCGGTCCGCGCTCGACCGAACCTGACGATTTCGGCCGATACGTTCGTCCGGCGCCTCCTGATCGAGAATGGCCGCTGCGTCGGCGTCGAGGTCGAGCGTCCCGACGGTTCCGTCGAGGGGATCCGCGCGCGGGCGACGGTGCTCAGCGCCGGTGCGATCCTGTCGCCGGCGATTCTGATGCGCTCCGGGGTCGGGCCGCGCGGCCAGCTCGAGTCGTTCGGAATCGACGTCGTGCGCGACGTGCCCGGCGTCGGCGCCAATCTGTCGGACCATCCGGCGCTGTCGGTCACGTGCATCGTCAAGGACGCGTCGATCATCGATTTCGACGCACCGCTGATCCAAACGATCCTGCGCTACACCGCGAAGGGCTCGCAGAAGCGCAACGATCTGCAGATCGAACAGATCAGCTTCGGCGGTCGCGCCGGCGGTCCGCCGATGTTCGCGATCGCCGCCGTGCTCGAATACCAATGCGGCCGCGGCGAGTTGCGATTGCGTTCGGCCGATCCGCACGCCGCGCCGATCATCGACAATCGGTTCTGCGAGGACGAACGCGACACCGCGCGACTGGTCGGTTGCTTCAAGGACGCGCTCGAGTTCACGCGCGTCGGACCGCTCGCCGAGATGATCGAGGCGGTGCGGTTTCCCGATCCGGGCAGGCAGCTCGACGACGCCGACATCGCGGCGTTGTGCCGACGTTTCGCCGGCAGCGGCTTCCATCCGTGCGGCACGGCGAAGATGGGGCCTGCGAGCGATGCGTTCGCCGTGGTCGACGAGCTCGGCTGCTGTCGTTCGATCGACGGGCTCGTCGTCGCGGATGCGTCGATCATGCCGTTCGTGCCGCGCGCGAACACGAATCTCACCTGCATCATGATCGGCGAGCACATCGGCGAAGCGCTGCGCGCATCGCCGGCGCGGTACGGGCTGTGAACGCGGCGGGGAATTCGTGATGGACGACTTGTACGTCATTTCGTTCGAAGAGGTGCTGTACGGGAGCATCCTGCTCGCGCTGACGATGGCGATTCACGGCGGCGGCATGCTGGCGACGCTCAGGGTCAACGATTCGTTGCACGAGCGCTTCCGCGCCTCGGAGTCGTTTCTGGTCGGCGTCGGCATCATCATTCTGGCGAGTTGGATCATGCTGATGACCAGTCTGGTCGAAGTGATCGTTTGGGCCGGGTTCTTCATGCTCAAGCACGCGCAATCCGGACACAGCATCGCGATGTACAACGCGCTCTTGAACTACACCGAGCTGCAAGCGGGCTACCTGCCGCAGCGCTGGCATCTGCTCGAAGGGCTGCTCGGTCTCGCGGGACTGATGACGATGGCGTGGTCGGCGGGCACGCTGTACGCGCTCGTCGACGTGTTCCAGAAACAGCAACTCGCGATCTACGCGCGACGGCGCCAGAGGAGCTGATTCCGGTGGCGCGCCGATGTTGAAGCGAATCCTGGTAGGCGCCGGCGCGGCGATCGCGTTGATCGTCGCGTGGTCCGCGCTCGTCCTGGCCGCGTCGCTGCAAGGTTGGTTCGCATCGTCGATCGCCCCGCGCGGCGATGCGCGCGCCTTCATGGACGCGCTGGTCGAACGCGTCTCGGCGGCGCACGTCGGCAACGTCGCGGTCGCGCTGATCGAAGACGGACGCGTATTCGATCGCCACTACCGAACCGTTGGCGATCCCGTCGATGCGCAAACGCTGTTTCAGATGGCGTCGGTGAGCAAATGGGTGACGTCGTGGGGCGTCATGGCGTTGGTCGAGCAGGGTCGCATCGATCTCGATGCGCCCGTGTCGAAGTACGTGACGCGTTGGACCCTGCCGCCGAGTCGGTACGACAACGACGGCGTAACGGTGCGCCGGTTGCTGAGCCACACCGCCGGTCTCACCGACGGCCTCGGCTATCGCGGTTTCGCGCCGGGCGAGGCACCGCAGACGCTCGAGGAATCGCTGACGTTCGCGACCGATCACATGCCGGGTGCCGACGGCCATGTCCGGGTCGGCCGCGCGCCGGGTTCGCGGTGGCAATACTCCGGCGGCGGCTTCACGCTGCTGCAACTGATGATCGAAGGCGTGACGCAGCAGAGCTTTGCGCAATACATGCAGCAGACGGTGCTCGAACCGCTCGGTATGGAGCGCACGACGTTCGACGAAGACGTCGCGACCGTGGGCGGCATCGCGACGTCGTACGACGCGGATCTCGAGCCTGCGACGCATTACCGATTCACTGCGCTCGCCGCGGCGTCGATGTACTCGGATCTCGACGACATGGCCCGCTTCGCGCTTGCGCACGTGGCCGGTGACGACGGCGCGCCGCCAGGGCGCGGCGTCTTGAGGCCCGCGACGCTCGAGACGATGCGCGTGCCGGAGGCGCACGTCTTGGGGCGCGATCTGTGGGGGCTCGGCACGATGCTGTTCGCGGCGAGCGGCGCCGATCACGTGTTCGGTCACGACGGCGACAACTTTCCGGCGATCAACCACGCGGTGCGCGTCGATCCGATCACGCGCAGCGGCATCGTCGTGTTGTCGAGCGGTGACGCCGCCTTCGCCTCGCGACTCGCCGCGGAGTGGACGTTCTGGAAGACGGGGCACGTCGACTTCGCGGGCCTTGCGCGCAACCTACGACGTCTGCTGCGCACCATCGGCGCCGGTGCCGGCACGATCGCGATCGCGGCGATCGCCTGGATCTGGTTCGCCCGCCGCCGCGCGACCTGAGCCGCTCGACACCTCACCGGCATGCTCGACCGCGCCGCCACTCGCCTATTGCGTCCGTCGCTCGAACGCGGCGCGCGGGCCTTGCGTCGCGCTCACCTCACCGCGAATGCCGTGACGTGGATCGGATTCGCGCTCGGCCTCGCCGCGGCGTGTGCGATCGCGTTCGAGGCCTACATCGCGGGGCTCGCGCTGATCGTGTCGAGCCGCATCTGCGACGGTCTGGACGGCGCGCTCGCGCGATTGACACAACCGACCGACCGCGGTGCATTTCTCGACATTGCGCTCGACTTCCTGTTCTACGCGAGCATTCCGCTTGCGTTCGCGGTGGCGAACCCCGCCGACCGCGCGCTGCCCGCCGCGACGCTGCTCGCCGCGTTCATCGGCACCGGATCGAGCTTCCTCGCGTACGCGGTGTTCGCGGAGCGGCGCGCCCTACACAGCGAGGACTATCCGAACAAAGGTTTCTACTTCCTCGGCGGCTTCACCGAGGCGAGCGAGACGTTCATCTGCTTCGCGTTGATGTGCCTCTTTCCCCACCGCTTCGCGCAATGGGCGTACGGCTTCGCCGCGCTGTGCGCGTTGACGATCGTCACGCGCTTCGCCGCGGGCTGGCGCACCCTAGACTGATCGTCAGGACGATTCGTTCGCCGCCGGATAGAAACCGAACGCCGCGTAGCCGACGACGCGCTCCGCGTCGCCTGTGACGTCGCCCGAGTTGCAGGCGGCGAGCTGGCGCGGCACCAGCGCGTGCCGGCGGGCCGCGAGCAGGAAGCCGTCGAGGCCCACGCAGCCGCACGCGTCGTCGCCGCCGAGCGTCGCGTCGAGCGCAAGGATGCGCCGGCAGGTGCGAACGTCGAGCGCGCGCGCGGTCGAGGCGTCGTGGAAGTGGCTCAAATCGGTGCTGACGACGACGAGGGTTTCCGCGCCGCCCCAGACGCGTTCCAGCATCGCCGCGACGTCGCCCGGCTCGGCATCGCCGGCGACGAGCGGCACCAGCGTGAACGCGTCGAGCACCGTCTGCAGAAAGGGCAGCTGCACTTCGATGCTGTGCTCGAACGCGTGCGCGCGATCGGAGGCGACGACGCCGGGCAGGGCGATCAACGCGCGCCGCGCTGCCGCGTCGATCGGCACCTCGCCGAGCGGTGTTGCGAACGCGTCGGCGGTGGCGATGGCGACGCCGCGCAGCGCGACGCGATGGCTCGGACCGATCGCGACGACGCGCCGCACGGTCGAGCGTACGTCTTTCAGCGTCGCGTACGCGGCCGCGGCGATGCGGCCCGAGTACATGTATCCCGCGTGCGGCACCACGAGCGCCTTCGGCGCCGCGCCGCGCGCGCCGACGCCGGCGAAACAATTCTCGATCTCGTCTCGCAGCGCCGCAGCGCCGTTGCGATAGAACGCGCCGGCGACGGCCGGCGCGCGAACGGAGGTGGAGTTCATGGCGCGCAGTATGGAAGGGCCGCCGACGGCGCGAAAGCGCGACGCGCTTGCAACGTTCGTGGTGCGCCCGCATTTAACGGCGATGGAAAAACCGCAGTCCTCTACCATCGATACCCGCTACTGGCACGCGCTCGACGACGGCCGCGTGCAGTGCGATTTGTGCCCACGCGAGTGCAAGCTGCACGAAGGTCAGCGCGGATTGTGTTTCGTGCGCGGCTGCGAGGAGGGTCGCGTCAAGCTGTACACGTACGGCCGCTCGAGCGGCTTCTGCGTCGACCCGATCGAGAAGAAGCCGCTGAACCATTTCCTGCCGGGATCGAGCGTGCTGTCGTTCGGTACGGCCGGCTGCAACCTCGCGTGCAAGTTCTGTCAGAACTGGGACATGAGCAAGTCGCGCGAGATGGACACGCTCGCCGACCGCGCATCGCCGGTCGAGCTCGCGCGTGCCGCGGTCGAGCTCGGCTGCGCGAGCGTCGCGTTCACGTACAACGATCCGGTGATCTTTCTCGAATACGCGCGCGACGTCGCGGCTGCGTGCCACGCCGTCGACGTGCGCACCGTGGCGGTCACCGCGGGCTACATCTCGGCCGAGCCGCGCGTGGAGTTCTTCGCCGGCATGGACGCCGCGAACGTCGACCTGAAGGCGTTCGACGACGACTTCTATTACCGCGTCTGCGGCGCGCGCCTCGCGCCGATCTTGGAGACGCTCGAATACGTTCGCCGCGAAACGAACACGTGGCTCGAGATCACGACGTTGCTGATTCCCGGCGAGAACGATTCGAACGCCGAACTCGACGCGCTGACGCGCTGGGTCGCGGACCGCTTGGGTGTCGACGTACCGGTGCATTTCACGGCGTTCCATCCCGACTGGAAGATGCGCGACCGGCCGTCGACGCCGCGCGAGACGCTACTCCGGGCTCGGGCGATCGCGCGTGCGAACGGCTTGCGGCACGTCTATACCGGCAACGTCCAAGACGTCGACGGCGGCAGCAGCTACTGCGCGGGTTGCGGTGAGCGTGTCATCGAGCGCAGCGGCTACACGATCGGCGCGTATCGGCTCGACGACGCGGGATCGTGCCGAGCGTGCCGCGCGCCGCTGCCCGGCGTGTTCGACGGCCCGCCGGGCCGCTGGGGCGCGCGACGCCGTCCGATCCGCATCGCGAGCGTCGAGTCGCCATAGCCGGCCCCGTCCGCTCGATGCGTCGGGCCGCCCCTTAGCGTAGCTGTCTGACGATCGCCGATCCGAGTATCCACACGCCCATCAGCGTCAGAAGCATGAACGCGATGCGGCGCAGCGTCGCTTCGGATACCGGCGGCGGCACGCGTCGACCGAGCCACGTGCCGATCAACACGACCGGCAACGCGGTCCCCGCCAGCGTCCAAACGTCTCGATCGAGTCCGCCCGCGACGCCGACCGCCGCTACCCGGACTGCCGTCGACACGGCGAAGCAGCCGAGCAACGTTGCGCGGATTTCGGTGACCGGCAACGGCTGGCGATACGCGAACCAGCCGATCACCGGTCCCGATGCCGCGAACAATCCGCCGAGGATGCCGCCGGCGACACCCGCCGCCGTGGCGCCCGCTGCGTTCGATACCGACTCGCGTAAGCGCGGCCGGACCATCATCGATCCGCTGCCGGCGACGAGGAACGTCCCGAGCAGCAACTCGAGCACCCAGCCGGCGCGTGTCGACAATACGCCGAGCAGCGAGACGCCAACCACAGTCGACGGCGCTTGGCCGAACACGAGTCCGCGAAAAATCCGCCCGTGTACCAAGTGATAGTGGCCGCGCAGCGACAGCGCGATGTTGACGAACGATAGCAGGCTGATCGTCGCGGCGGCGGTCGTGAGCGCAACGAGATGGGCGCTTTCGACGCACGCGATGACGAGCAAGCCCATCGCGAAACCGGCGACCGATTGGACGTAGCTACCGAACAGCACGGCGAGCAGGAACAGCGCGATTTGCGGGGCGCTCATGGCACGCGCATGAGGATTCGGTTGACGCTGGAACTGCGCATCGTAGGCGCACTGTCGAATCGCGCAAGCGTGTACAATTTGAAACGGCTTATAAATTGATGGCTCGCGATAGGTAGAGGGAGGACTTTCGATGGCGGATCGATCCGCAGGGTCGCCGGACGTGTTGGTGGTCGGCGCCGGCTTTGCCGGCATGTACGCGGTGCATCGTTTTCGCAGCCTCGGGCTCGCGGTGAAGGTCCTCGAAGCCGGCTCGAACGTAGGCGGCACCTGGTATTGGAACCGCTATCCGGGTGCGCGCTGCGACGTGCCGAGCCTCGAATACTCGTACGGCTTTTCGCCGGAACTCGAACTGGAGTGGGACTGGCCGGAAGTGTTCTCCGCGCAGGAGGACATCCTGCGCTACGCGAACTACGTCGCCGACAAGTTCGATCTGCGCCGCGACATGCAATTCGACACGCGCGTCGTCGCGGTCGAGTGGGGTGACGACGGCGGGCGTTGGCGGCTGACGACCGAAGCCGGCGAACGGTTCGAGGCGCCCTTCTGCGTGATGGCGACCGGCTGCCTGTCGGTGCCGATCACGCCGAACGTCCGCGGTGCCACGGATTTTCGCGGCGAGGTCTATCACACCGGACGATGGCCGAAGGAGCCGGTCGACCTCGCCGGCAAACGCGTCGGCATCATCGGGACCGGCTCGTCGGGCGTGCAGGCGATTCCCGAGCTCGCGCGGCAAGCAGGGCATCTGACGGTCTTCCAACGCACCCCGGTCTACACGGTGCCGGCGAACCGCAAGCGCATGCGCGCGGACGTGCAGCAGGAATTTCGCGAGCACTATCGCGAGATCCGCGAGATGCAGCAGAACAATCAAGGCGGCGTGTCGAACTTCCGTCCGCGCAAGAGCGTGCGCCGCGTCGAGACGCCGCCGGCGAACCCGCCGCCGAACCGGCTACTCGATCTGACGGCCGAGCAACGGCGCGAGGTCGTCGACCGCTTCGGCCTCGGCGTTTTGCTCGCTTTCCGCGACGTGTACAGCGACGCGCGCGCCAACGAAATCGCGAACGAGCTCTACCGCGATACCGTGCGAACGATGGTGCGCGACCCCGAAACCGCGGAGCGTCTGCTCCCGAAAACGTACGGGCTCGGCTGCAAGCGCCAGGTGATCGATCGCGACTACTACGACACGTTCAACCGCGACAACGTGACGCTGGTCGACCTCGTCGAGACTCCGATCGAGACGATCGACGCAACGGGCGTGCGTACGAGCGCGTGCCACTACGAACTGGACGTCCTGATCTATGCGACCGGCTTCGACGCGATGACCGGGGCGCTGTTGCGAGCGAACGTCAAAGGTCGCCGCGGCCGCGCGCTTGCCGACAAATGGGCCGACGGACCGATCGCGTATCTCGGATTGCAGATGGCGGGTTTCCCGAATCTGTTCACCGTCACCGGACCGGGCAGTCCGTCGGTGCTGTGCAACATGCTGGTCGCGATCGAACAGCACGTGAATTGGATCGGCGACTGCATCGGGTACTTGCGCGCGAACGGGCTGCGCACGATCGAACCGCGCCCCGAGTCGGAGACGGCCTGGGTCGCGCACGTGAACGAAGTCGCCGCCGGCACGATGTTCACGGCGCCAACGTGCAATTCGTGGTATCTCGGCGCCAACGTCCCCGGTAAGGCGCGCATCTTCATGCCGTACGTCGGTGGCTATCCGCGTTACCGAGCGCGCTGCGAGCACGAGGCGGCGCACCGCTACGAAGGCTTCGCGCTCGGGTAAAGTACGCGACTCGAACGCGGCCGAACGAACATTCATGGGACTTTTCGAAGGAGACACTCGATGAGCGAGCCGGACCGGCTGAGCGATTTCCGCGCCGACGTGCGCGTGTGGTTGGGCGAGAATTTTCCGCCGAGCCTGAAGGGCAAGAGCCTCGGTATCGAAGGCGATACCGCGGGGCTCGGCAAAGACCTGCAGATCTGGCGCGAACGCCTCGCAAGGAAGGGTTGGGGTGCGCCGACGTGGCCGAAGGAATACGGCGGTGCGGGATTGAGCCATCCCGAAGCGCGCGTGATCGGTGACGAGATGGCCCGCATCGGCGCGTCGAACCCGATCCCGATGCTCGCGGGCATGGGTGTGACGATGGTCGGGCCGACCGTGCTCGAGTACGGCACAGAAGACCAGAAGCGCCGTCATCTACCCGGCATCGCGAGCGGCGCGGTGCGGTGGTGCCTCGGACTTTCCGAACCGAACGCGGGTTCCGACCTCGCGTCGCTCACGACGAAGGCGGAAGACAAAGGCGACCACTTCGTCGTCAACGGTCAGAAGACATGGACGTCCGGCGCCGACATCTCGCAATGGTGTGGTGCGCTCGTGCGCACCGACCCGAAACTCGCGAAGCACGACGGCATCAGCTTCCTGATGCTGCCGATGGATCAGGCAGGCGTGCGCACCCGGCCGATCAAATTGATCGCGGGCGCATCGCCGTTCTGCGAGACGTACTTCGACAACGCGATCGCGGAGAAGGGCGATCTGCTTGGCAAATTGAACGACGGCTGGAACGTCGTGAAGCGGCTGTTGCAGCACGAGCGGCAGAGCCAGACCGGCGGACGCGGCGCGCTCGGCGGCGAACGTCCGGCGAAGCTCGAAGATCTCGCGAAGAAATACGTCGGCACGAACGACGACGGCACGCTCGCCGATACCGATCTGCGTGCGCGGCTCGCGAGCCACTTGATGGATTCGCGCGCGCACAACTTGACGATCGCCCGCATCACCGCGGAGGCGAAGGGCAACGTCAACGTCAGCGCCGCTGCGTCGATCCTGAAGAACTCGGCGACGCATGTCGCGCAGACGCGCTCGGAACTCACGCTCGAATTGATGGGCGCGCAGGGCCTCGGCTGGGAGGGCAACGAGTTCGCGAAGGAAGAGCTCGCGACGGTGCGCGAGTGGCTCTTCGGCAAGGCGATGTCGATCTACGGCGGCTCGTTCGAAGTGCAGAACAACATCATTTCGAAAAACATCCTGGGTCTTCCCGAGACCACGCAGAAAGGCTGAGGAGACCGAACAGATGGCAGCACTCACTGAAGAACAATCTCTGCTCAAGGACCAGGCGCAAGCCTGGGTGCGCGAGCAGGCGCCGGTGATCAAGTTCCGCGAAATGCGTGACGGCGGGTTCGAACAGGCATTCGCGCCGACGATTTGGCCCGCGATGGTCGAGATGGGTTGGACCGGCATTCTCGTGCCCGAGCAATACGGTGGATCCGATCTCGGGTATCTGACCTTCGGCGTGGTGCTCGAGGAACTCGGTCGACAACTCGTGGCGTCGCCGCTCTTCGCGTCGGCGTTGGTCGGTGCATCGGCGTTGCTGCTCGGCGGCAACGATGCGCAGAAGAAGAACTATCTACCGGCGATCGTCGACGGCTCGGAAATTCTGACGCTCGCGGTCGACGAAGGCCCGCGCCATGCGCCGGCGCGCACGGCGTTACAGGCGAAGAAGACGGCGAACGGCTACAGCTTGAGCGGTGCGAAGACGTTCGTACCCGAAGGCATCGCGGCGACGACGTTCGTCGTGGTTGCGCGCACGCGCGGCGCAGCGGGCGCGCCGGCGGGCATCACGCTGTTCCTCGTGCCTGCAAAAACGAAGGGATTGTCGCGACGCCGATTGAACACGTTCGACAGCCGCGGCTATGCGAATCTCGACTTCGCGAACGTCGAGGTCGGTGCCGATGCGGCGCTCGGCACCGTCGACGACGGTTTCGCGTTGCTCGACGGCATCCTCGATCGCGCGCGGGCGGGCTTGGGCGCCGAGATGCTCGGCACGGCCGCACAAGCGTTCGACATGACGCTGTCGTATCTGAAGACGCGCGTGCAGTTCGGCAAGGTGATCGGCTCGTTCCAGGCGCTTGGTCACCGCGCGGCGACGTTGTTCACCAGCATGGAGCTCGCGCGTTCGTGCGCCGAAGGGGCGCTGCAAGCGCTCGATGCGAAGGCGGACAACGCGGCGGAACTGTGCTCGCTGTCGAAGAGCAAAGTCGGCGACTTTCTGCACGAGATGTCCAACCAACTCATCCAGATCCACGGCGGCATCGGGATGACGGACGAATTCGACGCGGGCTTCTACCTCAAGCGGGCACGCGCGCTCGAAGCGCTGTACGGCAATCAGGCGTTCCACCGCGACCGCTACGCGCGGCTGTTGGGATTCTAACCGCGTGCCGTCGTCGTAGCGCGGTGGATCGCGCTCCGACGACGGTTCGGTGCAGCGTCAGGCGACTTCGACGTCGATCGTCCGCGCAGAACTGGTACGACGCTTCCCGTCGTACAGAAACTCCGCGCCGTCGAGGTCGGTCGCCGGAATCTCGATCCGCTCGGCCCAGTAGTCCTGGTTGTGCCGCCATTCGGGTTTGTCCCCTCGACGCGGTAGTTGGTCGAGGCCGCGCATCAGATAGCCCGGGTTGAAATTGTCGGACTCGATCCACGGCAGTATCGGCATGTCCTTGTCTTCGTCGCGCAGCGCGACTTCGACGCGTTTCGCGCCGATCTCGTCCATGTGATTGAGCAGACGGCAGACGAAGTCGCCGAGGATGTCGACGCGCAGCGTCCAACTCGCGCGGAAATAGCCGAACACCCACAGCAGGTTCGGCACGCCGGTGAACATCATGCCGCGGTAGTTGATCGTGTCGTGCCAGTCGACCGCCTTGCCGTCGACCGAGAACGGAATGTCGCCCATCACCGACAGCCGAAAGCCGGTCGCCGCCACGATGATGTCGGCCTCGATCTCTTCGCCCGACGCCGTGCGAACGCCCTTCTCCGTGAAGGTCTCGAGCGTGTCGGTGACAACCGACAGCTTGCCGGCCGCGGCGGCTTTGAACACGTCGCCCTCCGGGCAGAACGCGAGGCGTTGCTGCCACACGCGATATTTCGGGATGAAGTGCGGCTCGAACTGGAAGTCCTGGCCCGCATAGTGCCGGATCAGCGCCTTCAGCTCTTCGAACACCGCGTCGGGCTCGGCGAGGCAACGTCGCGTCATCAAATTCTGGTCGTGCATGATCTGCGCGCGCACGACGCGATGGATCGTCGGTTCGTCGATGCCGATCTGACGCAGCCGATCGGCCAATTCGTTGCGATTTTCGCTGCAGAAGAAATACGTCGGGGAGCGTTGCAGCATCGTCACGTGCGCGGCCTTCTCCGCGAACGCTGGGATCACCGTCGCGGCGGTCGCGCCGGAGCCGATTACGAGCACGCGCTTGCCGGCGTAGTCGACGTTCGGGTCCCACAACTGCGCGTGGATGAACTTGCCTTTGTATTTGTTCATCCCAGGCCAATCGGGGGTGTACGGCCTTTCGTGATCGTAGTAGCCCTGACACATCCACAGGAAATTGCAGGTGAACGTCACCGTCGCGTCGTCGGATCGGCGCTTCGCTTCGACGGTCCACAGGTTGGTCTTGCTCGACCAGCTGCACCGCGTGATGCGATGGCCGTAGCGGATGTGGCGGCCGACGCCGTTTTCTTCGATCACCTCGCCCATGTACTTGAGGATCGCCTCGGCGCTCGCGACCGGCGCGCCGACCCATGGCTTGAACCGATAGCCGAACGTATAGAGGTCGGAGTCGGACCGCACGCCGGGATACTTGTGCGTGTCCCAGGTGCCGCCGAACGTGTCCTTCATTTCGAGGATTACGTAGCTCTTGTTCGGACACTGTTGTTGCAGGTGATAGGCCGAACCGACCCCCGAGATTCCCGCGCCGACGATCACGACGTCGACGTGGGTCGCATGGCCGGCCTTCGGTTGTATGCGTGCCGTCGTCACTTCCGAATCTCCTCATCGATCCGTGTTTCGGCCTCCACTTTCGCGAGGCGGCCGAAATGCGGCAATGAGGGTTTTCCGATGGTCGGCGCGGGGTGCCACTGGGCGGCAGGGCCCCGGCCGGCAGGCACTCACGGCGCAGCGACGAACTCCAACAGAACTCGAAGGGCGCGCGCCGGGTCGTCGCGGAACACGCCGTGACCGCACCGCTCGAACAATTCGAGACGCACCCACCGCGGATCGATCGCGTCCGCGATCTCGCGCGCACGCGTGGGCGGGCACACCGGATCGAGCTCGCCGGCGAGCACCAGCGTGGGGCACGTGATCCGCGCGAGGCCGGCGCGCAGGTCCATCGTGCGCTGCTCGCCGCGAATGAAATGGGTCGTGACGTCGTTGTTGCGGATCGCGCGTTTCGTGTCGAAGAGGTTGCCCGGCGACTGCGTGTACAGCGGACCGCACTTTGCGAGATAGGCGTCGCGGTTCGCATCGGTGGGGTCGGCCCAAAAGGCGCGCGCCGTGGCGGCCGCGTCGGCGCCGCCGAGGTGTTCGAACATGTCGGCGATCGCCGAAATGTCCATGCGCGCCGCGGTCGACGACAGCACGAGCTTCGCCGGATGCATCGGATGGCGCGCCGCGTAATGCATCGCGACCATGCCGCCGAACGAGTTGCCGACCACGATGGGCTTCTCGATGCCGAGCGCATCGCACAGCCGGACGACGTCGTCGGCCCATACGTCGAACGTCCATTCGTCCGGCGTGCGGCGGTCGCTGCGGCCTTGGCCGCGGTGATCGTAGTAGACGATCTGCGCCACCTCGGTCAGCGCGGCGAAATCCGGTTTGAAGGCGCTGTGGTCCATGCCGGGCCCGCCGTGCAACAGCAAGACCGTCGGACGGGCGCGCATCGCGTCGCCGTCCGCCACGAGACCCGCGCCGTCGACGTCGAACCACAGGTACACGCCTTCGTCGATTTCGACTCTCATTCGCTTGCTCCCGCGGCGCCGTCTTGATGACGGGTCGCACTGCGGCACAGTATGTCCGTTGTTGGCGCGTTCTACACACACCGGTCGGAGAAATGGATGGGTCACTTCACGGCAATCGACGATCGTACGCAGCGCAAGTTCTACGTCGACGAACCGGACGAGCTGCGAGGTGCACCGTTGACGCTGATATTGAGCTTGCACGGCGGCGGCTCTGTCGGCGCGTGGCAGCGGCAGTACTTCCCGGCGTACGTGTGCGCGAACGCGTGTCGCCTCGCGATCGCGACGCCGTCGTGCGCTACCAAGGAACCGATGCGCCGCTGGGTGGCCGAGGCCGACGACGCGCACCTGCGCAACGTCGTTGGCTACATGGTGCATCGATAC
>Ga0335084_10003560_pt1 | contig 15201 bp, 10 predicted proteins | sample Lox_Sample_44_FD_206721 | JGI IMG/M metagenome (GOLD analysis project Ga0335084, IMG submission 206721) | Soil microbial communities from Loxahatchee National Wildlife Refuge, Florida, United States - Lox_Sample_4.4 | ecosystem: Environmental > Terrestrial > Soil > Wetlands | place: USA...
TTCCAGAGCTCGTACTCTTCGGGATAGGCCTTGCCCCAGACCGCCGGGTCGATCTCCCCGTCCGGGATGTTGACGGTCTTCACGGGCGTCGGCTTGGGCGGCTCGCACCCGATGAGGACCAATGCCAGGGCCAGGCACAAGCAGACCGCCAAGATGTGTTTTGCGCTGTAAGACATCTCCCCCTCCTCAGTATGAATGTTGGATGATATGCGTTCGATGGGCATCAGTTCGTCATTCGCACACCGGCCAGCTGGTGCTGCAGAAAGCGATGGCAGTCCCAGCAATTGCGCTCCTGGTCGATCATGGCCACGCGCTCGGAATGGCAGCGGATGCAGTTGGCGCGGACAACGCCTTCCTGGCGCTTCGAGATCTCGATCGTCGGCGGCACCCGGCCGGAGTAAAACACGACGACATCCGTCATGCCGTCGATCGTTTTCCAGGCATAGTAGACGGGCAGGTTGTGATGGGGAAGATGGCAGTCGACGCAGCGGATGGAGCGGTGGGCACCGACGTTGAACCAAGCCTCGAACCGGGACTCCATCACGTGGCAGGAGGAACAGAAGAGCGGCGTCTCCGTCTTGGCCATGAGCTGGGGCGGGCCGAAAGCCAGGAAAACGCCGATGCCGCCGGCAATGACCACCAGCAGCAGGATCACCTTCCAATTGAGACGTTTCAGGAGACTCATGGCCGGGAAACCTCTATCAAAAGGGTTACGGTCGAGGGGCCTGGCTGGCGCGATGGTGCCTCGAGACGAAATGCCCCGTTGTTGCTTCACAACCAAAGCCTGAAGAACCTGGGATCGGAAGACGAATTGACCAAGTGAATAGCTGATTCACATAGAAAAAAAATTGACTTAAGTCAACTGCGCTCTTGCGTTTACCAAGTCCGGCTGGTTGCCGGCATGTGCCGGTGGGATCATACAGGACGTCTCCAGGGAAAAGGTCCACATGAGCTCCACGGTGCCGGATCGCTCCCCATCCTGTACCTGGAAGGAAGATCTGGTCTCCCCAGCGAGGCCATCATCACATACCCAAGGCGGTTTGCGGCGGGATCCGGCCGACCTTGCGCACATGCCGCCGTATCATCCAGGCAAGCGTCGCCCTCAGATTACAATTTTGACAACAGCTAATAGAGGTTTATGGTATGGGTTCTCCGGACTTGGCGCATAACCGCTTTTTTTCGGCTCCTGGCTATGTTAAACTTTTTATGCACGGCCGCCGGCCCCCTATCGGCGGCCTTCAACGGAGCGCATCGAATGAGCCATCCACGCAATTCCAAACGATTCGATGAGCGCCTGGTGAAAATCCCCATAGAGCAGGCCGTGGGCATGTGCCTGGCGCACGACATCACGGAGATCCGGCCGGGTGAATTCAAGGGGCCCTCCTTCCGCAGGGGGCACAAAATCCGGAACCAGGACTTGTGCCATCTCATGCGCCTGGGGAAACGCCACCTGTACGTGTTGAACCTCGGCAAGGACCAGGTGCACGAAGATGATGCCGTGTTGGAGCTGGCCTCCGCCCTGGCGGGTCCCGGGGTGAGCTTCGACCGCAAACCCAGGGAGGGTAAGCTGACGCTGCAGGCGATCCACGGCGGTCTGCTGAAGGTCAAGGTCGAACCGCTGGTGGAATTCAATCTCATTCCGGAGGTGATGTGCGCCTCGCTGCATGACAATGTGCCGGTCGTGCCGGGCCAGGTGATCGCCGGCGCGCGCGCCATTCCTCTCGTCATCGGCCGCGAGGCCCTAGATCAGGCCCTGGACGTTGCCCGCCGCAACGGTCCCGTGTTCAGCGTCAAGGCGTATGTAAGGCGGCGCGCGCGTCTGATCATCACCGGCAATGAGGTTCACGAAGGGCTGGTCGAAGACAAGTTCGAAGCCATTGTCAGCCGGAAGCTCGCCGCCTGCGGCGCCTCGTTGGAAGAGACCGTCATCCTGCCGGACAATGCCGATCTCATCGCCGAGCACACCCGGCGTTTCATGGCCGTGGGCACCGATCTCATCATCACCACCGGAGGCATGTCCGTCGACCCGGACGATGTGACCCGGCTCGGCATCCGCAAGGCCGGGGTGGACCGGCTTTACTACGGCGCCGCGGCTCTCCCCGGAGCCATGTGCATGCTGGCCTACAAGGAAGAGCTCCCCATCATCGGGCTTCCCGCCTGCGGCCTGTATCACCCCACGACAGTGTTCGACATCCTGCTGCCGCGCCTGCTGGCCGGGGAAGCGCCGGATCAGCGGGACCTGGCCCGGCTGAGCGTGGGCGGGCTCTGCTGGGACTGCAAGGTCTGCCGCTACCCTGCCTGTGCATTTGGGAAGGCGGTCTGCTGATCTGGAAGGATGGTGAAGTCCATTCACTCTCGTTGGGGTAGGATACGGAAGGAAGGGTTCATGAGCTTGGAGCGCCTGCAGCTGGGGCAACGGCCGGGACGGGTCAAGCGCCGGCGGTCCTCGAACACGTAACCGCACAGTAGGCACTGGCTGGGAGTTACGATGAATCGGCCGCCCGTGGCCGCGACCGAGCGTTTCACGTGGACTAGGTGCTCGTAAACCTCCTTTTCTGTGAGCCCCAGTTCCTGGGAGAGATCACGGGCATCCATCTCCCGGCCATAAAGAAGCGCAATGATCTGCCGCCGGAGGGTTTGCGTTTCCATGGGAAGGTTCTTCTCGTTTGACCCTTACCGTTTCCGGCCTACTGCGGAAGGACTTGCTCTTTCAAAAGGCAGCAGGCGATCTTGTGGTGAGGACCACCCGAATCGGCGTCGAAAGGTTTGTCGGACTGGGTCAGGGCATGCATGATGCACCCCTCGGCGATGGTCAGGCGGAAAAAGTCGTTTTCGTTCAGACGGGGGCTATCCACCAGGCGGTCACCCTCGAACAAGAGGCTATGCACCGGATAGTCCTCGCAGAGCGGACAGCGGTACACTCGGCCGTTCGGGAAGACAAAATAATTGTCGGCCACGCGTCCCGCGCATTCGAAGGTCTCCTCTGGCTTCAGGAAAACCCTGGGGTAGATCACCCGGATGCCCTGCCGGGCGATCGCCTCGACTGCTGCCGGCACCTGTTCCCGCCACTCGGACGGCGACACCCGCAGAACCTCTTCTGAGCCCGCCAGGCATCCGCGGATAGCCGCTCTGCCCCGCAACCCCAGCACCTGGATAAAAAACCGCTCGATCCCCATGTCCTTCAACAAAGGCCCCATCTGGGGCAGCTCGGCCAAGTTGACCCTGCTGACGGTGTAGATGAGGCTGATGTTGAAACCCCTGGCCTTCGCCCGGCGGATGCCGTTCAGGCAAACCTCGAAGGATCCCTTGCCGCGGATGCGGTCGTTGGTCTCGGCTGTGGCACCGTCGAGGCTGAAGCTGAAGACGTCAACCTCCTGAGGGGTCACCTTGCCGAGGATGTCGTGGAACAGGTAGCCGTTGGTGTCGATGGTGATGCTCGCAAAGCCCAGCCGCCGGGCGCCACGCACGGCCCGCGGCAGATCCGGGTGGAGCGTGGGTTCTCCGCCGAGCAGGACGAGATTCGCGCCAGGGCTGCGCTCGGCGAAGACCGCCAGCCAACGCTCGATGCGCTCGACAGGCAGGCGTCTGCGTCCGTGCTGCTCGGGGTTGATGTAGCAATGCCGGCAACGCAGGTTGCAGCGGGTGAGCACGTGCAGGAAGACGTTCGCCGCCTTGCGCGAAAATTCAACCGTAGATGAAACCATATTAAAATTCCACAATAGGGATGAGGTTCGGCACTCTCCAGACTTAGAAGAATAACCTCAACCGCCATCAGGTTTCAAGGGGGAGAGCGCTGTATAACAACCGGGGTTCAAACTCTGATGGCTGCCTAATAAGCCCAAGTTCAAGGCGTGCGAACCCCGCAGCGCGAGGCGTACTTTAAGTACGCCGCAGCGATTGCGGGGTGAAGCACAACGCCGAAATTGGGCTTATTAGGCAGCCATCAGAGTTTGGAGATGAGGTGTTTGATCTTTTTCTTGGCCGCAACCAACTCATCGTTGGTCAAGCGCAGGCGAATGGACATGTACTCGGCGAAAATGCGGTAGAGCAGAAGCAGGAAGTCCAGTTTCTCCTCCTCGGGGGTCTGGATGGAAAACCGGCTCTTGGCGGCGGTGTCGACGGCCAGGCAGACGGCCTTGCCGAGGGCCGAGACCGTGGCTGAGCGGTGCCCGCTGTCGATGATGCGCATCTCACCGAAGATCTCCCCCTTCTTGTCGATGATGCCGATCGCCAGGTTTTCTTTGGATATGCGGATCTTTCCGGACAGCAGGAAATAAAGCCACGTGTCCCGGTCACCTTCGCGGATGATCACCTCTCCGTCGTCGTATTCCCGGATCTTGCTGAGCTTCAGGAGTTTGCCGAGGCTCCGGGTCTCGAAATTCCGCAGCGCGGGAATCGCCATGAGCTTCTGGATGTTCTCGATGTTGTCTTTGAGATATTTCGATTCGATCATAGCAGCCCCTCCCCCCGGCGTGCGGGCGCCCGCCTGGATGACTTCGTAAGAAGCCCAATTTCGGCGTTGCGCTTCACCCCGCACACGTTGCGGCGTACTAGAAGTACGCCTCACTCGGCGGGTGCTCGCGCGCCTTGAACTTGGGCTTCTTACAAAGTCATCAATGCGGATGAATTTTAGAGTTCATCAACGCTGAGTCTTATTCTATTCTACACTGGGGGGGACTAAAGGACAAGTTTTCGGAGTCGTTCGCGGTGGACGGGAACCGGCCGGAAGGCACGGGTTTCGCCGGAGGCGGGATAGCGGCCGCAACGGGACTTCTCGATCACATCACCTCGAGACATTCTTTCGACAGGCTTTCGTCAAAGCGGACGGGGTAACAGCCGTCGAAACAGGCCTTGCAGAAGCGGTTCTCCGCACCGGGGACGCCGGTCGCCTCCAGCAGTCCATCAATGCTCAGGTAGTGCAACGTGTCAAGGTCTAGAAGCCGGCAAAGCTCGTTCTCTGTTCGGCCGGCGGCAATCAGCTCGCCCCGCGTGGAAAAATCGATGCCGTAGTGGCAGGGGAACCGGTGGGGCGGGCCGGAGATGCGCATGTGCACCCGTTTGACGCCTAGTTCCCGGAGAGCCTTGACGCGGGTCTTCACGGTGGTGCCCCGGATGATGGAGTCGTCAATAATGATTATCTCCTTGCCCTTGAGCAGCTCCTTGACGGGATTGAGCTTCACCCGCACCCCGAAGTCCCGCATGCTCTGGGTGGGCTGGATGAAGGTCCGGCCGACGTAATGGTTGCGGATCATGCCGATTTCGTAAGGAATGCCGGATTCCTCCGAGTAGCCCACCGCCGCGTAGGTCCCGGAATCCGGAAACGGCATGACAAAGTCGGCCTCCACCGGCGCTTCCCGGGCGAGTCGGCGGCCGAAGGCCTTGCGGATGAGATAGACGTTCCGGCCGTCGATGGTGCTGTCCGGTCGCGCAAAGTAGATGAACTCGAAGATGCAAAAGGCACGCCGGCGCGAGGCCGGCGTGCGGATGCTGCGAATGCCTTCGGTGGTAATGATGACGATTTCCCCGGGCTCGATCTCGCGCACGAACTGAGCTTCGACCAGGTCGAGGGCGCAGCTTTCCGATGCCAGTACGTAACTGCCGTTGAGCACCCCCAGGCACAGCGGCCTGAAGCCGTGGGGGTCGCGAATGCCGATTACCTCCCCCCGGCTGGTGAGCATGACGAACGAAAACGCGCCTTCCAGCCGCTTCACGGACCTGACCAGGGCCTCCTCGAAGCCGTGCTTCAGGTTTTTGACGAAAAGGTGCAGCATGATTTCGCTGTCCATTGTCGACTGGAAGATGGAACCCGCCTGTTCGAGCTCCTCCTTGAGGATATGGGCGTTGGTGATGTTGCCGTTGTGGCCGACGGCGTAAGCCTTCTTGCGGTGGCGGACGATGAACGGCTGCGCGTTGGTGAGAATGGAGCTTCCCGTTGTGGAATACCGCACATGCCCGATGCCGCAGCAGCCTTCCAACTCCTCCAGGTGATTGACGTCAAAGACGTCAGGCACCAGGCCCATCCCGCGGTGAGCGAAGATGCTCTCACTGCGCGCCACGGCGATGCCCGCGCTCTCCTGGCCCCGATGCTGGAGGGCATACAGGCCAAAATAGGTCACCGCCGCCGCCTCGGGATGGCCGCAAATGCCGAAAATGCCGCAGGACTCCCGCGGCTTCTCGGACGCGTCGTTTTCCGTCGACAGAACGTATTTCGACATATAGGGCTCTTTCTTCAGAAATGGTAGGAAATCCCCCTTCGACCTCTTTGTCAAAGGGGGGTTGGGGGGATTTTGCGGCTGTCATTCCAGCGCAGCGTTTTCCGTCAGATCCCATACCCCGCACGGGCAGGCTCCGGCGCAAAATCCACAGCCGATGCACAAGTTCTCGTTCACGACGTATTCATAGGCTTTGCCGCCGAGGTCCTTGCGGCTGATGGCCCCTTGCGGGCAGACGGCCACGCAGACCCCGCAGTCCCGGCAGGCGCCGCACGACAGACACTGGGATCCGCACTGGTAGACGTCGGCAAACGCCGTGATGCGCGGATCGAAGTATTCGATGCTCACCCGCCGTTTCTCGATCATCTTCCGCCGGAAGGGGGCCGGCGTCCGGCCGTCCAGCGCGTCGCAAATGGTTTGAGCCGCCAGCCGGCCGGCCCCAATGGCGTCGGTCAGCAGGCCGGGCCGGACCACGTCGCCGATGGCGAAGACCTTGGGATCGCTGGTCCGGTGGTCCGCATCCACCTTGACGAATCCGCGCTCGGCGGCGATGGTCTCCGGCAGAAAGGAAAGGTCCGGGACGTCGCCGATGGAGACGATCACCGTATCGGCCGGGATTTCCTCGCCGTCGGCCAGGACCACGGCCGTCGCCGTGATCTCCCGGCTGATCACGGGCCAGCGAAACCGGGCGCCCACGGCTTCGGCGGCCTTGCGCTCCTTGCCGAAGGAAGCCGGCGGCTGCACGTCGAGCAGCGTGACCTCCGCGGCGCCTAAGCGACGGGCCTCGCTGGCAGCGTCGCAGCCGACGTTGCCCGCGCCGATCACGACGACCCGCTGGCCGCAGCGTGCCGTGCCGGTTTTGGCTGCCTCCAGAAAATCCGGCGCCGAGATCGCCCGTTCGATGCCCGGGATGGGCAGCAGGCGCGGTCGTTGGGCGCCGGCGGCAATCACCACGTAATCATAATCCTCGCGCAGCTGGGCGACCTCGGCTGTCCCGAGGGTCTGCTGAAGGTAAACGTGGGGCACAACTTCCTTGATGCGGTTGAGCTCGGTGTCGATCACTTCCCGCGGGATCCGGCTTTCCGGGATGACCCGGACAAACTTGCCCCCCAGCCGTCCGGCCACCTCATAGACCGTGGCCTCATGCCCCTTGAGCCGCAGCTGCCAGGCGACCGAAAGCCCGGCCGGGCCTCCGCCGATCACCGCGATGCGCTTGCCGCTCAATGGCGGCAATTCAGGCCGCTTGGCGCGAATGCTGGCCTGGCCGATCTGGGTCGTGTCCACGGGCGCCATCGCGGCGCTCTGGCGGGTGCAGGACTGCATGCACAGGTTGGGACAGAGGTAGCCGCACACTGACGCCGGGAAGGGCGTATAGGCCAGCGCCAGGTCGATGGCCTCGTCCAGCCGGCCCTCCCTGACCAGCTGCCAGCGGCGCTGGACCGGGATCCCGGTCGGGCAGCCGGCCTCGCAGGGGGCGGCGTACACTTGGTTCTGCCACAGCGGCACAAACCGCCTCAGCTCGCCGCTGGTGATCACCGGAATCACGCTGCGGTCCATCCGGCTGAGGTCTCCGATCAGCCCTCCCTGACCGAGCTCCGCGTCCCAGACCTCGTGGTGGAAGCTCTGCAGGGAGCGCACCGCCCTGCCCGCCTTTTCGTTGGGCTTGCGCGCGACCAGAAGCTGCCACTGCTCGCGCTCGGAAAAGGCGCGCAGCAGCTCGGAGCGGCCGATCTTCTTAAGAAACACCTTGAGGTTGGCCAGCAGCCAGCCCCAGTCTGCATCGTCGATGGGCGCCGTGCGGGCGTCGGCCTGGCTGAAACCGGCGTGCGGGCCGCGGAGGAAAACCTTGCCTCCGACCATACCGACCAGCGGGCGGTAGCCCAGCACGTTGTCCGGCGTCTGGGCCTCGTGGCCGCAAACCACGGCAATGCCGCCGGCCATGAACTCTCCGAAATAGTCTCCCGCCGAGCCCAGCACCCACAGCTCCGGAGGCCCGAAGCGCGGGTTGTGCTTGGTCATGGTCATGCCCCGGGCGCCGATGTTTCCGCCGACATAGATCCGGCCCTGGGCCATGGCGTTGGCAGCTCCGTTGCCGGCGTTGCCGTGCACGATGATCTCGGCCCCGGCGTTCAGCCAGCCCACGTCGTCGGACACCGGCCCGAGGACCTCGATCACGGTGTTGGGGAATCCCATGGACCCCACCCGCTGGCCGGGGTGCCCGGTGACGCGGATGGAAACGACATCCTCACCGGCCCGCCAGAGGCGGCCGCCGATCCCGTGCTGGCCGAATGCGTCGATCTCCAGGCGCCGGTGGCCGTCGGCGATGGCCTTCTGGACCTGCTCCTCCAGGATGCGGGAGCGCACGCGTTCACCGCCCTGTTTGCCTGCAATGCGGCAAGCGGATACTGCCTGACTCGGCTTGGCTTCGCTCATAGGGTTGCTCCGGGCGCCTTTTTCAGCAGCGAGGATCTGGCCTGCTTCGGCTTGACCTGCAGACCCGTCGGCTTGTCGTCCCGATGATTTATTCTGCCTTGGCTTCTAGCTTTCAGCCTTGAGCCTCGAACTCCATTAGACCACGTACTTGATGCTCAGCCGCTCGGCGATATGCGGGTCGTCCACGCCCAGGGCGTCGGACATGCCGATGGGCAGCGAGGTTGATCGGCCCAGCGGGGCCACGATCTTCTTGAGCTCGGTATCGAAGCTCAAAAACACGTCCACTACGCGCTGGGCGACGTCCTCCACGTTCAGTCGCCGGTAGAGGCGCGGGTCTTGGGCGGTGATCCCCTTCGGGCAGAGCCCGATGTTGCAGATGTTGCAGCGGTCCGACTCCGAGCCCAGGCATCCGGCGGCCGCCTGCATGATGTACTTTCCGGTCTGGATGCCGCTCGCCCCCAGCATGATCAAGGCGGCGGCATTGGCGGCGAGGTTTCCGGTTTTTCCGATCCCGCCGCCCGCAAACAGCGGCAGCTGGTTCTGCATGCCGAGCTTGACGAGGGTCAGATAGCCGTCGCGGATGTTGCTCGCGATCGGATGGCCCATGTGGTTCATCGAGACATTGTAAGCCGCGCCCGTGCCGCCGTCTTCGCCGTCGATGGCCAGCCCGGCCGCATAAGGGTTGCGGGTCAGGTTGTTCAGCACCGCCAGCGCGGTGGAGGTGCCGGAAATCTTCGGGTAGACCGGCACACGGAACCCCCAGGCCATGGACATGGACTGGATCATCTTGGCCACTGACTCCTCGATGGAGTACTTGGTCTGGTGGGTCGGCGGGCTCGGCAGGTTCACACCCGGCGGCACTCCGCGGATGGCGGCGATCAGGCGGTTGACCTTGTACCACATCAGCAGCCCCCCGTCGCCCGGCTTGGCGCCCTGGCCGTACTTGATCTCGATGGCGCAGGGGTCTTCCTTCATCTCGGGGATAGCGTGCAGGACCTCGTCCCAGCCGAAGTAGCCGCTGGCGATCTGCAGGATGACGTACTTGAGGAAGCGCGAGCGCAGCAGCCGCGGCGGGCAGCCGCCTTCGCCGGTGGACATGCGCACCGGCATGCCGAGCTCCTCGTTCAGGTAGGCCACCCCCATCTGCAGCCCTTCCCACATGTTCGGCGACAGCGCGCCGAAGGACATCCCGCCGATGATGAGCGGGTAGATCTCCCGCACGGGGGGGATCCAGCCGTTCTCGCGGATGTGTTTCAGGTTCTCCTCCGGCGGGAGCACCCGTCCCAGGAGCGTACGCAGCTCGAACTCATGCCGGCCGGCATCGAGCGCCGGGTCGGTCAGCATGGAGATGCGGATGAACTTGAGCCGGTCCAGCAGCACGCCGGGCACGTTCCGCCGGCCGCCGCGCCGCCGCGGCTGTCCGCCGCGATCACCGTGAAAACGCAGCTTGTCGGCCTCATCGGCGCGCATCGGGCCGATGGCGTTGTTCGGGCAGACCATGTTGCACATGGCGCAGCCCACACAGGCATAGGCCGGGTCGGTTTTCTGGCGGACGCCGTAATAGGAAGTATAAATGGTAGCCGGCGGGTCCGTGAAACCGAGCGGGGGTTCCATCACCCGCTTGCGGAAGACGCCGAGCTCGATCGCGTTCACGGGGCAGACCGCCGTGCATTTCCCGCACAGGGTGCACGTATCCCGGTTCCACCCGATCTGCCAGGGCAGGTCCTTGACGCTCAGCGTGGAAGGGGTAATGGGTCTTTCTGGCTGCATATGCGAACCTCCTGGCGATCCGGGCCGACGACCGCCGTGTCCAGATACATGGGCTGAAAATCCCGGCTCTTGTCCCGCAGCGGGATCGCGGCGTCCAGACCGCAGATCTCCGAGGAGAAGGCATACATCCCGGGTTTGCCGCCCACCACGCCGGGGCGCAGCTTCTTGCGGTCCTGAACCATGAACAAGCTCCCATCGGGCAGGCAGCCGATGACGCAGTTCGGCCCGTCGATGATGAGCGGCCGGCAGGCCTGCTTCAGGTTGCGTAGAAACCGCGCGTCGGGGTGTTTTTCGATGTCCTCGTCCTGAAGCGGTGTGATGACGTGCTTGTAAGTTTCGATCCCGAAGCCGAGCGTGCGCGCGGCGTAGTGCAGGATGTGCGTGAAGACCTCCGAGTCGGAGTTGTAGCCGACGTAGCCGGGAAAGCCCCGGGACTCCAAAAAGGTCCGGATGGGGACGAAGGCGGTGTTCTCGCCGTTGGTCATGCTGGCAAAGCCCTGGATGAAGAAGGGGTGGCAGGCGTACAGGTTGATGGCATAATTGGTGTTCTGCCGGCCCTGGGCCATGATGACGCGTGCAAAAAGCTCCTTGCGGTCCAGGTGCAGGTGCCGGGCCACGGACAGGGGGTCGCCGATCTCCTTGATCATGATCACATCCGGCCAGAACGAGAAGACGATCATGTCCTCTTTTTCCTCGCCCATGGCCCGCAGCCTGAGCCGGGTCGTCATCAGCCGCTGGTGGAGCTCCTCGCGGCTCAGACCCTCCCACTCTTCCGGATACTCATAGGCCCGGATGAGATAGATATCCCGGCGCGGCACGCCGGGTGGCGGGGTTTTGGGGACCTTGATGGAGATCTTGTATTTGGTCATGAAGCCGACATCCATCATGAAGGCATCCAGGCGCTTCAGCCCCTCTTCGCTGAAAATACCGGACAGGATCGGTGCCTCTTTCAGGTCTTCGAAAGGCCCGCTCAGATCCCGCAGGAAAAGGCCGACGCCGGAGCCGTCATGGCCTTCGCGCATGACGTTGAGCGCCTCAATGGCTACCATGGGCGATAGGGGCTCCTTGCTCGAAATGGCAAACAAGCGACACATATGAAACCTCTCTACGCTGAACTATAGGCTCAAAGCCCTTGCCTCGCGGGGAAATCCCAACTCCTCCCCCGAGGGCGTCAGGCGCGCCGTTCCGAGGCAATGGCCCCGCCCTCCCGCGCCAAGGGCGGAGAGACCGCTTTAAGTAATGCGACGACTCAACGCGGGGAAGATGATGAACTCAGGCGGTTCGGAAAATGCGCGGGGCCCGGTGAGGTTGACCATCGAATCTTCGGCCGTTACGATCCCGTGAATCCCCCTCGTGCCTCCCATCGCATCCCCGGGACTTTGCAACCCTTGTGCCGCGTCTTCCAACCGGTTCCGGACCAGCCGGCTGCGGTTACGCGTTGCGGTCACACCCGATGCCGGGAGACGCAAGAGGCTTTGCCTGCAAGTAGATTTTATGAATCAAAAAAAGGAGGGAGTCAACCGAAAATACACCGCTATAGTGGGAATAGGTTAAATGTTACAAAATTGTAGTCAAATTCCCACCTCCGCGAGGCCGGGCGAATTTGACACCTATTAGGATTTACTTTATCATTCTGGACCATCTACGAGTATTCTCTGCAGCGTCAACGAACGGCCGCACACCATATCGCCATGTTTCATCGTTTTCCGTGTATCGCTAAGAGTCAGGAGGAAGGCTGCATGGTTTCATCCGCTGGAAACCTCAAACCGTGTTACGGTGTCACCCGCCGGCGGTTCATCTGGCTGACCGGTATGACCGCCGCGGGCGTCGTCGCCGGTTGCGCCACCAACCCGGTCACGGGAAAAAGTCAATTCATGATCGTCTCCGAGCAGGAGGAGATCCAGATCGACCGCCAGTATTCGCCCATGCAATTTTCCGACGACTACGGCCCCGCCCGGGATGCAGCCCTGAACACCTATGTCAACGGAGTCGGCCGGGCCATGGCCTCGCGGACCCATCGACCCAACATGCCCTACTCGTTTCGCGTGGTCAATGCCACCTACATCAACGCCTACGCCTTCCCCGGCGGCAGCATTGCCTGCACCCGGGGCATCCTCCTCAAACTGGACAACGAAGCCGAGCTGGCCGCTCTGCTCGGACACGAAATCGGCCACGTGAACGCCCGGCACACGGCCGAGCAGATGTCCAAGGGCCAGCTTTCCAGCATCCTGGTCGGCGGGCTGTCGATCATTGCCGACGTAGCCGCACCCGGCATGGGCCAGGTCGCCTCCTCTCTCGGCGGCTTCGGGGCAGGAGCTTTTCTGGCGAGCTACAGCCGCGACAACGAACGCCAGGCCGACGCCCTCGGCACCGAGTACATGGTGAAGGCCGGTTACGGCCCCGACGGCATGGTCGGTTTGATGGAGATGCTCAACAGCCTGAACAAATCCAAACCCAGCTCCATCGAGCTCATGTTCGCCACCCATCCCATGAGCGAAGAACGCTATCAGACCGCGGTGAATGCCGTACGCACCACCTATGCTTCATCCAAGGGCCTGCCGCTTCACCGCGAACGCTACATGGACCACACCGCGGGGCTGCGGTCGATCCAGGGGGCCATCGAAGAGGTGCAGAATGGCGACCAGGAGCTTGGGGCCAAGAACTTCAGCGAGGCCGAGAGCCATTACGGGGCCGCCTTGAAGCAAGCGCCCAACGACTACGCCGCGCTCGTCGCGATGGCCAAGTGCCAGCTTGTCCAGAAGAAATACAGCGAGGGGGCGCGGTATGCGCGGCAGGCGAAATCCGTATACCCCCAGGAAGCCCAGGGCTATCACCTGAGCGGGTTCGCGGGACTGAACCTGAAAGAGTACGAAGCCGCCTACCAGGACTTCCAGACATCCCAGCGCCTGCTGCCCGGCAACCCCAACACCATTTTTTTCATGGGGTATGCCCAGGAGGGAATGAACCACCGCCCGGAGGCCGCGCGCGAGTACAGCCGCTATCTGCAGCAGGTCCGGGAGGGCAAATACGCCCAGCACGCCGCCGCGCGGCTGCGCGAATGGGGATATGCACGCTGATGACCACGGATCGGGAGTGCCTGATCGGCATGGCTCCCCTGCAGCGGTTGCCGGACATCCTGGCGGCGGATCTCGAAACCAAGCTAGACCGCCTGTGCCAATCCCTGAACGAAGCCGGCATCCCGGCTCCAGCGAACCTCTATTCGGACCTCTCGTTCCAGCAGGCACTGGTGTTCAGCGATTTTGTCGCCGACAGCTGCATCGCCGACCCGCGCCTGCTGGCCGGCCTCTGGGACAGCGGTGATCTCCAGAGGGCCTTGGCACCCGGTGAATGCGCCTCCCGGCTCGTGGCTGCCTTGGCCGGCGCCGATCAAGTCGAAGACCTCGCCGGCCGCCTGCGGCGCTTCCGGCGCCGGGAGATGGTCCGCATCGCCTGGCGCGACCTTACAGGCGCCGCCGATCTGGCGGCAACCACCTCTGATCTCTCCGACCTGGCGGAGGCTTGCCTGGACCAGGCGCTGGCCTGGCTTTACTCGCGACAGTGCGCCGAACAGGGCACTCCCTTGCAGGCCGATGGAAGGCCCATGGAATTGGCGGTCCTGGCGCTCGGCAAGCTGGGGGCGCGGGAGCTCAACTTCTCCTCCGATGTCGATCTGATCTTTGCCTTCCCGGCCAACGGGGATACCCAAGGGGCTCCGCGGCCGGTCACCCACGAAGAATTCTTCGCCCACCTCAGCCGCCAGCTGGTTTTTCTCATCGGCCATGCGACGCCGGAGGGCGTTGTCTTTCGTGTGGATCTGCGGCTGCGGCCCTTTGGAGACGGCGGGCCCGTGGTCCTGAGCTTTGATGCCATGGAGCGCTACTACCAGGAGCAGGGCCGCGACTGGGAGCGCTATGCCTGGATCAAGGCCCGGGCGGTTGCCGGCAACCGGAATGCCGGCCGGGAGCTTCTCAAACGCCTGCAGCCGTTCGTCTACCGGCGCTATCTTGATTTCGGCGCCTTTGAATCCCTGCGCGCGATGAAGCACCTGATCGCCCAGGAGGTGACTCGCAAGGGGCTGCAGCAAAACATCAAGCTGGGGCCGGGGGGAATTCGAGAGATCGAGTTCTTCGGCCAGATTTTTCAACTGATCCGGGGCGGCGTCAGCCCGGACCTGCAGAAACGCGGGATCCGCGAGATTCTCGCCGCCCTGGTCTCCAGCGGCACCATCCCCGCGGAGGTCCGTGAGGAGCTGAATGACGCCTATGTTTTTCTGCGCACGGTCGAGCACCGCCTCCAGGAGGCTGCTGACCAGCAGACCCACGACCTGCCTGCGGATTCTCTCGGCCAGGCCCGCCTGGCGGCCAGCCTGGGGTTTGAGAACCCGGCTCAGTTCATGGCGGTGCTGAATCGACACCGCCAGGCCGTCCACCGCCACTTTCAAATGCTGCTCGAAAGCCCGGATGCCGACCGCCTGGACCAGAGACTCGAAAACGAACTGGGCGCGATCTGGCAGCAGCGCACCGGAGCGCCCGGGGCGGCCGAGATCCTGGCGAAGATCGGCCATGATTCGGCCGCCGAAACACTTCAGGTTTTGGACGAGCTTCGCGGCGACTTCGAGACGCGCGCCCTGAGCGAAACCGGCCGCCAGCGCCTCGACCGGCTGATGCCACTGGTGCTGACGGAAACGGGCCGCACGCGCCAACCCCTGCACGCGCTGCGCCGGGTGGCGGACCTGGTTCGTTCCATCGAGCGCCGGACCAGCTATCTGGCCCTGCTCCTGGAATAC
>Ga0335084_10003563_pt1 | contig 15185 bp, 15 predicted proteins | sample Lox_Sample_44_FD_206721 | JGI IMG/M metagenome (GOLD analysis project Ga0335084, IMG submission 206721) | Soil microbial communities from Loxahatchee National Wildlife Refuge, Florida, United States - Lox_Sample_4.4 | ecosystem: Environmental > Terrestrial > Soil > Wetlands | place: USA...
AAGGCAAGATCAGCGCGGTGGTTCCGGAGCTGCGCAACGACGCGCACAAGCTAATCGAGGAGTGCATGCTGGCCGCGAACGTCTGCGCGGCCGCGTATCTCATGGAGAACCGCCATCCTGCGCTCTTCCGCGTCCACGAGGGGCCGACGCCCGAGAAGCTCGAGGCCTTGCGCGAGTTTCTCGGCGGCTGCGGGCTCTCCCTGACGGGGGGTGATCGACCCGGGCCGGCCGATTACGCGAAGCTGCTGCGCGCAGTGCGAGAGCGGCCGGATTTCAATCTGCTGCAGACGGTCCTGCTGCGCTCGCTGCAGCAGGCGGTCTACAGTCCCGCGAACCTCGGCCATTTCGGTCTGGGCTACGAGGCGTACACCCATTTCACCTCGCCGATTCGCCGCTATCCGGACCTGCTCATCCATCGCTGCATCAAGGCCTGCCTCGCGGCAAGCCAATATCGCCCGAACGGTTCGTCCTGGACCGAGCTGGGGGTGCATTGCTCGCTCACCGAGCGACGCGCCGATGAAGCCACCCGCGACGTCGAGAACTGGCTCAAGTGCTACTTCATGCGGGACCGGGTGGGAGAGACCTTCACCGGCACGGTCAGCGGCGTGACGCACTTCGGGCTGTTCGTGACGCTCGACGGCCTCAACGTGGACGGGCTCCTTCACGTCACCGACCTGGGGGATGACTATTTCCACTTCGATGCGATTCACCACCGCCTCGCCGGCGAGCGAACGGGCAGGACTTTCCGCCTTGCCGACCGTCTCACGGTGCGGCTCGCGCGCGTCGATCTCGAACAAACGCGGATGGACTTCGCGCTGGCGGGCGAAAGCGAGCGGCACGGCGTCGCGCGTGCGCGCTCGGCTCGCCGGAAAAAATAAACGCCGCGTTGCGTAAACACGGCGTTCCATTCGGCAAATATCCTGCGGCGGGTGCGTTCTTCTTGGGACTCGCCTGGCCGCACCGCGCGGCGCGGATCGGAAGACTCCGGTCCGGTAACAGTGTTGCTCCAGCGGCTCAGGTGCGGCTGTGCAACGGCTCCTATGATACGACGCGTGGCGGCGCCTTTCCATACCTGGCCGCAACCTGGGACGACGGCGGCGCGGCCCCGGCGCCGCCGGCTGGAATCCACGATCCTCCAGCGGGCGAAGGCACCCTGCGATCCCGGGTCGGCGACGGCGCCCGCCTTAGCGCCAGAGGCGGAAGGCGATCCGCGCAAAGGCCAGGATGTTCCAGCCGGCCAGGAGCGCGATCACGAGCCAGCTTCCCGCCGTGCCCCAGTAGCGGGCGCTGGAGCTCTTCGAGGTGCGCGACAGTCCCGTGGCGTGAGCGAGGCGGGAGAGGACGAAGACCACGCCGCAGACGTGAAGAAAGGTACGGTTCGCTCCGTCGAGCTCGGCAACCAGAAGGAGGACCAGCATAGGCAGGATCCATTCCAACGCGTTGCCGTGGACACGGATGGCCCGCGCGAGCTCCGGGTCGTTGCCATGCCCGATGCCGACCCCGCGCTTGCTTCGCAGCAGCGAGACGCGTCCAGCGAGCGCGATAAGCAGCAGAGCGAGAAGGCCAGCATAAAGGCCGCTGATCGGCACGCTCATCGTGCGTGTCTCCCGCCACCCGCTCGGCAGATTCCCTGCGGGCGTCTAATCCTCATCGACACCCTCGTCGATCCACGCCATCTGGATCGCCTCGAGGATCTTCTCGCCGCAGTGCTTCGGGTCGTCGGCAAAGCCGGGCAGCTCGAGCACCCAGCGGCACAGGTCGGTGAACGCGACGCGATTGGGATCGACATCCGGATGCGCGTCGGCGAGCGCGATCGCGATCTCGCGGCTGTCGGTCCACTTCATTTCAGCTCCTTCGCGTAGTTGATCGTGTATTTCGGGATCTCGATCACCAGCTTCGATGCGCCGACCTTGGCCTGGCAGGAAAGACGCGACACCGGCGTGAGCCCCCAGGCGCGATCAAGCAGGTCGTCTTCGTCTTCCGAGGAGGCTGAGAGCGAATCGAAGCCTTCGCGCACGATAACGTGGCAGGTCGTGCAGGCGCAGGATTTCTCGCACGCATGCTCGATCTCGATGCCCTGCTCAAGCAGGTTGTCGCAGATCGACGTGTCTTGCTTGCCCTCAAACGTCTTGCCCTCGGGACAGAGCTCTGCGTGCGGCAGAACGACGATTTCCGGCATCGCCTGGCTTCACTGATCGGCGAGACTGTCCACGCTGCGGCCGGCGAGTGCGCGCTGGATGCTCCGGTTCATGCGCATCGCGGCGAAGTCTTCTGTCGACTTGTTCAGGGCAGCCGTCGCGGCGGTCAACGCATGCCGGTCCGGGCCGGCGGCGAACCGCTGGACAGCCGCCATCGCCGCTTCGATTGCCGCGCGCTCCTCGGCCGCAAGGAGCTCGCCATCCGCCACGAGCGCGCTCCTGGTCGCGTCGAGGACGCGCTCCGCCTCGACCTGCGCCTCCGCCAGCGCGCGCGCGGCCATGTCCTCGGCAGCGTGGCGCTGCGAGTCCTCGAGCATGCGCGCGATGTCGCCATCCGCGAGCCCGTACGAGGGCTTGACCGTGATCGCCGCTTGCGCGCCGGTCGTCTGCTCGCGCGCCGACACCGAAAGCAAGCCGTCGGCATCCACCTGGAAGGTGACGCCGATCCGCGCCGCGCCAGCCACGAGCGGCGGAATTCCGCGCAGCTCGAAGCGGGCGAGAGAACGGCAATCCTCCACCTTCTCGCGCTCGCCTTGCACGACGTGGATCGCCATCGCCGTCTGCCCATCCTTGAAGGTCGTGAATTCCTGCGCGCGGGAGATCGGGATGGTCGCGTTGCGCGGGATGATCTTCTCGGTGAGACCGCCCATCGTCTCGAGCCCGAGCGAAAGCGGGATCACATCGAGGAGCAGCCAGTCCTCATCGCGTGCGCGATTGCCCGCCAGCACGTTCGCCTGGATGGCGGCACCCAGCGCGACCACCTGATCCGGATCTAGGTTGTTGAGCGGCGGGGCGCCGAAGAACTCCGCCACCGCCTTCTGCACCTGGGGCATCCGCGTCGCGCCGCCGACCATCACCACACCCTTGATGTCGCGGGGTGCGAGCCGCGCGTCGCGCAGGGCCTTGCGCACCGGGCCTAGCGTCTTGGCCACGAGATTGGCGCTGATCGCTGAGAAGGTCGCCGCGCTGAGCGTCGCCTGAATCGTTTCGCCGGTAGAGAGCGCGGCCACGATCGGCGCCGCCGCGTGCGCGGTCAGGTTCTCCTTCGCTTCGCGCGCCTTGAGCATGAGCAGACGCGTGTCGGAAGGCGAGACGGGCCCCACCTGCGAGGTCTCGAGCATCCAGCAATAGATGCGGTGATCGAAGTCGTCCCCGCCGAGCGCGGTGTCGCCTGCGGTGGCGAGCACTTCGAAGACCCCGCGTGAGAGCTTCAGGATCGACAGATCGAAGGTCCCGCCGCCGAGATCGTAGACCGCGTAAGTACCCTCGGCGGCGTTGTCGAGGCCGTAGGCGATCGCGGCCGCAGTCGGCTCGTTGAGCAGGCGCAGCACGTTCAGCCCTGCGAGCCGCGCGGAGTCCTTGGTCGCCTGACGCTGGGCATCGTCGAAGTACGCGGGTACGGTCACCACCGCGCCGGCGAGCGCCCCGTCGAGCGCCGCCTCGGCGCGCAGACGCAGTGTCCTCAGTATCTCGGCGGAGACCTCCACCGGCGTGCGCCGCCCTGCGCGGGTCTCGATCTGAACCATCCCGGGAACGTCGATGAAGCGATAGGGAAAGCGCCGTGCATCGCTGAGGTCAGCGAGCCCGCGGCCCATCAGGCGCTTGACCGAGACGATGGTGTTCTGTGGATCGGCCACGAGCGCCGCCTGCGCCGGGTAGCCAACGTCGACGCCGTCATCCCGATAGCGAACGATCGACGGCAGCAGCGGCCGCCCCTCGGCGTCGGGAAGCACGACCGGGATTCCGTTGCGCACCGTCGCGACGAGAGAGTTTGTCGTGCCGAGATCGATGCCGACCGCGAGTCGATGCCCGTGCGGCGGCGCCGGCAGCTCCGGCTCGGCGATCTGCAGTAGAGCCATCAGTCGTCGATCTCGCCGAGCGCCGCCTCGATATCCGTGGCGACCTTGGTCACGAAGCGCAGCTCGCGCACCTTGTCGCGCGCCGCGGCGAGATCATTCTCCGTGTCGAGGCGCTCCGCCAGCTCGACGTCCAGCGCAGCGATGTCCTCGCGAGCGGCATCGAGAAGGGACCCGAGCTTGGCGGTGTCGCGTTCGACCTGCGCTTCGGCGATTTCCTCGCGTCGCGCCAACTGCTGCTGCAGAAACTCCGCCCGCAGCGCCGTATCGGTCTCGGCCAGGGCGTCAATGCCTCGCAGCGACAGCAGGTACTGAGCGCGGCTCACGGGATCCTTCAGCGCGCGATAGGCCTCGTTCACTCGCGCCGAGGATTGCAGCGCCAGCCGGCGCTCGGTTTCGCCGGCGGCGGCGTAGCGGTCGGGATGGACTCCGCGCTGCAGCGCGCGATACGCGGCATCGAGTTGCGCTCCGTCGAAGCGATAGCGACGGGGAAGACCGAACAGGGCGAAGTAGTCTTGCGAAAAGTCGATCAAACGTTAAACGATTCGCCGCACCCGCACTCATCCTTCACGTTCGGGTTGTTGAACCTGAATCCCTGGTTCAGACCTTCTTTCGCGAAGTCGAGCTCGGTGCCGTCGAGATACGGCAGACTCTTGGGGTCGACCACCACCGTCACGCCGTGACTATCGAAGCGATGGTCGTCGGGGCGGACCTCGTCGGCATACTCGAGCTTGTAGGCAAGTCCCGAGCACCCGCTCGTGCGCACGCCGAGACGCAGCCCGATCCCCTTGCCGCGCTTGGTGAGCGAGCCCGCGACGTGCCTGGCGGCACTCTCGGTGAGGGTTATCGCCATCGTCTCGCTAATCCGCGGCGGCGGCTGCCGGCTGAGCTGCGCCTTCGGATGCCTCCGGCGCATCGCCATGCTTCTTGCGATAGTCGGCCACGGCCGCCTTGATCGCGTCCTCGGCGAGGATCGAGCAATGAATCTTCACCGGGGGCAGCGCGAGCTCCTCGGCGATCTGCGTATTCCTGATGCTCGTCGCCTGATCGAGCGTCTTGCCCTTCACCCACTCGGTGACGAGCGAGGAGGACGCAATCGCGGAGCCGCAGCCGTAAGTCTTGAACTTCGCGTCCTCGATGCGGCCGTCGGGGCCGACCTTGATCTGCAGCTTCATCACGTCGCCGCAGGCCGGCGCGCCGACCATGCCGGTGCCCACGCCAGACTCGTCCTTGGCGAACGAGCCGACGTTGCGTGGATTTTCGTAGTGGTCCAGTACTTTGTCGCTGTATGCCATAAGCCACCTCGTTTGCGTCCATTACCTCGCTAATGCGCCGCCCATTGCACGGTGTTGAGATCGATTCCCTCCTGATGCATCTCCCAGAGGGGCGACAACTCCCGCAGCTTCGCAATCTTGCGCTTGAGCAGGTCGATCGTATAGTCGATCTCCTCTTCGGTCGTGAAGCGTCCAACCGTAAAGCGAATCGAGCTGTGCGCCAGCTCGTCGTTGCGACCCAGCGCGCGTAGCACGTACGACGGCTCGAGCGACGCCGAAGTGCACGCCGACCCCGAGGAGACGGCCACGTCCTTGATCGCCATGATCAGGCTCTCGCCTTCGACGAAATTGAAGCTTATGTTCAGGTTATGCGGAACACGATGCTCCATGTCGCCGTTGATGTAGACCTCTTCGATCTCGGCCAGTCCCTTGCGCAGCCTGTCGCGCAGCGCGCGAATGCGCTCGTTGTCCTTGGCCATCTCGAGGCGCGCCAGGCGGAAGGCCTCACCCATGCCGACGATCTGATGCGTCGGCAGCGTCCCCGAGCGCATCCCGCGCTCGTGCCCGCCGCCGTGCATCTGCGCCTCGATGCGCACGCGTGGCTTGCGCCGGACGAAGAGCGCGCCCACGCCCTTCGGCCCGTAGGTCTTGTGCGCGGAGAAGCTCATCAGGTCGACCTTGAGCGCCGCGAGGTCGATCGGCAGCTTGCCCGTCGCCTGCGCGCTGTCGACGTGGAAGATGATGCCCCGGCTGCGGCAGACCTCGCCGATCGCCGCGATGTCCTGCACAACGCCGATCTCGTTGTTCACGTACATCACCGAGACCAGGATCGTGTCGGGCTGCAGCGCTGCCTTGAACGCTTCGAGGTCGAGCAGGCCGTTGGGAAGGACATCGAGATAAGTCACCTGGAAGCCTTCGCGCTCCAGCTCGCGCATCGTGTCGAGCGTCGCCTTGTGCTCGGTCTTGACCGTGACGAGGTGCTTGCCCTTGTCCTTGTAGAAGTGCGCTGCGCCTTTGAGCGCGAGGTTGATCGACTCTGTCGCGCCCGACGTCCAGACGAGCTCCTTCGGGTCGCAGTTGACCAGTTTCGCGACCTCTTCGCGCGCTTCCTCGACGGCTTTCTCGGTCTCCCACCCGAATGCGTGTGAGCGCGACGCCGGGTTGCCGAAGCTCTCCGTCAGGAACGGGATCATCTTCGCCGCCACGCGCGGGTCGACGGGCGTGGTCGCCGAGTAATCGAGATAGATCGGCTTCTTCATCGCGCGGTCGCCTTTCACGCCATCTCGACGGGCTCCGACTTTCTGTCGGCGGAGCGGTGATCCTTGAGGACCGCGACCTGCTGCTTGTCCTGCTGGCGAACGAGCTGCTCGAGCGTTACCGAGCGCAGGTAGGAGAAGATGTGCGCATTGAGGTTTGCCCACAGCTCGTGGGTCATGCAGCGCTTGTCGTCCTGGCAGTTTTCCTTTCCGCCACACTGCGTCGCATCGATCGGCTCATCCACGGCGACGATAATGTCCGCTACCGAGACGGCATCGGCCACCCGGGCGAGGTTGTAGCCCCCTCCCGGCCCTCTGACGCTGTCCACCAGGCCGTGACGGCGAAGTTTGCCAAAGAGCTGCTCGAGGTAGGAAAGAGAGATCTTCTGGCGCTCCGACACGCCGGCCAGCGTCACGGGTCCGTTGCCGCTGTGCATGGCCACGTCGATCATTGCGGTTACCGCAAACCGGCCCTTCGTCGTCAGTCGCATCTGCTACCTCCTTCCGCCAGCCGCGGCGGGCTCGTCTACCAGCATCCTATAATTCCCGAGCATATTAGTCAACTAAAGCCCTGTTTGGTTCACTCAAGCATCTTGTTGATTCGATCGGGGTCGAAGCGCTGGGCGGTGGCTGCGGCGTCGCCGCACTCGACTCCGCGCTCGTTGAGCAGGTCGATGAGCTTCTTCAGCCGATCATCGGTGGAGGCAGCGTGGTCGAGCAGGGAGTGAACCGCCTGCACCATCGGGTCATTCATGTCGGCGCTGATGGCGTACGCGGAAAAACCGATCTTGGCCGCCGTTTCCTCGCGCCGCAGCGCGGTCTCGCCGGTCACGATTCGACCCGGGATGCCAACCGCGGTCGCACCAGCGGGGACGTCTCGTACGACAACGGCGTTGGAGCCGATCTTCGCGCCGTCACCGATCTGGATCGGCCCGAGGATCTTGGCCCCCGCTCCGACCACGACCTTGCGCCCAAGCGTCGGATGGCGCTTGACGCGGTCCCACTTCACTCCGCCGAGCGTCACCCCGTGGTAGAGCGTGCAATCGTCTCCGATCTCCGCAGTCTCGCCGATCACCACACCCATGCCGTGATCGATGAACACGCGCCTGCCAATCGCCGCACCCGGATGGATTTCGATTCCGGTTACCCAACGGCTCCAATGTGAGAGCCAGCGCGCGAGCCAGCGAAAGTTCGCTCGCCACAGCGGATGCGTCACCCAGCGGTGCCATGTCAGGGCATGCAGACCCGGGTAGCAGGTGAGCACCTCCCAGCGGCTCCGCGCCGCGGGATCGCGCTCGAAGACAACGGCGATGTCTTCACGAAGACGGCTGAACATAGTGCCATTTTGGCATATCCGAGTCTTTCACTCAAGTATTGCTCTGGGATGCCGGACGCCTCGGCGCTCCCGCCAAGCGGGCCGTGGCGCGAGGCCTAACGCAGAAGAACGGCGGCGACCACCAGGCCAGCCGTTGCGAGGCCGACCAGCACCGAGTACCCGATGAAGAGGAAGAATGCGCGCAGCGCGGTGCCAACGCGCGACCCGCCGTAGATCACGCGCATCGCACGAAAGAAATAGAAGACCATCCAGCCTTCCACGATCGCCCGCAGCCATCCCGAAGGAATGAGCAGCACGGCCGTGGCGGCGACGAAGAAGAAGGCATGAATGTGCGCGCCGAACACCATGTGCTCGCCGAACAATCGAGGGCGCTGCGGGTAGCGCCGGTATCGCCCCACGTAGGCGAATTTCAGCAGCAGCGCGAAAGCCGGAAGCAGGACGAACATCGCGTACGGTCCGTAGCGGAGCATGCCGTCGACGATCTGGTCGCCCTTCTCGCTGCGCGACAGGCCTTCGAAGCGCTGCCAGCGGTTCTTGAGCGCGGAGCCGCCGGGAAGCCCCTCCGGCACTTGCAGGTTGAGATCGTCGTCGATCAAGAACCCGTTTTCGGAAGCTGACGGCCGCTCCGTCTTGTCTGTAGGCTGCGCGCGCTTGTCCTTGTCTCGTGGCTGTGCACGCTCGATCTTCGCCTTGCGCTCGTCCCCGTCGGTGGACCCCTGTATTTCACCGTCGAAGAGGTGGCCCGGGGTAAAGAAGCGCGATATCGCAAAGAATACGAGCGTCGCGAAGAGATACAGTCGTGCAGGCCGGATGTAGCGTCGCCGGCGCCCGGCGAAGTATTCGCGCGTGAGGCGCCCCGGGCGGAAAACGAGGGCGAGCATCGTGCGCCAGAAGCGTCCGTCGAACGCGACGTAGCGCCCCGCCGCCTCGCGCAGGAACTCGCGCAGCGTCGGAAGCTTGAGGTTGGTTTCCTGGCCGCAATGCGCGCAGAAAACCCCGCTGATTGCGGTCCCGCAGTTGCGACAGCGTGGACCCTCGGGCTGCTCTTCGCCCGTCGCCTCCGGCACGGGAGCCGGCTCGAGGCGCATCACGACGCGATCTTCTCCTCACGGAGAACGCCCAGCGCTTCGTGCACGGGCCGGTCCGAGAAGCTGAACAGGACGCACTCCGCGTCGGCTTCGAGCGCGACGGTGGTCCACGAGGGCACGACGAACACATCGCGCCGCGAGAAGGCGAAGGCTTCCGCGCCGACTCGCACGCGACCGCTGCCCTCGGCCACGCAGTAGACGGTGGCGTCGGTCGAGCGGTAGCGCCTTCCCGCAAACCCGAACGGCAGGAGCTGAAGGAACGCGGCGATCGTGGGCATCGGGTAGCCGCCCGTGATCGGATTCGCGTAGCGCATCTTCGTGCCGTGCCAGGGGTCCTGCTCGGTGTCGCGCGCGAGCTTGCCGAGCGCCTCGCGCGACCGCGCGTAGGGATAGCAGAAGATCGGCGACGTGCGCCCGTGCGGAGACGCAAAGTCGAGCGGCAGCAGGTTCGCCGCGTAGCGCGCCGCCGACGTGCCTTCCGTTTGAGTGACCGGCTGCTGCTCCTGCGGGTAATTCTCCGCGAAGCCCGCGTCAAGGAAGCGCAGCAGAGGAATGTCGAGGCCGTCGAGCCAGACGACCGGCTCGCCGTCCTCCGGGTTTCCGTGGTCGTGCCAGGTCCACGACGGAGTGATGATAAAGTCGCCCGGCTGCATGGTCGTGCGCTCGCCGTTCACCGCTGTGTAAGCGCCACTGCCTTCCACGACGAAACGCAGCGCCGACTGCGTGTGCCGATGCGACGGCGCAACCTCGCCGGGAAGCAGAAGCTGCCAGCCGGCGTACAGCGACGGCGTGATGCAGGACTGGCCGCGCAGCGCGGGGTTCTCGAGCACGAGCACGCGGCGCACGGCTTCCGCCGCGGAGATGATGCGGCCGGATTCGAGCAGGAACGGGCGCAGTTCGTCGTAGCGCCAAAGCGCGGGGATGCAGTGGGCCTCCGGCATCGGTGGCACCAGTACGTGGAGCACCTCCCACAGCGGCGAGAGGTTGGCGCGGCCGATGCGCTCGTAGAACGCGGGCCGTTCGCTGGCCTGCTTCAGGGTAGCGCCCATCGCCATGATGTTACCGCATCGCCGAGCGAGTCACGGCGTGCGCTCTTCGCGCTCGCTCGCGCGAGCCCGCGCCAGGAGCTGGTCGATCCGCGCCAGGATCCCGCGCAGTATGTTGACCTCCTCGCGCTCGAGGCGGGCGCGGGCAAACAGGCGCCGCAGCCGGGGCAGAAGGCGCCGGGGCATCTTCGAATCGAGAAATCTCATCGCGACGAGAGTCCGCTCGCCTTGTGCGAAGAGCTGTGCGATCTCGTCCTGCGTCGCGGGCACGAACGCGGGCGCAGTCCAGACTGCATCACCGTGCACAGCGACGAACAGCTCGTAGGCGGCGACCTGCACCGCGGCGGCGAGATTGAGAGACGAGGTCCCCGGCATGCCGGGAATCGTGGCCACGATCTGACAGCGCGCGAGCTCTTCGTTGGACAGCCCCGACATCTCGTTGCCGAAGACCAGCGCTACGTCGCCGCGCGCGGTGCAGCGCACGGCTTCGAGCGCTGCGCTGCGCACCGGAAGCGCTTCGCCCGCGAATTCGCGCGGACGGGCGGAGAGTCCGATCGCGAGCGTGACTCCGGCAAGCGCCGCATCGAGCTCGTCGTGCACGCTCGCGCCACGGAGCAGCCCTGCCCCGCCCGCGGCCAGCGCATCTGCATCCGGATGCGGAAACTGTCGCGGCGCGACCAGCGCCAGACGCGACAGGCCCATCGTGTACATCGCGCGCGCCGCGGCGCCGATATTGCCGGGATGGCTCGGTGCGCACAGAACGATGCGCACGCGCTCGAGGGCAGGGTGCGGGTCGGACAAGACGAGTCGCGTAGAATGCGCCGTTGGAAAACACTCCATCGACCGCCGCGGCGCCGTCCCGGCCGTCCTAACGGATCATGCACCCGATGCTCACGATCGCGGTCAAGGCAGCGCGCCGCGCGGGCAACCTCATCAACCGCGGCGCGCGCGACCTCGATCTGCTGACAGTGAAGACGAAGGGGCCGAAGGACTTCGTCAGCGAGGTCGACCACGCGGCGGAAGCGGCAATCGTGCAGACGTTGCACGCCGCTTACCCGGACCACGCGATTCTAGCAGAGGAGGGGACGGCCAAAGACAGCAACGCGAACGCGGAGTACCTGTGGATCATCGATCCGCTCGACGGCACGACCAACTTCCTGCACGGCTTTCCGCAGTACTGCGTCTCGATCGCGCTGCAGCACCGCGGCCACATAACGCAGGGCGTCATCTACGACCCGGTGCGCAACGACCTGTTCACCGCGACGCGAGGCCGCGGTGCGTTTCTCAACGATCGCCGCATCCGCGTGTCGCGGCGCCAGCATCTGCGCGAGGCGCTGATTGGAACGGGCTTCCCATTTCGCCAGGGGAGCAATCTCGACCTGTACGTGCAGATGATGCGCGGCATGATGGTCGAGACGGCAGGCATCCGCCGCCCGGGCGCGGCCGCGCTCGACCTCGCTTACGTCGCGGCCGGCTACTACGACGGTTTCTGGGAGGTCGGACTCAATCCCTGGGATGTCGCGGCGGGGAGCCTGCTCATCGTCGAAGCCGGCGGACTGGTCGGCGATCTCGCGGGCGAGGACGGCTATCTTTACGGTGGACAGATCATTGGCGGCAATCCGCGCATTTTTGTGCAAATGGTCAAGTTGCTCTCCGCGTTCAAGCCCGCGCTTGAGGGCGCGCGGGGCTCGAAAAGCTGACTTTTTGCCAGGGTTTGGCCGTGGGGCGGCGATGGGATGCTGGGTGTGACTTTCCTGGGCAAGAGAGCCGAGAATGCCCGTTCCGGCCGCCACACGGGCTGACAATTCCATTGTCATTGTGTAGGATGGCTCGGCTGACCTGCGGCGCGGGCGAGGTGCCGCGGGCGAATCGAGAGGGAGCCACCATGCTGCAGCGCTTGCTGTCGTTCTTGTGCGTACCCTTGCTCGTCGCGGCTCTCGCACCTGCGGCGAGCGCACAGGGCATTTCGCAGATCCGCCTGATGCTGCACCCCAACGCCGCCAGTCCAGGCGACCTGCCGGCGGGCGAACTCGCGCGCCTCGAGGGGATCGCTGGAGTCCCGCTGACCCTGTCGGGTGCAACGCGCACCGGTGGCCTCGAATTCAGGCTCACCCAGCCGGTTGGGACGACCGACGCGGCCGCGATTCTCGGTCGCCTGCGCGACGACCGCGGCGTTCTCTGGGCCGAGTCGATCGAGCCGAGCATAGCGCCAAGGATCGGCACCGCCGGCGCTCCGTCGCAGACTCCGGGCAGCAGGCTGATGGTGCGCCTGGTCGGCGATCCGGCGCCGGACTGGAGCACGCTGCTCCCGCGCTGGGCCGAGATGACCGGTGTGCCTCTGACCGTGCAGCGTCAGATCGGAAATATCTGGGTGCTGTCGCTGCCCGCGGCGGTGCCCGAAGACTCGCTCGTGCAGCTCGCCGAGCAGCTGCAGGGCGATGCCCAGGTGCAATACGCGGACGCGGCTACGCGAGCGTATCCGCTGCTCGTTCCCAACGATCCGAACTATCCGCGCCAGTGGGCGTTGTTCGATCCCGTCGGCGGCGTCAACGCGCCAGCGACATGGGACCTGCAGACCGGCAACCCCAGCGTCACCGTCGCCGTGATCGATACCGGCATCACGCAGCATCCCGATCTCGCCGGGCGATTTCTGCCGGGCTACGACTTCATCACCGACGCGGGTATGGCGAACGACGGCAACAGTCGCGATCCCGATCCGAGCGACCCGGGCGACGGGACCGTGGACAACGAATGCGGTCCGGGCATTCCCGGGGAACCGAGCTCCTTCCATGGGACCTTCGTGAGCGGGCTGATCGCAGCGAACACGAACAACGGCGTGGGCATCTCGGGGCTCGACTGGAGCGCCAAGATTCTGCCGGTGCGTGTGCTCGGCAAGTGCGGCGGCAGCTTCGACGACATCATCGACGGGATTCTGTGGGCCGCCGGCGTGGCGGTTCCCGGAGTGCCGCCGAATCCGAATCCGGCGCGCGTGATCAACATGAGCCTCGGCGGCACGATCACCTGCCCGCAGGCGCTGCAGGACGCGATCAACGCCGCAATGGCGCAGGGAACGGTCATCGCCGTCGCGGCCGGAAACGAAAGCACCGATGCGCTGAACTCCGCGCCAGCGAACTGCAGCGGCGTGATAACGGTGGGAGCGAGCACGCGGCAAGGCGATCACGCGAGTTACTCCAACGTCGGCCAGCGCGTCGATCTGTCGGCGCCCGGCGGCGATGGCGCGGTCCAGGACTGGATCCTCTCGACCGGGAACGATCCGGCAGGTCCGGGCTTGCCTGTTTACGAATACGCGATCGGGACAAGCGCGGCTGCGCCGCATGTGGCGGCGGCCGCCTCGCTGCTGATCGCGCGCAACGCGAATCTCACGCCGGGCCGCATCAAGGACATCCTCATCAACACGACGCGGCCCTTCGCCCCCGGCACCGACTGCAGCTTCGGGACGATGTGCGGGTCGGGCATGCTCGACATCTCCCTCGCCATCCAGAGCACGCTGCCGGCGACCAGCGTCGCCCCGGCGGGAACGTCTCCGGTCGTGGAGTTCTACCGTGCCGACCTCGATCACTATTTCATGTCGGCGAACTCCAGCGAGACTACCTTCGTCGACACGGTGCTCGGTGCCACGTTCCAGCGCACCGGCGAGGTCTTCTACGCCTGGACCGATCCTGTGCAGGCTCCCATAAACGCTCAGCCGGTATGCCGCTTCTACGCGGGCGGGTTGATCAGCTCGCACTACTTCACGGCGAGCGCAGCGGAGTGCCAGTTCATGATCGCGCAGTACGCCGGGGCCTGGGCCCTCGAGACGCCCGCGGCCTTCTACGTGCTCCTGCCGGACCTCGATGGCAATTGCACCGCGGGCATGGTGCCGGTCTACCGCTTTTTCGACGGGCGCCAGGACGCGAATCAGCGCCACACGATCGACCTCTCGGTGCGGCGGGCGATGATCAACCGGGCGTGGGTGCCACAGGGCTTCGGGCCCAACAACGTGATCTTCTGCACGCCCGCTCCGGTCTAGGCCGGGCGCCAGGCTACTGGCGCTCGATCCAGCCGTTGACGGTGAAGCGCGCGTCTCGGAACTGCTTCGACGGCATGCTGACCGGCATCACCTCGTGCATCACCGCGGCCTGGAAGAACACGATGCTGTTGTGCCGCGGCTCGACGACCTGGAACGAATCGGTTGCCGCGAGCTTGCCGTTGCGAATCGTGTCGTCGTAGAGGCGCAGCTCGCCACCCGCGAACCCCTTCGGCTCGCGATTGAAGTAGTAGACGTAAGTGAACTGCCGCTTGTAGGTCTCGTTCGAGCCGGCGTCGGTGTGCGCCTTAAAGTAGCTGCCATCGATGCTCGCCGTGATCTGGCAGTCGATGTTGCCGATCGGAAAATTGCCCAGTCGCAGCTGCGGCATGACCTCGGGCATCGCGGCCTTTATCTTGCCGGTCATCAGTTGCCATACCTCGTGCGGAGCGCCGAGCATCAGCGAGTGCCGGTAGTCGTCCCGCGCATCCGAGACGCGCGAGCGCACGAAGCGACTCTCCGCCGCAAAGGTTAGCTGCATCAGCCAGGCAACCTCCGCATCGCTCAGAAAGCCGTCGATCTGCACGAAGGGATGGCGCACGCGATCCGCGTAGCCCTGCGCCGCGCTTGCGGCGGCGGCCGCAGCCACCGCCGCGGAGGGAGCCGCTTCGGGAGCCTTGCTCGCCGGCTCCTTCTGCACGACCACTGCCGGGTCGGTGATCATGCCCACGAGCTGGTGAGCCGGAAAGACGAGCGACGCGCGCCCGCCCTCCATCGGGATCTGGAATACCGCGGGAGCGCCATTCGGCGGGTCGTCCGCACCGGTCACCGCGGCCAGAAGCTGCGCCAGCAACGGATGATCCGGAGGCACGACGAGAGCGGCCGACTGACCGCCGGATAGCAGGAGCGTCACCTTGATCTGCGTTGCGCCCGGCTGCTGGACCGTGAATTTCATTTTTTGCCGCGAATGACCACCCTGCCCCGAGGCGGCATTGTCACACGCCAGGTGCTCCGGACTCCAGCCCTGAAGCACCCGACAGCGGGGCTCATGGCTCCGCGGCAGGTTGTCGCGGATGAAGTCCGGCGAGCGGCGCCCGGCGAAGG
>Ga0335084_10003564_pt1 | contig 15185 bp, 15 predicted proteins | sample Lox_Sample_44_FD_206721 | JGI IMG/M metagenome (GOLD analysis project Ga0335084, IMG submission 206721) | Soil microbial communities from Loxahatchee National Wildlife Refuge, Florida, United States - Lox_Sample_4.4 | ecosystem: Environmental > Terrestrial > Soil > Wetlands | place: USA...
CCTTCCCATATGAATAGACATCATGGATTCTGGGATATCCCGCTCAATTATATAACCCGTGAGAAAACTTCTCTGACCTTCGAGAAGGACGAACTGATTGTGAAGGACAGCATGCGCCCTGTACGCCTGAAACCGGTGTGGAAAGGGGATTTGGAATTTATCGGATATAGCATGCTACATATCTCTTTATGGGATTTTTCAAAAGACCCTCCTGTACAATTAATGGTGAAGTCGTCTCAGCATGTAATCAGGCCGGGGAAAAGTGATCTTCCCCTTGAACAGGTATGCCTTCCCGTGACACAGCGCTGCAACCTCAGTTGTCACATGTGCATGAGACACAATCCTGAAGACTGGGATGCGTCTGACATAAAACCGGCAGTTCTACAACCCGTTCTTGACGCCAGCCCCTTCCTTTATTCAGTATCTGCTTTCGGTATAGGAGAACCTTTGCTTTATGAGAATTTATTCGAACTCATTGGAGAGTTAAAAAAGAGGATGCCTGAAAACGGCCAGGTAGGGTTTACTACAAACGGTACTTTGATGAATAAAAGGGCTGCCTCCCGTCTGGTTGACTTGGGTGTGAATTGGCTTTCTTTTTCCATTGACGGCGCAACCAAGCTTACATACGAGAGCATCCGACCTGGCGCTAATTTCGATGAGGTGATTCAGAACATCGCCCACACGGTCCAGTACAGAAATGTTTCGGGACGGAAGAGGCTCTGGCTCGTCGCAAACTATGTTATTCAGAACGAAAACGTCCGTGAAATACCGGCCTTCGCACGGCTGGCCGGATCACTGGGTCTCGATACAGTCACGTTCAGCCATCTAAGGGACTTCAAAGCAGGCGAGTTCCGCATATTGGGCGAAAAACTTCTTGCTCCCCTGTTTGAACAGGCTGCTGAGATAGGCGACAGATATGGCATGAAGATAACTTTCTCCCGTCTCCATCCAATCAAGAAGCCGCGATGTCCCTTTATGCAAACGACTTATTTGTGGCTCTCAGGTGATGTGGTACCGTGCTGCCGGATGCTAAAGGGAGCTTATCCAGGAGCCATTAGAAAGTTTGGTAATGTGCAGAAAGAACCGCTTTTAGACATCTGGAACAGCATAGAGTACAGAGAATTCAGACACGGGGTTCTTACCCGAGATTTTCCCGACGAATGCAAGGGATGTAATTACGCGACCGGCTTGCTTGGCTGAAACATTAATGCCGACAAAAAAAATCGCGAGAGCGTTTGAGGGGAGAAGGTTTGAGGCTTAATCCTGACTGGCGCTTCTGTATCTTCTTGTTTGTTGCTGCCTTTGCGGTCATTGTACTCAGACGGCCCGATGCAATCCTCAACCCTCAGTTTTGGGCCGAAGACGGAGCAGTATTTTATGCTGATGCATACAATAAAGGCATGATAGTGCCTTTATTGTCGCCGCATGGCGGGTATTTAGATACATTTCCTCGGCTGACTGCCGCTTTTTCTCAGCTCTTCCCCCTTTCATGGGCACCCTTGCTGTTCAATCTGACTGCACTGGTACTTAGGGTACTGCCTGTTGGGTTAATTCTGTCGTCACGTTTTTGCGAGTTAATGCCAGACTGGAAGACCAGGCTGTTTCTCTCATTTCTTTATCTCGCTCTTCCTAATTCATGGGAGATTAATGCCGGGATTTTAAGCGGGAAGACTCATCTTTCTCTTCTCGCCTTCATGATCCTGTCGGCTCCACCGAGCAGTCATCCGCGGTGGCTTTTTTTTGACAAAGGGATTATCCTGCTGTCCGGCCTCAGTGGTCCCTTCTGTATTATATTGACCCCGCTTTCTGCGCTCTTTTGGCTTCATCGTCGCGACAAGAGGTCTCGCGCCCTTTTTTTCATGATAGGCATATGCACAGTCATACAAGGCATATTTCTTATGACTGGTGATGCGCGTCCGCAACGGACTCTGGGCGCCACTCCTGAACTGTTTGTCAAAATACTCACAACTCAGGTCTTTTTGGGGGCTTTGGTCGGCCAAAAGGGTCTGGAATTACTTCACCATGCCAGATGGCATAACATAGTTGTCATAATCGTTGCCTTACTCGGACATCTCGCACTCATCAATGCCCTGCTGAAAGCTCCCCTGCCATTGCGGCTTTTTGTCCTCTATGGATTGTTCATTTTCTGCGCTGCCCTGCTCTCGCCATTAGTGAACCTTACCGATCCTCAATGGCCGCTCCTGTTGTTGCCCGGTGTCGGCGGACGGTACTGGTTTATCCCGATGCTCGTCTTTATAAGCGTTCTGGTCTGGTCTCTGCGAGGTGCAGGTTCATTTATATCGAGGAGGCTTGCTGCATTCGCGCTTGCCGTCATGCTACTGGGGATAGTACTGGATTGGCGTTATCCGGCCTTCAAAGATTTGAATTTCAGGGAACATGCCTCCCAATTTGAATCTTCTCCCCGCGGGACTCAAGCCTCAATTCCTCTCAACCCGCTTGGCTGGTCAATCACCCTTGTCAGGCATTAGCGGTGCTCGAGAAATTTATGAATTCATGAGGATTCCTGATTAAGCTACAGGGTGCAGAATGGGTTAAATTTCTAAGAGTGGGGCGTCAAGATAACCAACCCCTTCCTTAATTGTTGGTGATCCAGGGTTATGGGCTATCAGAGAGCTTTTTATTATGTGGTTGTCCCACAATTGTTTTGTAACTGTCTTATACCCCCAAACTCAATCCAACTCAATCACATGAGAATGACCGGGGTCGAGGAACCTTGACAGTTAGCTGTTCTGGAAGTAATATTAATCAGTTACACAGGAAGAAGAATCGCTTGAGTTTTTACGCTGTGGATTCTGGTGGAGGCAACGCCTTATGTGTTCGATTCCCACCACCGGCACCAACACATTGACAAAGAACAAGTGGCGAGCTTAACGTTATGCAGCAATCGATGAATATGATATGATGAAAGCAACTATGAGGCTCATTCTCATCATCTTGACCTTTCTCTTTCTCACCGCTGGGGCTCCCTCCCCATGGGGTATTGACGAACTTATTGGAAAAAGGGCCCCTGAATTTACCCTTAAGGATCTCAATGACAAGACGGTCTCGCTTTCTTCGCTGAGAGGGAAAGTGGTATTGATAAACTTCTGGGCAACATGGTGTCCTCCCTGCCGGGCAGAGATGTCGTCCCTCAATAATCTCCACAAGGAATATAAGAATAACGGTTTTAGTGTTATCGCCGTATCTTCAGACAGGAGCATATCATCGGTCAGGGATTTTTTGAGCAAGAAGCCGGTGGATCTTCCTGTACTTATGGATTCTGACAGCAAGGTATCAAGACAGTTTAAGGTATTCTCCCTTCCCACCTCGTTCCTGCTCGACAAGAACGGTGTTATCGTGCAGAAGTTTTTGGGTGAAGAGGAGTGGGATTCACCGGAGATGAAGAAGAAGATCAAGGAAATGCTCGCAGTTCCTTAAGGCAGAGGCTTCCGTCTCTCGCAAGACAATAGCCCTCCTCAACGATACGAGGGCCTACACACCTCACAGCACTCTATTCTTATGTAGTGTCAATGTCCGCTTTTGCGGACACGCACATAACCCTGAGTCTTGCCATCCGTGCCGGACACCTCTGCTGAAATTATGACTGATTATAACCCCGGCACGTCATCTCAGATTCCTGACTAAAAGACTTTCCCGTCGAGCGACGTTGCCGGAAAGCGGAAGTTTCTTAGTAGGGATTCCAAAGATGGCAGGAGACCTGTCTGTCTCTGTGTCCCTTTGACACAGGCTCTTCCAGTAGGGGCACTTTTTTATCACAAGGCTCGAATCGCTGCGGGCATCTGGGGTGAAAAGGACATCCCGGGGGTATGTGTATCGGGCTCGGCACATCCCCCTTGAGCACGGTCCTTTTGGCGCTTCCTGGTCTTATCTTCGGGGCCGATGAAAGGAGAACCGTGGTATAGGGGTGAAGGGGCTGACCAAAGAGTTCATCCGCCTTCGCATGCTCCACGATCTTTCCGAGGTACATCACTGCCACTTCATCGCTGAAATATTGGACTACCCGGAGGTCGTGGCTGATAAAGAGGAATGAAATACCCGCTCCCTGTTTGAGCTCCTGGAGGATGTTCAATATCTGGGCCTGTATCGAGACATCCAGGGCGGAAAGGGGCTCATCGGCGACAATTACCTCTGGTGAGACTGCAAGGGCCCTCGCGATACATATCCTCTGCCTCTGTCCTCCACTGAATTCATGGGGATATCGGCTCATCACTTCATCCTGGAGTCCCACACCCTTCAACAGACCCGCCACCCTTTCCCTGAATTCGGATTTGTTCGCAAGCTTATGTATCCTGAGAGGTTCTGCAAGCGTATCAAAAACTGTCATTCTCGGATTAAGGGACGCAAAGGGGTCCTGGAAGATTATCTGCACCGATTTTCTGAATGCCTTTAAGGAGTCGCCCCTGAGCTCAAAGACATCCTGGTCTTTAAAAAGAATTTTCCCTGAAGTGGGGGGTGATAATCTGAGAAGGAGTCTTGCGACCGTGGATTTGCCGCAGCCGCTCTCTCCCACGAGGGAGAAGACCATCCCTTTTCTTAACGCGAAGGAAACCCCGTCCACGGCCTTAAGCCATCCATGCCTTGCAAACGGGCCTGTGCCCACGGGGAAGTATTTTCTGAGGTCTATTCCTGCGATGATTTCCATATAATCTCTTCCGCCCTTATACAGCGTACGTACTGACCCGGGGTGATCTCCCTCAGATGGGGCTCCTCTTTTAGGCAGTCAGGGATCATATAGGGGCACCTGTCCGAAAACTTACAGCCCTGGGGAAGTGCATCAGGTCTTGGCACCGAGCCCCTGATGGGTTTCAGGGGAACTCCCCTGGTCCTGGGCAGGGAGTCTAGAAGTCCCATGGTGTAAGGGTGTTTGGGGTTCTCCAGCACTCTCGAGACCCGGGACAACTCCACGATCCTTCCCGCGTACATGATTGCGGCAATGTCCGCATTCTCCGCAATTACCCCTATGTCGTGCGTAATGAGCAATACCGCCATTTTCCGCTCTTCTCTCAGGATCCCCAGCAGTTCCAGTATCTGAGCCTCTATGGTCACGTCCAGGGCGGTTGTGGGTTCGTCGGCAATGAGGAGAGAAGGATTGCACGCAATCCCCATGGCAATCATCACCCTTTGACGCATTCCTCCGGACATCTGGTGGGGGTACTCATTTACCCTGATTTCGGGAGAGGGAATTTTTACTGCTCGTAAGAGCTCCACGGTCTTTTCCCTTGCATCTTTCTTCGAAATTCCCAGATGGGTGGTGATGACCTCCGATAACTGGTACCCGATGGTGAATACAGGATTAAGGGAGGTCATGGGCTCCTGGAATATCATAGAGATTTCCTTGCCCCGGAGCCTTCTTATGGATTCTTTATCCATAGTGAGAAGGTCTTTGCCCTTGAAGGAGAGTATGCCGTCTGCGTGTGCATTTTCGGGGAGCAGTCCCATGATGGCGAGGGCGGTGAGGCTCTTCCCGCAGCCGCTTTCGCCCACAAGGCCAAAGACCTCTGCTTCTTGCACTACAAAATTCAGGCTATTGACAACCGGTAAAGGACGGGATGTGGTGGTAAAGGTTATGGAGAGATCCTTGACCTCAAGGAGGGGCACTGCGCTTACAGTTCCTCTTTTCTCAGAAGCTTAAGGTAGGTCTTTGCCTCTTTCAGTTTTGGGTTGTACTTTAGTGCATTCTCCCACTCCTCAATGGCAAGCCCTATCATGCCTTTCATATAATAGGTAAGACCAAGCTGCACCCAGGCCTGGCTGTAATCAGGGTTGAGATCCTTCGCCGTTGTAAAATAGACAAGGGCGTCTTCAAAGTTGCCTTTGCTCCTGAGGGCGATCCCAAGCTTTGTGTGGAAGTCAGCAGCCTTTGGGTGAAGTCCCAATGCTTTACGGTATTCCTCTATCGCCTCATCATACATACCAAAGTCAAGGTAGATATTGCCAATTTTGTAATGTTCGTTTGCAAGTTTTCCCGCAGCAAAAGGGTCAAGGGATGAGGGAGTAGGATGGGCAATCTGCGCTGCCAGGGAAAAAACTTCCTGGGCCTTCTTGAATTCACCCATCTCATTGTATGTAATGGACAGGTTGAGAGATGCCTCTGTATACAGAGGGTTTATCTCAAGTGCCCTCTCAAAGTACTCAGATGCCTCCCGATATCTTCCTTTGAGGTGTGAGATGACGCCAAGCTTGTTTAATACATCCGCATAGCTCGGGTTGGCTCGTATTACATCTCTCAGGATGGGTTCTGCTTCGGAATACTTTCCTGTGTCAAAAAGCTCGGTCCCCTGCTGATACAACTCGTAGAGTTCTTGCTTCATGCCTCTGTGAGTATAGGGCGTCAACAGTTTCTTTGTCAAGAGAATGGACTAATAGATTGACCTCATCCTTCCTGTCTTCCTGTCAAAGAGAATTACATCAAGGCGTCTGCCATTCTTAAAGACCTCTGCTTCTACGAATCTCCCCTTATGGTTGATATGGGTAGCGATTAACCCCTTGCTTGCAAAATACTTTTCTATAAATTGTTCTGCCTCAATCGGTCCAATCTCATTTGTACGTGTACCGTACACCGTACACCACCATTGCGTATAATCACCATACTGAGCGACACCCTCCTGCGCAGCATAAAGGAGAGACGCGGTCATTATCAAGAACAGAATTATTAAAAGTATCCGGCACATGCCTAAACGCCCCTTTTCTATATCTAACTAAGAAAGTTTGAAGGAAATATGAATATCGGACATATCATCTATCCCCATAACTCCAACCACCTTGTCCTTGGATGAAAGACCTTTGAGTATTCGAAATGCGCTTTTGCGTATGCCAAAGGCCTCTGACAGAATCTCCACCAATTGTTCATTCGCAGCGCCGTCCACAGGGGGAGCAGTGAGCTTCACCTTCAGCCCCTCGGGAATAACCTCGATCCCTTTTTTCGATGAGCGGGGCAACACCCTCACCCTGAGAATTATACCATCCGACGTCTTTTTAAAAGGTATCTGCATATCTCACCTGCACGCACCAGCCCTGCACAGAGAAAGAATACTCACCCTCAATGTGCGTGACCCCTTATAGGTAGCCATAGGGTGAACGTTGCTCCCTCACCAGGCGCGCTTGTTACGGCAATTCGTCCTCCCATCACAGTAATGAGTTCCTTCACAAGGGCAAGCCCTATGCCCACACCTCTTTGCCCTGCACCCGTCCCCCTGAAGAACCTCATGAATATTTTGGGAATTTCATCTTCGGGAATCCCCTGCCCTGTGTCCCTCAACACCATAAAAAAATCACTTTCTTTGTTGCCGTACTCAATCCGGACACCTCCCTTCTCGGTGAATTTCAGGGAATTGGAAAGGAGATTTTTCATGATCATGTCAAGTTTGTCGACATCGGTGACCACCTCCAGATCTCCCCCCTCCGACAAGGAGAAGCTGAGGCCCTTCTCATGGAATATGGGTCCCATCCTTGATACGATACCCTCCAGAAACTCCTTCAAGTTGATCCGGACATACTCACCAGGGGAAAAGAAACTCGCTTCTGCCTTTGCGAGATCTTCGATCCCCTCCACGAGCGTTGTCAGTCGTTCTACCTCTGCCTTGATGGTCTCGAGTCCCCCGGGGATGTCTGTGACTACGTGGTCGATCATTGCTTCCACCTGCGCCTTCATCACCGTAAGGGGTGTTCTCAGTTCATGCGCGATATTGGAGGTGAGGTGCTTTCTGAGCAATTCCTCTTTCTGGAGCGCCTCAGCCATATAATTAAAGCTCTCGGAAAGCCTTCCTATCTCATCCGGGGGCCCCGGTTTTACCCTGATGCTGAAGTCACCCTCTGCGATTTTTCCTGCCGCCAACTTCAGTCGCCGTATGGGTTTCGAAAGGTACAGGCTGAAAAAGATCGCCATGACGATGGCGCTCAGGCCCGCGACCACAAAGGAGATCAGGAGGAAATTCCTGCCCCTTTCTTTGAAGATGTGCTCCTTTACCTTTATGGCTCCACCCTTCTTCAATGGCCTTACGAAGAGTGCTCCTATTTCTCGTCCTTCACTGTACAGGGGGTATTGCTCGTATTCTCCCTCGGCAGAGTGGGTATGCACAATGGATTCCATTCTCCGCATCATGGCAGGGGGCAGTGATGCCATGACCGTATGGGAGTTCACGATCTCTCTGCCTGCGGAGTCCTGAACCCGGATGTCGAACCCGAGCATCATTCCCCAATGAATTGCCTCGGAGAGCACGTTCATATCCCACCGGTCTCCCTCGTAACTTCCCTCTATGGATGCGAGCACCCAGTATAAATGGTCCTCTGCCGTGCCCTTCCTGTATTCATCAAAGTCACTCATGATGAGCCGCTCGAAGATGAGATTCGAGACAAGGGCGATGACGATCACCAGGAGAAATGCGAAAAAAAGTTTAGTCCTCATCAGGGATCCCCGTGAATTTATATCCCACCCCGTAGACCGTTCTGATAAACTGTGAATCCTTTGGGTCATCCTCTATCTTATGCCTCAGGTTTTTGATGTGGGCATCGATGGTCCGGTCATACCCCTCAAAGTCATACCCCTGCACCATATTGATGAGCTGGAGCCGGGTGAGCACCCTTCCTGGTTTTTCGGCAAGGGCCATCAATATCCTGAACTCGGTTGTGGTGAGGATCGCGGGCACACCCCTTCTGCTCACCTCGTAATTTTCTGTATCCAAAATGAGAGTGCCCTTGTTGAAACTGAGCAGCTTCTTTGCCATTTTTCTCGTCCTTCTCAGGTGAGCCTTCACCCGTGCGACGAGTTCCCTCGGGCTGAAGGGTTTTACCACATAATCATCCGCCCCTATGCCGAGCCCCCGTATTCTGTCTTCCTCCCCGCTCTTTGCGGTGAGCATGATAATGGGCGCATCGGACCGCTCCCGTATGATCTTGCAGAGCTCCTCTCCCTGGATATCAGGGAGCATAAGGTCGAGGACGACGAGATCAAATGATTCATGGATGAGCTGGAGGGCCTTTTCTCCTGTGTCGGCGACCTTTGTAGTGAACCCCTCCCTCTGGAGATACATGGTCACGATATCAGATATCTTTTGTTCGTCTTCAATGATGAGTACGGTTTCTGGTTTCCCAGTATCCATAGTATTTTTCTCCGGCTAATAGGGTTATGGCTGCAAGCAATGCGCCACCTATAACATCCACCACATAATGATACCTGCAATACACGGTGGAGAAGATGAGGAGGATAATCACGGGAAGTGTGAGGGAAAAGAAGCCCCTGTCAAACCTGTAGGCGAGGGCTGACACCACGAGCACCACTGCGGTATGTCCGCTCGGAAAGGCGTCTCTTTTGATCCCCTCAAGTCCGTTGAGGATATGCTGAATTGGTTCTGCAACAAACAGGCCCTTCAATTCGAAACTCTGGAGATGATCCATGGCGTACCGTGGACCGAGGGCAGGAAATAAGAGATACCCGACATAGGAGAGGTAAAAGCAGAGGAGGATAAGGAACACGGTCTTGTCGAATTCCCTTTCCTTTCTCCTCAGTTTTAGTATCAGGCCCAGAGAGATGGGGAGCAGATAGTACGAAGAATACGCAAGCTGGAGTATGTCAGTAAGAAATGGGGTATAGAGAGACTCCAGCATCACGGTGGGATAGCCGCCAAAGAGCACGTAGTCAATCCGGATAAGCCATGGGTCGATGTCCCTGGGGTTGATATGATGCACAAGGAGCTCGAGACTGTCGAAGATCACAAGAACGCATGCGACAGGGAATACTACGCTGCGCACAATATCAGCAGTTCTATTCCTGCTCAGGAATGGCGCAAACCTAATGAGGAGTACCTGAATGAGAAAAAGGGCTGCATACATGGCAATGAGGGTCTTTACGTGGGGGACCCTGGTATGAAAATAAAGGGAAACCATGCCGAGACAGAGAAGAAAGAAAAGGGTGAGAGAATCTGGCGGCTTTGCCCGGGAAAGTAATCTCATCAGAGCTTGCCCAGAGCCCTTCTCACTGCCCGCTCCCTCTTGGACAGCTTATTAGGATTACCGGTCCTTGGTATCCCCTCTTCTTCGTCATCCTCTTCCTCTGCCAGGTCCTCTTCCCGGTCGTCCCGACCATGAGACCTGAGAACCGGGATAAACTCCTCCGAGGTAAGAGGGACGGAGCCAAGTGACCATGCATGGGAGGCGATCTCACGGTCTGAACTCACCACAATCCATTCCCGCCTCTCTGTGGACACCACCCTTTTTATGACTGAATCGGCCTTTTCCCCCAGTCGTGAATAGATGATTCTGACGCCGCCGCGCACTGATGAGTTCTCTGTGGCTCCCCCTGCCTTCCATCCGTCAAATACCACCACAATGTGATGTCCTTTCCTTTTACGGTATTCTATGAGGAGATCTACGAGCTTGTTCCTCTCGGTCTCGAGGTTCTTGTGATACACCCCGATGAGGTTATATCCGTCTATGATAAGGGAAGGAATACGCCTCTCCCTTTAGGTGAAGTCTTTGATGGTGAGGATGGAATGCACAGAATAGCCGAGGCTCTCGATATTCTGCCTGCCGTTAAATTCACCTCTGTCCAGAAGAATAATGACCCCGATGATATTCATCTCCGCTTTTTTTGCGGCTTCTATGGCCTTTATGGTCGACCCGCCTGTGGTGACCACGTCATCGATGATAATCACCTCATCACCCGGCATCACGTTTCCCTCGATCTGGCTCATAGTTCCGTGGCCCTTCGGCTCTTTCCTGATGACCAGCGCCTCTACCGGTTCGTTGCGTAGATACGAGGCATAGGCAGTTGCAGTAGCGATGGGGTCAGCACCCATGGTGAGACCGCCGATTGCCTTGGGTTTGAGCCCCAGTTCCTTGATTTTGTCAAAGATGAGATTGCCCACCAGGAACTGGCCCTCAGGTGAGTAGGTGGTCTTCTTGAGATTGAAATAGAAAGAACTCATATTTCCTGAAGAGAGCTTATAAATGGGTGTGTCGCTTCTCTGGAACGAATGTCTTTTTATGTATTCGATGAGCCGCCCCTTATTGTCCATTATGATAAAATATAGCAAATACCCGAGGGAAAATTCAAAAAATGAAATTGGTACTCTTTGACATTGACGGCACGCTGATAGACTCCGGAGGGGCGGGCACACGGTCCCTCAACTACGCCTTTGAGGATCTGTTCTCGGTTCATGACGCATTCAAAGGCATCAGCATGGCAGGCAAGACCGACGTTCAGATACTGAAGGAGGGCCTTGGAAGGCATGGCCTGGATACGGAAAATGGCAATGTCGGTCTCCTCTGTGAACGGTATATTGTCCATCTCAGGACAGAGATCGGGAATCCGGGGAAACACCTCAAGCCAGGGATCGCGGAAGCCCTCGGCCTCCTTGCCGCGAAGAAGGATATTTTCCTCGGGCTGCTTACCGGAAACATAGAGCCAGGGGCGAGAATAAAACTGGACCCCTTCAGACTTAATGCCTATTTTCCCCTTGGGGCATTCGGCAATGACCATGAAGACAGGAACAAACTTTTGCCTATTGCGGTTGAGCGTTTCAGTCTGCTTCACCAAAGGGAGCTTGATTACAATGATTGCGTGGTTATTGGCGACACACCCAGGGATGTGGAGTGCGCGAAGATCTACGGGGCATATTCCGTTGCAGTCGCAACAGGGCCTTATTCCTACGCATCCCTCAGTGGGTCAGGCGCAGACATGGTGCTCAGGACCATGTCTGAGATGGATTACGGGGTGCTCGCTTAGTCTTTATTTATGAGTTCTTTGTCCCGGCAGAGGCGCCTGTCTCTCGGCAATACAATAGCCCTTCTGGACCCTACCAGGGTCTGCACACCTAACACCGCTCTATCCCCATGTATTGCCAAAGTCCGCCTTTGCGGACATACAGTAACCCCGAGTCTTGCCATTCGAGCCAGACACCTCTTCAGAATTTATGAATGATAAGGCTAATGTTCCGCTGAAGCGGTGAGAAAAGAGACCCTTATCCGGGAAACTCTTCGGCGCCTAGCATAGCAGTATTTTTTTTCTTGAATGGCTGGAACTCACCTCTTGCAATGGCCTCCCTCATCTTTCTGAAGAAGGTCATATAAAAAAAGAGGTTGTGCAAGGTATTCAACCGCATGGAGAGGATCTCTCTGGTGAGGAACATATGCCTGAGATATGCCCTTGAATAATTCCTGCAGGTGTAACATCCGCACTCAGGGTCTAATGGTCTTTCATCGGTCTTGTATTCTGTGCGTTTGATGCTCACCCGCCCGAGGCTGGTGAACAATGTCCCGTTCCTTGCATTCCGGGTGGGCATCACGCAGTCAAACATGTCAAATCCCGAATCCACCGCGACCAGGACATCCATGAGATCTCCGATACCCATGAGATACCTGGGTCTGTCCTTAGGCAGGAGGGGCCCCACAAAGCGTATCATCTCGTGCATGATCTCCTTCGGTTCACCCACGCTCAGGCCTCCCACTGCGTATCCGTCAAACCCTATGTCCAGGAGGCCGTTGATGCTCATGGTGCGCAAATCCTTATATACAGAACCCTGGACAATGCCGAACAGGGTCTGATTCTCCTTTTGGATCTCCCTGCATCTCCTCGCCCATGCCAGGGTCAGCTGTAAAGAGCTCTGTGCGTATTCGAATTCCACGGGATAGGGAGTGCAGTCATCAAATACCATGGCAATGTCAGAACCAAGGGCGGATTGGATATCCATAGCCTCATCAGGGCCGATGAAATGCATGGAACCGTCAACATGGGACCTGAAATGCACGCCATGAGGTTCGATGCGGCGTAACGCAGAGAGGCTGTAGACCTGGAATCCGCCGCTGTCGGTGAGTATGGGCCCGCTCCAGTTCATGAACCTGTGAAGCCCCCCCACTGCCCTGATCACCTCAGTCCCGGGCCTGAGGGAGAGGTGGTAGGTGTTGCCGAGGATGATTTCTGCGCCCATGTCCATGAGCTCCTCAGGAGACATAGCCTTGACCGTCGCGTTTGTTCCGACCGGCATGAATGCAGGGGTGTGGACATTGCCCCTCGCCATCCTCAGAAGCCCGGTGCGCGCCCTGTTGTCCCCGCTATGGATCTCGAAATTCAGCATAACCAAAATAATACCACACACCTCCCACACTTATCCCTTATCTGGTTTGAAATTCCCGCTCCCTGCATGCTAAGATATTCGTGTTTTTTCCTTGACTGGTGTGGGGCTTCTCCCACAAATCTCTTTGAGGGGAATCGTATGCAGACGCAGGAGTCCCCTTTCGCAAAGGAGTGAAATGGCCAAGGTCGTCCCTTTCAGGGGAATTATTTATGATACTGCCAGGGTTTCCGGAGGAGATGTGGTTGCTCCGCCCTATGATATCATCACCCCTGAGCTTCGTGCGACCCTCTACAGGAAAAGTCCGTACAATATCGTGAGGATCGACTCCGGCATGGAGGATGCCGGTGATAACGAAACAGAGAACAAGTACCAGAGGGCGGCCGGATACCTTGGTGAATGGATGCAGGAGGGCATATTCCTGCAGTCTCCCTGTCCCTGCTTTTACGTATATGAAATGGATTACCGGGCTGAGGGGACGAGGAAGAGGCTTCGGGGGTTTTTTGGCCTTGTGCAGCTGGAAGAGCTGGGAAAGGGGGTCTATCCCCACGAGGAGACGCACTCCAAACCAAAGGTGGACAGGCTGAGGCTCCTGAGCGCCTGCGAGGCAAACACCAGCCCCATCTTTTCCCTTTACCACAGTGATGAAAAGAAGGCATCGGAGATTGTAAAAAAGGCGGTCACCAGGCCTTATATGGAAGCAGCAGACCCTGATGGCGCGATTCACAGGCTCTGGGTGATTGACGGAGAGAGTGACATTAAGGCGATCACCAATGACCTTGCAGACAAGGCCATCTATATTGCGGACGGACACCACAGGTACGAGACCGCACTGGAGTACCGGAGGATCATGAGGGAAAAGACGGGGGGACTAAGCGGGAACGAACCGTTCAACTATGTGTTGATGTTTCTGACCAATATCGCTGACGGTGATATCACGATCCTTCCCGCGCACCGCATCATACGGCATCCGGGGAAGAACATCCTTGACCAGCTGTCAGGGCACTTCGAGATAAAGACAATCCCCCTTGAGGATGATATAATTGGGGTAATGAGGGGGGAAGACCAGACCCTCGGTCTGTATCAAAAAGGCGAGAAGCACTACCATCTGTTGAGATACAAGGGTGACGGAATGAAGGAGATGCATCCTGCAGTGAAGGGTCTTGATGTGACCATACTGCACGAGCTGGTCCTGAAAGGCCTTTTGGGGGGTCCCCAGGTCAAGTATGAGATGGACCCGTCCCTGGCGCAGAGCATGGTGCGTGAGGGAGACTATGACGCGGTCTTTTACCTGAACCCCACGAAGGTCGAGGATGTGGAGAGGGTAGCCCTTTCTTCGATGAGGATGCCGCCCAAGTCCACCTACTTTTATCCAAAGGTCATGACCGGATTTATCATAAACAGTTTCAGGAATTCCCTATAAGGAGGACGACATGCCAGTAAAGGTCGGGATTAATGGTTTCGGGAGGATCGGAAGGAATTTTTTCAGGGCGAGCAAAGGGGTCAAGGACTTTGAGATCGTTGCGATCAATGATCTTACCGACGCACCAACCCTCGCGCATCTGCTCAAGTATGACTCCATACACGGCATATTTAATGCCGAGGTCTCGGCAAAGGAGAATGCCCTTGTGGTTGACGGCAGGGAGGTAAAGGTCATCGCAGAGTGCGCTCCGGAACTTATTCCATGGAAATCCCTTGGTGTTGATATTGTGGTCGAATCAACGGGACATTTCACTGACCGGGAAAAGGCTGCCAAGCATATCGCGGCAGGGGCGCAGCGCGTGATCATCTCTGCTCCGGCAAAGGAGCCGGACATCACGGTCTGCCTCGGGGTGAACGAAGAGATGCTGGACCCGGCCAAGCATAAGATCATCTCGAATGCCTCCTGCACTACCAACTGCCTTGCGCCTGTGGCAAAGGTCCTCCACAAGGAATTCGGTATCATCCGGGGCCTCATGACCACGATCCACTCCTACACCAACGACCAGAGGATCCTCGACCTTCCCCACAAGGATCTGCGGAGGGCAAGGGCGGCTGCGGTCTCGATGATCCCTTCCACCACCGGCGCTGCAAAGGCGATCGGTCTTGTGCTGCCTG
>Ga0335084_10003565_pt1 | contig 15185 bp, 12 predicted proteins | sample Lox_Sample_44_FD_206721 | JGI IMG/M metagenome (GOLD analysis project Ga0335084, IMG submission 206721) | Soil microbial communities from Loxahatchee National Wildlife Refuge, Florida, United States - Lox_Sample_4.4 | ecosystem: Environmental > Terrestrial > Soil > Wetlands | place: USA...
AACCCGCAGACCCGCCGCGATGTACGGGACCGCGTTGGGCAAGCGCAGCCAGCAGAGCGTCTGCCAGGGACTCGCCCGGAGCGCGCGGAACAACTCGATCGCGTCGCTGTCCACCTCCTTGAGGCCCACGACCGTGTTCTCAAGAAGCGGGAAAAAGGCGATGAGCGCCGTGATCAACACCTTTGGCAGGATTCCGAATCCGAACCACATGACAAAGATGGGCGCCAGCGCCAGCTTGGGCATCGTCTGGGATGCGATCAGATACGGTTGCAGCACCCGGCGGACCTTCGGCGACACGGCGACCACGATCCCCAAGCCCGTCCCGAAGCCGCTCCCGACCAGGAAGCCCAGGGCGACCTCCGCCAGCGTGACACCGAGATGGGTGAGGAGGACACCGTTTCGCAGATTCGAGATGAGGCTTGACCCCACCATGCCCGGCGTGGGCAAGATCAGCGGGGGAATCCCGCGCCAGCGGACGAAGGCCTCCCACCCCCCCACGAGAACGAGCAGCAGGATGCAGGACAGCGCTGTTTCCCCTCCTGGGCCCCGGCGCGTCCTCCGTCTTGCTGGGGTCCCCGCGGCCGCGTTCTCTTTCACGCGTTTCTCCCGTTCAGCATGGCGTGTCGGATCGCTCGACACAGCGCGGCATACTCCACACCAAATCGGTGGTCCGGCACCCGAGGCCGCGGCAGCGGGATGTCGAACACCTGGCGGACGGTCCCAGGCCGTGGGCTGAGGAGGACGACCCGATCGGCCAGAAAGACCGCCTCGCCGATGTCGTGCGTCACAAAGATGATCGTGGGTCGCCGGATCGACCAGGCGTTGAGGAGATCCAGATGCATCTGCTCCCGTGTGAGGGCATCCAGCGCGCCGAACGGCTCGTCCATCAAGAGGATACCTGGCTGCAGAAGCAGGGCCCGTGCGAGGGCCACGCGTTGCTGCATCCCGCCCGAGAGGTGTCGCGGGAAGCGATCCACGAACCCCTCCAACCCCATGCTGGCCAGGAGCGCACGTCCCTCGGCCTCTGCGCGATCGCGCGGCAGACCCTGGACCTGCGCAGGGAGCACGACGTTCGCCAGCGCCGTACGCCACGGCAAGAGGACGGGTCGTTGAAATACGATCCCCACCTCTGTGCTCGGCCCGGTGACCGCCCGCCCATCGATCCGGACCTCGCCGCGCGTAGGCGGAAGAAGCCCAGCGAGAATCCTGAGCAAGGTGGTCTTCCCACAGCCGCTCTCCCCCACCAGGGTGATCAATTGGCCGGCCTGCGCCGAAAGGTCCACCCCGGCGAGAGCCACGACTGGGCCATCCGGTGTCTCGTAGTCGCTGAAGATGCCCGTGGCATCGACCTTCGCTACCACGTTCGACCCCGCCATGCGCCGCCAATCGGCGCGAACTGGCCGCTGCCTCGCGGCGTCATCGCATCAATCCTCGACACCGATCCACCGCAGGAGTGGCAGCAGATTGTGGCCGCCATCGTGGTGCCAGGCAAACGATGGGTGCGGCATCCTTCCGATGGGGCAAAGCCGGCATGCGCCCAGCGTGGCGAGCTTCTCGGCCAAATCGGTCAGCCGGTCCTCCGAGAGGGCCACACCCACCGTCTGCAGATACCGGCGCGCGGGACGCAGCAGACTAGGCAATTCCGCCAGGTCCGTCACGGCCTTGATCCGCACGACACGATTCAGGCAGGACGGGACAAACGCCGGGTCCTCGTCGTAGACCACCGTCCATGCGGTCCCGCCCTCGCTGGCGAAGAGCTGGACCGGCTCCCCTTTCAGCTCGCGCAACTCGGCCTCGGTCCGGACGTGACGGATCGCCGCAGCCTCTTCCAGTCCAACGCGTCCCCGCGGCATCCCTCGGTCGAGGCCGGCCATGGCCAGGGCCACCTGTTTCGCGAAGGCTTCCGGCGGAATGACCCCACCCCTCTCCACGTACACGAGATGCGGCGAGACGCATCCCTGTTGATCGAAAAGCGAGACGTCGTACGCCACCCCCTCGGCCAGCGTTTCCACGGTCACGGGGTCCAGCGCCTCGCGCCCGACCACCGCGAAGCTGATCTTGTGCCCGTGACCCACAAAGCGGACGCCGACGGGAACGCGGCCGCGGATGCTTTCCACGGCCGCCTCGCTCCCATAAGCGATGACCGCCTCGGACGCCGCAAAGGCGGCGCGCTCGACCGCCACCTCGCCGCCCGTCCACGGGAGGATGGCCACGGCAGACCCCAGCCTCGCGTCCACGGCAGAAATGGAGCGCGCGAAGAGTGCGGGGAAAACCAGCTCTTCGGTGGCGGGCTTCCCCAAGCTGGCAGACTTGACCAGGAAGGCGTGGATCAGGCTGATGGCCGGAAGGCCCGGCACGTTCCCGGAAAAGATATGTGTGGTGAGCCGGGGGCCGCAGGCACGGTGCAACCCACCCCCCGCACGCCGCGGACGAAATCCGTCCAGCACGGCAGGGTCGCCCAGCTCTTCGCCGAGCAGCGCGAGCAGTGCGTCCTTTCGACAGCCCTCCAGCAGGCGCCGGAGTCCCGTGCGGACCATCGGCTCGCTGTAGGGTGTTGCGCCGGCGATGCGGCGGCACGCCGCCTCCATCCAAGGCGAGGCGGGCGCCAGCCAGACGGCCGCCACCTGGTCGAGGATCTCGACGATCTCTGCCACCGGAAGGCGCGCCAGGGCGCGCTGGCGCGCGGCCCAGAGTCTGGCGGCAATCTCCCCCACCAAGACGGCGGACGGGGCTTCATGCGCCCGGCCCTCCAATTCCGGCGGGAGAAACCAGGGCCGCTCATCCTGCCAGGTCACGGGGTCGTCCCTGTGGCGGCGAGCATCTCGTCCACCGAGACCGAGCAGCCTCGCGACTCCGTGCCCTGCACGCGCCCCCGAAGGCGAATCCCACCGGGCACGGCCACGCCGATGTCCTCGGTCAGAATACCGATCACGGACGACAGGTTGGCCAGGTCGTAGTGGCAGATGATCCCCTCACGGCCCTCCTCGGGGATTGGAAGCAAGGTCTCGGCGTCCACGACCACCGTCCGGGCCCACGGGGGAGTTTCCATCACGGGCGTGTCTGGTCGACCCAGCGCCCGCCGCCGGAGGGGTGAGTCGTACAGCTGCATGCTGAGCTCGGTCATCCCATACATGTTGACACAATGGTCGCGCCCGACGCCGAAGTGTTTCGCAAACAGTCCGTAGAGCTCCGCCCGGGGCACTTCACGCGACTTCCCCTTGAAGCCGCCCGTGTCCATGATCCGGCTGCCTGTCGGCAGCGCAAAGCGCCGGCGCTCGGCCCGACAACGATCCAAGTAATGGACAAAGGCAAAGCTCGCCCCGAGCATGCCGACGGGCGCGCCGGCCTTCTCCGCGCCCTCCAGGGCCGCCGTCACGCGCTCAGCCTCCAACCCGTCCTTCCCGATGTAGAACCCGCTTCCGGCGGCGCCGAAGCGATCCCGCATCACCCCGAGGTAGTGGGCCAGGGAAGAGTGCGGCTGCAGCTCGGGCGACGCGCCGAGGATCAATAGGGGCATCCGGTCCACCTTCGGCAGCACATTCGCCTTGAAAAACGTGGCCGCCGACGCGTCGTACACATCCAGCGTGAAATGATAGTGTCGGCCCCGCTTTGCCGGGTCCGTCGTCCCGCTCGTCATGAAACAGGCCGCCGCCTGGTCCACTGGACCACAGGCCAGCGTCAGCTCCTTGAAAGCCGCGATGGGAACCGGCGGAATCTCGAACCAGGCGCGCACGGTCTCCGGCCGCTTCTCGCGCCGTTCGCAGAACTTCCGATAGGGCAGGTTGGCGTGAAACTGGTGGGCAAAGAGCCGAAGCGCCAGTCGATTGAACGTGGCGTCGTCTCGAAGCCCGTCGGCCCCTCGTCCGATGAACTCGATGACCGCCCCGCGCAACTCTTCCACCGACTCCATCGCGGCGACCCCCTCTTACGTTCCCGCGCTCTATGGAAACACCACCACGGCCCGACCCACGATCTCGCCCTTCCGCAGCGCCTCCAGTGTGGCCGGAAGCTCGTCCAGAGAAACCCGGCGGTCCACGACCGGCCGTATCTTTCCGGCGGCCGCCAGGTTCACGGCCTGGAGGAGTTCCTCCAGGGTGTTCCCCACCGACGCCGTGACGACAAGCTCCCCGATCACCAGCTGCAGCGGGCTGACCACCAGCGGGTCCGCCGAATAGCCGATAAACACCAAGCGACCCCGACGGCGAAGCGCCATGACTGCCTGCCCCATCGTCTCCTTCACGCCCACCAATTCGAAGAGCACGTCCGCCCCTTCGCCTCCGGTAAGGGCGCGGACCTCTTCGCCAACCCCCTTGACTCCATCCACGACCGCATCCGCTCCCAGCTCCCGCGCCTTGGCCCGTCGTGCTGCCGATCGGCTGACGGCAATCACGCGCGCGCCGGCAAGCTTGCAGTACTGGATCAGACCAAAACCCACGCCGCCGGCACCGTACACCACGACGGTGTCCCCTACCCGAACGCGAGCAACGCCGCTCGCTGCGTGAACCGCGGTCGCGACACTGCATCCCAGCGTGGCGGCCTCCGCCAGATCCAGCCCGACTGGCAGTTTCACCAGATTTGCGGCGGGGACGACGATATACTCCGCATACCCGCCATCCGCCGTGAACCCGTACTCCGCCGCGACCTGTGGGCACAGGTTCTCCCGACCGGTTCGGCACCAGTGACAGCCGCCGCAGGTCGCATAGTAGAACACGACCACCCGATCCCCGGGCGCCACGGCAGAGACATCCGCTCCCACCTGCGCCACCTCACCGGCGATCTCATGCCCCAAAGTCAGCGGCGCGATTCCCAGGTCAAGCACGCCGCTCAGGAAATGGAGGTCCGTGTGACAGACCCCCGCCGCCCGGATCCGCACCAGCGCTTCGCCCCTCGCGGGTGGACGGACGGCTACGGTCTCCAGCCGGAGAGGCGTACCGGGACCGTGATATCGCGCCGCGCGCATCGTCATGACATCCTCCCGAATGCCACCGCCCGCTGCCACGGGCCCGCGCCCCGATCGTCAGTCCGGCCAGATCGTGCGCCGAGCGACTCAGGGGAAAACAAAAAACCGCCACGACGGGCGGTTGGGCGTTCCATTGTCCCTACGCTGGCATTACCCAGGTCAGGTTCGAACGGTCGGTGAGGAACCGCCCCACCCTCTCAGCCCGGCTCTCCGGGCTCCCGTTTAAGGATTTTACCTTAACATCCTCCGCCGATAACCGTCAAGCAAAAGCCCCGCCTCCTCACCGCCGTCGGCGCCACGCCCAACCTCCGGAGACGCAAGACACATTGCCCGGTCCGGCACCCAGACGGCGCGCGGCGCCGAAATGAAGCCTCAGCGCCGCCCCAGCTGCTCTCGCAACCAGGCCACCTCTTGCGCCAACCCTTCCCGCAGCGAGACCTTGGGCGCAAAACCCAGCACCTCCCTCGCCCGGCCGGTGTCCGCCCAGGTGTGGCGGACATCGCCGGGTTGTGGAGGTCGAGGTTCTCGGCGGATCGGTCGGCCCAGGATGTCTTCCAGGGTCGCCAAGACCTGGTTCACGCTGCACCGCGACCCGCCGCCGATGTTGAATACCTGTCCCACAGCCTGGGGCCCTGTCGCCAGCCAGTTTGCCTCCACGGCATCCGCCACGAAGGTGAAGTCGCGCGTCTGCTCGCCGTCTCCGTAGACCACGATGGGGTGATCCTCCAGCGCTGCGCGGATGAACTTGTGAAATCCCATGTCCGGCCGCTGCCGCGGCCCGTAGACGGTGAAGTACCGGAGGGACACCGTGGGCAACCCGTAGTTGGCGTGGTACAGACTGCACAGGTGCTCTGCGGCCAGCTTCGTGACTCCGTAGGGAGAGTACGGACGCGTGAGCGAATCCTCCCGCAATGGGAGATCGCCGGTCTCGCCATACACCGACGAGGAGGACGCGTATACCAGACACCGCAATCGCCCCGCGCTCCGCGCCGTCTCGAGCAGCCGCTGCGTCGCGCGAATATTGCACTCCAGATAGACCTCGAAATCCTTTCCCCAGCTCAGCCGGACGCCGGGCTGGCCGGCCTGATGGAAAATGTAATTCGCTTCCGCGACCAGCGGGGCGAGGTCCATGCGCGTCAGGTCGCCCTCCACCAGACGGAACTCCGGTGACCTCCGGAGACCGACCACATTCGCTTCCTTGGCTGAACGCGGATAATAATCCGCGAACGCGTCCACGCCGATGACCCGGTGGCCTTCGCGGAGCAGCCGCTCGCAGAGGTGGGAACCCACGAACCCTGCCGCGCCCGTGACGAGAGAGGTCGTCGTGTCTGTCATGGCACCCGGGTTTCCGCCGGCTTCTCGGCTCCCTGAACCGGACCCACCTCGCGGCGTGTCAGCGTCGAAACGAAGCTGCCGATCTTGATCTCGCTCTTCATGAGGACGGGAATTCGTTCCGCATCGTGTGTGAGCCATACGAGGACGCGTCCCTTCTGTTGAAAGATCCCTTCGAATTTCAGGAGCGGCTCGACGAGCACCGTCTCCCGCGCGCCGAGCACCGTCTCCAGCGTCTCCCGACGCAGCACCTTGACTTCCAGGTCCCAGTTCTTCTTGCCGGCAAAGACTTTGGCAAGAAGGGTCCGACCCTCTATGAGCGGGAGGGTCCGCACGTAGTACAAGACCGAAAGCTCATCCAGCGCCCCAGCACTCAAGGGAAACTCCTCGCTCACGTACCGGGTGTACTTCTCCGCCTCCTGGAGCGTCGAGACGGCCTTGGGGACCGGGCTGAAATCCAGGTAGCGGAACGTGGCCACCTTCCCCTCGTGGTTGAAGGTCGTTTGGCTGTTATGACGGTACCGCCCTTCGCGGAGCTGCTTGTCAAATTGCAGGCTGCGGAGTGGGCTCAGGCCCAGATAAGAATCACTCCGATCCTCCACGCGGTAGAATTGGGAGATCAAGGGCGCCGACTGCGCCGTCGTGACGAGATGATAGGCAGGCGTCCCGTTGAGTTGAACAACGCCGCGGGATTCCAGGGTCGCCTGACCTGCCTTGATCCCCATCCAGGTCACGTCGAAGACGAGCCGTTCGCCCGTGCGAAAGATGTGGTCGGTCTCTCCCCCGGATGCCAGCGATGCCTCGGACCGTAGGACGCCCGACGCAAGCAGGAGACCGAGGAAGATCGCGCCGACCCGGCGGAGGCACCAGCCGGAATGCACCGTACGCTTACCCGCCTGCTTTGATGCTCGCCATCCCATACCTATCCCTCTTGGACGCCGCCGCGCAGGAGATCGCGTGCTGCGCCCAGGACATCCGCCACCTCCAGATCCCGCATGCAGCGACGCGTGTCGGCGATTTGACACCGGCGCTGCAGACACGGGCTACAGGGGAGCGGCTGCCGCAGCACGCGCCCCGCACCCATCGGGCCGGTGCGCGCCGGGTCCGTTGGCCCGAAGAGCGCCACGACGGGTGTCCCCACCGCTGCCGCGATGTGCATCGGCCCAGAATCGACCGTGATGACGAGTGCCGCGGCTCTGAAAAGCGCCGCCAGCGGCTTGAGCGACAGCCGGCCGGCCACCGACCGCGGCGCCGGCCGGAGTCCCTCGCAGATGGCCGCGGCCATGGTCGCGTCGGCCGGTCCGCCCGTCACGATGACGCCCGCGCCATCGGCCATCAGCGACGCCGCCACGGCGCGCCACCGGTCGACCTCCCAGAGCTTCGTCGACCAACGCGTCGCGGGGTGCAGCACCACCTGGGGACGCGGCACGTCGGCGACCAACTGATCGGCAGCAGCGTGGTCCTCGGGCCCGAGCGGGATCGTGAAGTCCCGCACCGTCTCGCCGGCGTCGACAGCCTTCGCGAGAGCCAGATACCGCTCCACGGCGTGCACCGGCTGCGGCGGGACGGGCACCCGATGGGTCAGTACCCAGGTCGCCCCTTCCCGGCCGTCTGCCAGGCCGACCCGAACCGGCGCGCCGGCCGTCATCACGTACACGGCGCTCTTGAGAAGACATTGCAGGTCCAGCACCACGTCGTATCGGCGGCGCCGGATCTCGCGTACGAACGTCCGAATCTCCCGCAGCGCACCGGTGACCTGGCTCGGGTGTCGCACCTGCCGCTGCCAGCGCCGCCGCCCCGACACCACAAAATGCGCCACCGCTGGATGCCCGGCCACGAGGGGCGCCGCTTCTTCCTCGATGAGCCAATCGAGCGGGACGTCGGGATACCGTCGCTTCAGCGTCGCCACCGCGGGCAGCGCATGCACCACGTCACCGATGGCGCTGGGCTTGACGAGGAGCATGCGTCGGGCGCCGTCCAGACGGATGGGCAGAGTCCCCACGCTAGCGTTCCGACCGTGCGAGCATCCACGCCACCGCCGACGAGAGATCGGCCGCCACGTGGTCCGGCGCCGGCGCCGTACCGGCCTGGACCTTCTCGTACTGCCCGGCGCCATGCCCGGTCAAGACCATGATCGCCCGCATCCCGGGGAAATGCCCGGCCACGCCGGCGTCGCTCAAATGGTCTCCGATGATCACCGATCGAGCCAGATCCAACCCGAAGTCCTGCCGCGCCCGCTCGATCATCCCTGGACCGGGCTTGCGGCAGACGCAGGCCCGCCGGTACACGGCCGTCTCGCCCTCCGCGTGGTGCGGACAATAGTAAAGGCCGTCCACCGGCGCGCCGGCCTCCGCCACGATATCCTGGAGCCGCCGGTTGACGCGGCACACGTCCTCCTCGGTGATGAGGCCGCGGGCGACCCCAGCCTGATTGGTCACCACGATCAAGCGGTATCCCGCTGCGCGCAGCGCCCGGAGCGCTTCCGTCGCGCCGGGAATGAGCCGGACGCCCGCGGGATCTCCCAAGTAACCCAGGTCCTCGATGATGGTCCCGTCCCGGTCCAGGAACGCCGCCGGCACACCGCGCCCCGTCCCACGCGCGGGGCGATCCACGAATTGCGCCACCGGGCAATCGGGAGACTCCATGTCGGTCACAAGCTCCTCCGCCGCACGGATGACCTGATCCACCGTGACGCCCCGCATGCAGCGATGGTCGATCGGACACTCGCGCAGGAGACACGGGCTGCAGGGCACCGAGGTCTGTACAACGGCGGCCCGGGGTCCCAACGGCCCCGTGGCCACGACATCCGTTGGCCCGAACACCGCGACCCCTGGCGTGCCGACGGCCGCGGCGACATGCATGGCACCGGTATCATTCGTCAGCAAGAGCCGCGCGCGCCGGAGAAGCCCGGGCAGAACCGCGAGACTCGTTCGCCCCGCGAGCGAGATCGCCGGTTCGTTCATCGCCTGCGCGACGGCGTCGAGCACTCCTGTCTCCCTGGCCGAACCGACGAGAAGGACCCGTGTCTTCCATCGCCTCGCCAAATGGTCCGCCACCAGCGCGAACCGATCTGCGGGCCAGCGCTTCGCACTCCCAAAGACCGAGCCTGGATTGACAGCGATGCAGGCCGCATCCGGCAGCACACCGTGCCCTGCCAGGAGGCGGTCCGCCTCTGCCACGGCGTCGGCCGTCACGTGAAGCCGCGGCACGCCATCTGCCTCGCCACCCAGCGCCCGCGCTAGACCGAGATACCGAAAGACCTGATGGCGCTCCATCGGCTGGGGCGTCTCCTTCACCGGATGGGTGAGGAGAAGGCCGCGACCCTGCGTGGGGTAGCCCACCCGGCGGGGAATGCCCGCCAGCCAGGGGACCAGAGCGGCATCCACCGAGTTGGGGAAGAGAACCGCGAGGTCAAACTGCTCCTGACGGAACTCCCTCGCCAGCCGCCAACGTCCGCGGAGGCCGCGATGTCGCCCCGCCGGATCGTTGACTAAGAGGCGATCCACGCTTGGCTGCCCGCGGAAAATCCCCGCCACCCAGGGTCGACCCGACACGACGATTTCTGCGCCGGGAAACCGGCGATCCAGCGCCTCCAGGGCCGGCAGGGTGAGGATCGCATCACCAACCCAGTTGACCTCTCGCACGAGGATCTTACGGACCTGTTGAGGCGCGATGTCACACATGGCATCCCGTCGCATCAGCGTCCCACGTCCGGGCCGCCCGGATCACACGGTCTCCGGCGTCTGCAGTCTTGGATCCAGCGGCTGACGCGTTTTCCAGCGCCGGTGCACCCAGAACCAGTGATCCGGCTGTTCCCGGATCATGGCCTCGATGGCGGCATTGAATCGCACCGTGTTCTCCACAAGGTCCGCCTTCAGGTCCCTGCTCCGGCGAATGGGTATCTCCGCGCCCACCCGGACCCGGTAGTGTCCACGCTCCTTCCCCCGGATGATCCCCGCCGGAAGGACCGCTGCCCCCGATCGGATGGCGATGAGGGCCGGGGCCGACGCCGTCGAGGCGGGACGTCCGAAGAACGGGACCACCACGCCCTCGCGTTCGCTGATGTGCTGATCGATCAAGATCCCCACGGTCCCTCCGTGCCGGAGGACTTGCAGGATCATCTGCACCGCTTCGCGCTTCCGGATCACCTGGTTGCCGCCTCGCTCTCGCCACGCGGTCAGCAGGTCGTCCAAACGCGGATTGTCCAACGGCCTCACCACGATGTGGATCGGCTCGTACCGGCGCGCGGCGACCAGGGGCAAGAGTTCCCAGGGTCCAAAGTGCCCCGTCAGGAGCAGGACGCCTTTCCCACGCTGCCGCGCGGCAACCAAGTGCTCGACTCCATCGAGCTCAACCGTCGCCGCGGCGTTCGGGGACAGCAGGCGCGCCGAGCGTGCCACGTCCACGGCCGTCCGCCCCAGGTTTTCGAAGACGCCGCGAACCAGTCGGTCCAACTCGCTCGCAGTGTACTGCCCCGGAAACGCGGCGGCGAGATTTTCCGCCGCGATGCGCCGATGCCGGCGATCCAGCCGCCATGCCACCCGGCCGACTCTCTCGCCGAAGCCGTAGGCACATGCCTCCGGGAGCCACCGGAGCAGCGTCGCCACTCCGGCAACGAGCCCCCACTCCGCGATGCTTCCCACGCTCCAACGGGACCGCTCAGCCATGGCCGCGAACCTGCACGGGTACGCCGAGTGCTGTCTCGAGCGCCTCGGCGCCTTCAACGATCTCCAATCCCACCACCACAGCAACCACCGGATACCCTTTCGGAAGGTCCGTCCGCAACCGGACGGCATCCTTCTCTGTCGTCACGATCCACTCGGCCGCCGCTTGCCGAGCCGTCTCGGCCATGCGCCGGCGATCCTCCGCGTCGAAAGCGTGATGGTCGCGAAACGCAAGATCACCCACTACCACGGCTCCCAAGTCCTGCACCGTCCGAAGAAAGCTATGAGGATTGGCGATCCCGCTCACCGCCAGGACACGCCTGCCGCACAGATCCGTCACCGGTTGTTCGCGTCCCGCCACGAGGTCTTGCAACCAGAGCGGCCGGAAAATGGCGCGGCCGACGGGTCTCCCGGGAGCCACCCGCTCCACCTGCCGACGGAGGCGCTCCAGATTCCCACTCTGATCCACACGCGTGACGAGGCATGCGTGCGCACGGCGGAGTCCGGTGATCGGCTCCCGCAACCGGCCCCATGGGAGCAACCGATCCCCGCCGAACGGGTCCGTGGCGTCCAGCAACACCAGGTCCGCGTCACGGTACAGCCGCCGATGCTGAAACCCGTCGTCCAGAAGGATGAGATCGGGGCGAAACCGTGTAACGGCCAGTCTTCCCGTCTCGACCCGGTCCCCGCCGACGACCACCGGCACGCCGGGAAGCCGCTCCGCCAGGAGGACCGCTTCATCCCCCGCCTCGCGCCAGTCGCACTGCACCGTTCGGCCGTCCGAGACCACCCGCACCCCGCCGCCTTCGCGATGATACCCGCGCAGCAGGACACAGACGCGTAACCCGGCGGCAGCCCCGGCCGTCGCCAGCGCCACGACCGTGGGGGTCTTTCCGGTGCCGCCGGCCGTCAGATTTCCAATGCACACCACGCGGCATGGCAGCCGGTGAGCCCGACACAGGCCCGTATTGTACCCGGCGTTCCGCGCGCTCACCAGCCCGCCGTATACCAGGGTGGCCAGGGCCACGACGCCGCGGACGATCCTCTCGGCCGGGCTCGGTGTCTCCGCCCTGACCGCACGGAGGACCAGCGCCTCGACCCGCTCCCCCACCTTCATAGCAGCGCGCCCACGAGATCCGCGGTCCGCGCCGTCGCGCCCCGCTGGGCCTCCACGATGGCTCGCCCCGCCTTTCCCATCCGGTCGGCCCGTGCCGGGTCGTCGAGGAGGGCTTGCAGCGCCGCGGCTAGCCCCCGGTTGTCCGCCACCTGGATCGCGGCCCCCGCCGCCTGGAATAGGTCGCGCATCTCCGCAAAATTTCCCATGTGGGGCCCGTGGAGCACGGGCCGCCCAAACGCCGCCGGCTCCAGGAGGTTCTGCCCGCCGTGCGGGATCAGACTCCCCCCAATGAAGACTACACTGGCCGCCGCGTACAGGCGGCCGAGCTCGCCCATGGTGTCCAGCAGGATCGCGCCGCCCGCGCGCGGCGTCTCCGCGGGAAGGCGGCTACGTCGGACGCAGGGCACGCCCGCCCGGGTCACCACCCGCTCCACCTCGTCCAGCCGCTCCGGATGCCTCGGGGCGACCAGCAAGCAGAGGTCCCGACGGGTGGCAGCCGCTGTTTGAAAGGCCTCCACGACCGGCTCGTCCTCGCCACGGTGGATGCTGCCGGCCACGATCAAGCGGCACGCGGGCGGAAGGGCCAACCCTTCGCGGATAGCAATGGCATCCACCGCCTGTTCCAGGGCGGGGAGATCGTATTTGAGGTTGCCGGTCACGGTGACCCGCTCTGCCGGCGCCCCCAAGGCCAGGATGCGCTCCGCATCCGCTGCACTCTGCATGCAGAAGAGCCGCACATGCTGGAGTACCGGTCCGAACCATGCCCGAATCCACCGGTATCGCGGGAACGACCGTGGAGAGATCCGACCATTGATCACCACGACCGGGATGTGCCGCACGGAACACGCCGCGAGAAAATTCGGCCAGAGTTCCGTCTCGGTGAGCAACACCGCACGCGGACGCACCCGGTCCAGGGCACGCCCGACGCTCCAGCCGAAATCAAACGGGAAAAAGATGAAACGGCTGGCGGGAATCCGCTGCTCCGCCACCGCTCGCCCTGTTTCCGTCGTGGTCGAGGCCACGAGAGGCACGTCCGGGTGCCGTGCGCCGAGCAGGCGCGCCAAGGGTGCCGCGGCCATCACCTCCCCGACGGAAACGGCGTGAAGCCAGAGCGGGTTGACCCCACCATCCGTGGGCGCCACCGCGCCGAACCGCTCCCCGATGCCGCGCCGATACTTGCCCCACCGGAGCATCTGCCACAAGACGCGCGGGGCGAGGCCGAGCAGGAAGAGACTCAGGACCGTACTGTACAGCCAGGCCATGTGCGCTCAGGCTCCTCGTTCCGGAGGGGCCGCCGCCAACCGATCGGCGGCCGCCGTGACGGTATCGAGCCGCTCTGCCAGCAGCTCTTGAAACCGTTCCGCCTCGCTCTTGGAGAGCTCCGGCGGGACGTAGAGCGGCGGCCCCCAGACGTAGACGCCTCGGGCGAAGGGAGCGGGAATGACGAAGCGGTCCCAGCTTCGCAAAACGATCGCAGGTTTCGCACCGAACGCCACCGGCAGGATCGGCATCCCCGAGAGGCGAGACAGTTCGATCGCCCCGGACTTGGCACGGCGGGGTGGACCCTTGGGACCGTCGGGGGTGATGACGACGTTGCGGCCTTCTCTGAGCGCATGCACCAGTTGCCGGAACGCGCGGCCCGCGCCCCGGGTGGCCGATCCACGTTCCACGCAGAACCCGAGCCGCTCTGCGATCCGCGTGATGTACTCCCCATCCCGATGCTGGCTGATGAGGATCGTGGCCGGCGCGCCCGGATACGCGAACGGCATCATGAGCAACCGGCCGTGCCAGAAGGCCACGACGATGCGCTCGCCGTTGCTCCAGCACGCTTCGGGATGCTGGCGGCCCACATCCACGCGCCGAAGCGTAGCGATGCCGACGCGCATCATACGGCTCGCTACCCACGGAGTCACGCGCAGGCTGATCTTCGCGTCCCGCACGCCCCGCCAGGGAGCCGTCATGACGTGGAGCTGCTCGCTGCCGGGCGTAAGAGCGTCATGATCTCGCGCGCCGCGCGCCCGACGGCTCCGGGTGCTCCCAGCCGCCGCCGGACGTCTGCCAGATCGGCCCGCATACGAACCTGCCGGTCGGGTGACCGGAGGATGTCGAGGGCGGTCGTCGCCAAACGCCCGGGGGTGGCATCGTTTTGGAGGAACTCGGGCACAATCGCCTTCTCCGCCACCAGATTCGGCAAACCGAAGTAAGGGACCCGGACCAGGAGCCGCCCAATCCAGTACGTGAGCGGTGCCACCCGGTAGGTGATCAGCATGGGTGTCCCCAGGATGGCTGCCTCGAGTGTCACCGTTCCAGAGACGGCCAAAAGGAAATCCGCCGCCCGCATCACCTCGGCCGTGCGGCCCTGAATCACCTCGACGGACACACCCCCGCCCCCCAGCACCGCCTCCACCGCGAGCCGATCCGCGCTGTCGGCGAGTCCCAGCAGCACCGTCACCCCGGGCTCCGCGGCTCGGACCTGCTTGGCGGCGTCAAGCAAGAGGGGAAGGTGACGGCGGATCTCGGCGGCGCGGCTGCCGGGCAGCAAGCCCAGCACAATTGCTCCGTCCGCCATCCCCAGTCGCTGGCGGCAGCATTCGCGCGGGGGGACGGCGGCCAGCGTGTCCAAGAGCGGGTGGCCCACAAAAGCAACATCCACCCCTGCCGTCCGGTACAGGGATTCTTCGAACGGAAAGAGCACCAGCATCTTGCGGACCACCCGTCGGATCGTCCGCACACGGCCGCGACGCCATGCCCAGACCTGGGGACTGATGAAATAGCACACCGGAATGCCCAACCGATGGGCCGTGCGTGCCAAGAGCAGGTTGAAGTCGGGAAAATCGATGCAGACCACCAAGGCCGGTCTGTCCTTCTCGAGGCGCGCGCGGAGCGTGCGGAGTGCCGTCCGCAGCGCCCCTCGTTTCTCCCACAGCTCCGCGAGACCCACCACCGCCGTCTCCGCAGCGTCCGCCAGCAGATGGACGCCCGCCGCCCGCATCCGGAGCCCACCCATCCCGCTGACACTGAGCCGCGGCTCGAGCCGACGCAGAGACTCCACCAGCCCGGCGCCGTGGAGGTCGCCCGACGCCTCTCCCGCGACGACCATCAACCGGACAGG
>Ga0335084_10003566_pt1 | contig 15184 bp, 14 predicted proteins | sample Lox_Sample_44_FD_206721 | JGI IMG/M metagenome (GOLD analysis project Ga0335084, IMG submission 206721) | Soil microbial communities from Loxahatchee National Wildlife Refuge, Florida, United States - Lox_Sample_4.4 | ecosystem: Environmental > Terrestrial > Soil > Wetlands | place: USA...
CCCGGCCGCCCCGCCGGCATCCGCGACCGGTCCGCACAAGCCGGCGCCGCACCGGGCCTTCAAGCTGTCGACGAAGGCGCGGGAGCACTACCGGGCGGCCTGGGGGGTGGACGCGCTGCGGGTGAGCCGCGTGGCCTCGGGCAGCCTGATCCGCTTCGACTTCCGCGTGACCGACCCGACCCAGGCCGCGCCCCTCGTGGACAAGACCGCGACCACCGCCCTCTACTCGCCGAGGGCGCACGCGACGCTGTCCGTGCCCGTCATGGACAAGATCGGCCCGCTGCGCCAGACGGGAAAGCTCAACGCGGGGCAGGCGTACTGGGTGACGTTCTCCAACAAGGGCAACCTGGTCAGGTCCGGCGATCGCGTCGACGTGATCATCGGCCGGTTTCACGCGGACGGGCTGACGGTCGAGTGACGTGGCCGTCCGTGGAACGAAACGAACTCAATCGAGAGACCCGAACATGAGACGACTCCTCCTCGCGTGCGGTTGCCTGGCGTTGCTCGCGGCCTCCACGGCCCACGCCCAGACGAAGCAGCCGGCGAAGCAACCCGCGAAGCAGCCTGCGAAGCAACCCACGAAGGAGCCCACCGGCCTCAGCGCGGCGCAGATCGCCGACCGGAACGTCAAGGCCCGTGGCGGCCTCGAGGCCTGGCGGGCGGTCCGCACGCTGAAGATGTCGGGCGAGCTGGACGCCGGCGGCAAGTCCGACCCGAAGCTGCCGTTCGCGCTCTTCCTGAGGCGCCCGCGCCAGAGCCGCATGGAGCTCACCTTCGCGGGCAAGAACGCGGTGCAGGTCTACGACGGGTCGCAGGGCTGGAAGCTGAGGCCGTTCCTCAACCGCGACGACGTGGAGCCGTTCAGGAAGGACGAGCTCGCCTCGGCCGCGTCCGCTTCGGAGCTGGACGGTCCGCTCGTCGACTACGCGAGGAAGGGCACGCGGGTCGAGCTGTTGGGGACCGAGAAGGTCGAGGGCAGGAAGACGTACAAGCTCCAGCTGACGCAGAAGAGCGGCGAGCGCCGCTTCCTGTGGGTGGACGCCAAGACCTTCCTCGACACGAAGATCAGCGGTGACCCGCGCAAGCTGGACGGCCGGCCCCACAAGGTCGCGATCTACAGCCGCGACTACCGGACCGTGGACGGACTCAAGATCCCGTTCGTCCAGGAGACCGAGGTCGAGGGCGTCAAGCAGCGCCACAAGATGGTCATCAAGACCGTGGCCGTGAACCCGCCACTCCAGGATGCGCTGTTCGCGAAGCCGTCGCCGGCGATGGCCAGCCTCCAGACCAGGTGACGGGGTGATGACGATCCGAGCGCTTGCACGTCGCGCGCTGCTCGGCGCGGCGCTCTGCGCGTCCCTCCTTCCCGGGGTGGCGAGGCCGGCCGATCCCGTCCTCGGGGTGGATCAGATCCTCGAGAGGAACGCGGCTGCGCGCGGAGGGCTCGCGGCCTGGCGCAAGGTGAGGACGATGGCCTGGGGCGGCCACGTGGAGCGCGTCGGCGGGACCGGTGCCGGGATGCCCTTCATGTTCTTCCAGAAGCGCCCCAACCTCACCCGCTTCGAGATCGTGGCCGACAAGCAGAAGGCGCTGCGCGTGTTCGACGGCACGCAGGGGTGGAAGCTGCGCCCGACGGCGAGCGGCCGCCCGGAGGTGGAGCCCTTCACCGAGGACGAGCGGGTCGCGGCGCGGGACGCGCTGGTGATCGACGGCCCGCTCTTGGACGCCAGGGCCAAGGGCGTGAAGGTGACGCTCGACGGCATGGACGAGGTCGACGGCCGCAAGGCCTTCCGACTCCGGGCGAGGCTGCCTTCGGGCGTCACGGAGCGCGTGTGGGTCGACGCCGAGACCTTCCTGGACGTCAAGTTCGACCGCCCGGCGCGCGACGCCGCCGGCCGGCCGACCACGGTGGCCGTGCACCTGCGCGACTACAAGACCTTCGACGGGCTGCAGATCCCGTTCGTCGTCGAGGCCGGAGCACCCGACGGAGGCCCGGCGGCCGACAGGCTGGTGATCGAGCGGATCGCGGTCGATCCGCCGTTGCCCGCGGGGATGTTCGCCCGGCCCGGCCTGCGGACCGCGCACCGCGGCATCTCCGTCGACACCCGTCCACCTCCCCTTGCCGAGGGTGCCCCGGCCGCGCCGGAGAGAGGTCCCGCGCCGCGATGAAGGTCGTGCGCCTCGTTCTCGCGGGTGGCCTGCTGGCAGGAGCCAGCCTGCCGGCAGGGCACGCGAGCGCGCTGGGGGTTGCCGGTCGGTCGGAGGGTGGCGCGGGCCAGTCCATCTACCTCCAGGGCGTCCTCGGTTCGGGGGCGCCGCTCGCGGCGACGCGCGAGGACGGACTGGTCACGACCGGCACGGACGCCGCCTGCGTCAACTGCCACCAGCACAGCGGCCTCGGCTCCGTCGAGGGGCGCGTGTCGATCCCGCCGGTCACCGGCGACTACCTCTTCCACTCGCGCGCCAACGGCGCCGGCGAACCGGTGCTGGCCTACGCAGAAGGCGTGCGCGGCAACCGCGATCCCTACGACGACGCGACCCTGGCCCGCGCCATCCGCGAGGGCCTCGACTCGCAGGGCCGCCCCCTGAACTACCTGATGCCGCGCTTCGCGCTCGACGAGAAGGACATGGCGGCGCTGATCGCCTACCTCAAGTCGCTCAGCGTGCGCCGGGTCCCGGGCGTGACCGAGACGGTCCTGCACTTCGCCACGATCGTCACTCCGGACTCGGATCCGGTGAAGCGCCGTGGCGTGCTCGACGTGCTCGACGCCTTCGTGGCGCAGAAGAACCGGGCTCCCCTGAAGCCCAGCCCGGCGATGCTGACCTCCGGCCGGACCCAGTACGCGAAGAGCATGTACATGGCCAACCGGCGCTGGCGGCTGCACGTCTGGGAGCTGACCGGCCCGGCCTCGACGTGGCGGGCGCAGCTCGAGAAGAAGCTCGCGGCGGAGCCGGTCTACGCCGTCCTGTCGGGGCTCGGAGGCAGCAACTGGGCGCCCGTGCACGAGTTCTGCGAGCAGAACGCCATCCCCTGCCTGTTCCCGAACGTCGAGGTGCCGGTCGTCGCGGATCGCGACTTCTACTCGCTCTACTTCTCGAAGGGCGTCCTCCTGGAGGCCCAGCTCATCGCGCGTACCATCCTGGGAGCGGACGGCCGCACGGCGGCGGGCGCGGTGGAGCAGGTCTACCGCGCCGGCGACAGCGGCGAACGCGCCGCCCAGGCCCTCGCCGCGCAGCTCCGGGCACACGGGATGGAGGTGCGCGACACGGTCCTGCCCGCGGGCGCCCCCGGTCGCGGGGTCCAGGCCGCCGTGCGGAGGTCGGCGCGGGGCGAGAAGGGGAGCGGCCGGGCGCTGGTCCTCTGGCTACGGCCCGCCGACGTGGCCGCGCTCGGCGACGTGCCGGAGGGCACGGACGTGTACCTGTCCGGGCTGATGGGCGGGCTCGAGAACTCCCCGCTCCCGGCGGCCTGGCGCGAGCGCTCCGTCATGACCTACCCGTTCGATCGCCCGGACCGGCGGGGCATCCGCCTCGACTACCCGCTCGTCTTCTTCCGGTACCATCGCATCCCGGTCGTCGCGGAACAGGTCCAGACCGACACCTACCTGGCATGCAGCCTGGTCGCCGACGTCCTGAACCACGTGGCGGACAACTTCGTCCGGCCCTATCTGATCGAGCAGCTGCAGGGCATGCTCGAGCGTCGCATCATCACCGGCTACTACCCGCGCCTCTCCCTGGCCGCCAACCAGCGGTTCGCGTCCAAGGGGGGCTACCTCGTCCACTTCCGCGACCCGGGCGGCACGGCCCTGGTCTCCCAGGGCGACTGGATCGTGCCCTGACCCCGCCTCTCCAGCGCGAAAGGTCCGACCCGTGATCCCGAGCTCCCGTCCGATTCGCTCCCGCTGCCTGGCTTGCCTGGCGTTCCTGGCGCTCGCGGTCGCCGGACCCGCCGTCGACGCGGCCGACGCGCACGCGGGCCCCACCCCGGCCGCGAAGGGCACCGTCGAGTCGACGCACCCTTACGTCGTCCCGCCGGTGAGCCTCACCCGCGCCGACGGCAGGGTCGTCTCCCTGCCGGACGAGATGAACGACGGCCGGCCGGTGGTCCTGAACTTCGTCTTCACCACCTGCCCCTCCATCTGCCCGATGATGAGCTCCCTTCTCTCGCAGTTCCAGCACCGGCTGGGGGCCGAGGCCGACAAGGTGCACGTGATGTCGATCTCGATCGATCCGGAGCAGGACACGCCGTCGCGCCTGCTCGACTACTCCCGCAAGTTCGACGCAGGCCCCGGGTGGCAGTTCTACACGGGGACCGTCCAGGCGAGCATCACCGTCCAGCGGGCGTTCGACGTCTACCGCGGCGACAAGATGAGCCACAACGTGGTGATGTTGATGCGCGCCGCGCCCGGCAAGCCGTGGTTGCGGATCGAGGGGTTCGCGACCGCCGACGACCTCCTGCGCGCCTACCGCGGGGTCGTGGCCGGGAGGTTGCGAGCGAACGCCGACGGCGGGAACGTGAACTTCCAGTCGCCGTAGGTGGTCGCGTCCTCGAAATCCCCGTCGACCTCGTCGAAGTGGCCGACCTTGAGCGGCGCCCGCGTCGAGCTGCTGGCCACGCCCTTGATCCCGCCGCCGGGCGCCTCGATGAGCAGCCAGTTCGCGGCGTTGGTCATCGGGTCGGGATAGAGCCGCCGGAGGTACCGGACCTGGGTCGGCGCGTCGGCGGGCCCGCCCAGGAGCTCCTCCAGCGTCTGCGGGTAGCTACGCCTGAGGCCCCAGTAGCGCTGGATGGCCGCGCGGTACTCGTGCCCGACCCACAGCAGCTGCGTCTCGCGCTCCCGCCGGGCGGCCGTGGAGGCCACCTCGCCCGCGGCGGCGAGCAGGATGCCGATGAGCACGACGAGGACGAGCAGTCCGACGTAGGTGAAGCCGCCCGGGCCGCGGCGAGCGCGATCACCACTCGCCATAGGCGATCCCGTTCTCGCCAGCGCCCTCGGCGCCGCTCCGGACGTCCTTCACGCCCGGATCGTCGGGGTCGTCCGAGCTCACCACGATCCACTTCTCGGCCGAGCGCGCGATGGGGTCCACCGGGACGCTCCGCAGGTAGCGCTTCTCCACGAGCACCGCGAGCGTCGGAGGATAGTGACCGTTGTCGCCGTAGAACTTGTCGATGGATTCGCGCATCGACGTGAGGTCCTGCATGAGGACCGCCTCGCGGGAGCGCTGCAGCGAGCGCATGTAGCGCGGCGTGGCGATGGTGAGCAGCGTGGCGATGATCGCCATCACCACGAGCAGCTCGAGGAGCGTGAAGCCGTCGCGCCTACCAGTCACGGTACTGGACTCCGTTCAGCCCGACACGTGCCGAGCGCGAGTGGACGTCGTAGACGTCGTCGCCGGGTTGGGGGTCGTCCGGCGGGCTGGCGTAGGAGCGCAGCCCCCAGGTGTCCGCCGCCGGGGTCGTCGCGTCCGGCCAGAAGGGATCGCGCGGCAGGCTGCGCAGGAAGTAGAGCTTCGCGCCCTCCTTCGGGTTGCGCAGGTCGTCCACGCCGTCGACGAGCGCGTGCAGATCCGGGGGGTAGCCGGTCTTGTCCGCCTCCCGCTTGATCCGCCCGGTGTCCGAGGCCAGCTTGTAGGCGTCGATCGCGGCGCGGATCGTGCGAAGGGAGGCGCGGAGCTCGCGCTCCCGCTCGCGCTGGAACATGAGCTGCGCCGACGGGACCACGGCGGTCGCCAGGAGCGACACGATCGCGACCGTGATGACGAGCTCGATGATGGTGAAGCCCCGGCGGAGCATCTCCCCCTCACTGCGACACGGTGATCTTGAGCGGCGTCGCCTGGGTCGAGGCCACGGCCACGCCGTCCTCCCCGACGAGGACCACCTGCGTCGTGACGGTGACGGGTCTCGCCGCCACCACCCGGAAGCGCAGGTTGACGAGGCTACCTCCGCCCGAGAGGGGCGCGCCCTCGCCGGAGAACTCGAGCTGCACGCCTCCGGGCCTCGTGTCGATCTTCGGCTCGGCCGGCGCGAGGTCGCCGGGATCGGCGCTCACCACCTGGAGGGCCGTCGCGTCGAACCCGACCTGGGTCCTGATCCGGCCCAGCGACCGTGTCGAGGAGAGCCGGACGGTCACGCCGATCTCCTCGCCCACCTTCGCCGTCTCGGGGCCCTCGATCGTGACCTTCGGCTTCGCCTCTGCGCCGGCGGCCTGCCCCTCGACGTTGCCCTCCCCCGCCGCGCTGTCCGCCGGCTTGACCTGCGCGGCCTTCCCCTCGGCCGGCGCCTTTCCCTCGGGCGCCTTCCCCTGGGGCGCCGGGGCTTCCGCGGCGGGAGCCGGCGGCCGCCCGGTGGCGGACTCGATGCGGGCCGGCGGCGCGTGCGCGCCCGTCGGCACCGGCGCGACGGCGGGCACGGCGCTGCCCGCGCCGAAGGACACGCCGCCGGGCCCGGACATCACGCCGCTCGCGAGCGGCGCCGCGCGGGTCTGCGACTCGGTCCCGTACCAGAACTCGGTGGTGTCGCTCGTCGGACGGATCTGCTTGCGGATGACCCGCGGCGTGATCGACAGCACGATCTCGTTCTTGTCGCGGCTCGTGCTGTTCGAGCCGAACAGCCGGCCCAGCACCGGCAGGTCGCCCAGGCCCGGGATGCGGGTGGAGCTCGACTGATCGCTGTCCTGGATGAGGCCGGCGAGCACCTGGGTCTCGCCGTCCTTGAGCTGGAGCAGCGTGGAGGCGTTCCGCGTCCCGATCTCGTAGGCGAGCGTGGTCGCGCCGTTGCCGATGGGCACGCTGATCTGCTTCACGATCGAGCTGATCTCGAACGCGATCTTGATGGCCACGTCGCCGTCGTTGTGGATGGTCGGCTGGACCTCCACGGTGAGGCCCACGTCGAGGTACTGCACGTTGCTCGTGGAGAACGTGCCGCCCACCGTGGCGCTCGTCCCGGAGGTCACCACCGGCACGCGGTTGCCGACGAGGAACTTCGCCTTCTCCTTGTTGCGAGCCCGGACCCGCGGGCTGGAGAGCACGTTCGTGACGCCGACGGTCTTCGTGAGGTCCACGCTGATCCCGAGGGAGGAGATGGCGATGGTGTTCGGGTTCAGCTTGCCGAGGTCCGACAGCACGAGATCGGAGGTGTGGCTGCCGCCGCTGTCGGGCGGCTTCGTGGCCTTGAGGGCGATGTTGCCCGGGTAGTTGATGCCGAGCTGCTCCGCCAGGCTGTGGGTGATCTCGAGGACCTCGATCTCCATGATCACCTCGGGCTCGGGAATGTCCAGCGAGGCGATCAGCTTCTCGGCCATGCGCACGCGCTCGGGCGAGTCGCGCATCACGACCGTGCCCGACTTCTCGTCGATGAAGAGCGTCTTCGTGCCGAGCACGGTCTTGAGGAGCGTCTCGGCGTCCTTGGGCGACGCGTTGGTCAGGTAGAAGGTGTGGACCACCTCGTCCCGGTAGTCCTTCTGCTTCGCCGCCGTGTTCGGGTAGATGAGCGCCACGTTCTCCGCGAGCACCTGCCGCCCGAGCTGGTTCTGGGCGAGGATGAGGTCGATCGCCTGCTCCACCGGCACCTGGTTGACGAAGATCGTCGTCCTGCCCTCGCTCCTGACCTCCTTGTCGAAGATGAAGTTGAGCCCGGTCTGCCGCGCCAGGGCCTCGAAGACCATCTTCGTAGGCGCGTCGCGGAACTGCAGCGAGACCGGCCGGTCGTCGCGGCTCTTCAGGCGCGGCACGACCGCCATCGGGCCGCGCGCGAGGTCCAGCTTCGCCCTGAGATCCCTCGCCGGCGCGAAGGCCGGATCCTCGGCCAGAACGGCCTGCAGCTCGAGCTCGGCGGCGTCGATCTTCTTCGCGGCGAACAGCTGGGCTGCCCGGACCGTCCGCTCGGCGTGGCGCTTGTCCGCCTCCACGCCCTCGATGCCTCTCAGGGCGCGGTCGTTGCCGGGCTCGACGACCAGGACGCGGCGGTAATACGTCACGGCACCGTCCGGGTCACCCCGGGCGCGCGCGATCTCCGCGATGGCGAGCAGCTGCCGCACGGCCGCCTCCCGCCGGACGCGCAGGTCGAGCAGCAGCTCCATGTTGGTGGGATCGCGGCGAGCCGCCTCGTCGAGGATCCGGATCGATTCCTCGTAGGCGCCCTGCTCGAACGCCCGAAGGCTGTCGCGCCGTATGCGCTCGGTGGCGCAGCCCGCGGCGAGGACGAGGAGCAGGAGCACGGTGGGCTTCGGTGCGAAGGGTCTCACTGGGACGCTCCTCCCGCGAGGGACTGGCGGGTGTTGAGCGGCGTGTAGACGAAGACGAGCTGGCCGTCGGCGGCGCTCTCGAAGAGGTAGACGCCCTCGATACGGTCGCCCACGTGGGCGTCGATCACCTGGTCGCCGTGGCCCAGGAAGAACACCGGCGCCTGGCCCTCCGGCGCGTAGCTGCCCAGGAAGGTGAACGGCAGCGGCGGCGCCGTGGGCTCGGGAGGAGGAGGCGGCGCGGCCGGCGGGGGGGCCGGGGGAATCACCGCCCAGGAGTGCTGCGCGAAGAGCGCCGACGCGTGCACGGGAAGGACCACGCGATCCGGCGACGGAGCTGGGGCCGAACCCTGCGCGCCGCCCGCCGCGGACGTGAACGCGACGAGCCGGATCTGGGCCTCGACGTCCGCATCGGTGATCGTCTTCCGCTCGAGGGCGAGATCGTCGAGGGCGACCGCCGGCATCGAGGCCAGGGACGCATCGAGGAACGCCCGGATCTGGGGATAGGGCCCGGTCACCGGGAGGGTGATGAGGTGGCGCACCACCCCGCTCTCCTTCGTCGCGGCGACCTCGTACCTCCCGCTGTCGACCGCGAGCCGGGCCCTCGCGGCCTCGGTGAACAGCTGGTGGAGGACCACGAGGATCTCGCTCCGGGCCGGCAGCGATCGGAGGGTGGCGGTGGGGTCGGCGGCCCGGTCCGCGGCGGCGGTGCGCCCCGACCGGTTCTCGGCCGCGAGGTCGGCCCGCAACCCCTCCACCTCGTCGGCGATCCCGAGGTACGTGGAGAAGAGGAAGACGGCCGCGGCGAAGAGGAGCCCGATCCCGACGAGCCCGGGCCGCCCCGTGCGGCCGACCGTCCACGCGACGCGCGGCGCCCACTCGTCGCGGATCCGGGCGCCGAGCCGGCGGGCGAACGCCCGGGGCTCGGGGCGGTCCGGGGGAGCGGGCGGGCGCGCGGCGCCTCCCGCCGAGGGGGAGGGCCTCGCGATCTCGAGCGCCGCGCTCACGTGCGCCACTCCGCCGAGACCCGGACGCGCACCGGGTGGTCGGGATCGTCCTTGCGCCGCTCGTGGCTCTCCAGCATCGGATGGCGCAGCACCGGGCTCCTCTGCAGCCGCCTCAGGTAGACGAGCGCGTCGTTCATCGCCCGCACCTCGGCGGTGATTCGCACCTGCCGCTTGGCCGGGTCGGGCTCGATCTGCAGCAGCGAGACCCGACCCCCGCTGTCGTGGCTCGCGGACTCCAGCTCCGCGAGCAGCCGGGTCCAGGGAACCGCGAGCTGGCGCTCGATGGCCGCGGACTCCGCGGAGAGGGCGAGCGACTCGGGCGTGGGCGGGCCGTGGCGCGGCGCGACCCTGGCGCCGAGCTCGGCGTCGAGCCTGCCGCGCTCCTCGACCTTCTGCTCGAAGGCCAGCCCCAGCGCGAGCGCGGCCGCGATGCCCGCGGCGAGCAGCGTCGCGCCGGCCACCGGCGCCCGGTGCACGGGCGCCACGAGGTCGAGCCGGACCGCGCGCGGGAGCTTCCTCATGCGTGCATCCTCTGGAGGAGCGCCAGGTCGTCCGTCTGCGCGCCGTCGCCCTCGCCCGCCTCCAGCCACTCGATCCCCTCGCCGGCCGACACGCCCCGGCGCATCCAGGCCGGCGCGTCCACGAACATGCGGGCCGGCTCCCCCGCCGCGCGGGTCAGCCTGCCGAAGGCCTTCAGCCGCTCGAGCTCGACGCTCCAGTCGGCGGGCAGCCGCGCCATGTGCACCCGATCCCATGCGCCGCCCGAGAGGTGGACCGCGGAGAGCGAACCGTCGTCCACGCTCACGAACCACGCGTCGTCGGCCGGCAGGCGCTCGCGCCAGGCGTTGAACGCGACGATGAGCCGGGGCTGCAGCGAGACGAGCGACAGCCGCGCCGGGGCGAGCGCGTCCTCGATCCCGCCCCGCAGCGACGCCGGCATGGCGCACGCCACGCAGGCCTGGCCCGGCGGCGTGTCCGCCAGGGTCACCGACCAGTCGGCCACGGTCTCGCCCCAGGCGTCGCCGAGCACCAGCCGGGCGTGGGTGAGCCGACCCTCCTCGTCGAGGCGGGTCTTCGGCCACGGGACGATGCCGTAGCGGACCCACGGGTGATCGGCCACCACCACCCGCGCCGCCGCGCCGTGCCAGGTCTTCTCCGCGAGCACGTCGGAGAGCCGTGCGAGGACCGGCGCGAGGTCGCCGGACGCCCCGACGGTCACGGCGATCTCGGTCGCGGCCTCCACGCTCGGGCGCAGCCCGCGCGCGCGCCGCAGGAGTGCGAGCTTCCGCGGCGCGAGGTAGACGGCGACCTCGTCACGCCAGAGCGGTGACACGGTTCGCCTCCTGGAGGGTGGTGACGCCCTGCTGCACGAACTCGAGGGCCGCGCTGCGGAGGAGCTTCGACCCGCCCGCGAGGGCGAGCTCCCGGAGCCGTCGCGCCGGTGCGCGCGCCACGATCGCCTCCCTGAGATCGTCGTTCAGGACGAGCAGCTCGCCGATGGCGCGCCGGCCCTTGTAGCCGGTGCCCCGGCAGTGGGCGCAGCCGCGCCCGCCGCGGAAGGTCCAGTCGGACGTGGCCTGGGCCGAGAGGCCCGACTCGGCTAGGAGCTCGGCCGGAGGCTGGGCCGGCTCGGCGCACTGCTCGCAGACGACGCGGACGAGGCGCTGTGCCAGGATGCCGTTCAGGGCGGCGACGAGGGCGTACGGGTCGGCCTGCATGTGCGCGAAGCGGCCCAGCACGTCGAAGACGTTGTTGGCGTGCACCGTCGTGAAGACGAGGTGGCCGGTGAGCGCCGACTGGATGGCGATCTGCGCCGTCTCGGGGTCGCGGATCTCGCCGACCATGATCTTGTCCGGGTCGTGGCGCAGGATCGACCGGAGTCCGCGGGCGAAGGTCAGGCCCTTCTTCTCGTTCACCGGGATCTGCAGGACGCCGGACAGCTGGTACTCGACCGGATCCTCGATGGTGACGATCTTGTCGCGGCCGCTGTTGGTCTCGGAGATCGCGGCGTAGAGCGTGGTGGTCTTGCCGCTGCCGGTCGGACCGGTGACGAGCAGCATGCCGTAGGGCAGCTCCGAGAGCCGGCGCAGGCGCGACACCACCCCGCCCTCGAAGCCGAGCGCGTCGAGTCGCAGGCCCTGCAACTCGTCGGTCAGGGCCTGCTTGTCGAGGATGCGCAGCACCGCGTCCTCGCCGTGCACGCTCGGCATGATCGAGACGCGGAAGTCGATCGGCCGCCCCTTGAGCGCCACCCGGAAGCGACCGTCCTGCGGGACGCGCCGCTCGGCGATGTCGAGCTCGCTCATCACCTTCACGCGGGAGATCACCTGCTCGCAGAGATCCGCGCCGCCGAGCGTGGCCACGTGCACGAGCACGCCGTCCACGCGGTAGCGGACCTCGAGGCTCCCTGGCCGGGTCTCGAGGTGGATGTCGCTCGCGCCGGCCTTCAGGGCGTCGTACACGGTCGAGTGCACGAGCTTCACGACCGGGCTCTGGTCCGCGCTGATGGATGCGAGCGAGAGGTTCTCGAGGCCGGTCTCGGCGACCTTCTCGCCCTCCCCGCCGAGCGCGGCGACGTCCATCGCGCGCAGGTCCTGCTCGTGCCGGGCGACGTAGGCCGTGATCTCGGCCGGCGCGGCGAGGTGCCAGGAGAGGTCGTGCGGGACCTTGAGCTCCAGCCATCCCCGCAGCGCGAGGTCGAACGGGTCGCCGATGACGGCGAGGAGCTCGTCGCCGCGCTTCACGATCGCGCAGCCGCGCCGGGCCGCCTCGGCGGGTCCGAGCAGGTCGAACGCGGGCGCGAGCGCCATGAGCGCCGCGCTCTCGAGCACCGGGTAGTGCAGCGCGGCGCCCAGCGCGCGGGCCAGCGCGTCCCCGCCGAGGCCGCTCGTCTCGGCGAGCACGGCGACCGGCGAGCGGCCCGACGCGGCCGCGCTCGCGACCGCCGCGCGCACCGCCGCGTCCGCGAGAGCCGGCGGCGCGGGGGCACGCTCGTCGTCCGCGGTCTCGACCACCTCCACCGCGTCGAGCGCGTCGAGCTGCACCTGCGCCGCACGATCGGCCGTGGCCTCCCCGTGCTCGGTGCGCCGGTCGTGCTCCTCGCGGACCCGGGAGAGGTCGATCACGGTCTGGGCAGGCTTGGGGTCGAACGCCGCGCTCACTGGACGCTCCCGGCGAGCTCGAAGATCGGGAAGTACATGAGCACCACGATGACGCCGATGACGAGGCCGATGACCGACATCATCGCCGGCTCGATGAGGCGCGTGGCGACGTCCACGAACCGCGAGAGCTCGTCGTCGTAGAAGGCGGAGATGCGGTCCATCATCTCGCCCATGTTGCCGCTGCGCTCGCCCACCCGGAGCATGCGCTCCGCGACCGGGGTGGTGAGCCCCTCCGCGGCGAGCGAGTCGGTCAGCGAGCGCCCCTCGCTCACGGCGCGCGTGGCGGCGGCGAGCCGGGGCCGGGAGGCCTCGGCGAGGAGCCCCCTCGTCATCTCGAACGCGGTCACGACCGGGAGGCCTCCGCGAAGCAGCATGCCCACCGTCCGGTACAGGCGCGCCAGCTGGTAGAGCTCGATCTGGTAGCCGACCGCGGGGATGCGCGCGAGCAGGCGCCCGAGCGCGGCGCGGACCCCGGGCCTCGTCGCACCGTGGAACGCGAGCGCCCCGAGGGCGACCACGCCGAGGAGGACGGCGAGGCCGTGCGCGTCGAGGAGGCGCCCCCACTCGATGAGGACCTTCGAGGCGAACGGCAGCTCGTGGCCGACGTCCTCGTAGATGCCCGAGAACCGCGGCACGACGTAGGCGAGCAGGAAGAGGAGGACCAGCGAGCCGGCCGCGAGGAGCACGGCGGGGTAGATCGACGCGTTGACGAGCCGCTTCTTGAGGAGATCGATCTGCTGCTGGTAGGTGACGAATCGCCTGAGCGCCTCCGCGATCGCACCGCTGCGTTCGCTCGCCCGCACGGTCGCGACGTACAGCGTCGGGAAGCTGCCGGGGAAGTCGCCGAGCGCGACCGAGAGGCTCTGGCCCTCGTAGAGGCGGCGGCGCACGCCCTCGAGCAGGTGGCGGACCGACTCGTCCCGCTCCTTCTCGGTGAGGGCGTCGATCGCCTCGACGAGCGACAGGCCCGCCTCGAGGAGCGCGATGAGCTCGTTGCTGAACGACACCAGGGGAAGGCGCGCGCGCCCCCAGCGCCTGAAGCGCGACGCCTGGATGGCGAGCACGCGCAGGCCGCGGGTGATGGCTTGACGGTGGGCGTCGGCCTCGTCGAGGGCTTCCACCTCCTGGATCGCGACGCCGTGGCCGCCGTCGAGGGTGGTGATGCGGAAGCGCACGCGTCAGGCGCCGTTCTCGCCGGGGTCGCCCGCGCGAGGGTGCTTGTCGGGGGATGGCCGGGTTCCCGTCTTCATCAGCGGTTCTCCTTCGCTCGGGTTCGGGATCGAGCCGGATCGCGGGGCGTTCATCCTTTCTGACGACCGGGGGGGCCGTTCCCCATACCGCAGACCACGGAACCCGCCCGGGACGAGCCCGGCCCCGCCGGCACGCCCCTGCAGAGACCGAACGTGGCTCTCGATCCGGTGTCGCCCGATCCGGACGCGTCACCAGTTGGTGATGTCGGCGTCCTCTCCCGAGCCTCCGGGGCGCCCGTCCTTCCCGTAGGAGAGGAGGTCGAAGTCGACGCCGTGGGTGGAGGGCTGCTGGTAGACGTAGGGCCGGCCCCAGGGGTCGGCGGGCACGCCCTTCTTGAGATAGGGCCCCGACCACTTCACCTCGCCGTTCGGCTGAGCCACGAGGGCCTGCAGCCCTTCCTCGGACGACGGATAACGACCGACGTCCAGGCGGAACTGGTCGAGCGCCTTGTCGAGCGCGTCGACCTGCGCGCGGGCGACCTTGACCTGCGACTTGCCGACCTGGGCGAAGTACCGCGGCGCGACGAAGCCCGCGAGGAGGCCGATGATGACCATGACGACGAGCAGCTCGAGCAGCGTGAAGCCGCGTGCGAGAGCGGCCCGGAAGTTCCGCTGTCTCATGTGAAGGCCTCCTCGGCCGATCTTTGCGAGAGTCTTTTCGCGATTGCACGGGCCCCAGATACCGGGAACTACCGATCCCGGAGGGGTGATGCGATCCCGGCGGGGGTGACGCGGTCTCCAGCGCGCCGCCGTCGGGCTCCGCGCTCCGCTCGGGAACCCGGGGCTCCGCTCAGGCTGCGCCCGGACCGCCGACGCGCTCCCGCTCGTCGCGGGCCCATCGGTGGAACGGCTCCATCGACCGGAATCGCACCCCGACGCGTGGCCGGTCCGGCCACGCACCGTCTCCTCCGAGGACGAGCGCCACGCCCGCAGCCCGGCTCAGCCGGCCGAACGCCTCGGCCTGCCGGCGCAGGTCGAGCGCGTTCGAGGACGCCCGCGAGGCCGATACGGCGAGCATGTGCACCCCGTCCCGGAGCGCCGGCGCGAGCTCGGCGATGGGCGTCCGTCTTCCGACCCACGACGCGGACCAGCCCGCCTCGCGGAGGACGATCTCCGCGAGGGCGAGGCCGAGCGTGTGATCGTCCCCCTCCGCGCAGGCGAGCAGGGCCCGCGGGGCGTCCGGCGCGAGCGGCATCGCCTCGCCGACCCGGGCGAGGGCGCGCGCGAGCCGCTCGGAGGCCTGATGCTCCTCCACGACGCTGATCGCCCCCGTGCGCCAGAGCTCGCCGACCGCGCCGAGCGCCTCGCCCGCGCGCTCTGCCACCCGGTACCAGGCGCCGGCCTTCGCCCGCTCGCCGAGCAGGAAGGCCTCGAGCGCCCGTGGATCGCCCCGTGCGAGGAGCGCGGCGACCCAGGGTTCCGAGGTCGCGGTCGCGGCGCCGCCGCGTTCGCGGAGGAACGCCTCGACCTCGCCGCGGCGGAACCGGCGGTGCCCGCCCGCGGTGCGCACGCAGCTCAGGAGGCCT
>Ga0335084_10003567_pt1 | contig 15183 bp, 16 predicted proteins | sample Lox_Sample_44_FD_206721 | JGI IMG/M metagenome (GOLD analysis project Ga0335084, IMG submission 206721) | Soil microbial communities from Loxahatchee National Wildlife Refuge, Florida, United States - Lox_Sample_4.4 | ecosystem: Environmental > Terrestrial > Soil > Wetlands | place: USA...
TCGACGACGAGGATGTACTGGCCGGGTGTCATGGCACGGCCGGCTCCCGGGCCAGCTCGTCCGCGATCTCCGCCGCGATCCGCCGGGCGTCCTCGATCCGCTCGGGCGGCAGCGACACCGCTCCCACCACCGGGTGTCCGCCGCCGCCGTACCGCTCGCAGATCCGGGAGATGTCGTGCGGACGGGCGGGGCGGGACCATGGGTTCGAGCCCACCGACACCTTGGCTCGCTTCGCGTCGAGCGTGACCGACACGACGTACGACGCCTTCGGGAAGAGGTCGTAGGCGATGAACTTGTTCGGCGTCGACACCGAGGTGCCCGAGAGGTCGATGCGCACCACCCCGTCCACCTGGCGTGCGGCGCCCTTCACCACGCCGACGGCGGCCCGGTGCTTCTCGAGCAGCGGCTGGAACGGCCCGGCGATCCACGGCTCGGCTGCGATGGAGGCGAGGGAGCGATGCCGCATCGCCTCGATGACCCGCGTGTGCGTCTCGGCGTCCTGGGCGGACTCCAGCACCGTCATGATCCGCAGCGCCGGCTGCTCGAGCCGCACGGCCGTCGCCGGCGAGTCGAAACGGGCTGCGTCGATGACGTCCGCCCAGGCGACGAGCTCCGCGAGGTCCGGGGCCTTCCAGCCGAGGCGCGCCGCGAGCGTGCGGGTGGCGAAGCCCGCGCACGAGGGCTCCTTCGGGTCCCAGAACTTCTGCCCGGAGCGGTCGGCCTCGAAGGCGGCGCGCTCGGCGGGCGAGGGGAAGGCGCTCGCATGGTGGTCGAACCACCAGTGAAGCCGCGGGGAAGTCGAGTAGCGGAAGTCCACGCACGCGTTGAGGTCGCCGTCGAAGGCGTCCTTCGGGAACGGATCGCCGGTGCCGTGGTGCACGGGCTCGTAGCGGAGCTCCACCGCCCCGGTGCCCTCGCGCTCCGAGAGGAAGCGGGACACCACGGCCGCCGAGGCGCAGCCGTCGAAGCAGTTGCCGTGGTAGAGGATCTTGAGCTGCATCGCGGTTGTCGTGGACGGATCCGATCGCGAGCATAGCCGCAACCCGCCCTGCGGTCCGCGGTCACCGGCCCGGGGCCCCGACAGGGGAGACGACTTCTCGACCCGAGGCGTGGCCGAACGTAGACTCGAGGTCGATGTTACCGTCGAGGAGGAGCGCCCTCATCGCCGCCGTCGCCCTGGCGCTCGCGGGGTGCCACACCGTCCGCATGGAGACGGGCCGCCCGGAGACGCAGCGCCGCTACGAGACCACCGTCCACTTCTACGTCTGGGGACTCGCGGGTGAGGGTCGCATCGACCTCGACGCCGCGTGCCCCGAGGGTGTCGCCGCCATTCACAGCGGCGTGACGGCCTCCGGCTGGGTCGCCGAGGTGTTGACCCTGGGCCTGTGGTCGCCTCGTACGGTGGTCGTCGACTGCTCCCCGCCGGAGGCCCGGCGGTGAGGCACCTCGGAATCGCCGTCGCCGCCGTGCTCGCGACTGGCTGTTACACCATCCGTTACGAGCGCCCGGGAGCGACCTCCGACGGGGCGGTGCCCCAGGAGCGCTGGCACCACGGCGTCCTCGGCGGCGTCATCGAGGCGAGCAAGCCCATCCCCCTCGAGGAGCTCTGCCCGCAGGGCGTGGCCTGGGTGCAGACCCAGGTGGACGCGCCGTCGGCGCTCGGGCAGCTCCTCACGTCTTTCGGGGCGCTCCTCGTCCTCCACGCGCCGGTGTGGGAGCCCTCGATCGTCCAGGTCGGCTGCGCCAGGGCCTCCGGCCCCAGCGCCGTGAAGAGCGGGCGCACGCTCAAGGTGGTGGTGCTGCCCCTGCAGCCCCTGGGAGGGGTCTCGAAGGACACCGCCCAGCTTCTCGGCGAGGCGCTCGCCGGGGAGCTGCGGCGCCGCCCGGGGGTCTCGGTCCTGACCATGAACGACGTGAGCGCGCTCCTCGGCGTGGAGCGCAGCCGTCAGATGATGGGCTGCGGCGACTCGAGCTGCCTCGCGGAGATCGGTGGCGCCCTGGGCGCCGACCGGGTCGTGCACGGCAACCTCGGCCGGGTGGGCGGCTCGCTGGTGGTGAACCTGTCTGCGCTCGATCCCAGGAAGGCGTCCGCGCCGGCGTCGGTCTCGGAGCGACTTCGCGGCGACCGCGAGGAGGCGTTCCTCGACGCCCTGCCGGGCATGGCCAGCGCGCTCCTCGCGGAGGGGGCGACCGCCCGGTAGCGGGGCGGGGACACGGCGGGTAGACTCGGCTCGCGTATGGAAGCGATCCGCGTCGGCGCGCTGCTCGAGGACAACCGGTTCGACCTGCGCCTGGAGCTGCTGGGCGGCAAGGGCGGACTGTCCCGTCGCATCAGCTCGAGCCGCATCCAGAAGCCCGGGCTCGTGCTGGCCGGATTCACCGAGAACCTGCACCGGGAGCGTGTGCAGGTCTTCGGCAACACCGAGATGAGCTACCTCGCCACGCTCACCCGCGAGCGGGTGCGCGACGTGGTTCGCGCCTTCTTCGCCCAGGAGGTGGCCTGCCTGGTGGTGACGAAGGGCCTGCAGGTGCCGCAGGAGATGGTGACGGCGGCCGACGAGGCCTCGGTGCCGCTCCTCCGCACCGCTCACCTCTCCTCCACCTTCATCGAGTCGGTGCAGTCGTGGCTGGAGGACGTCCTCACCGCCCAGACCTCGATGCACGGCGTGCTGCTCGACGTCTTCGGCGTGGGCATCCTGCTCCTCGGCAAGTCCGGCATCGGCAAGAGCGAGATCGCGCTCGACCTCGTCATGCGCGGTCACCGGCTGGTGGCCGACGACATCGTCGACGTGAAGCGGAAGACGGTCGACGCGGTGTTCGGGACGGGCTCCGACATCATCAAGCACCACATGGAGATCCGCGGCCTCGGCATCATCAACATCAAGGACCTCTTCGGCGTCGCCTCCATCCGCGAGCGGAAGAAGATCGAGATCGTGCTCGAGCTCGTCGAGTGGGATCCCTCGGTCGAGTACGACCGCCTCGGCGTCGAGGAGAAGAAGTTCCGGATCCTCGACGTGGAGATCCCGATGATGGTCGTGCCGGTCCGCCCCGGCCGGAACATGACCACCATCGTGGAGGTGGCCGCCCGCAACCACCTCCTGAAGCTCCAGGGCCACCACTCCGCGCGCGAGTTCCAGGAGCGCCTCAACCGCGCCATCGCGCTCGCGCCCGGCGGCCGGGTGGGCGAGACCGAGGTCGAATGACCGAGGAGGCCGGCTCGCGCGATCGCCAGCGGGTGGTGATCCTCACCGGCCTCTCGGGCTCGGGGAAGACGACCGCGCTGCGCGCGCTCGAGGACGCCGGCTTCTACTGCGTCGACAACCTCCCCGTCGTCTTCCTGGAGAAGCTCCTCGAGCTCTCCGGCCACACGGCCGGCGAGGTCTCGCGCATCGCGCTCGTGGTGGACGCGAGGGAGGGGCGCTTCCTCGCCGACGCGCCTCGCATCATCCAGGAGCTGCGGCAGAAGGGCGTGGACGTCGAGGTGCTCTTCTTCGACGCCACCGACGAGTCGCTGGTGCGCCGTTACTCCGAGACGCGCCGCCGCCACCCGCTCGCAGGCGACGGGGGCTCGGTGCCGGACGGCATCGCCACCGAGCGCCGCGCCCTGGCCGGCCTGAAGGCGATCGCGGACGAGGTGGTGGATACCACCACCCTCAACGTCCACGAGCTGAAGCGCCTCGTCACCCGGGGGTTCGCCGGCGCCGAGGGGGCCCGGCTCGGCGTCACCGTGGTCTCGTTCGGCTTCCGCTTCGGCATCCCCACCCACGCCGACCTGGTGCTCGACGTGCGCTTCCTGCCGAACCCGTTCTTCATCCCGGATCTGAAGCCGCTCCCGGGCACCGATCCCAGGGTGGCCGGCTTCGTCCTGGGACAGCCCGACGCCCGGGCGTTCCTCGACCGCCTCGTGGACCTGCTCGGATTCCTCCTGCCCCGCTACCGGTCGGAGGGGAAGACCTACCTCACCATCGCCATCGGCTGCACCGGCGGGAAGCACCGATCCGTGGCGCTGTCGTCCTCCCTGGCCGAGCGTCTCGAGGCCGGGGGACAGCCGGTCCGGCTCTGGCACCGGGACGTCGACAAGGAGTGACGCCCACCCCGGGGGCGCCCTCCGCGCGCGGTGCGCATCGGGCGACACCCGACGGAAGTGCTGGCCATCGTCGCCGTGCGGGGCTAAAGATGCGCCCGCTCGCCGGTCGCTCGCCCGGAGAGCCGGTCCGGGAGGCCGGTATCCATGGTCGGTCTGGTGGTCGCCACCCACGGGAAGCTCGCGGAGGAACTCGTCCGCACCGCCGAGGGCATCGTGGGAAAGCTCGACCGCAGCGAGTCGGTGAGCATCGGCGCGAGCCTGTCGATGGAGGACTGCCGGGCGCGCCTCGTCGAGGCCGTCCGGCGCGCCGACGACGGCGACGGCGTGCTCGTCCTCACCGACATGTTCGGCGGCACCCCCGCCAACCTCGCCCTCACGCTCCTCGACGAGAAGGTCGAGGTGGTCACCGGCGTGAACCTCCCCATGATCCTGAAGGTGGCCTCCGCCCGGGCGAGCGGCCTGGCCCTCGTCCAGGCCGCCGAGCTCGTCACGGCCCACGCCCAGAAGAACATCACCCTCGCCTCCGAGCTGCTCCGCAGCCGCGCGCGCAAGAATCCCTGAATGCCCGGCCGGTCCGGGCCGTCCTGACTCCGTGATCGCTCTCGTACGCGTCGACAACCGGCTCCTGCACGGGCAGATCCTCGAGACCTGGGTCCCGTCGCTGAACGTGCGCCGCGTGGTGGTCGCCGACGACGCGGCCGCCGGGAACGCCCTCGCGAGGACGGCGATGACCCTGTGCCTGCCGCCCGGGGTGGCGGCGGAGGTCGTGCCGCTCGGCTCGCTGCCCTGGGCCCAGCTCGCCGCCGCGCAGGACCGCGTACTGGTCCTCGTGCGGGACGTGGAGGCGCTGGCTCGCGCCCGGGGCGAGGGGCTCACCGCCGCCGCGGCGCCGCGCGTCAACGTCGGCAACGTGCATTTCGGCACGGGCCGGCGGCCCGTCACCCCGTCGGTCTACCTGTCGGGCGCCGAGGTCAGCACCCTCCGTGACATGGCCGCCGCGGGATTCCGCGTGGATGCGGCGGCCGTCCCGAGCGAGCCCCCCGCCGGGCTCGACGAGATCGAACGCCGGTACGCAGCGGGCCGATAGGCTAGACTGACCGGGTCTTGGCGTACCTCGCCCTGGCCATCGTCGCCGGCCTCGCCGCCGTGGAGCGCAAGGGCTTCCTCCAGGCCATGCTCTCCCGGCCGGTGGCGCTCGCCCCCATCGCGGGCTGGGCCATGGGCGACCTCAGGGCCGGGCTCCTCCTCGCGGCGCCTCTCGAGCTGCTCTGGCTGGGGGCGGTGAACCTCGGCGCGTCGCTGCCCGCGCACGAGGCGCTCGCCACGGTGGCCATCACCGGGGGTGCAGTGCTGTCCGCCCGGGCGCTCGGCACGGCCGTGACCGCCGACGTCGCGCTCCTCTCCATCGTCGTCTGCGCTCCGATGGCGCTCGTCGGTCGCACCGCCGATCGGCGGGTCGAGCGCTGGAACGATCGGCTCGCCGACCGGGCCGAGGCGGAGCTCGCGGCGGGCCATCCGCGCACCGCCGCGCGCACCAACCTGCGCGGCCTGGCGCTCCCCTTCGCGGTGGCGGCCGTGCTCGCGCCCCTCGGCGCCGCGGTGGCCGCCGCGGTCGTCCCCGCCGTGGTCCACGCCCTGCCGTCCGCCGCCGCGCCGCTCCGGCTCGGCTTCCTCGCGTTCGCCGCGCTCGCCTGCGCCACCGGCGCGCGGGCCCTGCGCGTGCGGTCCGCGCCAGGCTGGTTCTTCGCCGCGTTCGCCGGCGCGCTGGCGCTGGGGCTCGCCACCCGGGGTGTCCTCTCGTGAGCGAGCTCCACCGGGTTCCGCGTGCCACGCTCCTCCGCGTCTTCTGGCGCTGCCTCTTCCTCCAGGCCTCCTGGAACCGGCGGGGCATGCAGAACCTCGGGTTCGCCTTTGCCATCGACCCGGCGCTGCGCCGGCTCTACCCGGACCGCGCAGAGCGGCTCGAGGCGCTTCGCCGCCACCTGGGCTTCTTCAACTGCCACCCGTACATGGCCTCGGCGATCGTGGGCGGCGCCATCCACCACGAGGAGCGCGTGGCCGCCGGGCTCGAGCCGCGCGACGGGCCCCTTCACTACAAGAGCACTCTGCAGGGTCCGCTCGCAGCGCTCGGCGACGCCTTCTTCTGGACCGCGCTGCGCCCGTTCGCCGGCGCGCTGGCCGCGGCCGGGGCGCTCCTCGTCGGGTGGCCGGCCATCGCCGTCGCGGTGGTCCTCTACAACGCCGTGCACCTGACGCTGCGGGCCGGGCTCTTCCAGGCCGGCTACGCCGGAGGCGACGCGGTGGTGGCCCGCATCGGAGCGCTCAACCTGCAGGGCCTGGCCGACCGGCTGAGGGCCGGGGGGGCGGCGCTGTGCGGCGTCGCCGCTGCCGCGGTGGTGCTGTCGGCGGAACGGGCCGCCGGCCTGGCGGGCGCGATCCTGGCGGCCGTCTCGGCGGTGGTCGGCTACCTCGTGCTCGCGCGAGGCGCCGGCCTCGTGCCGATCACCTACGCGGCCGTGATCGCCGCGGTGAGCGCGGCGGCGGTCGTGCTCCACCTCGGGGGGGGCGGATGAGCCATCCGCGCCACGAGCGCACGTTCACCATCGTGAACCAGCTCGGCCTGCACGCCCGGGCGGCGGCCGTGCTGGTCCAGACCGCCAACCGCTACCGCTCCGAGATCCACGTGGAGAAGGACGGCTCCACGGTGAACGGGAAGAGCATCATGGGCGTGCTCACCCTCGCCGCCGCGAAGGGCACGACCATCCGCGTCTCCACGCACGGCGACGACGCCGAGGCGGCCATGGTCGCCCTGGCGAAGCTCATCGAGGGCGGGTTCGGCGAGCCATGAGCCGGTCGGCGACCTCCATCCTGGTGGGCATCGCGGCGTCCCCCGGGGTGGCCATCGGCCAGGCGTGGCCGATCGATCGGCGGCGGGTTCGCGCACCCAAGCGCAAGCTCGGACCGGAGGACGTGGATCCCGAGCTGGCGCGCCTGCGCACCGCGCTCGAGATGTCGGAGCTCCAGCTCGCCGAGGTGCGGGAGAAGGTCGAGCGCGCGGACGGGCAGGTGGGCGCCGCCGAGCACGCCGCCATCCTCGACATGCACCGCCTCATGCTGAAGGACGAGATGCTCGTCCACGAGGCGCAGCGGCTCATCCGCGAGGAGCGGCTCAACGCGGAGTGGGCGGTGAAGCGCGCGGTTCGCAAGATCAAGAACGCCTTCCACGAGCAGGCCGACGAGTACTTCAAGGAGCGCCGGGCCGACGTGGACTTCGTCGGCGAGCGGGTGATCAAGAACCTGCTCGGCCAGGCGCCCGACGTGGAGGACCCCGCGCCCGAGGGCGCCATCGTGGTGGCCCACGACCTCTCCCCGGCCGACACCGCGCTGCTCCTCCACGAACGCAAGGTCCTGGCGTTCGTGACCGACGGCGGGGCGAAGACCTCGCACACGTCCATCGTCGCCCGCGCCCTGGAGGTGCCGGCGGTCGTCGGCGTGGGCCGGATCACAGGGCTCGTGAACCGCGGCGACTGGCTCGCGGTCGACGGGAGCCGCGGCGTGGTGGTCATCCACCCCACGCCCGAGGAGCGCAACGAGTACGAGGCCGCCCGCGAGCGCTACCGCGCCGAGGAGCTGGCGCTCCTCGCCACGCGCGACCTTCCGGCCGAGACCGCCGACGGCCTGCGGCTGCAGATGGGCGGGAACATCGAGTTCGCCGAGGAGGTCCCCGGCCTCGTCTCCCACGGCGGCGAGGCCGTCGGGCTCTACCGCACCGAGTTCCTCTTCCTCGGGCGGGCCGAGCTGCCCGACGAGGACGAGCAGTACGAGTCCTACCGCGAGGTGCTGGAGGGCCTGGCTCCGAGGCCCGTGACCATCCGCACCTTCGACCTCGGCGCCGACAAGCTCCCGGCGGGCAACCGCATCGCCGCCGACAACCCGGCGCTCGGCCTGCGGGCCATCCGCTACTCGCTGCGCCAGCCGGAGATGTTCCGCGTCCAGCTGCGCGCCATGCTGCGCGCCTCGGTGCACGGGAGCCTGCGAATCATGTTCCCGATGATCTCCGGCGTGCCCGAGCTGCGCGCCGCGAAGAGGGTGCTCGCCGAGGCGCGGGCGGGGCTGGCGAAGGAAGGCGTCCCGGTGGCGCCGCGGATCCCGGTCGGCATCATGGTCGAGCTGCCCTCCGCCGCGCTCATCGCCGACCGGCTCGCGGTGGAGTCCGACTTCTTCTCCATCGGCACGAACGACCTCATCCAGTACACGATGGGCATCGACCGGCGGAACAAGGACGTCGCCTACCTGTACAAGCCGCTGCACCTCTCGGTGCTGCGCCTCATCAAGCAGGTGTGCGACGCAGGCCGCGCGGCGGGCATTCCGGTGGCCATGTGCGGAGAGATGGCGGGCGATCCGATGAACACGCTGGTCCTCGTGGGCCTGGGAGTGACCGAGCTCTCCATGAACGGGCCATCCATCCCGCTCGTGAAGCGGGTGCTGCGGGCCACGCGGGCCGAGGACGGCCGGGATCTCGTGCGCCGGCTGCTGGATCTCACCACCGCGGACGACATCGAGCTGGAGGTGCGCTCGGAGATGCTGAAGCGGTTCCCCGGCCTGCTCGACCACGAGACCGGCGGGCCGACGGGGGCGTGAGGGGCGGGATCCCCGAGGCTCGCACGGCCGCCGGCATCCGCCCGGAACCTCGCACTGGACGTTCATCCGCCATGTTGACAGGGTCGCCGGAGGGCGCGTAGGGTGCGTCCGCGCCGAGCCCGGCAGGAGGCCAGATGCCGTCGAACGACTACCTTTTCACCTCGGAATCGGTGACCGAGGGCCATCCCGACAAGATGGCCGACCAGATCTCGGACGCCGTCCTCGACACCGTCCTGCGCCAGGACCCGCGGGGCCGGGTCGCGTGCGAGACGTTGCTCAAGACCGGCTACGTCATGATCGCCGGCGAGATCACCACCAAGGCCAAGGTGGACTACCCCTCGCTCGCGCGCCGGGTGGTGAAGGACATCGGCTACACCACGGGCGAGATGGGGTTCGACGGCAACGCCTGCGCCGTGCTCGTGGCCGTCGACCAGCAGTCCCCCGACATCGGCCAGGGCGTGGACACGGGCGGCGCGGGCGACCAGGGCATGATGTTCGGCTACGCCTGCGACGAGACGCCGGAGCTCATGCCGGCGCCGATCCAGTACGCCCACGCCCTCACCCGGCAACTCGCCAAGGTTCGCCGGGGCGGCCTCGACTTCCTTCGCCCGGACGGGAAGAGCCAGGTGACGGTGGAGTACGCCGGCGGCCGCGTCGAGCGCATCCACGCCGTGGTGGTGTCCACGCAGCACGCCGAGGACGTCTCCAACAAGCGGCTGCACGAGGCGGTCCGGGAGGAGGTCATCGCCCGTGCGCTGCCCAGGCGGCTCGTCGACAAGCGGACGAAGATCCACATCAACCCCACCGGCAGGTTCGTGATCGGCGGGCCGATGGGCGACACCGGCGTCACCGGCCGCAAGATCATCGTGGACACCTACGGCGGCATGGGCCGCCACGGCGGCGGCGCGTTCAGCGGCAAGGACCCGTCCAAGGTCGACCGCTCCGCCGCGTACATGGGCCGCCACATCGCGAAGACGGTGGTCGCCGCCGGCCTCGCCAGGCGCTGCGAGGTGCAGGTGGCCTACGCCATCGGCGTGGCCGATCCGGTCTCGGTGATGGTCGACACCTTCGGCACCGGCGGGGTGCCGGAGGCCCGCATCGCGAAGGCGATCCGCCAGGTGTTCGACCTCACGCCGCGCGGGATCATCGGGTACCTGGACCTGCTCCGGCCCATCTACGAGAAGACCGCCGCGTACGGTCACTTCGGCCGCAGCGAGAAGACCTTCACATGGGAGCGGACCGACCGGAAGGAGCAGCTCGCCGAGGTGGCCGGTCTCTCCAAGGTCCGCGCCGTCGCGGGCTGATCGCGTTCTGCGCTACGCTCCCCGGGCGTGGAGATCACGCTCGAGATCGGCCCCATCGGCGAGGGCGAGTCGCGGAGCGTGAAGCTCGGCTTCGGCCGCTACGTCCTCGTCTCGCGCCTGGGCGGCGTGCTGCGCGCCATGGACGACGTGTGCAACCATGGGGGCTGCAAGCTGTCCGAGGGATGGCGCGAGGGGACGCTCATCGTCTGCCCCTGCCACGCGCTCACGTTCGACCTCCGGGACGGGAAGCTCGTCACGCCCACGCCCCTCGCCACCGACCAGGACACCTACCCGGTGAGCGAGGAGGGCGAGGTCGTCCGGATCACCCTTCCCTGAACCGCGACAGCGGCGAAGCCGGCCTCCGCGTGCTAAGAACGGTGGCCCTCACGAGGAGATTCGAATGGCCGTCACCGCCAGGAGGAAGTCCGCCGCCCGCGCCCTCGAGGCCGTTCCCGCCGGGGCCCTCGAGCACCGCGTGAAGGACCTCTCGCTCGCCGAGTGGGGCCGCAAGGAGATCGACCTCGCCGAGAAGGAGATGCCCGGCCTCATGGCGGTGCGGCGCGAGTACGCGCGAAAGCGGCCGCTCGCGGGCCAGCGCATCACCGGATCCCTGCACATGACGGTGCAGACCGCGGTGCTCATCGAGACCCTCCGCGAGCTGGGCGCCGACGTGCGCTGGGCGAGCTGCAACATCTTCTCGACGCAGGATCACGCCGCCGCGGCGGTGGTGGTCGGCAGGGACGGCACGCCCGGCGACCTGCGCGGCGTGCCGGTGTTCGCCTGGAAGGGCGAGACGCTCGAGGAGTACTGGGACTGCACCGAGCGCGCGCTCGACTTCGGCGGCGGAAAGGGGCCGACGCAGATCGTCGACGACGGCGGCGATGCCACGCTGCTCCTCCACAAGGGCGTGGAGCTCGAGAAGGCTGGCCGGGTCCCGGCGCCCCGGGCCTCCGACTCCGAGGAGTTCGCGGTCGTGCTGCGCCTGCTCGCGCGCGAGATGAAGCGCGATCCCCGGCGCTGGCAGCGCGTCGCCGCGGCGTGCGCCGGCGTCACCGAGGAGACGACCACCGGCGTGCACCGCCTCTACGAGATGCAGAAGGCCGGCACGCTGCTGTTCCCGGCCATCAACGTGAACGACTCGGTGACCAAGTCGAAGTTCGACAACCTCTACGGTTGCCGCCACTCCCTGGTGGACGGCCTCAACCGCGCCACCGACGTGATGCTGGCCGGCAAGCTCTGCGTGGTCCTCGGCTACGGCGACGTGGGCAAGGGCTGCGCCCAGGCCTTGCGGGGGCAGGGAGCACGGGTGGTGGTCACCGAGATCGACCCCATCAACGCGCTGCAGGCGTCGATGGAGGGATACCAGGTCGTGCGGGTGGAGGACGTGGTCGAGACCGCCGACGTGTTCGTCACCGCCACCGGCAACCTGGACGTCATCACCGTCGAGCACCTCTCGCGCATGAAGGACTGCGCCATCGTCGGCAACATCGGCCACTTCGACAACGAGATCGACATGGCCGGGCTGAAGCGCGCGGCGAAGCGCATGAACATCAAGCCGCAGTACGACGCATTCGTCTTCCCGGACGGCCACCGGGTGCTGGTGCTGGCCGAGGGCAGGCTCCTCAACCTCGGGTGCGCGACCGGCCATCCCTCGTTCGTGATGTCGAGCAGCTTCACCAACCAGGTGCTGGCCCAGGTCGAGCTGGCCACGAACCGCTCCGCCTACGCCCGCAAGGTCCACACCCTGCCGAAGCACCTCGACGAGAAGGTCGCCGCGCTCCACCTCGGCCAGATCGGCGCGAGGCTCACGAAGCTCACCCGGAAGCAGGCCGCGTACCTGGGCGTCCCCCAGGCCGGGCCCTTCAAGCCGGATCACTACCGGTACTAGCCGGTCACCACATGAACCTCGTGTCGGCGGTGATCCTGGGCGTCGTCCAGGCGCTCACCGAGTTCCTGCCGGTCTCCTCCACGGCGCACCTGCTCGTGGCCGGCGAGCTGCTCGGCCACGACCTCGGCGACCCGCGCTTCCGCGCGTTCACGACCATCATCCAGACCGGCACGACGCTCGCCGTGCTGGTCTACTTCCGGGCCGAGATCGCCGGGCTGACGGCCGCGGCGGCGGGCTCGCTGGCGAGGGCCCGCCCGATGGAGACGCCGGAGTCGCGCCTGGCCTGGTACATCGCGCTCGGCACGCTGCCGGCGGCCGTCGCGGGGAAGCTCCTGGAGCGCCGCATCGAGGCGCTCGGCAACTGGGTCATCGCGGGATCGCTGGTGGCGCTGGGGCTCGTCCTGCTCGCGGCGGAGCGGCTGGCCCGGCACGAGCGGAACGTGGAGGACGTCCGCGCGTGGGACGCCTTCCTCGTGGGTATCGGCCAGGCCGTCGCGCTCGTCCCCGGATCGTCGCGCTCGGGCACCACGATCACGACCGGCATGCTGCTCGGCCTGAAGCGCGAGGCCGCCGCCCGGTTCAGCTTCCTCCTGTCGGTGCCGATCATCCTCGGAGCCGGGCTCTACAAGCTCGTGAAGACCGTGCCGGTGCTGAGGGGAGAGCCCTCGTGGGCCACCGCCACCATCGTCGGCACCGCGGTGTCGGCCGTGGGCGGCTACATCGTCATCGGCTGGCTCCTCGGATGGCTCCGCACGCGCACGACCTACGTCTTCGTGGCCTGGCGCATCGCCGCCGGGGCCGCGATCGCGGTCCTCGTGTGGCGCGGGGTCCTTCCGCCGGGGTGATCGCGGGACGCCGTGCTTGACGGGCGGTGTCCGTCCGTCCATACAAGCCGCGTGAAGCTCTATCCCGTGGTGATGGCCGGGGGCTCCGGGACGCGGTTCTGGCCGCTGTCGCGCAGGAATCGCCCGAAGCAGTTCCTCGCCCTCGCCGGCGACGAGCCGCTGCTCGCCGCCACCGTCTCGAGGCTTCCGCCCCTCGCACGGCCCTCCGACACCTACGTCGTGTGCGGCCCGGGGCACGTGGCCGCCGCGCGGAAGATGCTCCGCTCGGTCCCGGAGCGGAACTTCATCGTCGAGCCCGTCGCCCGCAACACCGCGCCGTGCGTGGGCCTCGCGGCTCTGCACGTGGCCCGCCGCCATCCCAGCGGGATCATCGCCATGCTGCCCGCCGATCACCACGTGGGACACCCCGCTGCCTTTCGCGAGGCGCTCGCCGAGGCCGGACGCCTCGCCGAGAACGGCGCCATCGCAACCATCGGGATCCGCCCGTCGCGCCCCGAGACCGGCTACGGCTACCTGAAGCTGGGGCCGCGCCTCGGTGGGCGCCCCGCCGCACGGGCGGGCCGTTCGCCGGGCAAGGGCGCGAGGAAGGCCCTGCACCCGCACAAGGTGGAGCGCTTCGTCGAGAAGCCCGACGTGGTCACCGCGGCGCGCTACCTCGCCGACGGGCACTACCTCTGGAACTCGGGCATCTTCGTCTTCCGGGCGGACGTCATCCTCGAGGAGATCCGCCGGGCCATGCCGGTGCTCGGCGAGCTGCTCGAGGTGATCGATCGCTCGCTCGGGTCGCCCGCCTATGGCCGCACGCTCAGGCGGGTGTTTCCCGAGTGCCCGTCGATCTCGATCGACTACGGCGTGATGGAGAAGAGCCAGCGGATCGCGGTGGTACCCGCCGACTTCGGCTGGAGCGACGTGGGCAGCTTCGCCGCGCTGCCCGACGTGCGCCCCACCGACCACCTCGGAAACGTGGCCGAGGGCGACGCGCTCGTCATCGACGGCCGGAACGACGTCGTGCTGGCGCACGGCGGAAGGCCGGTGGCGGTGGTGGGCATCGAGGACGTGGTGGTGGTCGACGCCGGCGACGCCGTGCTGGTGTGCCGCCGCGACCGCGCCCAGGACGTCCGCAAGGCGGTGGACGAGCTCTCGCGCCGCGGGCGCGACGCCTTGCTCTAGGATCCCGACCGGGGACGCGAGGACGACATGGCGCTCTCACCGACCATCTTCCGCGAATACGACATCCGCGGCCTGGTGGACAAGGACCTCACCGAGGAGGCGGTGTTCCTCGTCGGGAAGGCGCTCGGCACGCGGATCCGCGAGGCGGGCGGGCGCCGCGCGGCGGTCGGCAGGGACGCGCGGCTCTCCGGCCCTCGCTTCGCGGCGCGCATGATCGCCGCCCTCGGCTCGACCGGCGTGGACGTGCTCGACCTCGGCATCGTCCCCACCCCGCTCACCTACTTCGCCGCCCACACCGCGGGAGTCGACGGCATCTGCATGATCACCGGCTCCCACAATCCTCCCGAGTACAACGGCCTCAAGGTCGGCCTCGGTTCGGCCACCTATCACGGCGAGGAGATCCAGGCGCTGCGTCGGCTGGCCGAGTCGGGGAGGTTCCCCGTGGGCAAGGGCACGGTGACCCCGTACGACGTGGTCACTCCCTACCGGAAGCACGTGAAGGAGAACGTGAGGCTCGGGAAGCGGAGGCTGAAGGTGGTGGTGGACGCCGGCAACGGCACCGGCGGCGTGGTGGCGGTTCCCCTCTTCGAGTCGCTCGGCATCGAGGTCGTCCCGCTCTTCATCGAGATGGACGGCAACTTCCCGAACCACCACCCCGATCCCACCGTCGAGGAGAACCTCCGACACCTGCAGGCCAAGGTGCGCGAGACCGGCGCCGACGTGGGCGTCGCCTACGACGGCGACTCGGACCGCGTGGGCGCGGTCGACGAGAAGGGGCAGGTGCTCTGGGGCGACCAGCTCATGATCCTCTTCTCTCGCGCGCTCCTCGCGGAGGTTCCCGGGGCGACCATCGTCGGCGAGGTGAAGTGCTCCTTCACGCTCTACGACGACATCGCGGCCCGGGGCGGCCGTGCCATCATGTGGAAGGCGGGCCACTCGCTCATCAAGGCCAAGATGAAGGAGGAGAAGGCCGAGCTCGCCGGGGAGATGAGCGGGCACATCTTCTTCAAGAACCGCTGGTTCGGCTTCGACGACGGCATCTACTCCTCGGCGCGGCTGCTCGAGCTCCTCAGCCACACCGACGCGCCCATGTCCACGCTCCTCGCCGACGTGCCGAAGACGTTCTCCACCCCGGAGATCCGCTTCGATTGCCCGGAGGAGATCAAGTTCGAGCTGGTGAAGCGCGCCCAGGAATGGTTCTCGACCCGGTACGAGGCGGTGACCGTGGACGGCGTGCGGGTGGTGTTC
>Ga0335084_10003569_pt1 | contig 15178 bp, 16 predicted proteins | sample Lox_Sample_44_FD_206721 | JGI IMG/M metagenome (GOLD analysis project Ga0335084, IMG submission 206721) | Soil microbial communities from Loxahatchee National Wildlife Refuge, Florida, United States - Lox_Sample_4.4 | ecosystem: Environmental > Terrestrial > Soil > Wetlands | place: USA...
CGTGGCCGCGGCCTACGGTCTCAAGCCGGGCGAGCTTGCCGCCTACAACCATCTCGCCGCCGATGAGCTGTCCGTCGGGACGACGGTCAGGATCCCGCCGCCGCAGCCGCTCGCCGGCGCCGCGGCGGCGGCTGCGGCCGGGCCGGCGCCGGCAGCCGCTGCGGCAGTGGCCGAGCCGCCGGCCGAGGACATCTACGTCGTGCGCAGCGGCGACGCCCTGTCCGAGATCGCCAAGCGCTTCGGCCTCGCCGAGAAGGCCCTGATGGCGCAGAACGGGATCAAGGACCCGAACTTCCTGTACGAGGGCCAGAAGCTCAAGGTCGGCAAGTCCGTCAAGCCCGCGTCCGAGTTCCCGGCCGCGGCCATCGCCGATTTCGTGGCCCACGACAGCGCCGCGGGCGAGGAGCCGAGGCCGCGGCCCGAATCGGCGCGTGCCCAGCCGCAGCCGGTCTCGCGCGAGGAGGCGGCCGACCTCGGCCCGGGCCTCGTGCCGGGCATCGAGAGCGCGGCGTCGGCGGACCCGAGCGACTACTCCGTGTCGGGCGACAGCGCGATCGTGCAGGGCGCCGAGACGCTCGGGCACTTTGCCGACTGGTGCGGCGTCAGCGCGAGCCGGCTGCGCGAGCTCAATCACATGCGCGCCGGGTCGACGCTGACGCTCGGCCGCCGCGTCCGCCTCGACCTGTCGCGCGTCGACGCGGCGACGTTCGAGGAGCGGCGCGCGCGCTTCCACCGCCAGCTGCAGGACGACTTCTTCCAGCACTATCGGATCGCCGGCCAGGAGCGCTACCGCCTCAAGTCCGGCGAGTCGCTGTGGACGCTGACGCAGCGGACCAGCGTCCCCGTCTGGCTGCTGCGCCAGTACAACCCGGAGACCGACTTCACCACCGTGCGCATCGGTACCGAGGTCGTGCTGCCGAAGATCGAGACGCGCGCCGCGACGGGCCTGCCCGCCGCGCCGACGGCCGCCGCGCGGCCGGGGCCGGGCCGCTGATGCGGCGTGCGAGCGGTGCCGCGCTCGTGGCCGCGCTGGCCGCCGGCTGCGCGACCGAGCGGGCCTACGAGGGACCGGCACGGCCCGCCGCAGAGCTCGCGGTCATCGAGGGCGCGCCGTCCCTGAATGCGGGCCTGCCGGTCGCGCCGGTGCTGCGCAAGGTCGACGACCGGGTCGTCGGCGTCGGCTATTCGCGGGTCTCGGTCGCACCCGGCAGCCATCGCGTGCTGGTCGACTGCATCATGGCGCAGGCGCACACGACCACCCGCTTCGAGCTCGACGTCGAGACCTTCGCCGGGCGGCGCTACGTGCTGGTCGCCGACAGCGCGCCGGGCAATCAGCGCTGCGGCGACGTGCGCGTCGAGGAACGCTGACGGTGCACGTCGCGTTCGTCGCGCCGTTCCTGATGGAGGCGACGCTGCGCTTCGTGGATGGCGCCGCGCGCCTGCCGGGAGTCGCGCTGTCGCTGATCAGCCAGGATCCGCCCGAGCGGGTTCCCGCCGGGCTGCGCGCGCGGCTCGCCGGCCACCGCCAGGTCGCGGACGCCTTCGATGCGGCCGCGCTCGCCGATGCGACGCGCAGCCTGGCCCGCGACGGCGCCCCCGTCGAGCGGCTGATCGGCTCGCTCGAGCAGCTGCAGGAGTCGCTCGCGCTCGCCCGCGAGCGGCTCGGCCTGCCGGGCCTGCCGGCGGCGGTCGCGCGCAACTTCCGCGACAAGGCGCGCATGAAGGACATCCTGCGCGCGGCCGGCGTGCCGTGCGCGCGGCATCGGCTCGCGGCGACGAGCGCCGCGGCGCAGGAATTCGCCGCTGCCAGCGGCTTTCCGATCGTGGTGAAGCCGCCGGCCGGCGCCGGGGCCACCGGCACCTATCGCCTCGACGATGCGGCGGCGCTCGGGCGCTACCTCGCTGCGAATCCGCCCGCCGCCGCGGCGCCGGTGCTGTGCGAGGAGTTCCTGAGCGGCGCCGAGCACTCCTTCGACTCGGTCGCGATCGACGGCCGCATCGTGTTCTGGTCGGTATCGCGCTACCTGCCCTCGCCGCTGACGGTGGTGCAGAACCCGTGGATCCAGTGGTGCGTGCTGCTGCCGCGCGAGCTCGACGGCTTCGACGACATCCGCCGCGTCGGCGCCGCCGCGCTCGGCGCGCTCGGCCTCAGCACCGGCATGACGCACATGGAATGGTTCCGGCGCCCCGACGGCAGCATCGCCGTCTCCGAGGTTGCCGCGCGCCCGCCGGGCGCGCAGTTCACGACGCTGCTGTCCTACGCCCACGATGCGGACTTCTACGCCGCCTGGCCGCGGCTCGTCATCGCGGACCGCTTCGACGTGCCGGCGCGCCGCTGGGCGGTCGGCGCCGCCTACGTGCGCGGCCACGGCAGCGGGCGCGTGCGGCGGGTTCACGGGCTCGACGTCGCGCAGCGCGAGCTCGGCGCGCTGGTGGTTGAGGCGCGGCTGCCCGAGCCCGGCACGCCGCAGGGCGCCGGCTACGAGGGATCGGGCCACGTGATCCTGCGCCATCACGACACCGCGCTCGTCGAGACGGCGCTGCGGCGGCTGGTGAGCACGATCCGGGTCGAGCTCGAGTGACGGGCGTTCCGGCGCCGCGACAGCTCGTGATCGGAGTCGCGGCCGCGCGGCCCGGCCGTTCCGTATAATGCCACTATGTTCAATCCGCCCGCCCCGATGCGCCGACTGCGCCGCGCCGCCTGGATCGTCGCCGCGACGTTGCCCTGCCTGCTGCCGGCGGTCGTGTCCGCGACCAGCGAAGTGCTGCGCGCCGCCGACCAGGTGCTGGTCGTCAAGAGCGAGCGGCGCCTGTATCTGATCCGCGACGGTCAGCCGTACCGCAGCTACAAGGTGGCGCTCGGGCTCAATCCGGTCGGCCAGAAGGAGCGCGAGGGCGACTTTCGCACGCCCGAGGGCCGTTACCGGCTCGACGCGCGCAACCCCGCGAGCGACTTCTTCCTCTCGATCCACCTGTCGTACCCGGGTCCCGATGACCTCGCGCGCGCCAAGAGCCGCCACCTGCGCCCGGGCGGGTCGATCATGATTCACGGGCTGCCGAACCTCCCGCGGCGGCCGAACGACTATTACCGCAGCGTCGACTGGACCGACGGCTGCATCGCGCTGACCAACGACGACATGCTCGAGGTCTGGCTGCTGACGCGCGACAACACGCCGATCGAGATTCGCCCGTGAGCGCGACCGACGCCGAGATCGACGCCAGCGAGTTCGTCGACGCGCGCGTGACGCCGCGCGGCAGCCTCGAGAACCTGTCGCAGCGCGAGATGGAGCAGCTGCAGGACCGCGGCCAGGGCGGCCTGTACCCGCTGTTCCGGCGCTGCGCGCTGGCGGTCCTCAATTCGGGCAGCCGCAGCGACGATCCGACCGAGCTGTTCGACAAGTACAGCGATTTCGAGATCCGCATCGTGCGCCAGTCGTGGGGCGTCAAGCTCGAGATGAAGAGCGCGCCGGCGGTCGCATTCGTGGACGGCGAGATGATCCGCGGCGTCAAGGAGCACCTGTTTGCCGTGCTGCGGGACATCGTCTACATCGCCAACGAGGTCGTCGACAGCGCCCAGTTCGACCTGACGCGCCCGGACGGCATCACCAACGCGGTGTTCTGCATCCTGCGCAACGCGCGCGTGCTCGAGGCGCACGCGCGCCCCGACCTCGTCGTCTGCTGGGGCGGCCACTCGATCTCGCGCGAGGAGTACGACTACACCAAGCTCGTCGGCTACGAGCTGGGCCTGCGCGGGCTCAACGTCTGCACCGGTTGCGGGCCGGGGGCGATGAAGGGGCCGATGAAGGGCGCGACGATCGGCCACTCGAAGCAGCGCATCGCGAGCGGCCGCTACATCGGCCTCACCGAGCCCGGCATCGTCGCCGCGGAGCCGCCGAACCCGATCGTCAATCACCTGGTGATCATGCCGGACATCGAGAAACGGCTCGAGGCCTTCGCGCGCCTGGCGCACGGCATCATCATCTTCCCGGGCGGCGTCGGCACCGCCGAGGAGATCCTCTACCTGCTCGGCATCCTGCTCGACCCCGCCAACGCCGCCCAGCCGGTGCCGCTCGTCCTGACGGGCCCGGCGCGCTCGGCGCCATGGTTCGAGCGCATCCACGAATTCATCGGCCTCACGCTCGGGCCGGCGGCGCAGGCGCGCTACCGCATCGTCGTCGATGACCCGGCGGAGGTCGCGCGCGCGATGGTCACGGGCATGGATCAGGTGCGCCGCCACCGCCGCCAGCTCGGCGACTCGTTCAACTTCAACTGGACGCTGCGCATCCCGCCGGCGTTCCAGATGCCGTTCGAGGTGTCGCACGGCAGCGTCGCCGCGCTCGATCTGGACCTCGAGCAGCCGGTGCACGAGCGCGCCGCGAACCTGCGGCGTGCGTTCTCCGCGATCGTCGCGGGCAACGTCAAGGAGCACGGCATCCGCCAGATCGCTGCACACGGCCCGTTCGAGATCCGCGGCTCGCCGCGGCTGATGCAGGCGCTCGACGGCCTGCTGACCTCGTTCGTCGCGCAGCGGCGGATGAAGATCACCGGCGAGTACCGGCCGGTCTATCGCGTCGTCGCCTGAATCCGGGCGGGTTGCCCGAATCCTTGACCCAATACCGGGTCCGCTGTGACGCAGTTCCTGTAAGGGGCGTCGACCCGGGCGGTACCTTGCCCGTGTCACCTTTGCAGGTGTGTGTGGCATGAGCGACAGCAAGACCCCGCGTAGCCCGCCGAACCGCAAGCCGCCGCACGCGGCGGTTCCGGCGCGGCCGGCGAGCGCGGGGCTGACCGGACCAGTCGAGCGCCGTGCCGTGCCGCGGCCGCCGGGCCGTTCCGGCGCGAGCCGCCATTCGGCGATCACGCGCAATCTGCAGAACTACGCGAGCTACAAGCTCTGGGCCGAGAAGGTCAGGAGCAACTGGGAGCCGGGCAAGGACCCGAAGGGCTGATCAGCCCGCCGCCTCGAGGCCGGCCGCCGGCGCCGGCGTCTCGTCCGCGAAGCGCCGCTCGAGCCAGTCGATGAGCGGCTGCCACGTCGCGAGGTCGTCGCGCACCAGGTAGTTCTTCATCTCGTGCAGCCCGTGCCCGCGCTCGGCCGCGCGCAGGTAGTTGTGCGAGTCCCGCAGCGTCGTCACGACCGGGATCTCGAGCGTGCCGAGGAAGCGCAGCAGCGTCTGCAGCACCAGCGTGTTGCGGCGCGTGCGGTTGGCGATGACGCCGATGCGGTGCTCGCGGCGCTTGATCTTCGCGACCAGCAGCAGGTCGGCGATGCACTTGGAGCAGGCGTGGATGTCGATGTCCGACGGCAGCACCGGCACCAGGACCACGTCGGCGTCACGCACCAGCTCGGGCATGTCCTGCGCCGAGACCGCCGCCGCCGTGTCCACCACGACCCGCTCGGCGCCCGCTGGCAGCCGCATCAGAAAGCTGCGCGTGACGCGGGGGTTCTTCTCGAAGGCCTGGATGCAGTGAATTGCCGGCAGATGCGCGGCCCGCTTGCGCAGCCAGCGGGAGCTCGAGGCCTGCGGATCGTGGTCGACGAGGACCGTGCAGAATCCCGCCGACGCGTAATAGGCGGCCAGATTGGTCGCCACGGTCGTCTTGCCCGAGCCGCCCTTCGGATTGAGGACGACTATCTTTCGCGTCATCCGCTGTCCCCGGCCGCCGCGGTGCGGTGCGGCCGCTGCCATGCTCTCTCTAGCCTACGCACCGTGCCCAGTCCACGCAAGCAACGCGTGCTCCGGGCCGGCCGCCGTTCCTGTGACCCGGCGCAAGGTCCGGGCCTGCCGCGCGGGCCTAGAGTGCCCCTCCCCGAGCTCCCCGCGAGGCCGTCATGGAAGTCCTGCTGCTGCTGCTCGATGAGATCGACGACTTCTGTCTGATGGTCTGGCAGCGGGCGAGCATGCTGCTCGGCTGAGCCCTGCGGGGGCGCCGCCCCCCTTGAATCCTGGCCCACCGGCCCTAGAGTGAGCGCGCCCGCCGCGGTTCGGCGGGCCGCGGCGCCGCGCCGCGCTTCCGCCACCACCGGGGCACAGCCAGATGACGACCGCCACGCAGCGCGAGACCCGCGGCTTCCAGGCCGAGGTGAAGCAGCTGCTTCGCCTGATGATCCATTCCCTGTATTCGAACCGCGAGATCTTCCTACGCGAGCTCATTTCCAACGCCTCGGACGCGTGCGACAAGCTGCGCTTCCAGGCGCTCGCGGAGCCGCGCCTGCTCGAGGGCGGCGTCGAGCTCGCGATCGACATCGACTTCGACCCGACGGCGCGCACCGTCGTCGTGTCCGACTCGGGCGCCGGCATGAGCCGTGCCGAGGTGATCGAGCACCTCGGCACGATCGCAAAGTCCGGCACCGCCGAGTTCCTCGCCCAGCTGTCCGGCGATCAGCAGAAGGACGCGCAGCTCATCGGCCAGTTCGGCGTCGGCTTCTACTCCGCGTTCATCGTCGCCGACCGGGTCGAGGTCTACACGCGCCGGGCCGGCGCCGCGCCGGCCGAGGGCGTGCGCTGGGAGTCGGACGGCTCCGGCGAGTTCAGCGTCGAGAACGTGGCGCTCGAGCGGCGCGGCACGCGCGTCGTGCTGCACCTCAAGGAGGACGCCGCGGAGTTCGCCGACGCCTGGCGCCTGCGCGGACTCGTGAAGCGCTATTCCGACCACATCGCGTTCCCGGTGCGGATGCCGACGCTGCCCGGCGCCGACGCGGCAAAGCAGCCCGATGCCGCACGCCGCGAGGCCGTCAACAGCGCGCAGGCGCTCTGGACCCGGGCGCGTGCCGAGATCAAGGACGAGGAGTACGCCGAGTTCTACAAGCACGTCTCGCACGACGTCAGCGCGCCCCTCGCCTGGTCGCACAACCGGGTCGAGGGCAAGCGCGAGTACACGACGCTGCTCTACCTGCCGTCGCGCGCGCCGTTCGACCTGTGGCACCGCGACGCGGCGCGCGGGCTCAAGCTGTACGTGCGGCGCGTCTTCATCCTCGACGACGCCGAGCAGTTCCTGCCGCTGTACCTGCGCTTCGTGAAGGGCGTCGTCGACTCGGGCGACCTGTCGCTGAACGTGTCGCGCGAGCTGCTGCAGCAGGACCCGGAGATCGAGGCGATGCGCTCGGCAATCACGCGGCGCGTGCTCGACCTGCTGGCCAAGCTCGCCAAGGAGGAGCCGGACAAGTACGCGGCGTTCTGGAAGCAGTTCGGCCAGGTGCTCAAGGAGGGCGTCGCCGAGGATGCCGCCAACCGCGAGCGGATCGCGAAGCTGCTGCGCTTCGCGACGACGGCGAGCGAGCGCGAGGCGCAGGACCAGTCGCTCGATGAGGTGATCAGCCGCCTGCGGCCCGGCCAGAAGCACCTGTACTACGTGGTCGGCGAGACCTGGAACGCCGCACGCCAGAGCCCGCAGCTCGAGCGGCTGCGGCAGAAGGGCGTCGAGGTGCTGCTGCTGCACGACCGCATCGACGAATGGATGATGGGATACCTCGGCGAGTACGAGGGCCGGACCTTCCAGGACGTCAGCCGTGGCGACCTCGATCTCGGCGAGCTGGTCAGCCCGGAGGAGAAGAGCGCCGAGGAGCGGGGCGCCGAGGCGGCGCTCGCGCTCTGCGGTCGGCTGCGCGAGGCGCTCTCCGGCAAGGTCGAGGCGGTCCGCGCGACGCAGCGCCTCGCCGAATCGCCGGCCTGTCTCGTGCGCGCCGCGGACGAGATGGGGGCGCAGATGCGCAAACTGCTCGAGGCGGCCGGCCAGGCCGTGCCGGCGAAGCGGCCGACGCTCGAGGTCAACCCGTCGCATCCGCTCGTCGTGCGGCTCGAGGGCCTGCCCGACGGCGAGCAGTTCCGCGATCTGGCGGCGCTGCTCTTCGATCAGGCGACGCTCGCCGAGGGCGGGCAGCTGGCCGAGCCCGCGGAGTTCGTGCGGCGCCTCAACCGGCTGCTGCTCGCGGGCGGCTAGGCGAGGATCCCGTCATAATGGCGGCGGCGCCTGCGCGCCGCCAGGGAGACGCTCCGTGCCGCCGTGTCGCTGCATGACGAGGGAGGGCGTGCCCGGCCGGGGCCGGCACGCGCCGTGAGCCCGGGCGAGGCAGGGCGGGAGCCGCCGCGGCCGTTTCGGCCGCCGACGCCGGAGAAGCTCGTCATCGCGGGTCCGGCGGGGCCGCTCGAGGCGCTCGGCGAGGTCCCGGAAGGATTCGCCGGCCGCGACTGCGCGGTCGTCTGTCACCCCCATCCGCTGTACGGCGGCACGATGCAGAACAAGGTCGTGCATTCGACGGCGCGTGCGCTGCAGGAGCGCGGCCTCGCGACCGTGCGCTTCAACTTCCGCGGCGTCGGCGCCAGCGCCGGCAGCTTCGACGACGGCCGCGGCGAGACGGCGGATGCGCTCGCGGTCTGCGACTACGCGCTCGCGCGCTGGCCCGCTGCGCGCCTGACACTGGCCGGGTTCTCGTTCGGCGCGTTCGTCGCCTACCAGGCCGCCGGGCTGCGGCCGGCGGTGCGGCTGTATACGATCGCGCCGCCGATCGGCCGCTTCGATTTTGCCGAGCACCCGGCGCCGCGCGTGCCGTGGGTCGTGATCCAGGGCGACCGCGACGAACTCGTCGACTACCAGCGGGTCGTCGACTGGGTCCGCGCGGTGACACCGCCGCCGACCGTCGTGATCCTCGCGGGCGCCGAGCATTTCTTCCACGGCCGCCTCAACGAGCTCAAGGACGCGGTGCAGGCGCATCTCGGCACAGGCTGACGGCCCGCCCGGGCGCGCAAACGAAAAAGCCGGGGCGCGAGCCCCGGCTTTTCGCTGACGCCGGTCCGGGCCCGGCGCGCAGGCGCTCAGTTGACCATCGACTTGAGCGACTTCAGCGCAACCGCGCGGACCTTCTTCGAGGCCGGCTTCGCCTTGAACATCATCTTCTGGCCCGTGAACGGGTTGACGCCCTCGCGCGCCTTGGTGGCGGGCTTCTTGACGACCCGGAGCTTGAGCAGGCCGGGGATGGTGAACAGGCCCCCGCCGCGCAGGCTCTTCTTAATGATGCCGTTCAGCGACTCGAAGACAGTCCCGACCTGCTTCTTCGACAGCTCCGTATCCTTCGCGATGTGCGCGAGAATCTCGGACTTGGTCGGTGCTGCGCTCTTTTTCGCCATTGTGTTCTCCTGTGGGTTTTCGATTTGGGCCGTTGTCTTAGCACGAAATCTTCGCGTCCTTCCGAGCATCGCGCCGTCCGAGGTCCGGTGCCGAGCGCGCCGAAAAGCGGCAAAAACAGCGTAAAGCGACTGCCCTCTTGTCTCGACCGCGCGCGACAATAGCACAGGAACGACGCAATTCCACTACGTTTTCCCATGTTTTTTGCTCAGGGATGACGTGCCAGGCCGGCGGCGAGCGGCAGCGGAAGCCGCTTCGGCGCCACGATGCGCACGACCTTCTCGCGCCCGGTCGCGCCGCGCACGAGTTCGGTGCGCGACGGCGCGACGCCGAACTCGTGCGCGAGAAAACGCAACAGATGGGCGTTCGCAGCGCCGTCGACCGGCGCTGCCGTGATCCGTGCCCGCAGCCGGGCGCCGTCGAGCACGAGCTCGTCGCGCGCGGCGCGCGGCTGGACGCGCACGGTGAGCACGAGGTCGGCGCCGTCCCAGCGGTGCCAGTCGCTCATCCGATTCCGAACAGCAGCGGCGCGATCCGGTCGTTGAGAATCATCTGCAGCACCGACAGCAGCAGGATCGCCACCGCCGGCGACAGGTCGAGCCCGCCGAGCGTCGGCAGCGCGCGGCGCAGCGGCCGCAGCACGGGCGCGACCAGGTCCGACAGCACGCGGCCGACGGGGCTGTAGCCCTCCGGCGCGATCCAGCTGAGCAGCACGTAGCCGATCGTCGCGACCACGTACAACGACAGCGTGGTGTCGATGAGCGCCACCGCCGCGCGCAGCAGCAGCTGCAGCGGCGAGGGCAGCCCGAAGCCCGACAGCAGCGTCAGCATGGCCGTGGCCGCGACCTGGACGATCAGCACCGCCAGCACCGAGGCCGAGTCGAGCCGGCCCACCGGCGGCACGATCCGGCGCAGCGGCAGGATCAGGGGATTCGTCAGCCGCGCCAGTGCCTGGACGAGCGGGTTGCGAAATTCCGTCCGCACCAGCTGGAGCAGCAGTCGCAGCAGGAAGGCGCCGACGACGAAGGCGAACACCCAGCCGGCGATGTAGTGCAGCTCGCGCATGGTGCGGGCTCAGTCCCTCACTTCGTCCGCTCGCGCCCGAACTCCTCGGCGAGTTCCCGCGACCGCCGGGCCGCGGCGGCGATCGCGCGGGCGAAGATACCACGCAGGTCGGCGGCCTCGAACACGGCGAGGGCGGCCGCGGTGGTGCCGCCCTGCGACGTCACCTGCTCGCGCAGCGTGGTCGGATCGTCCGGGGAGGTCTGGGCCAGCGCGGCGGCGCCGGCGGCGGTATCGATCGCGAGCCGGCGCGCGACCGCGGGCGCGAGGCCCTCGGCGATCGCGGCAGTCTCGAGCAGCTCCATCAGCAGGAAGAAGTACGCCGGCCCGCTGCCCGAGACCGCCGTGACCGCATCGAGGTGGGCCTCGGTGCCGACCCAGACCACGGTGCCGACCGCCTCGATAAGGCGGGTCGCGAGTGCGCGCCCGCCGGCATCGACCGCCGGCTCGGCGTACAGCGCACTGATCCCGGCGCCGATCAGGGCCGGTCGGTTCGGCATCGCCCGCACGATGCCGATCTCCCCGCCCAGCCAGCGACGGATGTCGTCGGCGCGGATCCCCGCGGCGATCGACAGGACGAGCGGGCGGCTTTGCGCCGCCAGCGGCGCGAGCGTGCGCACCGCCGCGTGCAGCAGCTGCGGCTTGACCGCGAGCACCCAGACCTCGGCCTCCTGCGCCGCCGCCTCGTTCTCGGCGTACAGCCGGACGCGCGGGTAGGCCGCGGCGAGCCAGTCGCGCTGGCTCGCGACCGGATCCGCCACGGCGATCGTCGACGCCGGCGCGCCGCGCGCCACCCAGCCGCCGATCAGCGCCCGCGCCATCTGGCCGCCGCCGATCAGGGCGATCCGCGGCCAGGCCTCAGTGTGTCCGTTCATGGACGCTCCGCGGCCCGAACAGTGCGGTGCCGATACGCACGTGCGTCGCGCCCTCGAGGACCGCGGCCTCGAGGTCGGCGCTCATGCCCATCGACAGTGCATCGAGCGCGAGGCCGTCGCGGCGCAGGCCCTCGGCGAGCTCCCGCAGCCTGGCGAAGTAGCCGCGCTGCGTCGCCGGATCGCCGCTTTCCGGCGGGACGCACATCAGGCCGCGCAGCGTCAGGCGCGGCAGGCCGCTGACGGCGCGGGCGAGGGCCGGCAGCGCCTCCGGCGCGACGCCCCCCTTGGCGGGCTCGTCGGCGAGCTTGACCTGCAGGCAGATCGCGAGCGGCGGGCCGTGGAACGGCCGCTGCGCCGACAGGCGCTCGGCGAGGCGGAGCCGGTCGACGGTATGGACCCAGTCGAACTGCTCGGCGACGATGCGCGTCTTGTTGGCCTGCAGCTGGCCGATGAAGTGCCAGGTCAGCCCGTGTCGCGGCACGGCGGCGATCTTGGCCTGGGCCTCCTGGACGTAGTTCTCGGCGAGGTCGGTGAGTCCGGCCGCGCGCGCCGCCGCCGCCACCTCCGCCGGCTGGCCCTTGGTGACTCCGACGAGCGTCACAGAATCGGGGGGGCGGCCGGCTGCCCGCGCCGCCGCCCGGATGCGCTGCCGGACAGCTTCGATATTCGCGGCCAAATTCTGCGGACCGGTTAACATATTGGTGGCCGATACCCGTGGCTATACTGCCATCGGTACCTGTCCGGCGGCTTCGGTCCCGGGAGTTTGCTTCATGGCCGTCGACATCGCCCAGCTGCTCGCCTTCGCGGTTAAGAACAACGCGTCCGACCTGCACCTGTCCGCAGGCATGCCGCCGATGATCCGCGTCGACGGCGACGTCAAGCGCATCAACATGCCACCTCTGGCGCACAAGGAAGTGCACAGCATGGTGTACGACATCATGAATGACAAGCAGCGCAAGGCGTACGAAGAGTTCTTCGAGACCGACTTTTCCTTCGAGATTCCGAAGCTCGCGCGCTTTCGCGTCAACGCCTTCAACCAGCAGCGCGGCGCCGGCGCCGTGTTCCGCAACATTCCCTCGGTCGTGCTGTCGCTCGAGGACCTGAATGCGCCGAAGGTCTTCAAGGACCTGTGCATGCTGCCGCGCGGCCTCGTGCTGGTCACGGGCCCCACCGGCTCCGGCAAGTCGACGACGCTGGCCGGCATGGTCAACCACTGCAACGACAACCGGCCGGACCACATCATCACGATCGAGGATCCGATCGAGTTCGTGCACGAGTCGAAGCGCTGCCTGATCAACCAGCGCGAGGTGCACCGCGACACGCTCGGCTTCTCCGAGGCGCTGCGCTCGGCGCTGCGCGAGGACCCGGACATCATCCTGGTCGGCGAAATGCGCGACCTCGAGACGATCCGCCTCGCGCTGACCGCGGCCGAAACCGGCCATCTGGTGTTCGGCACCCTGCACACGAGCTCGGCGGCCAAGACGATCGACCGCGTCGTCGACGTGTTCCCGGCGGCCGAGAAGGAGATGGTCCGCTCGATGCTGTCCGAGAGCCTGCGCGCGGTGATCTCCCAGACCCTGCTGAAGCGGGTCGGCGGCGGCCGCATCGCCGCGCACGAGATCATGATCGGTACGCCCGCGATCCGGAACCTGATCCGCGAGGGCAAGATCGCCCAGATGTACTCGTCGATACAGACCGGCCAGGCGGTCGGCATGCAGACGCTCGACCAGTGCCTCACCGAGCTGGTGACCAAGGGCGTCGTGAGCAAGGAAGAGGCGCGCTACAAGGCGCAGAACAAGGACTCCATCTGACGTGCGGCCGGCGCACGCAGCCCACTGAGACCCGGACATGGATCGCGACCAAGCCATCAAGCTGATGCAGGACCTGTTGCGCCGGGTGATCGAGCGCAAGGGCTCGGACCTGTTCATCACCGCGGGCTTCCCGCCGGCGATCAAGATCGACGGCGAGATCCGGCCGCAGACGGACAAGTCGCTGACGCCGGAGCAGAGCGCGACGCTGACCCGCGCGATCATGAACGACAAGCAGACGCGCGACTTCGACTCGACCAAGGAGTGCCAGTTCGCGATCGCGCCGCCCGGCATCGGCCGCTTCCGCGCCAGCGCCTTCATCCAGCAGGGCTTCACCGGCTGCGTGATCCGCACCATCAATGCGACGATCCCGACGATCGAGGACCTCGAGCTGCCACAGATCCTCAAGGACGTGGCGCTCACCAAGCGCGGCCTCGTGATCATCGTCGGCGGCACCGGCTCCGGCAAGTCGACGACGCTCGCGGCGATGCTCGACTATCGCAATGAGAAGACCCGCGGCCACATCGTCACGATCGAGGATCCGGTCGAGTACGTCCACCCCCACAAGGGCTGCGTGATCACCCACCGCGAGGTCGGCGTCGACACCGACAGCTGGCACGCGGCGCTCAAGAACACGCTGCGCCAGGCACCGGACGTGATCCTGATCGGCGAGATCCGCGACCGCGACACGATGGAGTACGGCATCCAGTTCGCCGAGACCGGCCACCTGGTGCTCGCGACCCTGCACGCCAACAGCGCCAACCAGGCGCTCGACCGCATCATCAACTTCTTCCCCGAGGAGAAGCGCGAGCAGCTGCTGATGGATCTGAGCCTGAACATCCGTGCGCTGATCTCGCAGCGGCTCGTGCCGCGCGAGGGCGGCGCCGGCCGCATCGCCGCGATGGAGATCATGCTGCACTCGCCGCTGATCGCCGACCTGATCTTCAAGGGCGACGTCGCGGCCATCAAGGACGTGATGGCGCGCTCGACCCGGCTCGGCATGAAGACCTTCGACCAGTCGCTGTACGAACTCTACGAGTCGAACCAGATCAGCTACGAGGAGGCGCTGCGAAACGCCGATTCGAAGAACGAGCTGCGACTGCGGATCAAGCTGGAGAGCCGGCGCGAGGACAAGCTGAGTCACGAACAGGCCAGCAGCCTGAGGATCGAGGATGACGCCGAAGGCAAAAACTACTGAACCGGTGGACCTCGTCCAGGCGGAGATCGCGGCCGAGACCGGCTCGCCGCGACTCAATACCAAGCCGTTGTTCAAGCTGATGGTGGAGAAGAAGGCCTCGGACCTCTTCTTCACCTCGTACGCGCCCGTCAAGATCAAGATCGAAGGCCAGATCTACCCGGTCAACAAGCAGATCCTGTCGCCGGTGATGGTCAAGCAGGCCGCCTACGGGCTGATGAACGCCGAGCAGATCGAGTACTTCGAGCAGGAGCTCGAGATCGACTTCGCGATCTCGGAGCCCGGCCTCGGCCGCTTTCGCGTCAACGTCTTCCACCAGCGCGGCTATCCGGCGATCGTGCTGCGCTACATCACTGCCGACATGCCGCGGCTCGAGCAGCTCGGCATGCCGGATGTCCTCAGGGACCTCGTGATGCTGAAGCGCGGCCTGATCCTGATGGTCGGCGCCGCCGGCGCCGGCAAGTCGACGACGCTCGCCGCGATGATCAACCACCGCAACGAGTCCTCGTCGGACCACATCCTGACGATCGAGGACCCGATCGAGTTCCTGCACACCAACAAGAAGTCGATCGTCAACCAGCGCGAGGTCGGGCTCGACACGAAGTCCTACCACCGCGCGCTCCGGAGCGCGATGCGCGCCGCGCCGGACGTGATCCTGATCGGCGAGATCCGCGACCGCGAGACCACCGAGGCCGCGATCGGCCTGGCCGGCACCGGCCACCTGTGCATCGCGACGCTGCACGCCAACAATGCCGCCGAGACGCTCGACCGGCTGATCAACATGTTCCCGCGCGACCAGCACGACCAGATCTTCCTCGACCTGTCCCAGTACCTGCGGGCGATCCTGTCGCAGCGCCTGGTGCGCTCGAAGGACAACAAGCGCGTGGCGGCGGTCGAGGTGCTGCTCAACACGCCGCACATCCAGGAACTGATCAAGAAGGGCGACGTCGTCGCGATCAAGGAGGCGCTCAGGACCACGACCGAGCGCGGCATGCAGAACTTCGACGCGGCGCTGTACTCGCTGGTCAAGCAGGGCCGGATCGACCTCGAGGAAGCGCTCAACAACGCCGACTCGCGCCACAACCTCGAGGCGCGGATCAACTTCGGCTGAGAGC
>Ga0335084_10003570_pt1 | contig 15178 bp, 16 predicted proteins | sample Lox_Sample_44_FD_206721 | JGI IMG/M metagenome (GOLD analysis project Ga0335084, IMG submission 206721) | Soil microbial communities from Loxahatchee National Wildlife Refuge, Florida, United States - Lox_Sample_4.4 | ecosystem: Environmental > Terrestrial > Soil > Wetlands | place: USA...
CCACGGGAACGCTCACTCCGGAAGAGAACAACGGGCCGTATCTCACCGCATCGACTCCCACCGCAGTTCTGGCGGTCCATACAACACCGGTTGGGGCAAATGGCGGAATCTTCCTCTACATCACGAACGCGATGACTAACAATGTAAATACATACCAACTCTGCACTGCTATCAGCACAGTGTGCACACAGCAATCGGATATCGATCACTTCTTTCTCAACCAGGTTGGTCCTCCGGTAGCGCTTGCGGGCACAAATCCAGTGGCATTAGCCGTCGATCCGACGAACAACTTCCTCTACATTGTGGATCACGATTCGGCCGATGTCCGCGGTTTTCGCATCAGCCCTACCACTGGTGGCTTAAGCGAATTAAGTTCTGCCGTGATGGCGACCGGACTCGGTCCGGTTGCACTGGCGATTCACCCGACCGGCAAATTCCTGTTTGTGTCCAACAATGGAGCAAGCTCCGTTTCCGGCTTCAACATGGACCCCACCACCGGCACGTTGAGTCAACCCATCATTGTTACAAGTTCTGCCAATCCCTATGGAATGGTGGCGAAGTAGACGGGTTGCGTGCATTCGTGCGGGGCGGGCGCCACGCGCACCGAAGGGGTTCTAGTATCCCTTCCTCTTGTCCACCACCGCCAGCAGCGTTTCCCCGCTGAGATAACGCCGTAAGTTTTCCGAGAACAACGCGTAGTGCCGTTCCCAGAGTCGATCCGTCAGGGCGGCGGTGTGGGGTGTGATTAGCAGACCTGGCACTTCCCACAGCGGAGATTCCGCGGGCAACGGCTCCTTGGGAAAAACGTCGAGCGCGGCACCGCCAATTCTCTTTTCCCGCAGCGCGAGCGCCAAGGCACGTTCATCGATGAGCGGCCCGCGACCTACATTGATGAGGCACGCGCCTGGCTTCATCAGGGCTAGGCGCTCCGCATTGGCGATCGCTTTGGTGCTATCGGTAGTCGGTACGGCGAGTATCACGTAGTCGGCTTGGCGAAAAACTTCTTCAACCTGCCCCCGGCCAAAGACAGCATCCACTCCTTCATTCCCTCTCTCAGGATGCTCCCGCGCGGCAATCACCCGCATGCCCAAAGCTTTCGCGCTCCTGGCCACGGCACGTCCAATGCTGCCCAGGCCCACGAGCCCGGCCGTTGCACCGGCAACTTCGCGCACCCTCGGAAGTTCGTCCCACATGCGCTGCTGGCCCCACTCGCGCTTGTCCTGGCTGCGCACGGCATCGGGGATCTTCTTCGCGAGTGCAAAGATCAACGCCATGACGTGTTCCGCCACGACTGGTCCGTGTACCTCACGCGCGTTCGTGACCGCGATTTCGCTTTCCACCAACTCAGGAAACATCAACTGATGAACTGCCGCCGCGGGCGAATGGATCCAACGTAGTTTCCTTGCCGCCGCGATCTGTTCCGGCCGAACCGACCAGGTCAGTGCAATCTCTGCATCAACAATTTCTTCCTCCACGCGCTTGTAGTCTGGAAGTTGGACAACGTTCAAATGTGGAAATTGTTCGCGCAACCGCTCCGCAAACCACGCGGGCGCGTTCCATAAATTGAATGGGTGATGGACAGCCACCAATATCTTCGTTTTCATTGCCGGCGATAAGTGTTTGCTTCTCCTACCCCAGGTCTTTTCTCATCTCGAACGCATCGAGCTGGCCGGAATAGTACCCCAGCACCGTCTTCTCCACGAAATAACCCCTTTGTTTGTAGAAACGGATGGCCGCTCCGTTGTTCACTGCGGTTTCCAGCGCAATCGTGACCGCGCCCGCTTGCCGCAGCTGATTTTCGGCCCCATCGAGCAATCTCGAACCGATTCCCGCTCGCCTCGCCTTTGGGTCCACATCAATCGTGATAATGTGTCCGCTCTTCCGCCACGTCTCCGCCACGATAAACCCAACAATATGTCGTGGACCGCAGTTTGTACCCGCTTCAACCGACTCTGCTACCAGGGTAAACGCACCGGGCCGGCGCATATAGAAAGCGAGTTCCGGCCGCGAGTAAGCCATCTGCCGGTCAAAGCAAATCTGATCCAATTGCCACAAGCTTTCAAAATCCGTTTTCTGGAATGACCGGATTTCGACAGGCATGGCGCTATTCTATTACCCGGGTCCAGCGCCGGTGCTGGACTCCCGTTGATCTTGTGCACTGATTGACTTGGACCTTGAACACTCGACCGCCTGAGACCCAAGACCTAAGACCTAAGACCTAAGACCTGAGACCTGAGACCTGTTCTTCTCCCCCTTGCGCCAAAGCATCAACTGGACGTACGATTCGCATCAGAGAGATTTACGCTAGGGACGGAACCTGTGGGGCGCTGGATTCTCATCGACGTGGCGACAGCCGTGGTCCTGCTCCTCTCCTGGTACCTGTGGTTTGCACGCTCGAACCGCCGCCGCGGTGCAAACGTCCTGGAGTGGGTTCAGGCCGCGTGCCTGGGCAAAGGCAAGATTCTCAATGCCAGGTGGCATGCCAGCAGTTCCTTGCTTCGAGCCACCTTGAGATTGTCCTCACGGTGGTTTGAAGATGCGCGGCTTACCATCCGGCTATTGCCGCGACCGCTGCCCGTGCAATGGTGGATGAGCCATCACCGACGGCAAAGAGAGACGCTCACGTTCGAAGCCGACATGGGGTTCCCGCCCGGTTTTCATCTGGATGTGATCCGCCATCGCTGGTCCGGCCGCACCGGGGAAAGAGTGCGCCGTAATCGGTCCTGGAGTGTGGTGCATCCAGGCCCGGTGGTGCTGACAACCAAAGACGACTGGCCCGCCGAGCTCACTCCGGTGGTTAACGCTCTCGCCTCCTGGCGCGACAAGGACTTTGTTAGTGTCCGTTTCAACCCAACCTCACCCCATTTCATTGCAACCGTTCCCCTTGAAAGCCTGTCGGATCAGAACGCTGCTGCCGGACTGCTTGGCCTCTTCCGCGAACTCGCCGCAAGCTCTTCCGCCAAGCAGCATTGAAACGGTGGCTGACGTTATTCAGGTTCAGATCCACGTTTGGACGCTGGCAGCCATTCGCTTTGTGGTTCTACAATGAATTTGTGGGCCTTCCGCAGAATCTGAAGATTACCCTGGAGATGATCAAGTGGGAGCATTCGGTATTCGCGCTTCCTTTTGCCCTTTGCGGTGCCGTGCTGGCAGCGGGAGGCGTGCCCGCCTGGCGTCCACTGGCATGGGTTATCGTTGCCATGATCTCGGCGCGCTCCGCGGCTATGGCGTTCAATCGCCTGGCCGACGCGGCGATTGATGCTGCCAACCCGCGGACTGCCATTCGAGCGCTACCGGCGGGATTATTGAGTCCATCGTTTGTCGCGGCGTTTGTCTTGATCTCCTGTGGCGTTTTCGTCATCGCGGCCTGGCAGCTAAATCGGCTGACGCTGATGCTCTCGCCGCTTGCGCTCGCCGTCGTTCTCTCTTATTCCTACGCCAAGCGTTTTACGCGATGGTCCCACCTGATGCTTGGATTTGCGCTGGGCATTGCGCCGGCAGCGGCCTGGATCGCGGTACGTGGCTTCCTCGATGCGCGCATTTTACTGCTCACCGCCGCAGTGACATTTTGGGTCGGCGGCTTTGACGTGATCTATGCCTGCCAGGACTACGATTTTGATCGCGGCTATGGCCTGTACTCGATTCCGCGGCATGTCGGAATTCACAAGGCGTTGTGGATCGCGCGCGGATTCCACATCGTGATGATCGGGCTACTGCTTGCGCTGGTCCTCGTTTTCGGACTGGGCAAGCTCGCCTTCGCAGGAGTTGCCGTAGTCGCCGCGCTTCTCGCTTATGAGCACGCGCTGATTCGTCACGACGATCTCAGCAAGCTGAACGCCGCTTTTTTCACGATGAATGGCGTCATTTCGGTCGTGTTCTTCGCATTCGTAGCGGCGGATCGCCTCCTGTCGGGATAAGGGCTTGTTTCGCCCTGCCGTCTTATTGCGAGGAACCCGGATCTACACGCAACAGCAGCATCGATCCCCCGTCAATCTTTACGTTGCCCTTTTCTGAACTGACTAACGAACCCTGGGCTGGATCCGCTGGGGCCGACAATTTCAGATTCGAGTAGCCAACCACTCCCTGGGTTTTTGCCGTGATCGGTCCGCGTGGGCTGCTATCCGGCCGGGCGCCCGGACCGGTACCTTCGGTAGAGCTGGGCTGCGATGCAGGAGGCTGTCCCTCCATCGGGGCATAGCGGCCATCCGACCCATTTGCGCCAGACGGCATCCCACTCGGTTCGCCGCCCGGGGCCGGAGCGGGAGTTCCCGCAGTGTCAGCGGCAGGGTTGCGAGGCGCGACGATGGCCTGTATCGACATCGGCAGAGTCGCTGTTTCCCCCTTTTTCGTTTGGAGCTTGTCGAAAGTGATTCCCAGTTCTGATTGTTTCTGTTCTTTAGTGCTCGCCTGCACTTGAGTGATGTGCCCGGACACCTCCGTGTCTTTTGGAACGATTACCTCGCCGGTGTTGCTTGTCAGGTTCTGAGTCACCTTAGCGGTCACTTCATCGCCTTGTTTGGTTTTCTTGGCGTCGATTGTTTTGTTGAGCTGGGCTGGGATCACGCTTCCCGGAGCAACCCGCAGCGTGTTGACTTCGGTCGCTGAGTAGGCGGGTGAGGGACTACTCCCCGCCGGCGTTTGACCTGGAGCCTGGCTGATCTGTGATTGCTGCGCTTCCTGGGTGACCACCAGGGCGGCAAAGTCTGGTGGTTGCAGGGCGAGCGCGCTCCCGCCGAACAGTCCCAGGGTGAAGACGGTACATGCGATCGTTCTCATTGGTCCTCCGGTCAAATCAGACAACAACTGAGTGCGCTCACGGAAAGCGTCTGGGTCGCCATCTGCTTCAATTACTAGATGCGGGCAAGGGCACGCGGGTGAGCCTGGTTTCTGCAGATTCAGGAGTTTCGGGGCGAAGTGGCAGTCACAAGGCAATGTGATGTCACGCATTCCGTGGGTTATCATTGAGGCCAATGGCCAGCAGCCACCCTTTTCAAACCGACGACGCGCGGCTCCATCCGATCAAAGACAAAGTCCTTGCCGGAGAACGTCTTTCCGAAGCGGACGCGCTGACTCTCTATGCGACCGGCGACATCCTCGCCGTCGGCTGGCTTGCCAACTGGGTGCGCGAGCGGATGCATGGCGACAAGGCTTATTTCAACGTCAATCGACACATCAATCCGACGAATGTCTGCATCGCCGCGTGCCGATTGTGCGCATTTGGGCGGAAGAAGGATGCTCCGGGCGCATACACCATGGCGCTGGAAGAGGCGTTTCAGACGGCGGCTTCCGGCTACTCGGAGGCGATCACGGAGTTTCATATCGTTGGTGGACTGCATCCTGATTTGCCCTTCGAGTACTTTCTTGATCTGGTCTCCGGACTTAAGGCCCGCTTCCCGCAAGTGCACATGAAGGCGTTCACCATGGTTGAGGTTGCTTATCTCGCGAAGCGGGCCAAGCTTACCATTCGAGAAACGCTCCAAAAGATGAAAGACGCGGGCGTTGATTCGCTGCCGGGAGGTGGGGCTGAGATTTTTGCGGACCGCGTGCGGCACATTATCTGCGATCACAAGATCGACGGCGATCAGTGGCTGGAGACCGCCCGTCTGGCGCACCAAATCGGACTTAAGTCGAACGCCACGATGCTATACGGCCACATCGAGAACGACGAGGACTGCGTCGATCACCTGATGAAGTTGCGGGCCCTGCAAGACGAAACGAACGGATTTCAGACGTTCATTCCTCTTGCTTTTCATCCGGCGAACACCCCGCTGCAACACTTGCCGACGACGACGGGCATGCTTGACATCAAGCAGATTGCTGTAAGTCGCCTTGTGCTCGACAACTTTCCGCATATTAAGTCGTATTGGCAGATGATGACGCCGAAGATCGCGCAGATCTCGTTGCGCTTCGGAGCCGATGACATCGATGGAACGGTAGTCGAAGAAAAGATCTATCACGACGCTGGCGCGACGACTCCACAAGGTTTGCGCAGGCAGGACCTGATCCGTCTGATTAAAGAAGCGGGCAGGGAACCGGTGGAGCGCGATACGCTGTATCGTCCAGTTACTCGGACGGAAACGTCGTTTACAGTTTCGGTATAACGGATGGAGCCGCGTACTTTTGAAACGCCGCTTCCGTAATCGCTGAGCCCTAGTCGCATTTTCCTTCAATCTCTTGATACCAACAACCTGGAATATACTTCTGTCCTTATAACCCGATCGCGAGTAACATCGCCTGTGCCGGGGCGATGCCAATGCGACTCTACAAGGCAACTCTCACTCTCATTCTGCCGTTAGTTTGTTCCCGCCTGAGTCTTGCCGGCGACCAGCAGTGGGTCGAGGTGCGTTCTCCGAATTTTTCCGTCATCACCGACGCAGGTGAAAGGCGCGGCCGGGACGTGGCCTTGCACTTCGAGCAAATGCGTTCGGTCTTTGGAACGCTGATGACGCGGGCCAACGTGAACCTTCCGGTTCCACTGCAAATCGTGGCTTTTCGCTCAACCAAGGAGATACGCCAGATTGCGCCGATGTTCAACGGCAAGCCCACCGAGCTTGCAGGCCTGTTTCAAAGCGGCGACGACCGGAACTTTATCATGCTCGACATGTCGGTGGAGAATCCGTGGTACACGGTCTTTCACGAGTACGCGCATGAATTGATGAATGGGAATATCTCGGTCCGGTCCGATCCATGGTTTGAAGAAGGGTTCGCCGAGTATTTCGCCGGCATCGAGGTCGATAGCAAGGAAGCGCGGGTCGGTAAGATTCCCGAACAGACGTATCAGGTGCTCCAGTACAGCGGTTTTTTGAAGACCGCCGATCTCCTTCGCGTGCAACAGTATTCGAAGACGTATAACGAAACCGGCGATCACCGCAACTCGTTTTACGCCCAGTCATCTCTGATGGTGCACTACATCTATGACAACCAGCTTCTTCCCAAAGTGGCCGAGTACTTTGACGCACTGCATTTCGACAAAAAGACGGTAGAGCAGGCTTTTCAGGGAGCTTTCGGGATGTCGCTGGAACAGTTTGACAAGGTTCTGCGCCAGTACTATACGGGCGGCCGTTACCGGTACTATCCGATTCCGACTCCCCCGGGGATCCAGGCTGCCCAGTTCACGGCGACGCCCGTCACCTTGGCGGACGCGCGCGCTGTTCTCGCCGACATTCACGCCCACTCGATGGACCATCGCGGTCAGGCGCTGGGAGAGTTTGAGGATGTGCTCAAGACGGATCCCAACAACGCTGCTGCGCTTCGCGGCGCAGGTTATTCATGCCTCATGGCGCAAGATTTCGATAAGGCAGCCGACTACTTTCAGCGGGCAGTCGCGCGCGACAGTAAAGATGCCCGCGTCCACTACTATTACGCGATGCTGATGAGCCGCCAGGGAAGCGTTGGTGACAAGGCACGGACGGACGAGTTGAAGAAAGAGCTGGAGACAGCGATCGCGCTCGATCCCAAGCTGGCCGACGCTTATTCTCTGCTGGGCTATGCGCAGGTGTATTCCGGGGAGCCGGAAAAAGGTCTGGCCACGATGAAGCTGGCCGTAGAACTCTCTCCCAGGAATGAAGGCTACCAGTTCAACCTCGCAAGCGCGTATCTGGGCAACAACAAAGTCGACGAGGCAATCGCCATTTTTCAGGCCCTCGCCGCAAGTTCGAACCCCGAGGTTGCAACGCATGCCAGCGCTGCGCTGCGCCAGGCACAGGACTTTAAGAAGCGAGGTCTGGAGTTTCGGATGGAGGCAGAGTCGTCAGACTCCGGCACGCCCGAGCCTCACAACAAGCTTGAGCCCCCTGGGTTAGTGGCCCGAAGCACGACCGCAGACACCTCGAGCGACACAGCCACCACTGTTGTAACGCTACCTCCATCTGCACCGATTCACTTTCTGAAAGGGAAGCTGAAGAGCGTGGATTGCTCGGCCGGGCCACAGGGCGTGTTGATCCTGGCGTCGGGAAGCAAGACGCTGAAACTCTATGTGAAGGATACTGCGCACGTCATCATCATCGGCGCTGACCAGTTCTCCTGCGACTGGAAAGGCATCAGTGTTGCTGTGAACTATCGGGAACGAGAAGACGGCGATGGGGACGTGGTTTCCGTGGAAGTTCAATAGAGCGGAACTTCGAGAAGGCCCGCGCATCTAACGACCATGGCAAAAGAGCAAACGGCAGTTTTCGGCGGAGGATGTTTCTGGTGCGTCGAGGCCGTTTTTCAGCGGCTGAGCGGCGTGACCCATGTCGAGTCCGGATACATGGGCGGGCACGTGGGGAACCCGACCTACCGGCAAGTTTGCAACGGCGATACCGGGCATGTGGAAGTAGTGCGTGTCACCTTCGACCCTGATGTGATTAGCTTTCGCGACCTGCTCGACGTTTTCTTCACTGTGCACGATCCGACGACTCTGAACCGGCAGGGCAACGACACCGGCGAGCAGTACCGCTCGGTGATCTTCTACCAGGGCGAAGAGCAGCGGCGCGCGGCCGAGGACATTATTGCCGAGTTGACTTCGGCAAAGACTTTTCCGGAGCCGATCGTTACTGCGGTCGAGCCGGCGTCGACGTTTTACGCCGCCGAGGACTACCACCAGAACTACTACAACGAGAACTCTCGCCAGCCCTATTGCATGTTCGTCATCTCACCGAAGCTGGCGAAATTCGAGAAGAAGTTTGCGGAGAAGATGAGAGCGTAAGTACCATATCGCCCGGACCAAATCACTTTTCTCGTTCCGGACTCGTCGCTGGCACTTCGACTCGCTCCAGCAAGAGACGCCGCAGGGTTCGCAGGTCGTTTAGCAGACGACCGCTGTCGTGCAGGTGTCGCTCGAGCTTGTCGAGCTTGAATTGAACGAGCCGCAGCGCTTCCAGACGGCGGCCGGAGTTGGCTTGCGCGGCGAGGGTGAGGTCGGCTTCGATCTCAGCTTTTGCTTCAATGATCGTTTCAAGGAGGAGCCGGACGTATTGCTGCGCGTTCTCGACACTATCAAACGGGGTTTGGAGCGGACTGCTCAAGGCTGGAAATCCTCGGTCGTTCAGGAAAATCTGGCGGAGAGGGTGGGATTTGAACCCACGATACCCGTTAAGGTATGTCCGCTTTCGAGGCGGATCGTTTCAACCACTCACGCACCTCTCCGGAGAACAGTAGTCGATAATCAGTAGTCAGCGAAAGTCAAGGCGTCAGTCCTTGCTTGTCTTCGGCAAAAAAGCGAATGGCAAACCACGGACACCAAGCGATCAACGACCATCGATCACCGACGTTGTCGAAAGAACTCCTGCAGGATTTCCGCAGAGCGGCCTGCCAGGACCCCACTTGTGACTTCCATCCGATGATTGAGTTGGGGATGGTTCACTACCTGCAGAACCGAGCCAATCGCCCCCGCTTTGGGATCATCAGCGCCATAAATCAAGCGGCGAATGCGGGCATGCACCATAGCGCCCGCGCACATCGTACACGGTTCAATTGTAGCAAACAGCTCACAGTCTCCCAGACGGTGATTCCCAATGGTTCGGCCCGCTTCCCGAAGCGCGACAATCTCGGCATGAGCAGTGGGATCGTTGTCCGTCAGGTTGCAATTCCAGCCTCGTGCAACGATCCCACCGTTGCATACCACCACCGCACCCACCGGCACTTCCCCTTTCTCCAGGGCACGTTGCGCGCAGCGGAGGGCTTCTTCCATCCAGAGTTCATCAGAGGAAATCAGTTGTCAGTTCCCAGTTCTCAGTTCCCAGTTGTGGTGAACCAGGAACTGTCGCAGCAACGATTACATTCTAGCGGAGGACTGGACGGAGAGAAGGGCGCTAGATCGCGTGCAACACCGTGCGGACGACTTCCGGCACTACGGCATGCACGACCTGCGGGAAGACCGTGAGCACAGCACATCGGGTCACAATCAATACTGGAAGCGCAATCAGGGCCCAGGCAATCATCGGAACGTTGGCGAGATAGGCTTTCATGATCCACATCCTGCTTGCTGATACGTAGACGGATCGAGGGAAGTTCCGTGAGCGGGCAGTGGTCGGTGGGCAGTGGTCAGTCGATCGGAATCAAGGACAGGGCGAGACGCTGTGCCGGTGCAGCATCGTTTAGAACAACTGTTTCATATGTGCGTCCGGCCAGGATCGGCGAAATTGAAGATTACTGACCACTGCCCACTGACCACTGCCCACCGACCACTGGCCACCGGCCACTGACCACTGTATCCTAGAGGTGTTATGGGTATGACGGCAGGGGTGACGGCGGTCCTTCGCAAGGTTTTTCTTGTGGACCTGATGCAGGGTCTCAAGGTGACGTTCAAGTACCAGCATCCGAAGGAGATTTACACCGAGCAGTATCCTTTGGAACGGCCCCAGGTGGCGGAGCGATATCGGGGAGCGCCGAGGCTCAATGTCAATCCCGATACAGACGAGAGTCTCTGTATTGCCTGTGACCTGTGCGCCTTGGCTTGTCCGGAACACTTGATCGTGGTTTCGAGCGAGCGCAATGAGAAGACCCGGCGCAAGGAACTCACCAACTTTACCTACGACCTGAGCCGGTGCATGTTCTGCGGCTTGTGCGAAGACGCTTGTCCCACAGATGCGCTCGAACTGACGCAGGATTTCGAACTTGCCAACTACTCCCGCGAAGATATGATCTGGGATCGCGAAGCGCTGGAGAAAGGGCCGAGACCAACGGTGTACAAGAAGTAACTCTTCGATTGGCAGACGAGCTGCCGGTCGTTCCTTGGACGTTAATCCTGCAGCAGCGGCAACCCCTGAATTCCCCATGAAATGTGATACACCGCGTTGTTAGTGGCGAGGACTGCCGACTGGCCGGGGGCGAAGGCAAGTCCAACCAGTCCCTGTCCGGAGACTTCCAGGCTGGCCTTGGCGTCGGGCGTGAGCTTCACGATGCCACGTTTGCCCGCAAGAGACGCTGCGACATACAGGTTCCCATTCACATCGAAAGCCATGCCCTGCGGACGTCCCAACCCACGATAGAACGTCGAGAGCGTGCCGTGGGCATCGATCTTGTAGATGCAATCGAAACTGGACGTTGTTGGGCCGGTGACAAACAAATCGCCTTGCGGACCAAAGGTCAGGTGGTAGGCCGACACACTGGGTTCAAGCGTGGCGAAAACAAAGATCTGGCGATCGGGAGCGATCTTGAAGATTGTTCCGCTGCGGTCGCCGACGTAGAGATTGTGGGCGCGGTCGAAGGCGATACCGGTGGCTATCCCCATACCCTCGGCATACGACGACATGGTTCCGTTGGGTGCGACTCGATAGACCGTTCCGTCGTGGCGCGATGAGACGTACATCTGGCCTTCACGATCGAAAGCGATTGCGGTCGCGTTCATCATCTCGTTGAGGAACGGCGTCGTCGTGTAGTTGGTATCGATCTTGAAAATGGCGACTGGGACTTTCTGACCGCGGGATCCGGAAAATGTCGCGAAGATGTTGCCGTCGTGATCAAGTGCCGGATTCGTCACCGGATGTAGGTTATCGGCCACCGGGACAGCGACCTTGATGGCGTGGGCGTTGCTCTGATGCCCATTGGTTCCAACCACGACCGTGCCGGAGATTGCTCCTTCAGGCACGCGCACGATCACGAAGTCCTCGGAACTGATCAGGACCGGGCCTTCGACTTCTCCAAAGTGCACACGCGGGCGTCGCAGTTCAGGCGGGCGTAGGCCGCTGCCATTAATGCGGATCTCTCCTCCGGGCAGGGCAAAGCCTGGCGCAACCGTTTCGATGTGCGGCTTGCCATTGACGCCCTTCTTGCCCAACAAACGGTCAGAGATCCCCATGAGTGTGTCTCCGGCAGAAACCGGAATCTAATGTATTAGAAGTCTAAAATGCAGCAACAGATGCATGACGGCGAGCGCGTAGAGGCCCGCACCCAGGTCATCGACCACGATTCCGATGCCCTCCGGTAGACGCTCCAATCGTCGTATCGGAGGTGGTTTCAGAATATCGAACGCTCGAAAAAGTATAAGGCCCGCGAGAAAGGATTTCCAAGCGAGGGGAATGCCGATGAGCGTAACCAGTTGTCCCGCAACTTCGTCAATGACGACAAACTGCGGATCTTTCAGGCCGGAAGCGCGGGCGACACTGGTCGCAGCCGGAATGCCAATGAAAGTGACGATGACGGCTCCGGCCAGGGTAGCCGCAGTGCGATAGGCAGGGGGAACTTGCGACGACACCAGTGCCCAAACAAGCATTGTCGCAACCGATCCCCAGGTTCCGGGTCCGGGTTTGAAGCGACCGACGCCAAAGAAAGTGGCGATCAGAGTGGCCCAGAGGGGTGCGGGGGGATGAGGCGCCTCCATGGCAGCTCGAGCCTCCCCTGAGCGGGCATCGCAAGCCGAGGGGTCGGTGCTACGGGCGGGAGCCTCAACGTCTTTCATGACCGTCCACCCGTGTTATCGCCATGCTTGTCCGGAATGGCTTCCTCGCTATCTTTTAACGGCGACGAGAGCACATAGGCACCGCTCGCCCACTTCCCGAGATCGATCGTACGGCACCGTTCACCGCAAAAAGGGAAGTCCGCGCCCGAAGTGTTGCGAACCGGCTTCTGGCAGATTGGACAGCGGAGCTTGACAGCGCGTTTGCGGGGCATATCAGTGATGCCAGAAGTCAGAAGTCAGATTGCGGATTGCGCAAGTAATTGGGGCTCAGCAGAGTTCTTACTTTTGCAATCTGACTTCTCACTTCTGATCTGTCCCTGAACAATCTCTGCCACCAGATCATACTCGTGCGCCGCGGTGATTCGGCAACGGTAAAACTCACCTTCGCTTGGAACGAGCTCTTCGGGAAAGTCATTCACAAATACCTTGCCGTCAATTTCCGGAGCGTGCATCGCAGTGCGGCCTTCAAGCAGCAGGTCGCTTTCTTCGGAAGGACCCATCATGAGCAAGTCGAATTCGCGGCCAATGAGCGCTTTCTTTTTTGTGCGGCTTATCTTTTTCTGGATTGACATCAGAGTCTTGCGGCGGCATTCGATTTCGCGCGCTGTCAGCTTGCCGCTAAGCCCGAAAGCGCTCGCGCCTTCCTGGTCGGAGTAGCCGAATGTTCCCATCCAGTCGAACTGAGCCTCGCGGACGAAATCACAAAGTTCCTCGAAGTCTCTTTCCGTTTCACCCGGAAACCCCACAATGAACGACGTGCGAAGGGTTACGCCAGGAATCGCGCGGCGCATCCTCTCGATAGAGCGAAGAAACAGGTCTGGGCCGCCACCCCGTTTCATGCGCTTCAAAACCGCGGCTGACGCGTGCTGCAGCGGCACGTCGATGTAGGAACAGATATTCTCGTGTGCCGCGATCGTGTCCAGCAGTCGTCCAGTGATCTTGTTGGGATAGGCGTAGAGGAAACGAATCCAGTGCAGGCGCTCGATGCCGGCCAACTTTTCCAGGAGCATCGGCAGCCCGTCCTTGAGGCCGAGGTCCTCGCCGTAACAGGTCGTATCCTGCCCGATGAGAGTGATCTCGCGCACCCCGGATTGCGCCAACCGCTCGCCTTCGGCGATCACCGATTCGAAACGGCGCGAGCGAAATTGCCCTCGCAATTGCGGGATGATGCAGAAGCTGCACGGATGATCGCAGCCCTCGGCGATCTTGATGTACGCAGTGTAGCCGGGAGTAGCCAGAACGCGAGGCGTCGTTTCGTCGTAAAGGTAATTTGGCAGGTCACCAACCGCGCCGTCCCAGGAATCGCGCGTGAAACGTCCCTTGGCCCGGCGAAGGTCTCCTTCAGCTCGCGAAGTCAAAATATTGAACGGACTTGCGGCTGAGGTAGGGGCAGCAAGACCACTGGCGGAGAGGATTTTCTCCAATTCTCCCGTCCCCACGACGGCGTCGACCTCAGGAATGTTCTTGCGGATTTCATCGCGAAAACGCTCAACCAGGCAGCCGGCGACTACCAGCTTCTTCGCCTTGCCGCCGGCTCTATGTCGCGCCATTTCGAGAATGGTGTCGACCGATTCCTGCTGCGCGCTACCGATAAACGAGCAGGTGTTGACCACAATGACGTCGGCCTCTTCCGCAGTTGGAGTCAACTGGGCGCCCGCTCGAGCGAGCATGCCCATCATGACCTCGCTATCGACCAGATTCTTTGGGCAGCCGAGGCTGACAAAGCCCACTTTGGTCCGGGAGGCTGGGCTTTGAGATTCGAGGATGTTCTTTGGTTGTGACACTAAAAATAGTGCGGAACGCCTGCAATCCCTTTATTTTAGCATCCATGCGAATCGGCACAGAAATCGGAGTCCGCACCAAACACGGTACTTTCGTATTTCCGCCGGAGGGGGTGGGGCGTGCTACTCTTTTAGGAAATAATCAGAATCCTTCAAGAATCTGGAGGAGAGATGTCGCCAAATCGCCTCGCCGGTCTGGCCGTGCTCGTGTTGGCCTTTGGGGCCACCAGCTTTGGCCAGGTGAATGAGCTTTCAGCGACTTTCGGACGCACCTTCGTCAGCACCCAAAGCATCCAGGGAGCGAATTTCTTCAATCCCAACGTCCGCTTCGGGAATGAAGAAACCGTCGGGCTGAACTATGCCCGTCTGTTCAAGAGTTGGGCCGGCATGGGGTTCCGCGCAGAAGTGCCCTTTGCGTTCGTGATTGACATGGACCTGAACTCTGGAACGAACATTCCGGAGAACTACAAGGCCTTTTACCTTGCGCCATCATTTCGGACGAACTTCTTCAATTCGTCCTCGGTGACTCCGTGGGTGAGCTTCGGAGGAGGGTTTGCGCATTACAGGCCAGCGGGGCACGGACTCTACACTGGAGTTCCTTTTCAGGGTTCGCACACGACCTCGGGAGCCCTGCAATTCGGAGTGGGTTTTGACGTTTGGCCATGGCACCGTTGGGGGTTCCGATTTGAGGCTCGCGACTTCAACTCGGGAATGCCCGACCTCGGCGTGGACGTGGGGCGCACCCGCCAGAACAACTATTATGTGGGCGGCGGTGTGATCCGCAGATTCTAGGCGTTTTCTGCGGGGGCAGAGGGAGCGGTGCGACCATCCTGGCTGGACTTTCACCCTTTCTCTGTTTCGACAGTCTCCCCGACTGACTAGGAACCCTGTGTGTTGTTGATTTCCTCGAACAAACTGGGCAGTGAGAGGGCGTCCTCGACCGAGTGCCCGAAGCGAGCCGATTCATATGCCTGCGTGAACGTCTCCACCTTTTGTTGCAGAAGCGGTTCCTGAATCG
>Ga0335084_10003571_pt1 | contig 15174 bp, 13 predicted proteins | sample Lox_Sample_44_FD_206721 | JGI IMG/M metagenome (GOLD analysis project Ga0335084, IMG submission 206721) | Soil microbial communities from Loxahatchee National Wildlife Refuge, Florida, United States - Lox_Sample_4.4 | ecosystem: Environmental > Terrestrial > Soil > Wetlands | place: USA...
ACGGCCGCGTCCGAGGAGGCGCGGATGCTGTAGACGAGGCCCTTCTCCTCGCGGAGCGTCTTCAGCATGCGCGTGCTGAGCACGCGGGAGGCCAGGTTGAGCAGCCGCGTGTCGCGGAGGTTGTGCAGGTCGGCGCCGAAGAAGCCGGCGAGCACGGCGCCCTGCGGCGTGAGCGCCTGCACCGTGTCGGCGGCCTGGACGGGGCCGGCCGGGCGCGCGAGCGTGCGCAGGTCCCGGAGCGTCTTGTCGCCGATGCGCGGGCGCGCGGGCAGCGCGCCGAGGTAGTGCGTGACCAGCCGCATGGCGGCCGCGCGATCGACGTCGCCGACCACGGCGACCTCGATCGGCGCCTGGGTGATCAGCTGCCGCAGCCATGTCTGCGCGGCCGGCCGGGTGAGCACGGCCAGCTGCCCGTGCGTCAGCACCTTGGACCGCGGATCGCCGAGCGGGAAGAGCGCCGCCGCCGCGGTGTCGACCAGGACCTGCATGGGCTGCCGCTTGCGCTCGGCCAGCCGCTGGCCCTCGGCGTCCTTCCACTGCTCGAAGGCGGCGGGCTCGATCAGCGGATCGGTCAGCAGCACGTAGGCCAGCTGCATCGCGCGCTCGAGTTCGCCGGCGTCGCCGGAGACGGTGAGCGTCACGGTGTCGCCGCCCATCCCGCTCCGCACGTGGGCCTTGGCCCCGGTCATCAGGTCACGGATGTCGGTGCTCGACAGCGTGCGGGTGGCGGGGCGCTCCCAGGCGCGCAGCGCCGCCTCGGTGATCCCGCGGTTCGCGGCCGTCTCCTGGATGACGCCGCCGGCCAGCGTGATGACGATGCTCGCCTCGTCCTTGCGCTGGTCCATCCGGCGATGGTGCACGCGCACGCCGTTGTCGAGCCAGAGCGAGGTGATCCCGGTCGCGGCGTGGGTCGTGGTCTCGACCACGGCGCCGGCCTTCGGCAGCGCGGCCAGCAGGGCCGTCGGCGGCGCGACGTCGGCGGGCTTGTCCGGCTTGACGTCGACGGCGGTGCGGCCGAGCGCGAGCAGCTCGGGCTCGGCCGGCACGTCGCCGCCGGCCGGGAGCTGGGCGACGAAGATCGCCCGCGCCGGATCGTAGGCGGCGGTGAAGGCGTCCGACACCTCGCGCGCGGTGATGCCGGGCAGCAGCCGCTGCATGAGGGCCAGCGCCTGGGCGGCCGACATCGGCGGGCGCCGGCGCGTGACGTCGCGGTTGAGGTCGCGCAGCACGTCGCGGGCCGGGCGCGTGCTCTCGCGGCGCACGCCCTCCTCGGCGGCGGCGGCGAGCATGGTGCGCGCGTTGGCCACCTCGCGCTCGCTGAAGCCGTGCAGCCGCGCCCGCTGCAGCTCGGTGCCGAGGTCCTTCAGCATCGCGCGCCAGGTGCCCGGGCGGCCCTGGGCCTCCAGGCTCGTGCTGCGGTAGATGCCCGTCCAGTCCTCGACCGAGGCGCCCGCGCTCAGGAACGACGTGCGCCCGGCCGCGATCGCGCTGCCGAGCCGGCGGTTGAACGCCCAGGTGCCGATGGCGTCGACCAGCTCGCGCCGGCGCTGGGCGACCGTCGTCGTCGGCTCCCGCGGCGGGCCGAGCTGGACGATCGACACCTCGGCCTGGATCAGCTCGGGATCGGTGACCACGATGGTCCGCGACGCGCTGGGCGCCTGCACGCCCACCGGGCGCGGCGCCGGCGCCGGCACGGTGGGGCCGCCGCCGAACTGCTGCGTGATGACGTCGACCACCATGGCCGGATCGGTGTCGCCCACCACCAGGACCGTGATGTTGCTCGGCACGTACCAGTGCCGGTAATAGGCGAGGAAGTCGTCGCGCGTCACCGACGCGATCGTCGACTCGATGCCGATGGGCAGCCGCCGGCCGATCGTCGACTCCGGCGCCAGGCGCGCGTAGATCTGGTCCTCCACGCGCTGGCGCGCGCTGGCCCGCGTGCGCTTCTCCTCGAGGATGACCGGGCGCTCGGCGTCGACCAGCGATTGATCGAGGCTCAGGCGCATCGCCACGTCGGACATGAACAGCATGCCCTTCTCGAGGACGTCGCGGCCGCCGCCCGGCAGGGCGAGCTGGTAGGTCGTCTGGTCGAAGCCGGTGAAGGCGTTCTGGTCGCGGCCGAACGAGAGCCCGAGCGACTGGAAGAAGGGCACCACCGAGCCCGGCGGGAAGTTGGCCGAGCCGTCGAAGGCCAGGTGCTCGAGGAAGTGGGCGAGCCCCCGCGTGGCGTCCGTCTCGTTGAGCGAGCCGGAGCCGACGTGCATCCAGACGGCCACGCGGCCCTCGGGGTTCTTGTGCGGGCGGACGATGTAGCGCAGGCCGTTGGGCAACTGGCCGGTCACCAGCGCGGGATCGGTCGGGAGCTTCTCGTCGGGGGCGATCGCCGCCGGGGCCGGCGGGGCCGGCACCTGCGCCAGCGACGCCGCCGGGCACAGCGGCGTCACGAGCAGGGCCAGGAGCGCGACGGTCAGCAGGGTTGGCATGCCGGCCATCCTACGGAGCCGAGGTGAAGCCGCCATGAGAGCCATGTGAGAAACCTCTCATCGGAAGAACGCGCGGCCCGCGATCCGGGCTCCCTCGGCGAGGGCGCCCAGCTTGGCCCAGACGATATCGGGATCGACGGCCGACTGGCCGACCCAGGTGCCGAACCCACAATCCGTGCCCGCGATCACATTCTCGGCACCGACGAGAGTGGCATACCGGCCGATCCGCTCCGCCACCAGTTCCGGGTGCTCGATGAAGTTGGTCGTGGAGTCGATCACGCCGGGGATGAGCACCTTGCCGGCCGGCACCTTCACGCGCTCGAAGATCCGCCACTCGTGGGCGTGGCGCGGGTTGGCCGCCTCGAAGGAGATGCCGCTCGGCCGCGCCGTGAAGACCAGCTCGATGATGTCGGCCAGCGGCACGTCGTAGTGATGCGGGCCTTCATAGTTGCCCCAGCAGAGGTGCACGCGCGCCTGCTCGGGCGGCACGTTGGCGAGGGCGTGGTTGAGCGCGTCGATGTGCAGCCGGGCGGCCTTCAGGAACTCCGCCGTGCTGAGCGCGGCGTACTGGATGTGGCGCCCCATGGCGAGATCGGGACAGTCGATCTGGAGGATGAAGCCGGCCCTGGCCACCGTCTCGTACTCGTGCCGCATGGCCTCGGCGATGGCGAAGAGGTACTTCTCGTGGCTGCCGTAGTGCTCGTCGCGGAAGAAGAGCGAGATGACGCCCGGCGAGGCCGCGGTGAGAAAGCCCTCCTCGGCGCGCGCGCCGGCCAGGGCGTGCGCGAGGTTGTCGGCGTCGTCGGCGGCGGCGGCGCGGTCGCGCACGGCCACGGGCCCGGTGCACGCCGGCGTCTTGCGCCGCGCGCGGCCGGGATCGCCGAAGACGCGGCGGGCCATGCCGGGGAAGTCCACCAGGTCCTGGTACTGCAGGGGATGGCTGGCGCCCCCGAAGCCGGTGAGGCGGTCCTTCACGTACGTCGCGTAGCTCGGCTTGCTCATCTCGCCGTCGTCCACGACGGCGATGCCGGCCGCGGCCTGCTTGCTCACGACCTCACGGACAGCCTCCCGGATGCGGACAGCCAGCGCGCCGGCGTCCACCGGCACGCCCTCTTCCTTGGCGAACATCGTGCGGATGAGGTCGTCCGGACGCGGCAGGCTGCCGGTGTGCGTCGTCAGGAACCGTCCGCTGCTGCGCTTCACGGCGTCGTGGTCGTCCCCGGCTGATCCAGGTCACGCGCGCCCGAGGTGCGCTGGCGGAACTCGGCCGGCACCTCGCGGCCGGCCCGCGTGTAGGCCTGCTGGATCGCCTCCACGTTGGGGCTGAAGATCGTGCGGCGATTGCTGAGCGCCCACGCGTTGGAGCTGCGGGGCCCGTCGGCCGAGCCCTGGAAGTGCGGCATCACGTAGCGCGCGAACAGCTCGTAGCTCTTGAGCGTCTGCTCGCGGTTGGCCCAGTTGTGGGCGCGGAAGAGCAGGCCGCCGAAGCCGCCCGCGCTCAGCTCCCACAGGTGGCGGATGCCCTTGACCACCGTCTCCACCGAGCCCACCAGCGTGGTGCCCATCTTCACGCCCTCGGTCAGCGGATCGTCGGAGCGGCCGGGCGGGCGGCCCAGCGTCTCCTCGAAGTAGGTGATGGTCTCGTGCCGCTCGGCCTTCTTGACCTGTCGCAGCGCCTCCTCGTCGTCCTCGGCCACGTGGACGTTGACGACGAGCTTCCACTGCTTGCGGTCCATCGTCTTGCCGTGCCGGGCCGCCACGTCCTCGCCGATCTTCCACTGCTGGGCCAGCGCGTCGGGCCCGCCGGGAAGGCCGGCGCCCAGCGAGAGCACGCCGAGCCCGTGGCGGCCGGCCGCCTGCACGCCCGACGGCGTCATGACGCTGGCGACCGCGATCGGGAAGTGCGGCTCCGTGTAGGGGGCCAGGTGCAGGCGCGCCTGGCGCAGCTCGAACCAGTCGGTCTTCAGCGTCACCGGCTCCTCGCACCTGAGCAGCGCCATGATGGCGTCGAGTGATTCGTCCATGCGGGGGCGCTGGGTCACCGGCTCGATGCCCATCATGTAGGCGTCGGAGACGAGCGCGCCGGGCCCGCACCCGAGCATGGCGCGCCCGCGCGTCATGTGGTCGAGCTGCACGAAGCGCTGCGCCACCAGGAACGGGTGGTGATAGGGCAGGCTGGTGACGCCCGAGCCGAGCATGATGTGCTTGGTGCGCTCGGCGGCGGCGCCGATGAAGATCTCCGGCGAGGCGATCAGCTCCCAGCCGGCCGAGTGGTGCTCGCCGACCCACACCTCGTCGTAGCCGAGCCAGTCGAGCCACTCGATCAGCTCCATGTCCCGGGCGAGGGCCAGCGTGGGATTCTCGCCGAGCCGGTGGAACGGCGCCAGGAAGATGCCGAACTTCATGCCTTTATGGGTCATGTCCAGCGAGTTTACCTGCTGGTGCCCGGGATTGCCAGACGGCGGGCGCTCGAGCGACGGCGGCGTCTCAGCCGGCCGGCTCGCCCGCGTTGACGGGCAGGACCTGGCCCGAGATGTTGCGGGCGAGGGGACTGCAGAGGAACATCGCCGCCGCCGAGATGTCGTCGGCCGTCGCCATGCGCTTGAGGGGCGAGCGCTCGAGCATCGCCTTGCGCATCGCCTCCGGCGTCATGCCGCGCTGCCGGGCCTGACCCTCGATGACGCGGTCGATGCGGTCGCCCTCGATGGCGCCGGGCGCCACGCAGTTCACTGTGATGTTGTGCGGCGCCAGCTCCAGCGCCATGCCGAAGGTCATCCCGACCTGGCCGGCCTTGGCCGAGCAGTAGCCGATGCGGTAGGGCAGGCCGCGCCGCCCGGCGCCGGACGAGATGTTGACGATGGCGCCGCCGCCGGCCTTGATCATCTCCGGCACGATGAAGCGGATGCACATGTAGGAGGACGTCAGGCACGAGTTGATCGTGTAGAACCAGTCCTCCTCGGTGTACTCCTGCACCGGCTTGGTGGGCCCGCCGTCGCCCGCGTTGTTCACGAGCGTGTCGATCTTGCCGAAGGCCTTCACGCCGGCGGCCACCATGGCCTTGACGTCGGCTTCCTTCGCCGCGTCGCCGGTGAAGGCGATGGCCTGGCCCTTGTCCTTCGTGATCAGCGCGACCGTTTCCTCGACCAGCGCGCCCGAGCGCGCCGCGCACACGACCGCCGCGCCCTGGGCGGCGAACAGCCGGCTCATCACCCGCCCGATGCCCTTGCTGGCGCCCGTGATCACCGCCACCTTGCCCTTCAGCAGATCCATTGGCCCGTCCTCGCTCCCCCCGTGGGGGTCCATATCCTATCGCGGATGCTTGACAGCGTCCCGCGACGCTGCGAGGCTCGCCCTCACGCGATGCGCAAGCAGGTCGTCCACACGCCGAAAGTTCCCGCGGCCCGGGTGCCGCTCTCGCAGGCGATCAAGGCCGGTGACTGGGTGTTCGCCTCCGGCCAGCTCGGTAGCGTCGCCCCCGGCACGCTGGCCGAGGGCGGCATCGCCGCCGAGACGCGCCAGGTGTGCGAGAACCTCAAGGCCGTGCTGGAAGCCGGCGGCTCCTCGCTCGAGCGCGTGGTGAAGGTCACCATCTACATGGTGGACCTCGGCGAGCTGATGGAGATGAACCGGGTGTTCAGCGAGTACTTCCCGCACGACCCGCCCGCGCGCACGACCTTCGAGTGCCGCGCGCTGGTCGGCGGCGCGCGCATCGAGATCGAGGCAATCGCGATGGGCGGCGGCCAGGCCTGATCAACTTCTGATCACGCCGTGCCAGCGGGCCGGTGCGGAACGGACCGCAGCGCGAGAGCCCGCAACCGTGTCCGGGCGGCAGTTCCTCCACGCTTTTCAGGTGTTTCGAGACGGCGCCCCCTCTGGCATTGCCGTTGCGTATTGCTGGGTGTCGAACGAACGGGCTCTTTCCGATAACGGCAAACCAGTCGCGAGGCTGGGACGCAAAGCCACGGGTCAGGGCGACCTGACAGCCGGGTTACCGAAGAAGGAGAGTAGCCGTATGTCCGAATCGCAGAAGGCCGCGGTGGTGGAAGCCCTTCATGTGCTGCAGGAGAGGCTGAGCGCCGCTCACCTGGCGGGGGCGACCGCCGCGGACGGCGAGCTGGCGCACGATTTCAACACGCTCCTGCAGCAGGCCAAGGAACAGTTCCCCACGTCCGACACGCTCCGCCTGATCGAGGGGCTCGGCCCCGGCGCGAGCGTGCCTGTCCTCGCCGTCCGGCTGGTCATGATGCGACGCACGCTCGAGGCCGCGCTGGCCGAGGGCGAGCACGCGCCGCCTCCGCTCGCCGTCGATCGCGCGGCCGTGGAGCGTCGCCCGACGGACGAGCGCCGCCGCTGGGAGCGCCGTGACGTCGCCTGGCCCGTGCAGTTCCTGTTCGGTGAAGGGGCCTCGGTCGCGGCCAGGGCGGTGGATGCCAGCCGGCACGGGCTGCGGCTCGTGCTCGACGGGACCGGCGCGCAGGCCCAGCTCACGCACGGCCAGAAGTGCGGCGTCGAGGTGCAGCTCGGCGGCAGCGCGGCGCGCTTCTTCCGCTTCGCCGAGGTCAGCCACGTCGACGAGCACGGCATCGGGCTCACGATCCCGGAGGCGCTGCCGGCCAGCCTCGTGCCGCCCGGTGGCGCCACCTCGCCGGCTCGGCCAGCCCGGTCCGCGGGTCTCGCGACGCGCCTGCGCGGGTTCGTTCTCGGCCTCCGCGGCTGGTGATCGGCCGGCGCGCCGGCGGGGATCACGCGAATAGCTCCGCCCACGTGGCCACGCGGCGCCCCTGCCAGCAGGGCCCTTCGCGCACGAACTCCCACTCGGGGTTCCTGGTCACGTCGCGCAGCGCCGCGCACACCGCGTGGAAGGTCGGCACGTCGGCGTCGGCGCACTCGAAGTAGGTGACGAAGTCGTAGGCGCCGGCGGGCGCCGGCGCGGTCGCGTGCTTGTACGTGCGCCGCATGAGACACGGCACGCCGGCGGCGGAGGCGAGGGCGTGCCCCTCGCTGACCATCTTCCCGTGCTCGTACCGTGGCAGGAAGTAGGTGTGGCGCTCCATCCAGTCCTTCGACCACCAGGCCGCCGTCTTGCTCATCGGGAGCAGGAACGCGTTCGGCGCCACGCGGCCGGGCTGCTGTGGCACGGCGTGCGCGTAGGCGAACTGGTTCATCGCCGCGCTCGTGTAGTCCTTCGGGCGCACGACGCCCTGCAGCACGCGCGGCTCGAGGGCGGGCGCCAGCAGGCGCGTGGCCTCGGCGCAGAACTCGGCGACGGGCGCCGCGGTGGCCGCGGCGACGTGCACGATCGCCTCCGCCCGCAGCAGCGCGTCGTCGGTGATGGCGCCGGGCGTGGCGCCCACCCGGCGCAGGAACGCGACGGCGCTCGGGGGATGGCCCGCGCCCGGCTCGAACTCGTTGCGCAGGCCGAGCCGCGCGGCCAGGGCAGGGACCGCCGCGCCGGCCAGCCGGTGGCGGGCCTCGGGCGGCACGCTCAGGCAGAGGTAGGCGCCGTGGCGTAGCACCTCGGTGGACAGAACGTCGCTGGACGTGGGCATGACCGTCCTCCCTGGTCCCGCACGGTAGGCCCGGCCGGCGTGACCGTCCAATGCATAGCTCTGGCCTTACCCATCAGTTATGCTGATGGGCCGTGGAGCTCGACCACGTCGAGGCGTTCGTGGCCATCGTCCGGCGCGGCGGCTTCAGCCGCGCGGCGGCCACGCTCCACCTCTCCCAGCCGGCCATCAGCCGGCGCCTGCGCCTGCTCGAGCACGAGCTGGGCGCGCCGCTCTTCGACCGCGTGCGCAGCGGCGCCAGCCTGACCGACGCCGGCCGCGCGTTCCTGCCCCACGCCGAGGCGCTGCTGGCGTCGATGCGCGACGGCGTGGCGGCGGTGAGCGCGCTCCGGGGCGGCGACCGGGGCGTGGTGACGCTGGCCATCGTCGGCACGCTGGCCAGCACCACGCTGACGGAGCGGCTGCGGCGCTTCCGCGAGGCGTTCCCGGCCATCGACGTGCGCGTGCGGACCGCGCTCAGCCGCGAGGTGAGCGACCTCGTGCGGCGCGGCGACGCCACGCTCGGGCTGCGCTACGGGCACGATCCGCACCCCGAGCTCGACTCGCGCACGATCCACGACGAGCCGATGGTGGCGGTGTGCTCGCCGCGCCATCGCCTCGCCCGCGCGCGCCGCCTGCGGCCGGTGGCGCTGGCCGGCGAGCGGTGGATCACCTTTCCGCCGCGGCCCACGCCCGGCCCCGAGCCGTACGCCACGCTGCTCCAGCACCGGCTGGCCGCCTGCGGGCTCGGCGACGCCGAGATCATCCACATCGACAGTCTCACCGCCCAGAAGCGCATGGTGGAGGCCGGCTTCGGCCTCGCCCTGCTGGCCGAGAGCAGCGTGGACGAGGAACTGCGCAACGGCAGCCTCCGCGCGCTGGGCGTGCGCGCGATGCACGCCACCATTCCGGTGGTGCTGATCCATCGCCGCCGCGGCTACCTGAGCGGCGCCGCGCGGGCGCTGGCGGCGATGCTGGCTGACTGGACGGGCGGCCGCCGCCGGCGCTAGGCCGGGGCGGGCTGGCGTCACCGGGTATCATGCGCCCCATGCGGGTGCACGCGATCGACGCCATCCCCATCGACATCCCGCTCGCCCGCAACTTCGGCGGCAGCACCTACGCCGTCCTCAAGCGCTCCACCGTGATCACGCGGCTGGCCACCGACGACGGCCTCGTCAGCGAGGTCTACAACGGCGACAACCGCGAGCACGGCGTGGAGATCGCGCGCCTCATCCGCGAGGAGCTGGCCCCCCGGGTGCGCGGCGTCAACGTCCTCGAGCGCGAGCGCATCTGGACGACGCTCTTCGCGCTCACCCACGCCAGCCGTGACCGCAAGACGCTGCTGGAGGCCATCGCCTGCGTGGACTGCGCGCTGTGGGACGTGGTGGGCAAGGCCGAGCGCCGCAGCGTGTGCGAGCTGCTGGGCGGCGACCGGCGCGCGCTGCCCATCATCACCATCGGCGGCTACTACCGCGAGGGCAAGACGCTGGCCGACATCGGCCGCGAGATGGAGGCCTACCGCGCGGCCGGGATGGCCGGCTGCAAGTTCAAGGTGGGCGGCCTGGCGCCCGAGGACGACGCCGCCCGCGTGGCCGTCGCTCGCCGCGCCGCCGGCGACGACTTCATCCTGGCCGTGGACGCCAACCGCGGCTGGTCGGTGGAGGAGGCGATCCGCTTCGCGCGCCTGATCGAACCGCTGGACATCCACTGGTTCGAGGAGCCGTGCCACTGGCACGACGACGCCGCGATGATGGCCGAGGTGCGCCGCGCCACGCGCATCCCGGTCACGGCCGGCCAGAGCGAGATCACCAGCCAGGGTGTCCGGCGGCTGCTGGACGCGGGCGCCGTGGACTTCGTGAACTTCGACGCCTCCGAGGGCGGCGGCGTCACCGAGTGGCGGCGGGCGGCGGCACTGTGCGCGGCGGCCGGCGTGCGCATGGCCCATCACGAGGAGCCGCAGGTGGCCCAGCACCTGCTGGCCGGCGTGCCGCACGGGACCTACGTCGAGTGCTTCGCCGATCCCGAGCGCGATCCCGTCTGGCAGTCGCTGTGGGTGAACCGCCCGCCCATCAAGAACGGCGTGATGCAGGTGGCGACCGGCCCCGGCTTCGGCCTCGTGCTCGACGAGGCGCTGGTGCGCCGCTACCGGAGCGGCTGAACGCGCGCCTCGCGCACCAATAGAATCAGCGTCACCGCCACCACCGCCGCCGCGCTCAGCTCGAGCGAGGCGTGCACGTTGATCAGGGCGCCGAGCACGCCGACCGTCACTCCGCTGCCCGCCCGCAGGCCGAGGATCGCCGTGTTGAAGAGCCCGATGACGCGCCCGCGGATGGGCAGCGGCGCCAGCACCTGGACGAGCGTCTGCGCCATCGACGTGAAGGCGAGGTTGAACACGCCGGCCAGCACGAGCAGCGTCACCGCCACCGGGTAGCTGGTCGCCATCGGGAAGAGGCCGATCGTCACCGCCCACGCCAGCGCGCAGAGGATGGCCGTCCGCGCGCTCGGGCGCAGCACACCGAAGGTCTCCAGCGCGACGGTGGCGATGATGGCCCCGGCCGCGTTGCCGGCCAGCAGCACGCTGTACCAGCCGCCCGCCTCGTCGGCGCCGAGATCGTGCGCGTACTCGGGCATCTGGGCCTGGAAGGCGTTGCCGACGAAGAACGAGGTGGCGCCGCCGAGCACGATCATCGTCACCAGCCGCCGGTCGCTCAGCCCGCGGAAGAGCTGCCACGTCTCGCCGAGCCCGAAGCGCATGGGCGGCGGCGCGCCGGCGCGCCGGTCGTGGCCGGTGTAGCGCACGATCAGCAGGAAGACCGAGAACGGCACGTAGAGCAGGACGTTGAAGAGAATGCCCCGCGCCGGGCCCAGCACCAGCATGAGCCCGCCGCCGATCGCCGGCCCCAGCAGGATCGCCAGGTAGCGCGCGCTCGCGTTGAGACGGATCGCGCTCGGCAGGCCGGACGGGCCGACCATGTCGTGGATGATGAGCTGCGCGGCCGGTCCCAGCACGACGCCGGCGGCGCCGTGGATCAGGAGGATGGCCGCCGCGTGCCAGACGCGCAGCGTGTCGGTCACGAACAGCACGCCCCACGTCAGCGAGGCCAGCATGAAGAGGGCCTGGCCGAGCTGGATCAGCCGGCGGCAGTCGTACCGGTCGGCCAGCGCCCCCGTGAACACCGAGAAGAGCAGGAACGGCACCCAGTGGCTGATGACCGCGAAGCCGGCCAGCGTCGGCGAGTGGAACTTCTGGAACATGACCCAGTAGCTGATGACGTGCTCGATGTTGTCGGCGGTCATGGCCAGCAGGCTGAGCGCGAAGTAGCGGCGGTAGTCGGGCGCGTGCAGCGCCGCGAAGCGGACGGGGGTCGCGGGTGCGGCGGCGGGAGCGGGCGGCGAGCTCACTGGCCGGATCGTAGCACGCGAAGGTCGCGCCGGAATCCCGCGACGCTCAGAACGCGCTCATGAGCTCGAGGAGCTGGCGGGCGCGCACGTCGTAGGTGTGGTGCGCGCGCGCGTGGGCGTGGCCGGCGGCGGCCACGCGCTCGCGGCGGGCGGGCTCGGCCAGCAGCGCGCGGATCTGCGCCTTGCACTCGGCGCCGTCGCGGTAGAGGGCGAGGTGGCGCTCGCAGTCGAAGAGCCGCTCGAGGCCCGGCGTGTGATTGGTGAGCAGGAGCGTCCCGCAGCCGAGCGTCTCGAAGGTGCGGAAGTTGATGTCGTCGGCCAGGTTGCGATTCCAGTGGATGCGGAAGGAGTTCACCGCTCGCACCATGCCGGGGCCGATGGCGTCGTGGTTGTGGCCCGCCGGCGTCTCGAAGCTCAGCACGTGCAGGCCGAACTCGGCCCGGAGCGCCTCCAGCCACGGACCCCGGTCGAGCACGTTGCCGCAGAAGCCCACGTCGTGGCGCTTGGGCACGTCCGGCAGCGGCCGCACGAGGTCGGCCGGATAGGCGTTGGGGAACCACGCGCACGTGCGGCCGGCCGCGCGGAAGTGCGGCAGGTAGCCCTCCGTCGCGTTCAGGAGCAGGTGGATCTTCTGGCGGCGGCACGTCCGCACGTGCGCGGCCAGCGTGACGTGCGAGTCGATCGACCAGAAGATGCGCAGCGCGCGCAGCCGGCTCAGATCGGGCACCCAGCCGGCGTCGTAGTTCTCGAGCAGCAGGACGGCGTCGGCGTCGCGCGTCACCTCGGCGAGCGGGCGCGCGAACGTCTCGTGGCCGCGCCCCCACACGACGCTCTCCACGCCCAGCCGCTCGAGGGCGCGCTGCAGGCAGAGCGCCTCGCGAAACTCCCGGTTGGCGGCGTGATGGCCGCGCTCCTGGATCAGGACGAGCCGTGCGCCCAGAAGCCTCAGTCCACGCGGAGCTGCTTGATCGCCGCCGGATCGAAGGCCAGGCCGAGGCCGGGCCGGGACGGCACCACGAGCTGGCCGCCCTCCAGCGCCGGCGTCTCCTGCCACAGCCGCAGCGTCCACGGCATGTACTCGACGGTGAGCCCGTTGGGCGCCGCCGCCACCAGGTGCACGTGGATCTCGGGGATGAGATGGCTCACCACCGGCAGGTTGAACGCCTCCGCCATGCCCGCGACCTTCATCCACTGCGTGATGCCGCCCACGCGCAGCAGGTCGATCATCGGGATGTCGATCGCGCGCGCCTCCAGCAGGTGACGGAAGGGCGCGATGCCGTAGTGGTACTCGCCGGCGGCGATCGGTGTCGTCAGCGCGTCGCTGATGCGGGCCAGGCCGGGGTAGTCGTCGTGGGTGGTGGGATCCTCGAGCCAGTAGAGGTGATAGGGCTCGATGCGGCGCCCGACCTCGATGGCGTGGTGCACGCTCCAGAGCTGGTTGATGTCGCACATGAGGTCGACGTCGGGCCCGATGGCCTCGCGCATCACCCGCACGCGCTCCACGGAGGCCGCCGGCGTGGGCTCGCTCCCGCACTGCATCTTCATCTGGGTGAAGCCCATGTCGCGGAGGCGCGGCCCCGCCTTGGCGAGGTAGTCGATGGGGTGCGGCCGCATGAGCGCGCCGCTCGCGTAGGTGGCCACGCGCTCGCGGAGGCCGCCGAGCAGCGCGCACACCGACCGGCCGGCCGCCTTGCCCTTGAGGTCCCAGCACGCCATGTCGAGCGCGGAGAGGGCCAGCGTGTAGATGCCGCCGGGGCCCGAGCTGCCCGCCGCGCGCTTGCACCTGGCGGCGATGGCCTCCGTCTGGGACGGATCGTCGCCGATGACCAGCCGCGCGAGGCCGTCGACGGCCGCGCGCAGCGCGGGCGTCAGCGCGCCGCCGAAGAAGGTGAGGCCGACGCCGACCAGCCCCTGGTCGGTGCCGAGCTCGAGCGTGACGAACTCGCGGGTGTCGGTGGGCGCCGGGAGGCCGACGACCAGCGGGTTGTCGGCGGGCGTGCGCAGGACGTGGGTGGCGACGTGCGTGATCTTCATGACCCGGGAGTCTACCGCACGCCGACGGCCTCGGCGTGCCAGGCGAGGTAGAGCTGCTCGATGCGCCGCACGAGGGGCGCCTGCTCGAAGGCGCGCGCGCGCTCGCGCGCGCGGGCGGCCAGCCGCGCGCGATGGGCCGGATCGGCGATCAGCCGCCGCGCGGCCGCGTGGTACTCCTCCGCGTCGCGCGCCACCACCCCGCCGTCGCCGATGGTCTCCACCTGGCCATCCCAGATGCCGGTGTAGTGCGAGACCGCCGGGATGCCGTAGGCCAGTGCCTGCTGCAGCGCGGTTCCGTACGTCTCGCCGTCGGCGCGGTAGTGGAGGAAGACGTCGAGCGTGCGATGGAAGGCGGCAATCAGCGCGTCGTCGTCGGTCGGGGGCAGCCAGACGACGTTGGGGGTGCGATGCGTGGTGACCCAGGCGCGCGCCTGCTCGCAGGGGGCGACGATCACGTAGTGCAGGCGCGGGAACTCGGCGACGAGGCGGGCGAAGGTCGCCAGCCCGATCGGATGGAAGTTGGCCGGCCGTCCGATGCGCCCGCACACGACCGCGTCGCGCCGGATGCCCAGCCGCTCGCGCAGGTTCTCCCCCGCGAGCGCGGGCGGCGGGATCGGCGTGTAGACGACCGCATCGGCCCCGCCGCGGACGCCGGCCACGTACTCGCAGGGCGCGATGCAGCGGTCGAGCACGCCGCGCTCGTCGCGCCCACCGAACACGTTGGTCTCCACGTGCAGCGGCGCCATCCGCTCGAGGAGCGGCCACTCGTAGAAGCCCGAGCGCGCCACGTGCACGATGTCGAGGTCGAGCGCCCGGGCCCGCCGGGCGAAGTCACTGAAGCGCGGCCGGTACCCGCGCCGCCGCCCGCCCCGGGAGGCGGACCGCCGGAAAGGAACGAGGTGGTCGGCGCCGACCAGGGCGGCGACGCGGTCGAGGCGCGTGTTGCGGTCGCCCGGCCAGTAGAACACGAACGGCTCGAACCGCGCTCGATCGAGCACCTCGATGATGCGCTCGTGCCCGCGCCAGGTGCCCGCGTAGTCCACGGTGGTCCCGTAGTAGAGGATGCGCAGCGGACGGTTGCCGCCGAGCGACACGGCAGGCGCGAGCGGGGCGCGCACCGCGCGCGGCCCACGCCACCACGCCCGGAGCCACTCCGCGGCCGCAGTCACGCGCCGACGATAGCACGCGCAAACCCGCCCCGGTGCTCCCGGGGCGGGTTGTATGGGATTCGGCCGCGGCCGATGAGGTTCTAGTGCCGGTGATGATCCCAGCGGTGACCGGGCGGCGTCCAGTGAGGACGCGGCGCGAAGTACACGGGGCGAGCGTAGAAGACCCGCGGCGCGGGCACGAAGGCCACGGGCGGCGGCGGAGGCACCACGTAGACGGGCGCGGGCGGCGCGACGTACACGGGAGCCGGCGCCGCGTACACGGGCGGGGGCGGCGCGGCGTACACCGGCGCCGGCGCGGCCACCGCGGGCGCCCCGCCGAAGATGCCGATGCCCGAGATGATCTGGTTGAACACGGCGAAGGCGCCGAGGCCGAGGGCGGCGTCGGTGGCGGAGCCCGCCCGCGCCACGCCGGGGAGCAACAGGAGACCCGCGACCATCGCTGCGAGAGCCAAGCGCTTCATCACCGTACCTCCTTTATCGAGGGGCACCCTGGGAGGGTTCCCCTCTTCCCCTCCTGCTATCGAGGGGCACCCTGGGAGG
>Ga0335084_10003573_pt1 | contig 15173 bp, 12 predicted proteins | sample Lox_Sample_44_FD_206721 | JGI IMG/M metagenome (GOLD analysis project Ga0335084, IMG submission 206721) | Soil microbial communities from Loxahatchee National Wildlife Refuge, Florida, United States - Lox_Sample_4.4 | ecosystem: Environmental > Terrestrial > Soil > Wetlands | place: USA...
GTGGATTCGGGGCCGTGGTGACGGCCGCGAGCACCGCCGCGTCGAGGCCGGCGCAGAAGCCGCGGCCGTTGCCGGTGATCACGATGCCGACCACGCGGCGATCGGTCGCGCACGCGTCGATCGCTGCCCGAATCTCGCGCAACGTGTCGTACGTGAACGCGTTGAGCTTCTCAGGACGGTTCAGCCGCAGCACCGCGACCGGATCGTCGATCTCGAGTTCGACGTCGCGGTACGTCATAGCAAGTTGAACCGCATGCCGCACGACTGCACTTGATTGCCGTTCGTGCGCACACCGCGCGATTTCGCGGTGCCGAGGATCGCCGCGCGATCGATCGTCGCGAGGTCGAGCCCACCCAACCCCTCGGGACGCCCGTCCGTGCACGGCACGAAACGCAGCGTCGCGTTGTCGAGTTCGATGGTCGGCGTTTTGCCGGTCGCGACGCGTAGTTGCGCGATTTCGCCCCAACGCGCGGCGACCTTCGCCGGGTCGTCGCATTGGATTTCGGCGGCGACGATGCGCGCGACGCGACCGGTGCGCTGCGCCTTCTTCCAATTCGCGCCGCCGGCCGGCTCCCAGGGGCCGTCCGCGTCGAGCGCACCTTTGCCGAGTTGTTGGTCGATCTCGAAGAACGAGCCACCGGTGTCCTTCGGGTGCATCTGCATGTTCTTGAATTCGTGCGTGTCGAACTGATTGACGATGCGGATGCCGAGCTCTTCGACGCGTTTGCGGCGCGGCGCGTGGTCGTCGCACTGCGTGATCACCATGTAGCCGCCGGCGCCGCCGCGCCGTTCGAGATAGCGGCCACCCGCCGTGCCGTCGCGAGTCGGCGCGACGATCTCGATGAACTGATTGCCGAGCGGCAGCAACGCGTTCACCAGGCCGAAATGGGCGACGCCCGGATCGCGGAAACAGACTTCTAGCCCGAACAGCGCGCGCAGTTCATCGACGGCCGGCTCGAGCTCCGGCGCCACCAAAGCGATTTGTCGTAGACGCAGCCACATGATTCCCCCCGGTTCTTGAAACGCTGCAAAAAAGAAACGCTGCAAAAATTGCTGGCCGAGGAGTCTATGCCATGGCCAAAATGCTGGCCATCGACGTGGGAAATGATCGAGCGTTGGGGGAAGTACTCGATGGATAGGCAACGAGTCATTGCGGAATTGACCGCGCCGGGCGGCCCGTTCGAGACGAAGCAGGCGACCGTGCTCGGCGTGCCGATGACGATCTTCGCAAATGCGGCGCCGTCGCTGCGCGCGGTGTTCGAGTCGACGCGTGCGTTCGGCGATCGCGAGTTCCTGGTGTACGACGACGAGCGTTGGACGTACGCCGATCTGCACCGGCGCGCGCGGGCGCTCGCGCACTACCTGGTCGACCGCGGCATTCGCAAAGGCGATCGCGTCGCGATCGGCATGCGCAACTATCCCGAATGGGTGCTCGCATTCTGGGCCTGCCAATCGATCGGCGCGGTCGCGGTGACGTTGAACGCGTGGTGGACCGGTGACGAGTTGAACTACGCGTTCGAGGATTCAGGTGCGCGGGCGGCGATCCTCGACGGCGAACGCGTCGAACGCATCGCTCCGTATCTGCCGCAATTGTCGGTCGAGATCGTGCTCGGCGTGCGCGACGCGGCGGGCTCGCAGCATGCGCAATGGCTCGACGACGTGCTGACGCCTTATCTCGGGCGCGACGCGCTGCCGGACGTCGCCGTCGAGCCCGACGACTATTCGACGATCATGTACACGTCCGGCACGACCGGGCGTCCGAAGGGTGCGCTCGCGACCCATCGCAATCACGTCACCAATCTGACGAATTCGTTCTTGGGCGGCGCGGTCGCGGCGCGGCTCGCGGGGGTCGCTCCGCAACCGGGGGCGACGCCGCCGCAGCCGGTGTCGCTGCAGACGTTTCCGTTCTTCCACATCGGCGGCTTGAGCGGTCTGTACGTCAACACCGCGATCGGCGCGAAGGTGGCGCTGATGTACAAGTGGAACCCCGATCAGGCCCTCGACCTCGTGCAGCGCGAACGCGTGTCGTCGATTGCCGGCGTGCCGACCGTCGTGCGCCAGTTGCTCGAACGCGCTAAGGAGCAACGCCTCGAGTTGACGTCGCTCGCCGGCATCGCGTCGGGCGGTGCGCCCGTGCCGCCGGATCTGATCGACACGATCGGCGTGCAGTTCTCGAAGCGCGTCGCGCCAGGCAACGGTTACGGGTTGACCGAGACGACGTCGGCGGTCATCAGCAACGGCGGCGCGGACTATTTCGCGCGGCCGGACAGCGTCGGCCGACCGGCGCCGGTCGCCGATGCGCGGGTCGTCGACGATCGCGGCGTGGACGTGGCCGACGGCGAGATCGGCGAAATCTGGATCAAGGGCCCGCACGTCGTGCAGGGATACTGGAACAAACCCGACGCGACGGCGGAGGCCTTTACCGACGGTTGGTTCCACACCGGCGATCTCGGCTATCGCGATCCGAGCGGGTTTTTCTACGTCGTCGACCGCAAGAAGGATGTGGTGATCCGCGGCGGCGAAAACGTGTACTGCGCCGAGGTCGAGGCCGCGCTGTTCCAACATCCGGCGGTGCAGGATGTCGCGGTCATCGGCCTACCGCATCGGATGCTCGGCGAGGAAGTGGCGGCGGTCATCGAAGCACGCGCGGGGCAGTCGATCGACCCAGCCGACATTCAGGCGTTCGTCGCGACGCGGCTGGCCCGCTTCAAAGCGCCGACGCAAGTGCTGATCCACGACGGACCGCTGCCGCGGACGGCGACCGGCAAGGTCTTGAAGCGCGAACTGAAACAGAAATACTCGGCCGGTTGATCCCAACGAGATCGCGCGGCCGCACATCGGCAACTGGGAGGGGACCCATGCGCGTTGCGTTCGTAGTGATGTTGGCTCTGCTCGTCGGCTGCGGCGACCCGATCATGATTCTGCCGGGCGGCAAGCTGTCCGGCACGCCGGCGCCGGTACCCGCCGATTGGTCGGCGGTCGAGGGCGTGAAGACGATCCAGGTCGAGTTCCGGCTGCAGGACCCGTACTCGCACAACATCTGGGGCGTCGGCATCGGTCCCGATCTCTACATCGCGACCGGTGCGAAGGGCACCCGTTGGACGCCGTTCGTCGCCGCAGACCCGAACGTCGTGGTCCGGGTCGGCACGAGTCTCTACGACCTACGGGCCATGCCGGTGACCGACGAGGCCGAGCGCGCGCGGGTCGCGGCGGCATACGTGAAGAAGTACGACGTCAAGGCCGACGACAACTGGGTCGCGCAGGGGATGATCTTCCGGCTGGACCGCCGCTCGTAGAACGGATGTCGGCCGCTGGTCGCGTGCGGCACGAAAGTTCTTGATTTGAAACGGCTTCCCCAGTAATTTTCGCGCTCGTTTTTTCTGGCGCACCGCCGATCGAGCCCGTCCAGGGTCGCGTGTCGGAAATTCCCGAGACACCGTCCGCTTCGCGTCATTTCCAATTAGCACGTATCAGCAACTTCCGATTCAACAGGCAGCACCGTGGCCAGGCAAAAAGACCTCAAGCTCTATCGCAACATCGGCATCATCGCGCACATCGACGCGGGCAAGACGACGACCACCGAACGCATCCTTTACTACACCGGTCGCAAGCACCAGATCATCGAGGTGCACGACACGAAGGATGGCAAGGCGAGCACGACCACCGACTACCTCGAGCAAGAACGCAAGCGCGGCATCACCATCCAGAGCGCGGCGGTCTCGACCGAGTGGAACGGCTTCCAGATCAACCTGATCGACACGCCCGGCCACGTCGACTTCACGATCGAAGTGAACCGCAGCCTGCGCGTGCTCGACGGCGCAGTCGTCGTGTTCGACGGCGTCGCCGGCGTCGAACCGCAAACGGAGACGAACTGGCGCCTCGCGAACCAGTACAACGTTCCACGGCTCTGCTATGTCAACAAGATGGACCGCATGGGCGCGAACTTCGCGCACTGCGTGAAGGGCATCCGCGAGCGGCTCGGTGCGAACGCGCTCCTGTGTCAAGTGCCGATCGGCAGCCAGGACGAATTCGTCGGCATGATCGACCTGATCGCCGGCATGGCGTACGTCTGGGATTCGGATGACAAAGACGCCGAGTGGGAGACGATTCCGCTCGATCAACTGAAGGGGCGGTTCAAGTTCGCGCTGCCGACCGACGCGGAGTGGATCGACCGCGTCGCAGAACTGCGGCAAGAGACGCTCGAGACCGCGCTCGCGCTCGACGACGACGCGTTCCTGCACTTCGTCGAAACCGGCGAGTTCGATCCAAAAGTGCTGAAACAGTGCATTCGCAAAGGCACGGTGACGTTCCAACTCGTGCCGGTGCTGTGCGGCTCATCGTTCAAGAACAAAGGTGTGCAACAGTTGCTCGACGCGGTCGTCGACTATCTGCCGTACCCGGGTGAGAACGGCGGCATTGGGCTCGTCGACGTCGACGGCCATTCGGTCGGCGTACAAGAGGTCAGCGACGACGCGCCGCTGCGCGCGCTCGCATTCAAGGTCATCAACGACCAATTCGGATCGCTCACGTTCATTCGCATCTATTCCGGCGTGTTGAAGAAGGGCGACTCGCTGATCAACGTGACGCGCGGCAAGAAGGAGCGCGTCGGGCGAATCGTCGAAGTGCAGGCCAACCAGACGAAGGACATCGACGAAGCGCGCGCGGGCGACATCTGCGCGCTCGTGTCGATGCGCGAGACCGAGACCGGCGATTCGCTGTGCGATCCCGATCATCCGGTGCTGCTCGAGCGGATGCGCTTCCCGGATCCCGTCATCAGCGTCGCCATCGAACCGAAGACGCGCGGCGACCAGGACAAGTTGTCGGCGGCGCTCTACAAGATGGTGAAGGCGGATCCGTCGCTGAAGCTCAACGTCGACCACGAAACCGGTCAAACGGTGCTGCGCGGCATGGGTGAGTTGCACCTCGAAGTGACGATCGACCGGATGCGCACTGAACTCGGCGTCGAAGCGGCGATGGGCAAACCGAAGGTCAGCTTCCGCGAAGCGTTCGGGCGAGTTGTCGAACACACCTACACGCACAAGAAGCAGACCGGCGGCTCGGGTCAGTTCGCCGAAGTGAAGATATCGTTCGAACCGGCCGAGACCGGCGCCGGCGTCGAGTTCATCGACGAGATCGTCGGGGGGCGCATTCCGCGCGAGTTCATTCCGTCGGTCGAGCACGCCATTCGGACCGAGTCGAAGAGCGGCCAGATTTCCGGCTACGAAGTCGTCGACTTCAAGGCGCGGCTGTTGGACGGCAAATTCCACGACGTCGACTCGTCGGCGCTCGCGTTCGAAATCGCCGGCCGCGCCTGCTTCCGCGAAGCGCACAGGATGAGCAAGCCGAAGCTGCTCGAACCGATCATGCGTATCGAAGTGGTCGTCGAGTCGACGTACTTGGGCGACGTCATCGGCGACATCAACCGGCGCCGCGGCCAAGTGACCGAACAAGGCACGAAGGGGACGTCGGCGTTCGTGCAGGGCTATGTGCCGCTCGCCGAAATGTTCGGTTACATTAGCTTCCTGCGATCGGCGACCAGCGGTCGCGGTACGTTCACGATGGAATTCGATCGGTATGCGGAAGTGCCGCAAGGCATGGTGGACTCGATCCTGCAGAAGGACGGTCGATGAGGTCGTTCGAACGCGAGCATGGCTGACGGACGTTAGGAGCCAGCGACACCGTCCATGCTGCTGACACTGGTCATCGCCTACCTGCTGGTCACGATCGCGATCGGATTGTGGGCGGCCAAGCGCGTGAAGAACACGGCCGATTTCGCGATCGCCGGCCGTCATCTGCCCCTCGTCATGATCGTCACCACGACGTTCGCCACGTGGTTCGGCGCCGAGACCGTGCTCGGTATTCCCGCGCGCTTCGTGCAGGGCGGCCTGCACGGCATCGTCGAAGATCCGTTCGGCGCCGGCACGTGCCTGATCCTCGTCGGCATGTTCTTCGCCGCGAAGCTCTACCGGATGACGCTACTGACGATCAGCGACTATTACCGCGAGCGGTTCGGTCGCGTGATCGAGGTCGTCTGCTCGTTCGTGATCATCCTGAGTTACTTGGGCTGGGTGTCGGCGCAGGTGACCGCGCTTGGACTCGTCTTCAATCTGCTGTCGGCCGGCGCGATCTCTCCTCCCGTCGGCATGGTCCTCGGCACCGCATCGATTCTCGCGTACACGCTGTTCGGCGGCATGTGGTCGGTCGCGGTCACCGACTTCATGCAGATGATCATCCTGGTCGCGGGCCTCGCGATCATCGCGATGTTCGCGGCCGAGCAAGCGGGTGGCGCCGATAAGGTCATCGCGCTCGCGTCGAGCAAAGATCTCTTCCAGTTCCTGCCCCCGCCGAACTTCGCGGAAGTCGTCGCGTTCTTCGGCGCCGGCATCACGATGATGTTGGGCTCCATTCCGCAGCAAGACGTGTTCCAGCGCGTGATGTCGGCGCGCGACGTGAAAGCTGCGACGCGTGGGCCGGTCATCGGCGGCGCGTGCTACATCATGTTCGCGTTCGTGCCGATGTTCCTCGTCACGAGCGCGCTGATCATCATGCCGGATCAGGCGACGACGCTGATCGAACAAGATCCGCAAAAGGTATTGCCGACGCTCGTGCTCGAACACATGCCGTTCATCATGCAAGTGTTCTTCTTCGGCGCGTTGATGTCCGCGCTGAAATCGACCGCCTCAGCGACGTTGTTGGCGCCGTCGGTGACGTTCGTCGAGAACATCTGGCGGCAGTTCTACCCGCGCCAAGGCGACAAGAAAGAGCTGTGGACAATGCGCGTGGCGGTGCTGATCTTCGCGATGGGCGTCTGCACGTACGCGATCGTGCTGGAGGGCACGCCGATCTACGAGCTCGTCTCGAGCGCGTATCAGGTCACGCTGGTCGGCGCCTTCGTGCCGCTGGTAGCAGGGTTGTACTGGAAGCGCGCGAGCACGCAAGGCGCGATCTTCTCGATCATCCTCGGCGTGCTGACGTGGGTGTTGTTCCTCGCGACACCCGCCGGCGAAACGTTCCCCGCGCAACTCGCGGGCTTCGTGATGGCCTGGGTCGGACTGGTGCTCGGATCGCTCGGTCCGCAGACGATCCGAAATCGGCACGGCTCGCATCACCACATCGTCGGCGTGCACGGCTGATCGGCGATCGGCCGAAAAACTACCAGCTTCCCTTTCGCGTAGGCGCGCCCGGACCGCTGTATGCCGACGTGTACCCGGGTTCGACGGCGTAACTCACGTTCGGAAATGCCGTGAGCGCCCGTTTCCACGCGGCGACGAGGCGGTCTTCGGCTGCGTAGTCGAACGGATCCTGCAAGTTGCGCTCTTCGGGCCCGCCCGGCCGCGGCGGATGTTCGATCAACCAACGCGCGGTGCGCGCGAATGCATCTGGCGCTGGCACGACGTCCGCGTAACCCAGTTCGGTCTTCAGTTTCGACAGATCGAACACGCGATGCGTATTCGTCGGTTGGGCGACCAACGGCCGCGCACAGGCGGCGAGTTCGTACGGCATCGAGACAACCTCCCAGCGGTGGCCGAGCGCGTCGGCAACGATGTCGACCACTTGCCGCAGCGTCAGGGCATCGGCGTCGGCGCAGTTGTAGACCCGACCCGCCGCCACATCCGGTTTGTCGACCGCGAGCAACACCGCGTGCGCGATGTTCTCGGCGTAACCGCAGTGATGTAGCGTGAGTCCGCCATCAGGCAATACGATGTACGGCCGTACGTCGCGAACGCGTCTGACGATGCACCACTCCCGCGGCACGAGTTGGTACGGACCGTAGACGAGCGGATATCTGAAATGCGTCGCCGTCGGATGGTGTTCGAACACGACGCCTTCGGAGCGAAACACGCGGTAGCCTTTCTCGTCTTCGGATCGATCCGTCGACTTCGCCCAATCCTCCGCGATCGGAACCGGCAGTCCGGCCGGCATCAGCACGCCGGGGTTCGAGTAACCGCGATATGCCGGCACGCCGCCGATCGAGATGAACCGCTCGGTTTTGTCCTTCATCACTTCGCACGTGCTGCGCAATCGCCCGTACGTCGCGATCGTCAGATCGAACGTGCGCCCGGCGAGCGCCGCCGCGACCGCGGCGCCGTCGAACGGATCGGTGTGAATATGTTCGACGTGCGTCGGTATCTCCGCGACCTCGTGCCGCCCGGTGTGCAGGATCGATACGGCGTGATCGCGCGCGACCAAGCCGTTGACGATGAAGTGGCCGGTCGGCCCGGTGCCGCCGATGACGAGTGTCTTCACGTGGATTCCTCACCTTCTCGAAGTGCACGCACGCGTTGCGCGTAGTCCCGAAACGACGCGAGGCTTGCGAAGCGCGGGTACTCGCGTTCGACTCGGTCGAGCAACTCGAAGCCAGCAACGGGCTGCTTCAACCGATCGATCTTGAGCTGCGCCGACCGGAACAGTGCATTCGCTTGCAGCGCGCTGTTCGGGTACGCGCGCGCGAAATCGTCGAGCAATATCGCCGCGTAAGGCGCGTCGCGTTCGGGTGCTTGCGCGACGATTGCGATCACGCTCGCATCGCTCAGCGGCCTGAACTGGTCGTCTTCGTCGAGGCAACGCTTGCAGACGACCCAACCGGTCGCGGGGTCGCGCGCGGCGACGAGCCGTTCGATGTAGTGAACGGCGTGTTCCAGGCGGAGGTCTCTGCCTTGAAATTGGCGGAGCCGATCGTGGACGCGCGCGTCGTTGCGATAGCGGTCGCGTGCGAGATATTCGTCGAGCCGCGCATATGCCTGACGATTTCGATCGACCGCGGCCAAGCGATGCAACTCCGTCATCAGCGCGGTGAGTTCGCGTTCGCCTTCCGCGATTGCGTTCGCGACGTCTTGTTCGGGACTGAAGTCGGTGGCGATCTTCAGTTCGTTGCGCCGCATGTAGAGGATTGCTCCGGCGGCGCTCTGTATCACCAGGAAGGCGTAGCCCGACGCCGCGAGTGCGAGCGGAACCGCGAAACGGTCGGCGTACCAGATCGATGCGAAGATCGCCGCGTAGCCGGCGCCGATCGTTGCGGCGAGCGGCACGTATGCAACACCACAGCGAATCGTCAGCTCGACCGCGCGGCGCGGATCGAGACCGGCGGGCGCGTTGTCGTTCAGTGCGACCGATGCGACCCAGGCCGGCGCGGTCGCGGGCAACACGACGGCTCCGATCGATGCGATCGCGTCGGCGGCCGCCGAGTCGACGGCGAACGCCGCGACCGCGACGAGCGAGAGTACGACCGCGATCGAAATGGACCCGAACGGATTCAACGCACCGATCGGGGGCTGCGGCGGAGCGTCGTGACCGCGCGACACGGCGCGCATCAGAAACGCGCCATAGCAGTGCAGTTGGCCGAGGATCGTGAGCCACGCGGGCAAGAGCAGAACGTGCGAGAAAACGACGAACATCGGTGGATAGTCCGCGACGAAGCGCTCGAGCCACGTCAGCAACGAACCGCCGACGGCGAAGATTGCGATCGTGATGCCGCCGGTGGCCGTCGCCGGATACGTCAACAGCGCGCGCGACATGGTCCGGTCGTCAGCTGCGCTTCGCGATCCACGCGGAGATCAGGTCGGCGACGTGGTCGCGCGTGGTCGACGGATTCTCGAGGTAGTGATCGCCGGTGATGAACTCCAGCGTCTTGTCCTTCGCGCCGATCGCGTCGTGGATCGCGCGTGCGTCGCTCGGGAACACGCCCGTGTCGGCCATGCTCTGAATCGTCAGAGCCGGCACGCGGATGCGCTTCAAATGCGGCGCGCCGCGACATTGCGAATCTCGCAGGCTCCACATCGACAGCCAGGTGCGCAGCGTATTCGCGAGGCCGATGCCGCGCGGCGAGAAGTTCGCCGCCTTCGGATCGCCGGCGTAACACACGCCGGCCGGCCGCTCCGACGGATCGAGCGTGCCGTCCATCATGCGCGGGTCGGCCCAGGTGCGCTGCAGGATGAACGCGCGATCGAAGAGGCCGAGTCGCTTCAACTGATCGAGCTGCGACCACGCCCAGTCGGTGATGCGGTGGTTGCGGGTTTCTTGCGCCGCGCGATACCGCGCGACGAAGTCGACCGAGTACGGTGGGCCGTTGTCGGGGTTGTACATGTTGAGCGATTGATCGATCAGCGTCGGGTCGCGCTCGTCGGTCACCGATGGATCCATCCAGGCGGTCAACACTTCCGGGCGTCCCGCGTGCGCGCAGAGCGACACATACAGATCCGCCGCAATCAGTTCGTTGACGGCCGGCGGCAACTTCGCGCCGGCGGTGCCGGTGATGTTCGGCTCGACCGCTTGCGAGTGATACGCGCCCATCAGCGAGCCGCCGCCGGAATTGCCGAGAATGACGACACGCTCGACGCCGGCTTTCTCCTTCAGCCATCGGACGCCGACGCCGATGTCGATCAGCGCGTGTTCGAGGATGAAGAACGCTTCGTTGCCACGGAAGCGCGTGTTCCATCCGAGGAACCCGTAGCCGCGCCGCGCCATGTATTCGCCGAGATAGTGCTCGCTGAAATCGACGTTGTAGTGCGTCGCGATGAACGCGGTGGTCGGTCGCTTGCCTTGCGGTCGATGGTACAAACCTTGGCACGGATAGAAGCCGGCGCCGTTGCGCGGCGCGGTCGGTGAGACCAGAGATACGAATTCGCGTTCGATCGCTTGCATGGTCGTTCCTGTCGTCGGACGAAAAAAGGGTGCGCCTGTGGGTCGCCGTTAGGCCTTTGCGCTCGGCCGTTTGCGGAATTCGGTCACCCAACGCTGCACGTTGGCGAGGTCTTTCGGCACGTCGACGTTCGCGAACGCAGCGAAGTCGAGCGCCGCGAGCAACGTGCAGTCGGCGATCGTCGGCGTTCGGCCGGCAACGAACGGATTGTTGCCGATGCGGTCGTTCAAGACGCGCAGCGCGTTCATGCAGCGACCCCGCGCGGCTTCGGCAGCGTCGGCCGATTGTTTGATGCGTCCGGCGAACATCGGATGCGTGTTCTGAAAGACACCGGCGACGCCACTCAGCACGCCGATCTCCGCGATGCGTTCCAGTTCGCGCGTGCGCGCGCGTTCGAGCGGCGTTCGGCCGATCATCGGCGGTTCCGGATGCTGCTCTTCGAAGTACTCGATGATCGCGAGCGACTCGGTAAGACAACTGCCGTCGTCGAGTTCGAGCACCGGCAAACCGCCGAGCGGATTCTTGCGCAAGAATTCCGGCGTGCGGTTCTTGCCGGACACGAGGTCGACGGTCTCGCACGGAATCCGGATGCCCTTCTCGGCGAGATAGACGCGCAGCTTCTTCGGGTTCGGCGCGCCGGGGAAATCGTAGATCTTCATCGGCAAGGCTCCTTCACGTCGCTCTGCGATCGTAGCGCATCGTTCGGTACATTCGGGCGGAATTTCGAAGCGAACTGCGGGACGCCATTGGAAATCCGACCCGGCCGGGAATGAAGAGAGGCGGACGCGGCGCGGCCTAACGAGAATGCGGTGGTGCGATCAGCCCGTCGTGATGACGTTCGGGTCGCGCCGGGTCGGCCGGCTGTCGGTGCGATTGCGTACGGCCTCCGCGACGCGGCGAAACGGCTCGCGCAGCATCGCCTTGAGCGGTTCGCTCGCGCCGACGCGCTCCAGCGCGCGGTCCATGCACGCGAGCCACATGTCCCGCTCGGCGGGACCGATCGCGTAGGGCATGTGCGATCCGGTCAGGCACATCGAGCCGCGCACCGAGTTGTAGACCGACGGGCCGCCCATCCACTGCGTCAGGTACGCGGTCAGCAGGCTGCGCATCGGGCCGAGGTCCTGCGCGTGCATCGTGCGGACGCGCGCGACGTCGGGCGATTCGTCCATCACGTCGTAGAACGCGTCGACGAGGTCGCGGATGCCTTCGTCGCCGAGGATTTCGTATGGCGTGCGCGGCTCTGTGTCGGTCATGGCCTCGCGATCCATTCGTCGAGCAGCTTGTGGAAATGGCGCGGCTTCGTCTCGCCGTAGTTCGCGAAGATGACCTGGCCGTTCTTCATCGCCTTCAGACCGCGCTGCACGTCGGGCATGTTGACGACGTCCTGGTTGAACACCTTCGCGAGCATGCCGAGCTCCGGCGCGTCCACCCAGTCGTCGTCCGGGCCGAGCCAGTGCACGGGTGCGGCCGGTGCGCGCGGCTGACCGGCGGGCGTCGGCACGAGATACATGCACTCCATGATGCACTCGTCGGGATTGTCGCCGTTCGGCCGGAACCGATACACGATCCGCGAGAACACGCCCCACGGATGGAAGTTCGGAAATACCGTGAGATAGATGGAGTCGAGCAACTCGGCGTCGCTGACCCGATCGACGACGTCGCCCAATGCCTTGCGCCAGCCTTCGCGGACCGGCTCGGCCATCAGCTGGCGCAGATTCTTGCCGGGCGGCACCGGCGGCGCCGGGGCGAGCGGCTGATTCGCGGCGCCGGGGAGTTGCTTGCCGCCTACCCAGTTCAGCATGTTCGGATCGGCGTGCGTGATCGGTCCGTCCAGCCATTCTCCGTCCGGCGTGAAGCGGCTCAACTCGCCGCGACGGTCGGTCACGTGCACCGTGCCGTCGTCGCACGCCTCGTACACGTGACCGGTCAGCGCGTGGCGCAGTCGCGTGTACTGGCGCGCGCCGGCGAGCGGCTCGTATTGCGTGCCGCGCGTGTGCGGGCTCGGCGTGAAGTTCGGCGAGATCGCACGGCTGTAGTTGCCAAACACGTCGTACTGCGTATTGGCGTCGCCGATCGTCTCGAGAATCGTCGGATGGGTCGCGACGACGTGATATGCCTCGCTGAACGCTTCCTGCGCGACCTTCCAGTTGCAGCGCAGGATTTTCGCGACGTGCGCGACCTTGCTGCGCGCCTCGTACGCGATGTTGGGGAACTGCTCCGAGAGATTGCCGAGATACTTCTCCAGCGGCTCGGCGTGCTCGTCGGGATTGATGAACACGAAGCCGCCCCAGCGCCCCACCTTTACCGCGGGTAGGCTGTGCGTCTTCGCGGACACTGTCGGGAAGTCCCACTGGCACGGCACTTCCTTGAGTTTCCCGTCGGTGTTCCAGGCCCAGCCGTGGAACGAGCAGCGGAATTCGCGCGCGCGTTTGCCGCCATGCGTTTTCAGCAGCCGCCCGCGGTGCAGGCAGACGTTGTAGAAGGCTTTGAATTCTTCGGCGCCGGTACGCACGACGAGAAACGACAGATGCGCGATGTCGTAGACGAGGTAATCGCCGACTTCGGGAATGTCGTCTTCGTGGCACGCCATCTGCCAGACGCGCTTCCACACCTTCTCGACCTCGAGATCGTGGAATGCCTTCGAGTAGTACTGCTCGGCCGGTACGACCGTCGGCCCGGGCGGCAGCGGCGATTCGGTGCGGAAGATCTGCGCGACCGGGTGGCTGTCTTCGTCGAGGAGCTGCTGATAGCGGATGCCCGCAGAGCGGTCGGTACCCGTGGTGGTCTCGATCATGGCGGTCTGTTACAGGCTGCGTTGCCTCGACACTAGGAACCGCCGCAGCGCTTCGAAATACGGGATTTCCCGAGTGCCGGTACGCGCACGTCCGCGGTCGTGCGGACATAGCCGCCAAATCGTCGCCCGGTGCGACTCGATGTGATTGTTAGTACCGGCCGCGACCCGCGGCAGACGAAACCATGCGGATCACATGCCGCCCGAGACGGTGAGGATCTGCCCGGTCACCCAGCTGCCGGCGTCGCTTGCCAGGAAGATCGCGGCGGTCGCCATGTCGTCCGGCGTACCGAGCCGTTTCAGCGGAATGCGTGCCTGGGCCATCTTTTCGAGCGCCGGCAAGTCCGTCTGCATCGACGTCATCACGACCTCCGTCGGTACGAAACCCGGCGCGATGCCGTTCACGCGTATTGCCGGCGCGAATTCGAGCGACATCGTCAGTGTCAGTGCGTTCACGCCGGCTTTCGCGGCCGAGTAGTGGCCGCTGCCGGGCACCGCACGCGTCGCCGCGGGCGAGGTCACGTTGATGATGCTGCCGCCGGCGCTCATGCGTTCGGCCGCGATCACCGACGCCTGCCACACCGCGGTGAGATTGAGGTGCAGACACCGATTCCAGTCCGCCTCGCTGAGTTCGCGCAGCGCGGCGCGGATCGGCGAGCCGCCGGCGTTGTTGACCCAGACGTGCAATCCGCCGAACGCCCGCACGGCCGCGTCGGCGAGCGCGACCACGGCGGCGCGGTTCGTCACGTCGGTCGGAACCGCCAGCGCCCGTCCGCCGGCCGCGTTGATCGCGTCGGCGACGCGCGCGACGCGATCGGCATGACGTGCCGCGACGACGACCGCCGCTCCCGCATGAGCGAACGCTTGGGCGATGCCTTCGCCGATACCTTGGCCGCCGCCCGTCACGACGGCGACCCTGCCGGTCAGATCGAAACGCTCGACCCCGGTCGGGGTCCCCGTCGCGCTCCCCATCGCGATCTCCTCATCGATTGACGCCGCGGATCACCTGCTCGCCGAACTCGCTCAACCGATCGAGTCCGCCGGGACCGGCGAAGAAGAACGCCGGCACCATCGCGCGGCTCACGCCGATCGATGCGAGCTGTTCCGCGCCGCGGATCGGATCGGCCATCTGCGCCCCGAACATCGCGTGGATTTCGATGCTCGCCGGGTCGCGCCCGGCCCGCTCGGCCGCAGTCCGCAGCGTCCCAACGAGCGCATGGAGGCGCTCGAAGTCGCCTTCGCCGGGGAAGTAGCCGTCGGCCAGCCGCACGACGCGATCGATCGCGGCGTCGGTGTCGCCGCCGACGATGATCGGAATCGAACCGTTGACGGGGCGCGGGCTGCACGTGACCGGCTCGAACGCGACGAACTTGCCGCGAAACGACGCGTGCGGCCCTTTCCATAACGCGCGCATCGCCGCGATGTATTCGTCGTTGCGCGCGCCGCGTCGCGCCCACGGTACGCCGAGGGCGTCGAATTCCTCTTTGAGCCAGCCGACGCCGATGCCGAGTTCGACGCGTCCGCCGGACAGCACATCGAGCGTCGCGAGCTCCTTCGCGAGCACGATCGGATTGCGCTGCGGCACGATCAGGATGCACGTGCCGAGGCGCATCTTCGGCGCGGCCGCCGCGGCGAACGCGAGCCAGATGAGCGGATCCGGAATCGGCGTCTCGGGCTCGGCTGGAATCTTGCCATCGGCGGTGTACGGATACTTCGACTCGATCGTGCTCGGCAGAATCACGT